>OBLI01000041.1_pt1 | contig 119906 bp, 103 predicted proteins | sample 1519701 | NCBI WGS metagenome assembly OBLI01 (sample SAMEA3663005, study PRJEB22513) | pig gut metagenome | biome: pig gut; feature: pig-associated habitat; material: faeces | place: France | collected 2012
AAAAGACCTTTTCTCTTTTTACCATCTCCAAGGAACAATTTCTCCATTGTCTTTTCACCTCTTTTAGCTGCCCAGGATACTTTATTCACCTTTGCCAATTTCTCCATCATCTCAATAGATGAATTGGTAAATGAAATTGTTTTTTCTGCTTCCTTATTCTTTTCATCAAAACTCTTGAAAATATTAAGAGAACTTCTCATAATTTTTCCAAGATGTTTGATTTTGATTTTTGCCAGTAAAAAGTCTTTTAATTTTATGTTTTTCAGTTTATCCACAACACCAATAAATGAAGACAAATCATTACCACCAGAAACCCTTGAATTATTTCTTGTAAAGTTATCAGCATGTAATCTTTTTCCACCATTCTTTGATACTGCATCAAGTATTTTATTCAATGTTTTTTCTATTGAACTTGTACTCTTGATGATTCTCCTATCATATCTGTTTCCTGATTTACCTGTTATTTTTGACAAAGTACCTTTCTTCTGCATATCATCAAGTTTCTTTGTCAATTGTTTAACAGATTCAACAAGACCATCCGTGCCTACAATTGCATCACGGATATCTTTTACATCTTTCTGTATTTTAGGTGAATTTTCTGCAATCTTATAGACTGCACTTGTCAAGTCTTTTAAACTCTTTTCTGGCATTAAAAGATAATTATCTTATGTATTATATTTATGAGAAAAAAGTGGCCCATTTGTATATTATAAATATATAATCATAAAAAGTTAAGATTAGACTTTTCTGTTACATAAACAAAGTTATAACCATTCTCCTCACACCATTTTTTTGCATATTGTCTCTTACAAGTATTCTTTATGAATGCTTCCATTAAGTAATTATAATTCTTAACAGTGTTTGGTGTTTTTCTTTTTGGTTCTTCTGGTTTCTGTAATTGTGATGTTGGTTTTACCTCAACAATATATTTTATTACTCTACCATCTGGTTTTTGATATGCAAAATAAAAATCAGGATAATATGTATGTATCTTGTTGTCAAGTGTATAAAAATATTTGATTGCAACAGGTTCTGATGCCCATTCAATTACTTCAGGAGTCAAATCCAACCATTTACATAGTTTATATTCCCATGAAGACCTGTATATTATTTGCTTTGTATTGGTCTTATATTTTTGTGGATATGATGGTATATAATATCCTTGTTTGAATTGACTGTCTCTTTTTGGTTTCAAATCCTTAATTCCTGACATAAGTTTGTTATTTTTAAGTAAGGTAATTATATATATTTATGGGAAATGATAGTTTTTTTACAAAAGGTGATAGGGAGAATATACTTCAGCGAATTGGACAAGTACATACAATAACTATATATTGTCCTCTTGATGATGATGGTGTTTTGGCATTATGGGGAAGCTTAGGAATTATTGCTCAAAGATATAGGACAGATATGTATGAATGGAAAAATGTACCTACTTTTGATGCATTGAATGCTTTTATATATCTTACAAATAATTGTGATGTTGAGGATAAAGGAATTATAGGTATTATTGTAAGTTCATTGAAAATGTTTAATAGACTTAAATATATCAATTTTTCATTTACTGATAATCCAGAGATAAAAGAATCATATAATGCATTTTTAAATAGAGGAAATGGTAAGAAGGGATATATTTATAAAGTTGATAGACTTGAAATAAATCTTTCTGAAATGTTTTCTCAATGGGTCATAGATTTATTGAACCGTGTATTTATTTGTAATGAGATAATTTCAAATTCATATCTTGAAAGAAAGTTTTGTATAGACTTTACATATGATGAATATATGAATTTTATGGATATGTTTCTTACAAACAATGAGATCTCATTTGATTCACTTGATAAGAATATATGTGAGTATTTCAAGAGTTTTCCTACATTAATCAATGAACAGAAACCAAATATCAGATTGATTACCAATTATAGAGATGAGGTTACTGTTTAAATAATTGATTTGTTATATTTAGTATATGAAAAGATTTACACTTATTATAGATGGACATAATTTCTTTTATAGAAGTCTATGGTCTACATTTAGACCTGGTAAAAGTAAAGTGCTTACCAGTCAAAAAGACATAGATAACTATGAGAAAAAAATGATGCTTGATTTCTATTCTGTTATCAAGCAGGTTAATCCTATTATTAATGATATTGTTTTTGTAAGAGATAGTCATTCTTGGAGAAAGGATTTATTGTTGCAACAAGAATATAAGGGTAATAGAAAGAAAGTTCAAGAGGACATAGATAAGAATGGATTCAATGTTGCAACTGGTAATTTCACAGATACTTTAAGGAATCTTGGTGTTAAGGTTAGTCATACTGAAGGAAGTGAGGGTGATGATTTAATCTATGCATGGAGTGAATATCTCTTTAATGATGGAAAATCAAGTCTTATTTTGTCAACAGATAGAGACCTTAATCAGCTTGTGAAATGTGTCAATGATGTCCATATTATTCAATATGGACCTGTAAATAACAAATTGTGGGTCTCTGAAGGAACAAATAAGTTCATTCAAAAGTTAAATGAGAAACATGAAATCTCCCAGGAAAATTTATTCAATGAGATTTTTACAGTATCTATTGAAAATAATCCATTTGAAAGATTTGTAGAAACAACTAATGTTGAAGTTGTTGATCCTGAAGTTGTGAGGTTTATGAAGATTATTGGTGGTGATACATCAGATAATATATATCCTGTTTATTATAAACCTGGTGATGGAACAACAAGGGCAAAGGGACTTGGGTTGAAGACTGTTGAAAAGATATATAATCAGTTTAAGGAGAAACTTGGTTGTGAATTTGATTATCATATCTATGGTCAGGAGGATACTATGAAATTATTATGTAATGTCATATATGATGTTGCAAAGATTAATGATGAAAACTTTACAAGAAGGATGTTGTTTGAGAATATAAAAACCAATACATCTTTGGTATCATTGACCAGTGAAAGTATTCCGGAAGATGTTATGAGAGGAATGGAGAATGATATTGAGTTTGAATATTCAAAAAACTCTGTTATCCCTTCAAAGATTACAAAAGAATCTATTTTCTCAAAATCAAGATTTAAGGATTATAAGTCCAGTATTCAGATGAGGAGTAATATTCTGAAGGGTATTAAGGATGATGGAGATATGAGTTTTATTAAAGGATAAATGATGAGTAAAACTGTTATAAAAATTAGAAGGAAAAGTAATGGTAAGATTCTGACAGATGTTATAAATGATGCCTGTCAGGTTCATAATATCTATGATGGTGATGAACTTATCTGTTCTGACCATGAATGGGTGGTTGGGTATTCAGAGAGTAAAGGTTTTTTTGAAACATCTGATTTTGAGGAGGTTAAAGATGGAACTTTATGAGGCACTTAACTGCTATTGTAATCGTAATTCAGGAGCAGTATCAAAGGATGATAAGAGGAAGTATTCAGATGAGGAGTAATACTCTGGAGGGTATTAAGGATGATTGAGATATGAGTTTTATTAAAGGATAAAGAGGATTAAATATTAATCCTCTTTTTTATTTCTATTATGATGTCATTAATGTTTATTGAAAATATTTCCAAATAGTTTAAGTTGTTCTTTTTTGCAGTATTTCTTTTTATAACATCTGTATTTGTCCAAACATTAATTGCAGTTTTATAATAATTACTTGTTTTTGATTTTTCTTTCCATATATTCAATATATTAATATCATCTTTGGATAGTATATTAAATGGGTGAAATCCGTGTGTCCAGTTTCCTTGAATTTCTATGAATAAATCATACTCTGGTAAATAAAAATCAACATGATATGGATATCTTGAATCTTTATTGTAGTTGTGAAAAAATGTAATATTCATATTATTCAACCAAAGTATGAGTTCATTTTCACATTTTGATGATGATGTTGTTTTATTGTTTTTTCTTGTTTCAAAAGATTTATTTGATATTTCTTTATAATATAGATTATAAACTTCTAAATCAGATATATTAAATGTTTCTGGGTGATTATTTCTGAAATTTAAAATATGTGTTAATTTTGTTTTATTCTGTATATCTTTTGATTGTGTATTATATTTGACACCATATTTTTGTAAGCAAGTTATTTTTGATTGTTCCTTAAATTCTTTTGTTTGAAAATTCCATTTACCATCAAAATGATTGAATAAAGTAGATTGTATTTTGTTGATGATAATTTGTTTTTCTTCATTTGATTTTGTATTCCATGAGTTTTGTTTTTTAAGTCTTGTTTGTTCTTTTTCTTCTTTTGTCCTATTTTTTATACTCTGCTTATATTTTTCAACATTATGATAGTTTTCATCACCATATTTTTCCTTTTTTGTGATTTTCATTAATGTTCTGTTGTTATAATTTTCATCACCATATTTTTCTTTTTTTGTTTTCTTAATCTTTTGAATTATTTTATTTTTTTCTTCATTACTTTTATTTATATGTGCTAAACTCTGTTTTTTGTGTATACTGTCTTTTTCTTCCTGAGATTTCTTTTTATATGTTTCTTTAAAAATAGAAACTGTATCAATGTTTTTATTCCTACATTGAATAGAACAAAATAACTGATATCCATCATTGAAACTTCTATATGAACATCTTCTTCCACATTGTTTACATATACCTAATTTTAATTGTGGATCATTATGTACATAGTGATAAACCTTTTGAGAAAATGAAAAATAATCTGGAAAATTAATTTTTATAAGTTCATTATAGTTTTCTGGGAAATTTTTAATGAAACAGATTTTTCTAATATAGTTATGATTGGATAATAGTATATCCAATAATTCTTCTTTTGTTTTCATAAATATTGTGATATTTTATATATTAGAGTATATGGTGATGTTTGGCGACTAACCATATACTCTTTCTGTATTTATGAAAGTTTGTTATATTTATTGTGTATTTTATTATTATCAATTATGGAGTTTTGGGAATATTTACAGAGAATTTGTCATAGAAATTCAGGTTCTATTTCAAAAGAAGATAAGAGAAAATATTCATTTTTGAGTAGGAGATTGTTTGCATCTCAGTTTCCTATTCAATGTGAATTGGTAAACAGACTTGACAGTGATCCTCTCATTGATGCAGAACTGATTGCATTGTTGGCAATGAGATTTAATGGTCTTCCTAATTTCTTAAAGATTAGAGTTGATCAGACAAAAAAGAAAGAGAATATCAGAAAATTCTATGAAGATGATGTCTTGAACAAATATATGGAAATTAATGAATGTGGTATCAGAGAAGTAGAGGAAGCATATGCAATAAACAAGACAGAAGTAGATAAAGCATTGAAATTGATAAAGACTAATTTCTTTCCAGATAAAGAGAAGATAATAATCAATAAGAATAATATGAAAGAAGATAAAGAAAAATCATTGTTCTAATTATGGAGGTGAATAGTAAATATAACATTAATGATACTGTTTGGGTTGTCAATAGAAATAAGGTAATCCAACAGAAGATACAAAGTGTTGAAACAACATCTTATGTAAATGAAAAAGAAATTGTCAAAACAGAAATAGAATATACTTTTATTGGAGGTAGTAAATTACCTGAAGATAGAGTGTTTAAAACAAAACAAGAATTAATAGATACATTATGAAAAAAGTATTTGATATAGAACCTGGTGATATAGTCTGGTTTATGTATGAAGATAAACCAACAATAGGTTCTGTTGAAAAGGTATGGTCAAATACCTTTATTGATCCTGTTGATTGTGAGACTGTTTGTGAGTCTGAAAAGTATTTTGTAAACCTTGGAGGTAATATTATTTGTACTTTTGAAAAGAAAGACTTGTTTAGAGATAAGGAAGAATTAAAAAAATCATTATAATTTGTTATATTTATTTTAGTTTATTAACATATTAATTAAAATTTAAAATGGCAGAAGTAAAAAATGTTATTACTGATGAACAGGTGAAGTCTACTGTTGATAGAGTTTCTGAATTGCAGAAAGCAAGAACAGAAATTAATAATCTTAAGGAAGAACTTCTTGAACATCAGAAGGATCTTGCAAATGCAGAAAAGGTTTTTGGTGTTGGTTCCAATGAATATGTACTCCAGAAAGGTCATGTTGATAGTACACAGGAAAGACTTGATGAGGTAGAAAAGAAGGTTGCAGAACTTTCTTTCAAGCAGTCTGAATTGAAACCTGTTCTTGATGAACTTACAAGGAGGTTTGAAGAGGCATATAAGAATGATACAGTTAAGGAGTATCATATTGAAATGGCACCAAAACCAGAAAAGGAAGATGAACCTATTGATGGTTCAAAGGGTAAGAAGGTATTCAAGCAGCTTCTGGAATATCTTAATCATAATGTATCATTTACTGCAAAGACTGCTGTGAATCTTATGGTACTTGTGAGAAATATGGAGGAAAATAAATCTTGGGTTAATTCAAAGGAATTTGATAATGTCATCATTCTCCGTTCTGCAAGTGTTCTCAGTCTTTGGAGATGTATTATGGAAGACTTTAATGGTAAGGGATTCTTTGAGGCAAGAACATTCCTTGAGTGTTGGGCAAATTGTGGTCAGTCAGTTTCTGATGCAGTCCGTCAGATTCAGAAGGATAATGCATTAACACGTCAGTTGGGTACTGACCTTAATAATGTAGAGGAAGAATTCAACCGTAGTGAGGATGATCTTCCAAAGGATGAAGATGTTTTAACTACCCAGGAAGAAGTAGCACCAGAAGTTACAGAGTAATAAAATAATTGTGGTTTCTGGACTGTCAGAAGATATTCCAGAAACCATTTTGAAAAATTCATAAATACTTTGTATGTTTAACCGTTCCAGTTTCGGAACTTTAATAAAAATAATAAATGAGTAATATATTAACTCAAAAAGTAGAAATTTTTTCTGATTCAGATCCATTGAATTCAACAATTATTGAAGTACCTGTACATAAGGGTCAGAAAATTATGTGTCATGAACCCTATGTGATAGATGCATTGAAGATGTATGCTCAATCTTGTTCTGATGAGGTACTTGATGCAATTGTTGAATATGAAAGGACAGGTAAATTCAAGGATGTTAGGGAAGGTAATGTTACAGGATATAATGAGAAGAATTCTACCGCAAACATAGCTCTTTCTCAAAAACACTCTGTATCTGTGAAAGTTAATCCAAATGAAAAGGTTGGTGTTGGTGATAAGATAGATGTTGTTGTCTCTAAAACAAGAGGACATTTGAGTGCTGATGCATCTTCAAAGAGTGCTCAAATTGAGAGATTGAGACAGGAACTTATCAAGGAAATACAGACACCTACGTCTGCTTATATTGGAACAGTTAAGGAAATTGTATATAATAGTTCCAACGTGTTCAATGGATTTATGGTTGATATAAAGGGTGTAAGATGTTTTATGCCTGGAACTGAATCAGATATTGTTCCACTTAATGATTTTAATGAACTTCTTGGAAAGAATCTTTATGTGATGCCTGTAAATCTTATTAAAGATAGTATTATTGTTTCTCATAAGGAATATCTTAATACTCTTAAACCAAGTGTTCTTGACAGACTGATAAATCTTGAAAAAGGTAGTGTCGTTACAGGCGTTGTATCATCAGTAAAACATTTTGGTGTATTCATTCTTATTGATGAATGTGTTGCTACATTACTTTCAGTTTCTGAAATGAATGAAATTACTGAAGCAAAGTTCAAATCAGGTCAGTTAAAGACTGGTGATTCTATTGATTTCTATATTGATAGTATCAATGATGAAAAGGTTATCATTACCCAGACTGTAAGTAAGTCAGAGGGTTGGGATAAACTTAAAGAAGCAATTGAAAAATCAACTGATTATAAGTTGAAGGGTGTTGTAAAGAATCTGTTTGACAATGGTGTTGTCATTCTTTCAGAGGAATTTAATGGTATCACATTCTTCTTGTCATCAAAGGTTGTTGAACTTGATAAACTCTCTATTGGTCAGGAAGTTGAACTCCCGGTTGAGAATGTTGATGTAGTCAAGAAAACAGTGAGATTGAAAATTTCATAGTATATTTTATTATATATGTTGTGGTCATCCTTATGGGTGACCACTTTTTTCATAAATATAAATATACAGGTAAGATAATTATTATGGCATTTCTCTCTGGTAAATTTAACAATTTTAAGTTTAGTTTTCCGAAACCATTTGTTCCAGATGAAATAGAAAAAAAGTATTCACCTATATTAAATAGGATACCGGGTAATATGTGTACAACTATTGTAGATTTTTTGAACTATAGTATAAAGTCTGTTGAATTGGAAGTTAATCCAGTTGAATATGAACCAATAGAACAGGTTGATAGAGGTACACCTTATGGTAGATTACACAGGTCTGATTTCTTTCCTGATTTTTTATGGAAGAAAAGTATGACAATTACATTCCAACTTGATTCTGCTTATATTATTTGGGCTATACTTACAGATTTGTTTATGTATTATTATTGTGCAGAACCAGATCCAAGATATATTCCAGCTTGTCCAGGTATGGAAATATTGGACTGTTATAATAATTCTTTATATAGAATCACATTTGATGATTTGTTGTTTACTGGAGTAAGTGGTCTTGAATTTGATTTCAGTTCAAATGATGTTGATCAGAAAATAGTTACAACTAATTGGAGAGCAAACAAAGTAAATGTAGTATTAGAACCTGCAAGGGTATAAAAAAAGAGAGAACATTTAGTTCTCTCTTTTAATTTTATTCTTCTTCTTCATCTTCATCAAAGTCTGGGTTATCACAAGACCTGTTACCAAATCTGTCATACTTACATTCTTCTTTGATTGCATTATAATCTTCATATACAAATTCATCAAATGATTTTATTTCATTTTCACAGAATGATGTAATCTTATAGATTGTTGAATCAATGAGAGCAAGGAACTCATCAATGGTTGAATTAATTTCAGAGTGGTCACCAAGAGTGCATCTATTGTTTTCAATGAATGTCTTAAGTTCAGTAAGGTATTCACATTCAGACTTACCATCACCCACAATACAGTTTGTGAATGCATCTTCAACTACACCATAGATACCCTGATACTGCTCAATGATATCATCAACAATATCAAGAGCCTTTTCATAAAATTCATTCAATGTGACATGAATATGATGCTTCCTTGTTTTGAGATGAAGTCTCCAAGTTATTGTAACACATTCCTGAAGTGTACCGAAAATATTTGCAACAGTAACTACTGAAGTTTCTGGACAACCAGCACCACATCCAGGTGTACCTGGTACACATCCAGGTGTAGTTATAATGTCATCTGTTGGTATAAGTGTATGTTCTTCTGGATTATCACATATTACAGCATTAATAATGTCTTTTTCATTTGTTTCCATAACCAATTATTTTTTAATATTTAATATATTTATGATTTTATAAATAGATTATCATCAGAATAGTATTTTAAATTCATTTAATTCTTTAAGCATTTCCTGTTCTTGATAATAATCATAATCTTTTTTGAAAGTCTGATATATATTGTAATTTGCTTTTTTACTTACAACAATAATGTTTCTTGTTATTTCATAAGAGTTACCATTTCTATCATCAAAACTTAATTTTACAGTATAGTTTCCTTCTTTCTTTAATAACAATGTAAGGTATCTACCCTCAAAAGACCTTTTAGTTTCCTCATCATTATCTCTTATGATTGTCCATTTTGGATTTGTCTTACCTGCAATTTTACTATACTCATAACTTAACAAGAACCAAGTGTAAGGTTTTACATCAACACCACTTCTTATGTATCTTGTATATTTGACAAGGGGTAATAATTTTGCAATTTCAAATGTAACATTATCAGCAAGATACCATTCATTATTTATATTATCATTAGAGTATGGACCAGTATTTATAATTTTACCTTCTGCACTGTATATTGGCATAGAAAATTCTGTAGGAACTGTTAATTTTTTTCTTTCGGATGTTGCCCATCCATGCATATTTTTAATGTTATTCTGGATGAAATTATACATTATACTGTCTTCTTCATTATCATATTTGATATTGTCTGGAAGTTCTCTTGCATCATAATAGAAACCAATTAATTCAATATTGTAAGGTTCTACTTTTATTGCCTTTGTTTTTGTTTTTGATTTATCCCCAATTGTCATTGTTACATCATAATATCCAATATATGGTAGTTCAAAAAAGACTTGATTAAATTTATCAATATCTTCATTGTTCTTAATGAATCTATTATTATCAAATTCAGATTTCAAATTATGATAATCATATTTTTTAATGATACCAATATTTTTTAATTCTTCATCAGTCTGGTCTTTTGACATTGATATTTTCCAGGATATTGTTGATGGTCTTCCTTCTGAATTTGCATTATCAAATGTTATACCATATGATGATGATAACAGTGCTTTAGTTTCATCATAATATTGACTGGATTCATCTATGTCAACCATATATTCATTATATATACAGTCAAATTTCAATTCACAGTTATCAAAAGTTCTATCTGAAAAAGATGTATTAGATATAACTACTTTTGCAGAATATCTTGGATATTCACCATTATAATTTGTATAGTAGTTGTATTCAGTTGAATCAAATGGATAACTGTCATTGTTTTCTATTGCCTTGTATACAGTGTAATCAATGAATACATCTTTATAGTAATTTTTAAAATAATCACATTTTTCAGTTGATGATAATGCACTGATTGCATTTGGTTCACTATATACAGATTCAGATGCAATAGTGTTTATATCAATATCATATATATCTGACAATAACTGTTCTTTTGCACTTATATTTGAAATGTTATATTTCTTCAATTTGATGTATCTGTTGAAATATTCATTATCAGTTATATGAACATATTTACTTGGATAAATTTCAAAATCAAGTCTTTCTATATTTTCTGATTCATATATTGCATATTCATCATGTACTTTATTAAGACCATGAATACCAAAATAATTTGCTTCTCCAATAATGTCAATAATTCTACTGGTTCCAGGCATAAATTCTTTGTTGAGTTTCTTTCTCAATGCAAAGAGTTTTATAAGTGCTTCTTCAATGGTATATGTGAATTTTTCTTTTACTTTAGGTAATTCCCATTCATCAACATCACCAGTTGGTTCATTTATGGAATAAACCAAGGCCAATGCATTTATTTTCTTATAATCTTTATTCGGTAATACAATGTTTCTTGAACCAATGGTTAATGTCTCTTTGTTGGTGAGACTATATTTTGAACTGTGGTATATTTTTCCAAAGTTTTCATCATCAGGATTAACATTTCTCCAATATTCAATGATGTTTAAATTTTCATAACCAAAGAATTTGATAGCATTGATAATTGCCTTGTAAGAACCTATATATGGATAGATATTACTACCTTCCATCATAAGTTCTTTTCTTTTTTCATTAAGAAGGATATAATCTGGTTTATATTCTTTTATATCACTCTTGTAGAATATCATCTCATCTTCAGGAGTGATATTATAACCAAGATTTGAATTCCAGATTTTTAATCTTTCATCTTCTTCTACAGTTTCTGCATAAAATGTAATTTTGGCAATAATTGTGTTGTTATAGTACATTATCAAAGTCCTGTTATATGTAGCTGCATCATATTTTTCATTTGCTATGAATGCAATATGAACAGGAAGTGCTTTTGATGACACATTTGCTGATAAATTTATATCATATGTATCAAATCTGTTGATGATAAGTGTGTCACAATCAGGACCATCATTAGGTGTATAAACAAGTGAAGATGTTTCCTTTAATGTATATGATTTATTAAATTCAAACATAAAGAATTCATCAACAAATGAATTGACCCTATCCCAGGTGAAAGTTATCTTATCACCACCAGTTCCAACAGGAAATGAATATGTATTGGTGAAAGGATATGTATTGTCTTTTATATTATTGACTATACTTGAGTTTGCTGGTATTTCTTCAAGTATATATATACTTGTATTTGCATATAACCCAACACTTACTTTGGGAAGATATATACTACCCTCCCAATATGAAAATTTGTCATTCCAATTAAAATTCAGTTCATAACCATCTGAACCAAAAAAATGTAGATTCCTTGAATTCATTAGTTGATTCTTTTATAATCTTTCCTTACTGCATAATTGTTGAAGTTTCTTAAATACTTCACACTGTTTATGAGATGAGATAAAATCATATTCAAATATGGAAAAAATTGTCTCATCATACCATTTTTTTGAAGATATTTACTACTGTTATCTTCAATCAGTGTTTTCTCATATTCATAACCTTCATTTTTAGTTTTCCACCTACTTTCATTGATAGAATCATAGATGGAGTCATATCCTTTATATTTGATGATGTTTATATCATTGTTTTTAGAAGTATCCATCTATTAATAATTATTTTTTAAAAGTGTATTGAGTTTCCTTTGCATACCAAGATTATATGATGAATTATCTACTTTATCAACAAAGAATATATTGAGTGGTCCAAGTTTTCCTTCTTCCGGTGTTTCTGTATAGTAATTTCCATCTCTGTCTTTCCAACCACCTTTAGGTATAAAGACTTCATATTCATTTATCTTAAGGTTTCCAAAATCATCAAAACCAATTCTTGGATCCTCACCATAATTGACATACATTTTCTTTTCTTTTTCAATGTATTCCAGACCACTCCATACCATTTCATTGACATAGTAGTAACCATTTATGATTGCCCTTTCATTCTCTTCATTTACAAGGAATACATCACAAGTATCAACACCCTCTACACTTTCAACAAGTGATATTATATCAGATAAAGGAACAATGTCATTTCTGTTTATATTAAGATAATATCTATTTAGTAATTCCCTTACTTGTGTTCTGATAAGTGTCTTGTCAATGTTTTCAAAGTAACGGATGATAATGTTAATCACATATCTTTTTATTGTAGGATCTATAATCTTCACTTCTGAATTAATCAACATCCTTCCTGAATTATCAAGAGCATTGATGATTGCATTTTTTTCATCATTATCCAATATAAATTCCTTTGCAGGAAGTTCAAACAAATCTTGACTGTTTGATAATTTCTTTTTTACATTAGGTATTATTTTCAGATAAATAACATTGTCATCATATATATCTGCATCATCTTTTGTGTTATATGCATATATGAATGAATACTGATTATATTTTGAAAGATAACTTACATAGTTTTCCGGGGTTGCCAATACAAATGATTTACTTGCTTTTGGAGCTATCATTTTTGTAAATTCAGGGTCTTCAAAATTACAGCCAAGCATTGGAACAGCAACTGTTTCAACGGTAAGTACATCATTTAGGTTTACATCATTTCCATACTCATCTATACCTGTGTCTTCAAACATATATGTCAAATGTGAGGTGTTTGCATTTCCAGATATACCATCTGTTTTGATATATGTAATTTCAATCAATGAACCTGCTGGTGGAATCTTACCAAAATCACCATTACCAAAAAATATTGAAAGACCGACATTGACAGATGATTTTACAATAAAACATTCTGAACTTTCAGAACCATCGTCTGCCGGCATATCATAAAGACTGTTTACCCTTTTCCATTCCTTTCCATTTACTGTAACTGCAACATTATCATTGTCAGTCATAGATGTTATGATAGGATTAAATGATTGTAATGGTGTTCCATCAGATGTGAATGTTTGAGTTTCTGGAGTTCCTTGTATGAAATTCACATTTATAAATGAATTATCAGCAACCTTTAATCTTATATAATCACTTGGAAGGTTTAAAAAATAAGTGCATCCTGTTTCTGAAATAGTGAATTTTGTGAAGTTGTTTATTGTAACATAATTACCTTCAATCAAATCAGAAGATGTATTTAGTTTCAATGCCACCATACCATATGCACTTCCACCCCTGTAGGCATCATGCCCTGTCATTTGTGCAAGACCATAAATTGTCTCAACATTTTGAGCAGTCTTTATGTTGAGTTCTTCAGCAGTATGAGCAATATATGTAAAAATGAGTTCAGCAATATTTGCAATAACAGTTAGTAATTGCCCAAATGGAGAAGCTGGAGTGAATACATGAGCAGAACTAGAATATTTGTTATGTAAAAATACAACAGCCTGCTCCATCAATTCACTGGCTTTTAATCTTGTTTTAGATAAAAACATAAATGCAATATATGGTATATTATTATTTATGAAAGAATTGGGAATATAAAAAGAGATGATTTAATGTCATCTCTTAAACTAAGTAGGATGCAACTTTTTTATTTTCAATTAAAAGATCCACGATCATCGCTACATTGAAATCCCATTTGACAAATTGTACATCAACATCTACTTTATATGATCCATCAAGATAAATGAAACTGTTTATCTGATTCATAATAATTTGTTTTATGAGATTTTCATTGTATGATGTGTCAAAAAGATACCTTCCAAGATTACATCCAAATTCCGGCATGCACAATACATCTCCTTTATTGGTGAATAGAATCATATCAACCTGCTGTATAATTTCATCCAATTCACCCGTTATTTCCAACACATTATCTTTATATCTTGGTTCCTCTTCAGGAATCGCATATATATCCTTTAACATTATTGAATTTCATTTACATTTATCTTGTCAACATCATCAGCAATATCAGCCATTGATGAAATAACTGTTGTGTCTCTCAATGAACCACCTTTCATGATTCCACCCATCTTACCAAGTGGTCCAGATACATTACAATCCTTTAATTTGATGTTTCTACTGATGAATGAATCTCTGATTTTACATTCCTTACAATCAGCATAACCAAAGAGATTACTTTTTATGATTGATGATTTTTCAACCTTTGTATCATAAAGGTCACAATTTCTTATTGTGCAGTTTGTAAGTTCACTATCAACAATATCCACACCATTGAGATGATAACATTTCTTTGTCTCAATATTCTTTATTTGAAGTTTTGAAATGTCGGAATCATAATTGATTTCTGCCTCCTTGATACCACACCTTACAATAATGTCAAAGAGTTTATCTTTGATAGCAGGAAATATGATATCCATTTCCATACCATCATTGTTAAGGTCTTTTGTCAATTTGATACCCTTGTATTTTTCCTTGAATGATTCATAACATCTAAATGATTCAGATATCTTTTTATAATTATCATCAAGTTCATCTATTTTCTTTATTTCATCATCTGTAAAATCATATGATGAACTAGTATTATAAAGTGTGATGATAGTATGGTTCAAACATTTCAATAATTCTTCCCATTTGTTTCTGAAATTAATTTCCCTTGCATATGTGAATGTAACATATCCAAGTTTGATTGTACTGAAATCAATTCCATATATATCATTATAATCTGTATATTTCAATGTATCCATTCTTTTCTTGATACTGTCAACACAAGATTCTAAATCAACAGGTTTTACATCTGTGAGTTTTTCAAAACTACCATTAAGTGTTAAATCTGTAAGATGTTTCAATATATAATCTTCATTGTATTCAAGACAGAACTTCATAACATTGACTTGTGCAATATCACAGAAATCTTTATTGAATCCAATCCTGAAATAAAGATATGAGTTTTTTTCATTCTTTAATCCTTTTAACAATTCAAGAATTTTAGGAAGAATAAAAAGTGCTTCAAAGTAACTATACTGTGGAGTCTTCACTTCACAGTATTTTCCATCAATTGCCATCACTGCCTGGGTGTCTGTTGGTTCCAGGAGTTTATATTTAGTAGTTGAATAGTTTATATCCCTGTTGAGAATATCTTTCAATTTTGTAAGTAATATATTCTCATCATCCTTGAATTGACCACAAAACTCAAAACCAATTTTTGAATTTCCAGTTATATGATCATTCTGAAACAAATTTTTATTCATAAAGTATTGATAACTATTATAAGGTATTTATGAAAAAAAAAGAGAGATGTAAGTCTCTCTTGATTATATATTGTACAACTCAAATGTTTTTCCATTATCATCCAGACATGATAATGAGATTGTACCATTATATTTTTTAGGATGAAGAATTCTATGTGCCCCAGCAATACCAAAATATGCAATCTGCGAACAAAACGCAAACGCACTATAAGGTCTTCCATTTATATCAACTGGTTCATATTTCCAAAAGTTTGAACAGAGATCCAAGATGGCATTTGCCTTACAATCCAGTCCATCATCCGGATTTGACCAGTAGAAGCTTCTTGCAATATTTTCTACTATAAGTTGAAACATATATGCAAGTTTGTCACTTACTATTGGTTTCGCCATCTGGAGTTTTATAGATTCATTATATTCACCAGAACTTATGAGTCTATTGATTTCATCTTCATCCAATTTATCAAATTCTCTGACTAATCTAATCCAATAAGACCTTTCTGGAACATATCCATTTTTGATGGCCATATTATATTTTTCAATAACTTCATTGTCATCACTATTGAATATATAACCAAGTTTTATGGTTTTGTCATCATACTCCACATCAGATTCAGAATTTCCATCATCATATATAGGTAAAGTGGGATCAAACCCATTTTTTACAGCTTTATTATACCCTGCTGTTATACAATTTAAAATTTCTTCTTTAAGTTCATTATTACTTAAATAATTTTTCTTTTTTGCCATTATCAATATAAGATATTATATATTAAATATAACAAAACAAGAATGTGGAGGTTTTTGACTCCACATTCTATTATATACAAACTTGTAGATTTTTCTTTGCTATCATGATTTCATCATCATCTTTATAACAGGTGACCAATGCATCATCATCAAGTTGTCCAAATTCAGTTGCTGAAACTAATACCTTGTCACCTTTTTTTAATCCATCTACTGGTTCAACCACCTTTGCTTCAACATAACCATTTTTCTTCATCTTTTTCTTATTATGATTAAGAAGGTCTGCATCTGCTGGATTTTCAAGGAAAGTTTCATTGACAAATTCACTGAAACTCTTAATCCTTTCCATAATTACTCTACATATGTTTCCTGAAGTTCTTTTTCAAACTTCCTTATTTCACCTTCCACAAGTTTAAGGGCAGACTTCAACTGCTCATTGTTATCTGTTTCTTGGAGACCAGCAATGAGTTGTGCTCTTTTTTCTGAAAGGAATGAAAGGGTTTCCCTAATTTCATTTCTCTTTGATTCAATGACAGCATTCTTTATTCCTTCAGCCTGGAGTTTTTCTGAAAGGATTTGTGTTGCATCATACTTCATAAAGTCTTTTATTGCATCACATGCCTCTTTTGCAGTTTTGTAATATGTCATTTCATTGACACCACATGCTGCATTGACCTTATTTACATACACACCTTCCGCAACATTGATTACAGTAACAAATAAACCAGCAACTTTATCACTCTGGATTGTGGTTATAGGATTGTCAAGTTCACAAAGTAAATCTTTTGATTCAAGTAATTTGACGATTTTTTCGCAGTTACCAATAGTATCCCTGTCAAAGATACCACATCTCTTCAATGTCTCATTGATATCAATGATTGACATCTCATTGATGTTATCTATACCTGTAAGAGAGATTTTATCAGTTTCACAGTTATACTCAAGAACCATATTGTTTTTACCATAGTAAACAAGTCTGTTCTTGTCTGCTTCATATTTCAATAATGACAATCCTTCAAGTACATTCAAATATTTCTTGTCTGTAACAGTTGCTTCTTCAAGTGTCTTACCATCAAGAATATAGTTCTTACCATTAAGATAGAATACTCTCTTATTACCATCTTCAATAATTGGTGAGAAATTCTTTCTTACAGAGCAAGATGAATTCTCATAGATGCTTGTATTGATTTCTCCTTGTTCTGCCTTTTCCTCTGCAACAATAGATGTGAGAAGTGATTTTGCATCAGCATTCCAAGAATTCTCAAGGAGAACATCTTTAAGGGCATGTCTTACATTTTCCTCATCAATGAGAACATCTACAAGACTTTCATAAAGATGAGCATAAGAAGGATTGGATGACTGACCAGCAAGACTGTTTGCAAATTTTGCTGCAACATAACTCCATTTGTCAGCAACAAATGATTCTGCAATCATAATTCTGAAATCAGAAACAGGTTGTAACCAGTCATACTGTGTAAGTGCTGTGTAAAGACCCTCAGTAACTGTATATTTCAAAATAGGATTTACAAGAGTGTCATCAACTTTATAACCAGCCTTGATTTTTTCTTCCATCACAGTCTTGTCATCTTTTGTGATTTGGAGTTGTGCCAAAGCACTTTCGATAATCTTCTGTGCGCTTGATGCAGAAAAACCAAGACTGTTGTCAGACTTCATTTCTTCAAGTGCTGCAATAGTCTTTTCAGACTGAATGTGCAATTTTTCAAGTGTTAGTTTCATATCTTTGTTTTCTTTTACAATTTTTATGTCCTTGTTTATCTGTGCAGTATGCTTATTATAGTAATCAAGGTGTGACTCCACAACCTCCGGAATCATACCTAACTGCCATAATGACTGTTTTATAACCTCATCAGACTGACCAGTCTTCTTATATGAAGCGATCAAATTGATTAAGTTTGTATTCAAATTATCCATAATTAGATATTTATTATATTAATATTTATGCAAAATTAAAGTTGAAGGAGAGGATTGTCATTATCTTTTTCATCATCCTTCTTTTCATTGTTTTTATCATCAGATGTATCATTTGAATTGTCATCATTCTCATCTTCAGATGAACCATCATCTTTAGGTTCTTCCTTTTTTTCATCTGATGGTTTTTCTTCCTTTTTTTCAGTTTTCTTATCTTCAGAAGATTTATCCTCTTTTGGTTCTTCTTCTTTTTCAGAAATTTTATCCTGTGTGTCTTTTATATCATCTTTGATTTTGTTGACATCTTTTTGTAAATCCCGAATCATATCTTCAATGGATTTTAATGTCTTCTTCTCTTCCTTCTCTTCTTTCTTTTCCTCTTTCTCTTTCTCATCCTTTTTCTTGAAATCTGCAAATGACAATATCTGTCCCGGTTGTTTTGCAGGTTCTTCAGGAACTTGATATGAATTTAATGATTTCTGTACATCATCGACATCAAGGTTTGTTGCTTTGTGATGGATTGTGTTTAAATAAGATGTAAATGAAAGGTCATTGTCTTCATCTTTGTTTGAAATCTTTGTATTTATCTTATCTACAATACTATTAAAAATCCGCACCACACCTGGAGACATAACCAATGACTTATAATTTTCTGGTTTCTTTGACTTGAAACTACCAAGTAATGTCTTGAAGATAGATTTATATTCTGGATTTTCTTTAAGAAGTTTTTTTGTTGTCTCATTTGTGATTTCATTCAAATCCACATCAAAGTCAACATTAATAGATTCCTTTACAATATCATTTGTATCAACATCAAAATCTTCAAGTTGTGATTTCTTATATTTGATATATCTGTTGAACAATCTGTAAAATAATTCAAGATATCTCTGTGATTCATCATCACTGTGTAATAATATAGAGTCGAGATCCTGACCAGTCATAAACACAGCAAAATCTGATAATAAGACATCTGTATTGTCTTTGAACCCCTTATTGGACTTATTCTTCAAAATAATATTAGTCATATAAGGGTCTATGAGTTTTGCTGATACAGGTTTGGTTACACCATCATCAGATATGAATTTGAAAATAAATCCATCAATAGGTGCATCAAATCCATCATTTTGGAAAAGTGAATGAGTAAGATTAGGATTTAATAATGTAATGATGAATCTTGCAAATGAATCTTTTGTTGAACCACTCTTAAGATAATCATTCAACCTCTCTTTCTGATATTGTGTGAGATAACCACTATACACAGGTTCCTGATATGCAATGTCAAACATTTCAGCCCATGGTCTCAAATCATCAACATCTTCAAGTTTAGTACCACCAGATGTGATGATACAAGACAGAACCAGATTGTTCTTTGGTAAAATAGAATAATTTATGAAACTTGGTTGATGACTTGGAAAATATTTGCAGACAAATATCCAGTTATTTGGAATCTTGTCAATTATGATCTTACTCAAATTGCTCAAATATGTCATACCATTGGAATAAAAGTTTGTCATAACCTTGTCTGCAATGGTTATCTCCCTCTTATTCACACCCGAACCTTTATAAAAAGTCAATTTCCTATTTAAGTCTGTTTCTGATGTTACTTTCTTCTGAAATGACAAGGTTGCAGCATTTAATTTTTCATTGACAATAACCTGCTTATTCAGGAGATTGTCTAAAAACTCCTGACCTTCGGAATTAAGTATGTTTTGTAAACTAAGCATTCTTTTTTAAATTACTATATAATCACTATGTATTTATGATGTTTTTATTTACATTAAATTCAATTTTTTGTAGTAACAGCATCAATTGGATGTTCTCCATCATTGAGTCTGGATTTGTCATACTACTTTACTATTTTTCTATGTATTAAATCTTCATTTAAATCCTTTTTCTTCAAATCATCAAGAGACCTAACTTTCATAGGTACAGCATGTGTATTGGATTTAAGTGTTGGTTCTTCTATATGATGTGCATATGTGGATTCCACAATAGTTTCCATTACACCACCAGTTCTCATACCATATACACCATACTCATCAGGTCTGTATTCTATTATTCCCTTTTGGTCTTTAGGTACCTGGAGAAGAAGTTCATCAATTTCACAAAGAAGAAGACCATGTTCAAATGCAGGAATGAATGATTTCATCTCTATACTGAATGATGTTGAGAATTCCTTTTTATCATTAAGTCCAAATTCCTGTGGAAGTTCATGGTTATAATCAGGAGGTACAGACAGACATGCATCAACATTGAACATACCAAAATCAACTTTGAAGAAGTTTGGATTCTTGTAGATTTTAGAGACTATCATCTCTGTACATTTGAAAAGTTCAATATTGTTTGAGCAGATGACTTTACAATCAAAGGAAAGAGTGACAGGGATCCATTCTACATTCAAATAAAGTGTCCTCAAAACACCCTGACTTTCTCTTACAATCTTTGTTCTGTTGTATTTGTTGGTTTGTTCAGCAGTATTTACACTAAAACTTGTAAGATTGACCATACATCTTGGTACTTTTTCATAGTCACCAAATGCTTTGCCTTCTTCTAATGCATCATAGTAAAACTCATCTTTTAAAAATCTTTCACTATTTCCGCCCGTTATTGAATAAATACAAGGAATATCAACTTTTTGAACACTACCATCATCCAGTCTATTATAAATATACATCTTCTTGTTTAGTTCAGCAAGAAGACACACTATCATACTTCTGATGAAAACATCATCCTTATTGTATTTTTGATTATACTCACTCATTACTCTTCCTCTTCTTCTTCAGGTTTTTCATATCCAGCATCATCAAGTGCCTTTGCAACCTTATCTAATGTCTTGTCATCATCTGGGTCAATACCAAGAAGATTTTCCACATCACCAACCCTATCATTAAGGTCTGTAATCTGGTCTTCTACACTCATATCACCAAAACCTCTATCCTTATTCCTCTGATCAAAATCTTCCTCATCTTCATGATCATTGACATGGATATAACCTGTGATTTGTGGATTGTAGTCAGCAACCATATTCTTTGTGATATAGTTGATGTAGAATTTGTTCTTTCCATGAAGTTTTGTATCAAGCATTTCCCTCCATCCAATTTCACGCTTTGCCCTGGATGTGTTAAGATACTTGACAATATCCTTATCAAATGAAAGGTGTCTTGCCAAGTCTTTCACAATGTCTTTATCAGATTTCATCTCAAGAAGAAACTCTGTATAATTCTTTATGTTATTCATATTTCAATATATGTACATATTATAAGGTATTTATGAAAAAAGGTGAGGTTGAATTATCAATCTCACCTTTAAAAACATAAACAAATAGATTACTCATCAAGAACACCAAGAATCTGGGTTTCCTTCACATTGGCAATTCTCCAATCTGCCATTGTACCATCATATTCTTTTTGGACAATCTTGTTTGCCTCTTCTGTGGTCTTTGCATGAACCAACCACTTTTCTTGCCATTTCTTAATCTTTGGATTTCCTGCCCTGTCTTCCTGATCTGTCTCTTCCTGAAGTTTAACAGTAACTTCAAAATAATTGATTTCTACTTCCTTTGCCATAATTAAAATAATTTAACATTGTTATTAAGAATTTCATTAGGTAATTTACTTACTTCTTTCAAATCTTCCAGGATTTGGATTTGAAGATATGTACTCAATCTCTTCCACATTACTTGAAGACTGACTCCACAATATTCACACACAAGGACAAATATTTGAGCCATAGTATAATCTTGTTTTAGTTTTGGATAACAATAAACAACAATATCATTAATTATCTGATAACTGATGTTTTGTTTATCCTCACCAAGAAGGAGTTCCTTGTATTTTGAGTTTTCTATAATTTTTTGTAATTCTCGCTCAAACTGTACATATTCATATGTTGAATTGTATTGATAATTTTGTGGGTCAATTGTTATTTTATCATTTGAAAAATCTTCAGTATAATCAACCTGATTCCACTTATTGTTTTTTATTTTGAGCGTTCTTGATGTTTTAATTCTTTCCTCTACTGTTTTTTCTCCTGATTTTTTTGAGAAAATGTTTATACCATCATTACCAAAAAAATCTCTTTTGTCTTCAGCAATATCCTCTTCATCATCAATCCATTCATTTGTCAGATTTTTGATTTTCTTTACACCAGCCATTTTATGATTGCTTCATTATATATGCTTAAAAATAACAAAATATTTATATTCTCTTTTTGTTATATTTCTTTTGAACAAAATCTTGCTTCTAAACAAGATATTAATTTTTTATAGTCATGTTATTGGATATATTACAAGATCGAAACAATTTACAAGTGTCCTATTGGGGGGCAGATGGTAAAACACACATTGAAATCATTAAAATCCCAGATGAAGAACAGTTTGTCTGGCTCACAAGTTCTAAAGACAAAACAGATCTCAGGGTAAAGAATGTTCATAACTGGAATGGAAAAACTGTTTATAAACACAGAATTAACCCATTCAATGAAAAACTTAATAGGTATAGGCAGTATGAAATTCTTGATTCTCAACCTGATGATGTAAAAGAGAGGATTTTTTCTTATAATCTTCCAGAAATTTTTTTCATAGATATTGAAAACCAGCAGCAGGAAGGAAAACCCAATCCTGAAAAACCCGATAAACCCGTCACGGTTATAGGTGTATGTTGTCCTAATGATACTGTGATGGTTCTTTCTGGTGGATATAATCTTACAGAAAAGGAACAGGAAAGTATTCAGAAGAGGATTGATGAACACTTTGAACAGGTGCATAGACACTTCAAGTTTGTGTTCAGATACTTTAAGTCTGAATATGATTTGCTCTATTTCTTCTTCTCAATGCTCATCCCAAAGATGGCAATGATGACAGGATGGAACTTTGAGGATTATGACTGGAGATATTTGTATAACCGTGCAAAGTTGTTGGGTATTGACCCTACACTTGCATCACCAACAAGGATTCTTACTGGACAGGTTGACAGACCTGCTCATGTTGGTCTTATTGACTATTTGAAGGCATATAAGAAATGGACCTGGAATTCAAATGAGAATTACAGACTTGATACCATTGGTGAAAAATTGTGTAAAATCAAGAAAGTTCAACACTCTGAATCTCTTGATGATATGCTCAATAATAATTTTGAGAAGTATGTATATTATAATGCAATTGACTGTTGTCTTGTTAAGTTAATTCATGAGGCATGTAATGCACTTACTTGTGGATTAACTACAGCCTGGTTGGGTAGGATTAAGGCAATGGATTGTTTTTCAACTACATATATTCCAGAAAACTTGTTGAGATCATCTTTTTATGGAGAACATAAAGTATTGGGTGTTGATCCGTTTGCAAAAAAGAAAGTTGGTGAAAAGTATGAAGGTGCATTTGTGAAGCAACCTATTCCTGGACTTCATAAGTATTGTACCTGTAATGACTATGCATCACTATATCCATCTCTGATGAGACAGTTCAATATAGGTCCAGAAACATTGGTGACTGTATTACCAGAAACAGATGAAGTACTCAAACAACAATGGAGGGACAAGGGTTATATAGTATGTGCATCCGGTGCAGTTTTCCAGAAGGAGGATGGTCATCTGAAGAAGATTATCACAGACCTGTACTTCAAAAGAAAGGCATACAAGAAGAAATCATTCAAGTTCACACAGATTTATTATGACCTGAAAGACCTCAAGCATGCCAATGCATCTCCAGAAGATATTGAAGATTATCTGAACAAGAATGATTTTGCAGGAAGGAAGGCAAGTGAGGTTGATGAGATTATGTCCTACTGTCAGGTCCAGGCAGACATCTATAACAACTTCCAGCTTGGAACAAAGGTTGTTATTAATGGTATCTATGGTGCATTTGGATTCTCTGGATTTTATTTCTATAATCCTGTTATTGCAGAATCTGTAACAAAACAAGGAAAGAATGCAATCCTTAATGCAGAGAGACTTATCAACCTCTGGGCAAACAAGGTATGGCAGAAGGATACCAAGACCCACCAGTTGATGGGTATAAAGATAGTAGATCAAAAACCAATAGAGAAAGGTATAACTGTATATATTGATACTGATAGTTGCGAAAAAAGTACTTTTATCAATATATCTGACAATGTAATTTCTATTGAGACCAATTCTGGATCTAAAGTTTACAATAAAAATGATATTGTAAAAGTTAATAGAAATGGTATTGAGATGGAGATATATGCATCAGATATAAATGAAAATGATTTAATATGGGAGGAAAGCATAAAGAAAATAGAAAAAACAAATAAAATCACAATAGAACAGTTATATAATCTTGGAACACAAGATATGGGTTCAACACTTGCTGGACATGAGAGTGTAAATTGTGATCATGATGTCCTTAATATAAAACAGAATGATTTGTCATATTCTGGTAATGGTGTTGATTTCACAAGTTATTATGCACCAGTAAAAAGAGTTATAAGACATAAAGTAACAAAGGCAAAATGGTCTCTTGTTGATTCTGATAATAATGAAGTTATAGTTACAAATGATCATTCTTTGATGGTTTTAAGGGATGGAAATCTTCAAAAGATAAAACCATATGATGTTGATGTTGAAAATGATTTCCTTGTTACTATATCTGATGGTAATATAGAGATTAGAGATATTGTAAGATGTGAACAGATTGGTAATTTTGAAGATGAATATGTGTATGATATTGAAATGAATGATGATACACACACATTTGTTGCAAATAATATTCTTGTACATAATTCAATTTATACTTCATATGAGGACATTATCAAAGTCACAGACTGGTTTGATCATGATGTGTGGAGATTGACAAAGATCAACAAACAGAATGACCAGAAGGAGTTTGAGTATGTGTCCAAGGGTGGTTATCCTACTGAAGATGATGCAAGAAAGTACTTTGATGTTGATTCCATTGATACTACAAAATATGAATGGAGTATTGATACCATTGAACCTGAAGGAAGGGAATTCTGTCTAACTATCAACAGGGTGTTTATGTCCAACTATTTGAAGAAGATACATGAGGAATATGCCAAGAAGAATGGTACTCCGAATATCCTTGACTTTGAACTTGAGGCATATAATGAAGCAGGTATCTGGTTGGCAAAGAAGAAGTATATCAAGAATATGACCTGGGCTGAACCAAATGTGTATTATGACTCTTGTACAAAGATTAAGGCAACTGGTGTAGAGATTGCACAGACCAGTTCATCCCAGTGGGTGAAGAATCAACTTATAGATTTGGTGAAGTGGATATTTCAGCAGGAAGAGTTTACCATTGAAAATTTTATTGACAAGAAGTTATCTCCTTTGAAACGACAGTTTATGCTTCAGAGTCCAGAGACTATAAGTGTAAATAAAGCTATGAATAAGTATAGTGATTATGTGTTGAGTGATTCTGGAGAAATTGAACTTGCACCAAAATCTATGGTTACTTGTGCTGGTGCAGCATTGTATAATTATATTCTCAATAACAATGAAAAATTTAAGAAGAAATATAGTACATTGTTTGATGCTGATAAACTCTGCGTACTTTATATAAAACCAACATCAAGATATACATATTGGAAAACAGAAACACAAGTGCCAGTATCTGAATACATTAAACATCCAGATATGTATAAATTGATTAGTGACAAGAAAGAAACAAGGAATGGTAGTATTGATGTTTACACAGATATTATGAGTCTTCAGAAATGTGAGGCATTTAGTTATCCAGCAGGTATGTTTCCTATGGATATGGCGGCCAACCTGGAGATTGATAAGAACAAGATGTTTGACCTTCTGGTATTGAGTCCTGTCAATAGAATTATAGAAGCAATGGGATTTCAACCAGTAGATATTTCAATGACATATTCAAAAGGTCTTTGGTGATTCCTGGAAAATAAAATGTAAATAATTTATATCCAAAAGAGATAGATAAATCTATCTCTTTTTTGTTATATTTGGGTTATGATAGATATTAAAGAATTCAACATACCAAGAGAGATTCTTGAAATTCTCTTGAAAGATAGAACTACTGGTCAGAACATCCTTTGGGGAACTGACCAGTATGGTTTTGATCCAAAGTCTTCCATTGAGATTGATCAGATTATTTCAGGTGATGTGATTAAACCAAGGGTAATGAAATCATTGGAAGACCAGAAATCAAGAACAGATTCAAAGGCAGAGGTTTATACTCCAATTGAAATCATCAAGAAGATGAATGATTCTGTTGATACTGAAGAACCAATCGATGAGAAGTACATAAGAAGGAAGGTTCTTGAAGTGACTTGTGGTGAGGCACCTTATTTGGTATCCAGGTATGATGTGTCAACTGGTAAGATGATTCCTCTTTCAGAGAGACAGGGACTTCTTGACAGGAAGATGAGGAGAATAAATAGTATTCCAACTACAGCAGATATTGAGACCTGGAGAGTGTGTACCATTTATGCATTACAGGCAGTTTATGGTTATGAGTGGCAGGGTGACTCTCTTCTTCTTGCCAGGGAGAATGTGTTGTATGATGTTATTGACTGGTTTGAAGACAAATTTCAGAAAGAGATGCCATACAAGATGATAGAAGAGTTTGCCAATATCATTTCATATAATCTCTTCCAGATGGATGGAGTGACTATGAAAATACCATATTCTGATACACCTGCAAAGGTAATGGACTGGGATTTAGATGAGATGGAGAGATTTGATGGACAACCTGAAGAATTATCATTATTTTAGTATTTTTTGTTATTTTTATTATATAGAAAATTCTAATAGTTAAATAGTATGAAGAAAATCATTTTAAAAAATTGTGATACTCGTGAAGTGATATCACTTTTTAAGAAATCTAGTTCTCTGGATAATTTCATTTTTATCAATCTCCAGGGAAGTAAGTTTGAATCTACGGCTTACAACAAGAACAAATCTGCATTGAAGTCAATCACTGCTGACCTTACAAATTATTGTGGTGAGTTTGTTAATGAACTTGGTGACGATCTTGTAAAGATTCAGTTCACCAATGCTGGAAAATTGATTTCTGTCCTTAGTCTTGTTGGCACAGAAAGTGTTGATGTCACTTTCTATATTGAGGATAATGGATATGCAAAGAAGGTTGTTGTTGAGAATACAGAAGTAAATCTCACTGTACCTGCAGCTGATAAGGAAGCACTTGCATTTCTTGAGATTCCAGATCATGCAAGACATACAATCTTTGAAGATATATCAACTCTTGAATATAAAGTTGGTATCACAGAGAATGAGTTCAAGTATCTGTCACAGTTGTTCCAGCTCAATAAGGAATCTTGCCGTGTTTGCTTCTCAATCAGTGGAAATACAGTAACTGTATCAGAAATTGAGAGTACTGATGAGAATGTAAGGGATGCTGTTAATACACTTCTTACTGATGTAAACATCAAGGAGTTTGATGCATTTGAGAAACTTTATTCAAAGAAACTCAATTATGAGTCATTTGAGAATGCAGCAGATGCTGAAGGTTATCTTCACTGCTTTAACAAGTCATATTTTGTCTGGATTGATTCAGATGAACACTATGACATTGAATTCCACAGTAATAAGATTAAGTTCATTTCTGTGGATGAGAAAGGTACAAAGACATATGTGGTTCTTACACCAGTAAGATTTGCATAGTTTTCATTTTCACATTACAAAAAAAGAGAGGTTTATGACCTCTCTTTTTCTTTATGAATTCTATATCAGGAAACTCTCAACCATATATCAAGAATGGGTGTAATACCAAGAAGGGATTTGTTTAAGAGATTTACATCCATCAAACATATTACGCACATTTTTAACTATACTCACATTCCATTTACTTAAATCACAATTGAAATTTTCACATCCTTTAAACATAAATGCCATACTTTTAACATTAGATACATCCCAATTAGATAAATCAGAATTGAAATTTATACATCCTTTAAACATGTATGCCATATATTGAACATTACTTACATCCCATTTACTTAAATCACAATTGAAATTTTCACAATCCTGAAACATAAATTCCATAGATCTAACATTACTTACATCCCAATCTTCAAGACCTATAATATGTTTAACTTCATCAAATCCACCAAATATAGAAGAAAAATTATCACATTTAATACGATTTGTTAAAGAAGAAACATCAAGCGTCTCTCCTTCACCTTGTTCTTCATAAAGTTCAAGTATTTTATTTTTTAGTTCTTTATTTGTGGTTATCTTATCCTCTTCCCTTACAGTCTCACCCATACTTCTGTCCTGCATATCAGACCAGATACTTTCACTTAACTTCTTCATATTATTTATCCTTTACTAATCTTACACAGAGTTTTCCTGATATGTCATTTGTTATTTGATCCATAATATTATTTGAATCAATTTTTGAGTGTATCAATTTGTCATCATCAAATGTTAAAATATGTACTTGATGATTGTTACATAAATCTGATGTCCATGCAAAATAAAAATCATCATCTGTTATTTCTTTTACTTTGTCAGAATACACCAATCCCCGGGCAATAAATATGAGGTCTTCACTGGGACCAGATATTACAAATGAGTTATCATATGTTTTAACTTTATATTCATCTAATTCTGCAACTTCTTTGAGTGTAGGAAGTCTCCATTCTGATTTCTTAATGTATTCAAATACTTCATTGTATCCAAAATGATATTCATCAGAACAACACAAGTCTTTATCAGCCCAGAAGACAGTTCCACCCATATCAACTGATTTGAGTTCCTTGATGTTTCCAATCTCATCTTCTTTTCTTACAGTATCCCCAGTACTTCTGTCCTGCATATCAGACCAGATGGATTCAGTTATCTTACTCAGCTTCTTCATCTATTGTAAACCAGTTTTTAGTGTATTCCTTATATTTCTTGAAATTCTTCACTGTTGTTGCTGTGATTGGGATACCGATACTACATGCATAATTGTTATATGACCAGGTTATAAACTCAACATCATCCAATTCTGGAAAGTCATAAATCATATTTTCCTTGAAATCTTCTAAACTGGTAGATGTACTTCCCTCACCATATTTATCAACATATTCTATCTCCCAATTCCAAACATCTGATTCATCAATTAACTGTAAAACATAATCACCATCATAATTTGAAATATCTTTAAATCTATTTTTTCTATCATGACTAATGATATTTCCTTCGTTTCTTGGTAGATATTCAATATCACCACCAACTTCTTTTAATTTAGTGGCAATACCTTTACAGATTGATATATAATCTTCTTCACATATTCTGTCTTCAAAGTTATCTAATTCAAAATCTTTCATTTCATCATATGTATAAAACTCTGCAATCAAGCTTGTTCCATGAATACCATCATAGATGAGATATGAATAAGGTGCTTCAAATGCCCTGATATTTTTCATTTCTTCTGGGGAATATGCCTTATCTCTGACACTTAATATACCAACTTTATAATCAACATAACTATCATTGTAATTAAGGATTTCTTTTATGAGATCATCATAATAGGAATCAGAAGTATTTTTTATATAGATGTCTACATCAATACAAGTGTGTACCTTGACTCCATCTTCTTTTCTTCTGACCTCACCTGAACTTCTGTCTTGCATATCAGACCAAATACTTTCATTTGCTTTTTTGAATAGAAGTTTATTAATGTTATTAATTCCATCTTCAACATTATCCAATATAAAATCACAAATCTCAAGAAAGAATTTATTTGTTATCTTACTCCCATCATTTGGTTCAATTTTGTAGATTTTATCATTATATTGTTTAAGTCTTGTAACTTTATATAGTTTACTTAATTTATTTTCAATATCAGACTCTTGACAAACAGGAAAAGTTATTTCAGGTTTGTTGGATGATATTTTTTGATATAATATATTATAATAACTTTCACCAGTATTAAACAATGATACCAAGATACTACCCTGATTTAAAGTATCATCACCAATAATATTCATATTATCATTGGGTGATATATATAATTTCTTTATATAGTTTACTATCTCATTTACATCGAGAAGGTCTATGTCATCTTCCTTCCTTATTTTCTCTCCAGTGCTTCTGTCTTGCATGTCAGACCAGATGGATTCTGTTATCTTACTTAACTTTTTCATATTTAATAATATTTTGATATGATATTTATGGTGTTTTGTTATATTTAGAATGTTAAATATTTTAATTAAAGTTATAATAATATGGCTATAGAAAAAGTAAACCCAAGTCATCCAGATAAACTCTGTGATAGAATTGGAGGTGCAATTGTAGATCTTTGTTACACAAAACAAGAAAATCCAAAGGTTGCTGTTGAAGTTCTTTTGGGACATGGACTTTGTACAATTATTGTTGAATCAAGTGTGAATTTGAATGAAAGTGATGTTTTACCAATTGTTCATAGAATAGCTGGGAAAGATGTTGAGTTGAAACTTATTTCTGTTCCACAGGATGAACATCTTGCACATAACCAGGATGGTGAGATTAGATGTGGTGATAATGGAATCTTTAGAGGAGAACCACTTACGGATGAGGAAATGGTTTTGAGTGAGATTGCTCAAAAGATTTATGAAAGGTATCCTACAGATGGTAAATATATTCTTGATGAGAAGTCTATGACATTGATTGTATGTCAAAGTTGTTGTGATTCACAGGAACTCAAAGAATGGCTTGAGTTTGAATATCCAGAGTATAAAATTATTGTAAATCCTTTGGGTGATTGGAGTGGATCGATCAATGTTGACACCGGATCAATAAACAGAAAAATTGGCTCAGACTTGGGTAGGGGGGTCACTGGCGGAGGTTTGTGGGGAAAAGATGCATCCAAAGGAGATTTATCTGTAAATGTATATGCTTTTCTTGAGGCACAAAGGACAGGAAAAACACAAACTTTTTTCTGTGCAATTGGAGATACTGAAGTAAATGGTATTCCTTATAAGAAAATTGTTGAAGAAGCACTTGAATATATAAAACAAGTTGGAGGATTTGAGGCTGCCGCTGAATTTGGTCTCATATAAAGATTAAGGGAGATGTGTCAAAGCATCTCCCTTAATCTTATTATATCATCTCTTTTTAAAATAATCACATTATTTTTTATCATACATTGATGTTTTGCTTCATATAATTCATCTTGACCTCTATCATATGGATTGATCATTTTATTATTATAAAAGAATTGATTACCCTTAACTTCATATAGTTTACCATTTATAAGGAAATCAGGATGATATTGATGAATTTCATTATTATATAAATATTCAAAAGTTATATTTGGTTGATACTCACAAGGTATATTGTTTTCTTTACAATACTTATAAACTATTACTTCCCAATTACTATCAAACATTAAATTATCATATTTTATCTTTTTCCTTCTTTTGTGTGACCATTCTTTTGTTTGAGAATAATTTTCAACACCATATTTTTTCAAACAAGTTTGTTTTATTCTTTCTCTACATTCTTTAGTCTGTGTATAATATTCAGAACCATATTTTTCTAAACAAGTTTCTTTTGTCTTTTCTTTATATTCATTTGTTTGAATATATTGTTCAGAACCATATCTTTCAAGACAAGTCTGTTTTGATTTATATTTAAATTCATCTGTTTGAATATAATTTTTATGTCCATATTTTTCAAGACAAGTTTGATTTACTTTCTTTTTATATTCATCTGTTTTTGAATAATTTTCTACATTATATCTTTCCAAACAAGTTTCTTTTGCTTTTTGTCGATTATTATATGATTTATCACCATATTTATTCATTTTTGTTTTATTCACCTTATTTCTACATTCTAATAAAGATGAGTAATTTTCAACACCATATTTTTCTAAATTTGTTGTTTTAACTTTATCTCTACACTCTTTAGTTGATGAATAATTTTCTACACCATATCTTTTAAAATTTGTTTCACTTATTTTCTTTTTGATTATTTCATCTTTACCTGAACATTTTAAGGAACAATGTTTAAGATATCCAGTATTTAAATTAATGAATTTACATCTATTACCACAGATTAAACATAATCCTAATTCAAAGTTAGAATCATTTTTAAGATAATGATATATTTTTTGTTGGAATGTAAAATCTTCTGGAAACTTCCAGGTAATGAGTTCTGCATATAATTCAGGAAAATTTTTCTTAAATCCTTTTTCCTTTTTAAGATAACCAGACTTATCATCAGCAGAACAAAGAAATTGAAATACTTCTTCCTTATTCATAAATATTGTGATATGTTTTATATTAGAGCAGATGGGTTTAAATTTTCCAGATTTTACCATCTGCTCTTTCTATATTTATGAAAAAGTGTACTTCAATTTGTTATATTTAGTATATGGAAAATAGGAAAATTTGGTTAATTACAGATACTCATTTTGGGTATAAAGGAGATGATGATGAAATTTTAAATGATTGGATTGGATATTTTGAAGATGTGGTTATACCAATAATGAAAAAAGAAGTGAAACCTGGGGACATTATGATCCATCTGGGGGATGTGTTTGATAACAGGGCAACCATTGGACTCAACACCATTTGTAGGGTGATCTCTCTCTTTGAACATTTTTCAGCAATTTTCAAAGATATCAGGATAACTGTTGGTAACCATGATATTTACAAGAAGTCATCAAATGATATAACATCATTGAATATGTTGAAGTATATTCCAAATGTGAAGATATACTATGAACCTATTGTTGAGGTTATTGATGGAAAGACTTGTTTGTTTAATCCTTGGATAGAAAGTACAGAAAAGGAAAAAGAACTTCTTGCAGGTGTAAATGTAGATTATGTTTTTGGTCATCTTGAGGTTGGTGGTTCTCAAATGTCTAACAGGTCTGGTGTTAAGATTGAATTTGCCGGAGGAGTAAAATCAAGTGATTTCAAAGATGCGCAGGTATATGCTGGGCATATTCATATCAAGCAGGATAACAAGAATATTCATTATATTGGAAATCCATATCATAAAGACAGAGGTGACAGGGGGAATCCAAAGGGTGTGACTATATTGGATTTGAGCACTGGGGAAACAAAGTTTATTGAAAATGAGGTTTCACCAAGGTATATGAAAGAGAATATATATGATATATTGAATTTAACAGTTGGCGATTTAAAGAGAAGGTGGAAGAATAACAGGATAGATTTGCACTTAAAGAGTACTGATATAACAAAGTGTAATTTTGATGATTTACTTAATTCATTGGAAAACTGTTACAGGTCATTTGAACCACATGGTGACACTGTTCTTACAGAATTGAATACATCTGGTGAATTAAGTTTTAATGAGGCAAAGAGCAGTGATGATTATATAGAGGACTTTCTTGGAAATCAGGATTTGACAGAAGACCTTTTGAAGGGAGTGCATGAAAAAATGTTAGAATATAAAGATAGGATATGATAAAGTTTCAGGCTGTAAATAATGTCATTATACTTATTAAAGATAAGGATGAACATAATTCACCCTTGATTCTTCCTGAACAGAAGTCAATGAACCCTTATGAAATTCCTGAACCATATACAGGTGTAATTGACAGTGTTGGTGTGGAGAATGGGTGGAAGAAAGGAGATAGGATTGCATTCAGTGATATTGGTGGTGTTTATATGAAGGTGGAAGATGTTGAATATGTTGTTATTACTCCGGAAATGATAATTGGTAAATTGTAAAGAAGATGAGGAGGAATAGTTATGGATTTAGATGAGATATTTGATAATTCTTTTGAGAAGAAAGTGATAGATACTAATTTAGTTTCTCAAAGGGTCAAGGAATGTAGAGATTTAGTCATTGATAAGTTCAGTGACATTGAGTTCATTGAGGAAGGACACATATATAAGATAGATGGGACTGAATATACATCTGTCAGCAACATCATCAAGAAATATGAACCAGAAGTGGACTGGGATCAGAAGGCTGCTGACTATGCAAGGAAATGGGGAAAGAAGAAGGAGGATGTGCAGAAAGAGTGGAAACTCAATAATCTGAAATCAACTATTTCAGGCACCAGGACACATTCTTTTGGTGAATCAATGGTAAATTTATATTGTGGTTATCCAGAACTCATATGTGAGCAGAATAAACCACAGTATATTAAAGAGTATAATGTTTTAATTCCTACATATCCAAAAGAAGAAGCAGTTGTTCATTTCTTTGATGAACTTGAAGACAATTTACATCCTGTTGGAGCAGAGTTTAAATTATCAAGTAAATACATTGAAAATACTCTTCCAATTTGTGGGACTTGTGATATATTGTTTTATAATAGTAATGATGATACTTTTGTTTTAGGTGATTGGAAGACAAATAAAAGTTTAATAAAGGAGTATTCAAGATATCATAAGATAATGATGACAGGATGTGTTTCAGGTATGATTAATGAACCTATTTCTGAATACACAATTCAATTCAATTTATATCAAAAAATGTTAGAATCTATAGGAATTAATATTAGTAATAGAATTCTTATCTGGTTGAAGGATGATGGGACATATGAAAGGATAAATATTGAAAAGATACCAGATGATGTGGTTGATAAGATTTTGAAAGGTGTGGCATAAGTCACACCTTTTCTCATAAATACTCTATATATCTTCATAATATAATGGACACAATAAAATCATTTAAGAAATTCATAAAAGAATCCATCTGGTCTGATATGCAGGACAGGAGTTCGGGTGATGTTGTAAGAAAAGAAGATGAAAGACATAAGATTTTAGAAAGACTTCTTGCAACATATATAAAGTTGTTTGCAGAGAGTCGCTGTAATGGTGATGAATATATATATAACAGTTATCCTTATTTCATATCATACATAAAAGACTTCAGGGATAATCCAAGAATTGAAGAAGTATGTCCTAATAATTCATATATTGATGACTTACTTGATTATGTGAATGTGGAAATCTGGGATAATCAGATTTATGATATTATAGAGGAAATTAGTCAAAGGATTGTTCATGGTGAACATCCAATAACTGATGATGTCATTGAAGAATTGAGAAAACACAATGTCAATGAATCTATCTGGTCTGATATGCAGGATAGAAGTGCTGGTTATGGTGTAAGGGAAGAGGATATAACTGAAGAAGACAAAAAGGAGATAGATTATATTTTTAATGGATTTGCATATCTCATTGTATATACTGATTATAAACCAACAATAGATGATTTCATTAAAATGATGAAAGAAGCATATCCTGATAAAGATAGTAGTAAGTATATTGCCTGGGTTAGGTCAAAGTGGGATAAAAAATATAAAGATGAACTTGATAAAAAAATACAGCGTAACAAAAAAGATGTTGGCAAAAGAATAAACATATATCTCAATAATTTTGTTGGACAGATTGTATATTGTGAGAAGTATAATGTTTCTCTTTCAGATATAAAAAAGTTTTCTGATGAAGTGTTGAAGCATGATGGGATGCTAAATGAAATGAGTTTTGTTGGTAAAATAAGGGTTAACAAATCTTGGTGTGATATATTTAAAAAATATGTTGATGAAAATTGGAATGATGTCAAGAAAAGAATAAATGATTTAATAATAGAAGAGAATCAAGAAATAGCAAAGACTGGTTTCAAGAAAACACCAGGAAAAAAGATATGTGATATACTTGATGAGTGGTGGGATTCTTTGGGAGATGAAAAAGATGATATTGCTTGGAATGAGTTTGGAGAAAGGGCAGAAGAAAAATACTATGAGGAACATAATTCAAAATATAATGAATATACAGGTGAGGATTTTGATGCTGATGAAGAGTGGTCAGATACAAGTTGGATTGAAAGTGTTGAGATTTATATGAAATACAATCAAAAAACAAATGAATCCATCTGGTCTGATATGCAGGACAGAAGTATGGGTGATGCAATCAGAAAGGAAGATGAGATGATGCAAGATGATTTGGATGCAGTTGATGATTTTATATTTAGATTTGCTGCAGGGGTAGTATGGGATGGTATAAAGGTTTCTTTGTCAAATTTCTTAAAATATATTGATGAAAATCCTGAATCACTTGATTGTGATATAAAAAGAGTTAAGAAATATGTTGAGGATAATTGGCATAAAGGTATATGTGATGATGTTGAAGCAGCAATAGAACAGGAAGAAAAGGAAAGAAAACAGGGTATGAATGAATCCATCTGGTCTGACATGCAGGACAGGAGTTCAGGTGATGTTGTAAGAAAAGAAGATGAGATGAATGATTATGATTTTCTTATGTTGAGAAAGACTGCAGAGATGTTCAGGAATTATATGAAAAGAAATAGATATGCTTCCAGGAGGAATACTTGTGATAATTTTATTAAATATATTGAAAGAAGAAAGGAAGAACATTTTTGGACTAGCGTATCAGATGAGGCATATGATAAGGTAATAAGATTTGTCCAGAAGAATTGGGGTGATTGTACAGGTATTCAGGAGTTTATGGATAAGTATTTGAGTAATATTAATGAATGTGATGGTGTCCCTGGTGGATTAACTCCTGCTGATGTTGGAGGAATGGGACCTGCATATTTTCCTGGACCCAATGGAGAACCGGGTTCCGGAGATTTACCATCACCAACTGGAATAGTTTATAAACAAGTTGCTCCATTTGATTCATTTATAAAAATCAGGAAACAAAAGAAGAAAAAGAAGAAGTTCAGAAAAGAAGATGAACTTTGTGTTCATAGTGAAAATCCACAAATATATAGTCATGTTGATGATTTTAGAGATTATGTGGATAGGACATATGATAATATTGATAAAAAGAAATGAATAATGCCATAAAAGAGTGAGAATAAACCTTACTCTTTTTCATAAATATTGTATTGAAAATATATAGTTAATATTATGAGATATACAAGTAAGGGATATTTCCCATTGAATGAAAGCAAGAAGGCTAAAGATATACAACTTTTGTTTTTGTCAGCAAGAGCAGAAACAACAAATAAATCATCAAATTCAATGTTTTTCTTCGAGCAGGCTGCCAAGAAGGCTGGTTTGAAGATGGTTACAATAGACCCGTCATCTTCATCAATATCTACAATATCTGATGATAAACATAAAATTGTTGAGAATGGCACCGAAAAAAAGACATTGGAAATAAGTCCATATAATACAATATGTATAACGAGAAGGACTTGCATCAAGAATAGTGAAAGTAGGGATTTTGTAAGAGAGTTGGAAAAACTTGGTTATGTGATGGTGAATTCTCTTGATTGTATTGATGCGTGTGAAGATAAGTTTGTTACTTATAAAAAACTTAAAGATGCTGGTGTTCCAACTCCAAAGACCACTGTGGTTACATCATCATCATTAAATAAACTTCAAGAGAAAGTTGATTCCATAGGTGGTTCATTCCCAATTATAGGAAAAATTTTGAATGGAACACAAGGTGTGGGTGTTATGATTTTTGATTCAATGATGTCACTTCGTTCATGCTTACAAACTATGTTTAAGATGTCTCCCAAATCAGATATCATTCTTCAAGAGAAAATCAATTCCGAATATGATCTTCGTGTTCATGTGTTATATAAGAGTTTTGAGAGAATGACTCCTGGTATTGATAATTTTGAAATTATTGGTTGTATGCGAAGAAATCTTTTAGATGGAGATTTTCGTTCAAATTATTCTCTTGGATCTACTGCAGAGAAAGGTACTCTTACACCAGAACAAGAAAAAATAGCAAAACAGGCGGCTAAAGCCGTGAACGCCAGATGGTGTGGTGTGGATCTTATCATGGATTCAAGGACAAAACAGTCCTATGTTATTGAGGTAAATTCTTCTCCTGGCACTAAAGGGGTGACAACTGTCGCTCAAGAAGATGTTGTCGGTAAACTTATGGATATGTTCAAGGATTTTAAATATACAAAGTATGATTCAGATCAGATTGGTAGATATGAGACTGTTACATTGAAAAACTTGAATGATGGTGTCGATGTACCTATGAAATTTGATGATAACAAGTCATTTACTGAATTACAATGTAGTTCTGTTAATGCAAAGGATGATGATGTTACATTTGTATTTAATGGTGTAACATATACTATGGAACTTTCTGGTATGAGAAAGGGAGACCCTATGGTTGAACTTAATATCAGGTTCAATGGTACAATTTATAAAAATGAACTTGTTGTATTGAAGACAGTCAATGACAATATCAACAAGAATATTGCGGTTGGTGGTAGTAAGTTCCTTCACAGGATTTCTGACAAGGCAGTTGTTGTTGAGGATTCATTCATTCTTACTGATAATACGACAAATTTTGAGGTACCTGTTGAAAAACTTGATGAGAGTGTTGAATTTAAGGAAAAGAAAGATGATGAATCACTTGATTTAAAGGGATTAAAGAAATTGTTCACAAGATTTATCAATGGTAGTCAGACTGTTTATGAATATGAAGATTGGAAGATTAAGAGTGATGATGGTAGAGACAACTGGACATTAAAATTCAGAGGTAATGAAATTGTAGAATGTAAGGAAAACTATAGTACATTCATTAGTAATTATTTGACTTTTGAGAAAGCATGTAAGGTTGCGGGTGTCATTGAATCATTCTATGGCCATGAAGTTGATTTATCAAAATATGATAAATAAAATATATGGGATGTAATTGTTCAAAAGATAGTACTCCTTTATCATTAAAGCAGAAATTAAGGAGGGAATTTAAGCAGAAAGTTGCAGATATAAAAAAAATCTGGAATGAGACTGGTGATGATAATAAGATTACATCAACAAAAGATGAATTAGGATTTAAACCAAAAGATTAGGATATGCTAAAGAAATTTGATGAATATATAAAATCCAGGGGTGTAAAGGAAGAATCTTTCATTCCAGATTCTCCAAAATCACCAAAGACCAGTGATGGTAAAGAAGTTGCTGGTCTCAAGGAGGTTATTGAGATTGAAGGTCTTGGTAAAATGAAGGTTAAGTTGGATTCTGGAAATACAGCAATGAATGCCCTTATTGTTCAAGACTATTATGAGGATAAAGATAAGAAGACTGTGAAGTTTGATTTCAATGGTGAGGAAAAAGAGTATGATGTTGTAAAACATATCCGAATTTGGCATCATGGTAAATCAACTGAAAGACCTGTCATCAAAGTCAATATAAAGTTCAATGGAAAGGAATATAAAGATGAACTTATTGATTTGAAGATTTCTGATTTGACAGGTACAAAGAATTATAGGTCCAGGATGTTACTTTGTAAAGATTTTATGGCAAAGGCAAACATTATGATTGATCCAAGTAAAGAATTCAAACTTACAGACAAGAAGGAATTACCTAAAAAGAAAAAAGGAAAATAAATATGGAGACAGAAATAGATAAATGGGTAAAATCACAGAATTATGAGATTGTTGAAGAACCGGTAATCAATGCAAATGTTCCTGTGCCTTATTTGACAAATGGAACTCCTGCATTTTTATATACAATCAATTGCGTATATAATTATGCATTCATTCCAATGAGTTATACCAATTATGAATTATTGGAACAATATGGTTATACTCCTGTAAAACTTGGATATGAAAATTCAAATGGTCCAATTCTTTCTGCAAATGGGGATTTGAGGATTTATCTTATACTTAAGAAGAATGAACATATTGAGATAACATATCATTATTTTTTGATTAAGTTGAAGGAATATCTTGATGGTTATTTTGATGATGTTGCAATAAGTAATAATGATATATTGATTAATGGTGAGAAGGTACTTGGTGGTGCAATGATTGAACATAATGGATTACTTATTGTTGTATTCCAGATTAATTTTATAAACAAGAGAGAAGACATCATCAATATTTGTGGTATTACACCAAAGATTCCAGGATGTATAGATTCATCTGTTGTGACTGCTGAACAAATTAAAGATGAATTCTTGAGTTGGCTTACATAATAAATCTTTATCAAACAAGTGATATATATTCAATAATTACTGTAATTTAAGAGTGACAAGCAAGTCACTCTTTTTTGTTATATTTAGTGTATAAAATTTTAAATAGTTATAATAATATGGCAAAAAATGTTGGTGAATTTAGTTTTTCAGACCTCAATAAAGAGATGAATAAAAACTCCAAATGGGGTGGTCTTATGTCAGAAGGACATGGAGTCTCTGCCATTACAGACTATATTCCTGTTGGGAATTATGCTTGTAATGCTTGTTTAACAGGTAGTATTTTTGGTGGTATTCCAAACAATAGAAGTATTTGTATTAGCGGTAGATAGACTTGCCGCATATAATCGGGTAAAATCGGTAAGAGTTGAATAAGGTAATATAACACGAAGACACTCTCTAAGAAATCCTAAGGTCCATAAATTGGATAGCTGGTAATACCGAGATAAGTTCAATGATTGCGAAAGGCATTGAAACATTGTAGAGCATAGGAAGTGAATAAATATAATCTTCCCACGAGTATCCGACACCATATGGTGAAAATGTATGCCGAGCTTGTTAAGAAATGACAAGAACTATAAGATAAAAAGCTTATAGGGTAACAAATAAATGGAGTCAGGTGTAGGTAAGACTTATCTTTTGTTGAATATTGCCAGGGAGGCTCAGAAGAAGGATATCTTTGTTATCTGGTATGATTCAGAGAATGCGATTGAGAGGTCTCAATTGACACAGTTTGGTGTAGATCCATCAAAGTTCCGTTATGAACCGGTTGGAACAGTGCAGGAATTTAAGACCAATATCACACAAACTGTTGATCTTCTTATTGAAAAGAAGGAACAGGGTATGAATATTCCTAAAGTATTATTCATCTTGGATTCAGTCGGAAATCTTGCAACGATCAAAGAAATCGAGGATGCAAAGTCTGGAAATGATAAATCAGATATGACCAGGGCAAAACAGATTAGGTCTATTTTTAGAATATTGATGCAGAAGATGGGTATCATTGGAGGTACATTTGCATTTTCTAACCATGTATATGCAGCAACCGATTCATATGTTCCTACAAATATTCAGTCAGGTGGTAAAGGTCTTGTTTATGGTGCAAGTATTATTCTTAATTTATCCAAGGCAAAATTAAAAGAAGGTTCTGATAATACACAGACAGGAATCATTGTAACAGCACAACCAGAGAAGAATAGGTTCTGTAAACCTGTAAAGGTGAAATTCTATATCTCATATATTAATGGTATGAATCCATATGTTGGTTTGGAAGAATATATCTCATTTGAAAGGTGTGGTATCCAGAGAGGTAAGTTCATTACAGAAAAGGAATATCTAAAGAGTCCAAATGAGGACTATATTAGATGTGAGAATAATGGTGTTGTTCAATATTTTGTACCAAGTGAAACAGCAAGAGGATATTGTCTTGATGATGGCACCACAATTCCATTGAATCAGATATTCACATCAAAGGCATTCTCAAAAGAGAGACTTGAGAGACTTGATGAATATATTAAATCTGAATTCAAATATGCTGAATCTGGTACAAATATTGAAGAAGTATTTGAAGATGACAATACACCAGATGAGACTGTAGATGTAAATGATTTGATAGGAAATCAGTTGAATTAGAAAAAATCCAGAGTTTTATACTCTGGATTTTTTCTGTTCATAAATAACTTATAATTTATAAATAAGAAGTTATGATTCTAAAGTTTAAGGATTATCAATCAAATGATATCAAATTTGAAGAGTTTGGTGAGATTAATGAATCACATCAATATTCAGATTCCATCAGTTCTGTGATGGATAAACTTACTTTCTATGTAAAGAGGAATATTGCTCTCGAAGGGAGTAGTCTTAATGAGTCTGCAAAAAGAGCGTATAGAAAAGACATAAGGTTAAACAGAGATGAAAGAATTGCTGCTGCTTGTATTTTCAATGAAATGCTCAAGCAATATGAGGAAAATATGCAGAAGGAACTTTCTGTTTATGAAGAAATTATCAATAAAGGTTCTGTCCTTAAAGAGGGTGTTGAATATGATGTTGATGAATTTTTTGATAACATTCTTGATGAAGGTCTTAAAGATAAAATCAAGGGTTTATTCAAGAAAGGTAAAGAAGGTGTTACTAATGTTGCAAAAACAGTTATTGATGGAGCAAAGGATGTAACTGTTAATGGTATTGATGTTATAAAAGTAAAGAAAGATGATTTAGTTACTTGGGCAAAGGATGCAAAGAAAGATTTTGAGGAAAAATATACTACACTTAAAGAACTTATAAATGATATTGTTAAAAAAGGTATAGATAGCATCCAGAAATTCATTGATAAAATCCTTGATGTTTTCACATCCATTGGAGACAATCTTGTTGATGTGGTCAAGAAACTTGGTGGTCTCAAAATGGATAAGGGTGAGAAACCTGCAACTATTGACTTGGAAGATGCAGATGGTGTTTATAAGAATGCCAATGGTGATGCAGAGAAATCATTTATCAATAATATCATTTTGAGGGTTGAAGCAATTCTTTCAAAGGATAAGGAGAATGCAACTAAGCTGATGACAGAATCTTATCTTGAAGAATCAATTGTTGACAACAAGTTCATTGCCTGGCTTGCTGGTTATAAGCAGGATGGCACAAAGATGAGTTGGTGGAAGTGTATTCTCATTGGACTTTGTGCTTCACTTATTGTATGGTTGCTTCCAAAGGTTCTTGTACTTGCTGGATTGAGTGGCGCTCTCACTGCATTTATTGCCAGTCTTGTTGGTATGATTTGGAATGGTATAGGACTTTTGAGACTTATATACAGAAGAAATAAGGAGAGAAAGGAAGGTGAGAAGTTCTTTGATACCAAGACTGCGATATTCTTTACATTGTCATTGATTGCAAATGTGTTCAGTGTTGCAACATTCTTGAAAACCATAGGTCCACTTATGAGAGAAATCTGCAATACAATGGGATGGACTGGTGGTGATGATATGAGTAAGTTCGGTGAAGCAATATTTAGAATTACAAAGAAAATAAGTCCAAGAGATTGTTTTCATGAGGGTGGTCTTACAGAAGTATCAGAAGAAATTAGAAATATTGGTGGAGATTTCAGAGGAAATGATCTCATCAAATCAAAAGAAGATGTACTCAATGCTGTAAGAGAAATGCCTGGTGCAACAGATGCAAATGTTGATGCACTTGACAAATTCCTTTCTGCCCCTCTTAATGCAAGGGGAACTTCTGCTGTATATGCTGCACTTGATAGATTTAAGGACAATGCGGATCTTCCATTTGTTGCAGTGTTTGATACATCCAAATGGGGTGGTTCCGGTCCAATCAGACAGGCAATTGAAGCACTTAAAGACCAACTTCCTGATTCGGCTGTACTTGGTACAATCGGTTCAGAAGCGACACAAGAAGCATCAAATGGACTTTATGGGTTTGCAAACTATCTTACAGGTATAAATCAGGAACAGGCAAATATGATTTTCCAGAAAGCTGCTGAAATTGCAGGTAAGGATATGTCAACATTGAGTCTTCATACATATGGTGCTGGTGAGATTGCAAATGTAATAACAACTGTATCCACAATAGAAGGTGCATTTGATGTACTTGCTCCAAATGTACCATTCCTTCCTATGGTGATGCCATTCTTTGATGATAAAAAGTGGGGTGATTATAAAATCAGGTTTGCATCTGCAACAAGAGGTTCTGCTGCATATGTAGTAGATAAAGTTGAGATGATACCGGATAATAAACTTGCTGAAATAGAGAATGGAGGTAAGGCACTTGATACATTGAGAGATTTACATAAAAGAGCATGGGATGAGTTTAAATCATTGAAAATGGATGATGTAAAACCAGTTGAAGAAAGTAAGAAGGCTAAAGATGAGAAAAAAGAAATTGAGGAACCTCAATATGTTGTATTCTACATTAAACTAAATGAATCAACTGGTGATGAAAATGATAAACCAAAAGAAGGAGATAATAAATCTGATGGAGAAAAATCTACAATAGGTATAGTTATTGATACACTTACAATGATGTGTGCTGATGTATGTAATTTCAATGAATCTGTTGAGATAAGAAGAAGACCACAACCTTACTTTATGAAGGGTCTCCTTTCAAGAATTTCATTCAGACCAACAAAGGAAAGAGATAATGATACAAAGGATTTCATTAGAACAACACTTGGTCAGACAATGAAGACTCTTGCTACACAGAATGTGCTTTATGGTATGGGTAAAAAGTATATTGATTCTACAGTTGATGGTAAAGAAGCACAGTTTAAAATCAGGGAGAAAATTCTTGGTAGTGATAAGAAAGTATATCCAGACAAGGCTATATTTGAGCTTGGTAATTTCACACCTAATGAACTTATTAATATTCTTACAGACAAGAATAAGAATAATAAGATTGCTTATGATTTCCTTGATGGTGCATTTGCATCAAAAATTACTATTAAGAAAGACAAGGATGGAAATATAAAAGCATCTGCAATCAAAGATTCTTCCACAATTGAAAATGTAAAATATTACAGAGTATCAAAAGCAACATATCAGGAGTCAATTGATAAATGGGAAAAGGCAGTGAAAAAATGGGAGAAAGATGGAAAAGAGGGTAAGAAACCTCAAAAACCTACTTTTATCAAAGGTGAGGATAAGGAGTACTACAAGAGATTGTCAAAGAAGATGGCAACAAACCCTGAATTTAAGAGAAAGAGAGTATATGACTTTGTAGATATTAGAATTGTACCGCTTCTCAAGAAGGGTCCTCTTTATAGAGAACTTGTAGATAACAGTAGGTTTAAGAAGGTCTTATATAAAGAAGATGAGGAAAATAATGTAAAACTCAATAAAGAAGTTATAGCGGTTCTTAAACCATTCCTTTTCAGACCAGAAAAGACATTTGCAAAGGATGATGAATATCAACTTAAACAACTTCTCAAGGATCAAGGAGTAGAGGGTGAACATCTTGGGTGGTTCAAGAAACTCTTCAAAGATGAAGAACAATTACATGATACATTCAAAGACATTGTTGAAATAATCTGGGATTATTTATCAGAAAACAGAAGAAAGGTATTTAAGAGTGTAGATTTATCACAGAATCATAAGGGTGATAGTGTTAAAGAAGGATATGATTATATTGATTATACTTTATTTGATGAATTACTCGAAGATTTCTATAATGATGAGTATGATGAGAATGTAGAATTTGAATATGATTCTAAAATTCTTGAAAGTCAGGAAACAGTTCTTTCATTTGAGAATTATTTGATTGAGAGATATTAAACAAAAAGGGTGAGATTAATTCTCACCCTTTTCATTTGCAATTAAGTATTTTTTCTTTAGTCCCCAATAACCTCTCCACAATTTTTTATGGAAACAATATATCAAATTCCATTGTTGGGATTCAGTAAGTTTATCCCATTGTCCTTTTAAGTTCATAGTGGTATAGTCACTCTATTGTTAAATATATATCTAGCATTATTTTCTTTTCAACACAAAGATAATAATTTTTTTTGAACATATCCAAAAAATAAATATCTGATTTTTCATAGTATTTTTGTTATTTTTATGGTGATAAAATATAAGTGTATGATAAAATTAGATGTCGATAAGGTACAGGTTAGATATATAACAGGTATTAATAAGTGTCTTCCAGGATATCCTACACCATTGGATGTTCTTTATGAAAGTTGTAGGGAATCAGCAGATACCAATTTATTTTCAGATGCAAAAATGGAAAATAAGTATGGTCTTGATGAAGATGGAATCAATACTATTATAGAATCTCTTACAAATTTGGGATATATTAAAAAGAATAATACAAGGTATAAAATTATTAGTACACCATGGGATTGAAGACAAGTATAGACCAGGAGAAATTGATATTTGCATATGCATTGAAGAGACCTCAATATCTCTTGCATATGGGTGGTGATTTTTATAACAATCCAGAAATTCAATATTTGGCAAATTGTGCAAAGGCTTTTTTTCAGGAATATAAAGAATCACCATCTTGTGAACAAATGAAGTCAATTATCAAAGGTGATAAAAAGGAGTTATCACCTGAAATAGTTGACAGTATCTATGATGTTGAGATAAATGCATATGATGATGAGTGGCTTTCAGACATAACTGAAGGGTGGATTATGTTCAGGTCACTTAATCATAATTTGTTTTCAGCAGCAACACTTGTGAAGACAACAGACATCACACTTGAAAATGTAAATGATGTTGTGAGGAGAGCAGCAACAATGGTTGGTGACACAAATCTTATTTCTTTTGACAGGGATTTGGGTGATGATTTTTGGGATCCGGAAAGTCATAAGAACATAAAGGGGGATAAGATTCCTTCAACCTGGGAATATTGGAATAAGGTATCTCATGGTGGGCTTGATCATAAGACTCTTACGTGCTATATCGGTGGAACCAATGTTGGTAAGTGTTGCCAATATGATACTAAAATTAAGGTAAGAAATAAAAAAACTGGTGAGGTAAAAGAAATAAGTATTGGAGATTTTTTCAATCAATCCCAACATTAGTGTCACCATTTTAACATCTACATAAATATAATATAAGAAATTATGTTTTATGTGTAAATGTGTATATTGTAACAGGGAATTTAGTGATTTAGGGTATTTTCAAAATCATTTAAGAACTCATCATAAAATGTCTTTGGGTGATATTGAGGAATATTACATTAAATATTATAAAAAGGATGGAGAAGGGATTGATCCAATAACTGGTGGGAAAACAGACTTTATTAGTTTAAAGAGGGGATATAAAAGATATGAGAAAAATAATCCTCAAAAATTAGCAACCAATACAGTTGAACATTATTTGTTAAAAGGATTATCCCTTGAGGAAGCGCAAGAAAGAGTAAATTATACAAATAAAAAGTCATCAGAATATTTAACTAAAGAGTGGAAGAATATTAAAGAGAGTGGGAAAACAAGGGGTGGATGGTCAAAACAACATTTTTTAGAACTTGGTTATTCTGAAGAAGATGCTGAAATTGAGATGAAGAAACGTTCTCAACAGAGGGAAGAAAAAATGGCAAAGCATCGTGAGAGGGCAAAAGAGACAGGAGAATATAAACTATATAAAACAACATGTGTTGAATATTGGTTGAATAAAGGATATTCAGAAGAAGAAGCAAGAAATGAGTTAAAAAGAAGACAGGCAACAAATACACTTGAATCATATCAAAAGAAATATGGTGAATTTGATGGTTTGGTGAAGTTTAAAGAGAGAAACATAAAATGGAGTCTTGAAATGGAAAAAAGATACCATACTGGTGAATATAGTAGAGATTCTAATAAAAATGGTAAAGGTATAATAAATAGAAATTATTCTAATTCAGAAAAAGAATTAGCATTGGTATTATATAATATACTTTTAAATAATTGTGATTGTTTTGAATATATGTCTATATCAACAGGAGATAATAAACAATATTTCATATTTGATGATGGTAGATATTATTTTTATGATATAATGTTTAGATGTGGGGATAATAGAAAAATAATAGAGTTTAATGGTGATTATTGGCATATGAATCCTGTCTTTTATAATAAAGACGATTATAATGTATCAATAGACTTAACAGCAGGAGAAATTTGGGACATTTTTGAGAAGAAAATAGATAGTGCAAGAAAAAATGGTTTTCAAGTTTGTGTTGTTTGGGAAAATGATTGGAAAAATAATAAAGAACAAGTAATAGATTATTGTATAAAATTTTTAATAAATGACTGATTATATTGATTTAAATTGTGATTCTATTGTAGAACATCTTGGTAATACAGTTAATAAACTGCATAATCAGGTAAATAGAAAATTTATAGATACTCATTCAGATTATTCAGAATGGGAAATAGAAACAGACCAGGGGTGGTCTGATATTACCAGTGTTGGAAAAACAATTGAATATGAAGTTTGGGAAATTACTACAGAATCTGGAAAGTCATTGAAATGTGCAGATAATCATATTGTATTTGATGATTCATTTTCAGAGATTTTTGTTAAAGATTTGAATAAGGATTCAAGACCTGATAAAATTTGGGTTAAAGGAAATGATGGGAAACCAACATTGGAGTTAGTTGTATCTGTAAAAAATCTTGGTTATACAGAAAATATGTATGATGTACAAGTTGAAGATGAAAATCACAGATATTATACAAATGATATCCTAAGTCATAATTCAATTATTCTTTGTAATGATGCTGCCAATTATGTCAGACAGGGAAAGAATGTACTCTTCATCACCTGTGAGATGGCAAAGGAGAAAGTTACGAGACGAATTTCTGCCAATCTCTTTGATATGAAATTGGAAGATTATGATAGACTTGTTGAAGATCAGAGTAAAGTCAAGAAGAAAATCAAACAGTTCAGAAGTTCAAGTTTCTTTGAACCTGGTAAATTGAGAATCAAGGAACTTCCTACTGGACAGGGTACGGTACTTGATATTGAAAGATACATAAAAGAGGTTGAAGAAACAATGAAATATAAGGTTGATGTTGTCATTATTGACTATATCAATATTATGTGCAATTATCGTCAACCAAATTCAGAGAACACCTATTTGAAAATCAAGACATTGGCTGAGGATTTGAGAGGTCTTGCAGTAAAATATGATGTATTGATGATTACTGCATCTCAAATTGGTAGAGGTGCATTGGATAGTTCTGATATCAATCTGACTGATGTGTCTGAATCAATGGGGCTTATGCATACTGTTGATAACTGCCTTGGTATCATACAGACAGAAGATATGAGAATAGGAGAACTTATTGAAGGTGTTGCTGTTCCTTATTACTGGATGAAGATTCTTAAAATTCGTGAAGGTGAGGGAAAGGGACATAAGTTCAGGGTTGACATCAATTATGATAAGATGAAACTCATTGAAAGAACAGATTGTGTAGATACAAATGATCATTTAGGATAAAGATATGGTAAATTTTAAAGTTGGAAATTCAAACAAGCAAATTTCAAATGATTTGTATGCAAAGGTAATGACATCAAATGTTGATGCTTCATATTGGTATTCCGAAATTTTTGGTACATTACCTATATATACATATTGTGTTTATATAAACAGGTCTGATGAAGATGAAGACTTTGATATATACAATGTTATATATAATGATTTGATTAGGACTGGTGATTTTGAACCATTGATGTATGAGTATAGTAAGTATGGTAGAGAACCAAAGAATCATCCAAATACAGAGGTCTCTAATATGTTAAATTCTCATAAAGATATTTCTGAAAATGACAAGAAATATGATGTCTCACGGTTTTATCTTATATTGAAGAATGAACCAGCAATAATTTATTATGATTATGATGGTCTTTATGTTATGTCTCATCTTGGTATAGAAAAGATTTCAGAAATTGTTGAAAAATATTTAAAGAATTATGATCAGGAAGATACAAAGATAAAGTGTTATGTTATTGTGAAAGAACCTGATTTATATTTGAGTAATTTTGATATTGAACTTGACAATGATTTGGATTTTGATTTGTATAATGATGGTTTCAAAGATGTACATAATAGTATTAAAAAATCCATTGAAAATGACAAGAATGGTCTTTATCTCCTCTATGGAAAACCAGGGACTGGGAAGAGTACATATATAAGACATCTCATCAAGGAGTGTGGAAATGATAAAAGGAAATTCATTTATGTTCCAAGTAAATTGTTTGAGGACTTTACAGATCCTACAATATTACCATTTCTTTTAAGAAACAAGGGTTGTGTATTCATCATTGAAGACTGTGAAAATCTGGTTACTGTAGATGATGGAATCAGGAGTGACAGTATCACAGATTTGTTGAATATGACAGATGGTCTTCTTGCTGATGCTCTTAATATAAAGATTATATGTACATTCAATACAGATTATGAAAAGATTGATGATGCTCTTATGAGACCTGGTAGATGTAAGTGTAAGTATGAGTTCAATTTACTTAATAAGGAGAAGGCGAATAAGGTTGCAAAGAAGTTTGGACTTGGTAAAGTAGATAAGGATATTTCTCTGGCAGAGTTGTTTAATCCTGAATTGGATTTTGTAGAAGAAAAGAAAAGAAAGATAGGATTCACTGTAAATTAAATTTGTAATTGTCAGGAAAAAGTATTATCTTTGTTGTGTAAAAGGTAAGTTATGAGTAATTATAAAGATTATCCTTGTTGGGATTGTTCATACTATAATAATTGTGGTAAAGAACATGTAAAACTTTCATATAAGTTTAATAGGTCTGGTGAGTGTGAAGCATATAAAAAATCATTATTATATGCAGATGAAATAGTTATTGAAAAAAGACAGAAGGATTTCATAAATCATATAGAGTATTTGCTAGATAACAGAATACCACGAAATATGTGGTAGATATTTTATGAGAATAATAGATAATAAAAAAGATTACTATGATTACCTGGCAGGTGTTCTGGGTGTAGATGGATATATCACTTATGACCGCAGGAACTCCAAGCGTTTGGTAAATAAGACATCTGACATTATAAGTGAGAGGTATCCTATGGGCTGGGGTAATGTGTTTTGTACTTGGAAGAATGGAAAAGACCCTAATAGTGACAGTGTTTATGATACTGGATATGATTGGGATAATGGTCATAAGTCTGTGGGTAGGGTATATAGGAAACTTGGTCTTGGTTATCAACTTTCAAAATCCAATGAATTTCCTGATGCATATAATGTGTCTTCAAATTGGTTTGGTCTTGTTATTGGTTCTGTTGCATATGTTTTTCTGGTTTATAGGGTTCTCCAGAATGAGACTGATACAGAAGTGAAGATTGTTCCCAAGTTGATGAGGAAGTTCACTTTTGACAGGTCCAGGACACAAACCAAGGCACCAATTCTTATAGGTGAACTCACATACAACCGTATGGATATTCCATGGAGAATTTCTTGTAAAAGAGATAGTGAATTTTATGAAGCTGTTGCAAAGGTTGGTTATATTGCACCTGATAAGAATGGTGATTATTATGAGAATCCTATAATGGATGGAACCTGGATTCCTTCATTTATTCCTGCTGAAGAAGTTTGGAATAATATTACTGACTATCTTCTCTCCATTAAAGAACCTGAAATCATAGATAACAGAACAGATGTTCAGCACATTGAATCACATGGTTTTGATAAAAAATCTTCATTCCGTAATGTGAAGTGATTATTTTACATATTTATATCTTGTTTTTCCTCCTGTCTATAAATAATTTAGACAGGAGGTTTTGTTATATTTAATTTATAAATAATATGTAATTTATGGATGTTCCTTGTATAATAAAATGGATTGGGTCAAAAAGAATCCAGAGTGGAGAGATTGTTCAATACTTTCCTAATTTTATTAATACATATTATGAACCTTTTTGTGGTGGGTGCTCTGTGTTGTTTCAACTTCTCAGTTCACCAAATCATTATGTAAATAGGTGTGTTTGTTCTGACATCAATGGAGACTTGATTGATCTGTGGAATACAGTGAAGCGAGATTCTGATGGATTATATGATGAATATGTCAGGATGTGGATAGAGATGAAGAGTATAGAAGACAGACAGAATAAAAGAAAATATTTTGAGATGATAAGGGAGGAGTTCAACCAGACAAGAAGTCCTTACTGTTTCTTTTTTCTTATGAGAACATGTACCAATGGAATCCCAAGGTATAACAAATATGGTAATTTCAATAACACATTTCATCTTACAAGGGATGGAGTTCAACCAAAAATTATAAAGAAAATAATATATAGGTGGAGTAAGCTGTTGAATGATAATAATGTCTTGTTCAAAAGATGTGATTATAAGGTGATGATGGATGCTGCTGGGTTGGATGATTTTGTGTATTTGGATCCTCCTTATGAAATGACCAGAAGTACTGGTAAATATTTTGGGAAGGTAGATTATATGGATATGTTTGGTAGGTTGAGTCTTTATACAGACAGGGGTATCAAGTTTGCATTAAGTTTTGATTCTGTAGATGAAAATTTAATAATTCCTGGTGATTGTTATGAAAATCGCATAGATATAACCTCAAAGAATGCTGGATATAGAAAAACTTTGTTGAAAATGGATAATAAAGATGTTTATGAAAGTTTGTATGTAAATTAATCTTTCATAAATAAATTATATTATAAATCATAAGAAATAAGATATGATAAAGAAATTCAAGAATTTTGATGCAGATGAATTCCTTAATAAGAAAAGAGCATTGAAAGAGGCTGTTGAATCAGTTAAGAATGAAGATAAGACTATGGAAGTTCCAGAGGATGACCCAGATGATATTCCAGAGGATGAAGTTATATTTGGTACTCCTGTTTATAAAGACCAGTATCTTTTGAAAATTTCTCACATTATTGGTAAGAAATTGAAAGCAGCAGGTCTTGGAAATTTTGGTGTTGCATATAATATTGTTTATTTGAACAATGTTCCAGGTGTTAGATTCTATGAGATAGGAGGTACCAGAAGTATTGTATGTTGTCGTGACACAAATGAAAAATCCATTTCCATTTTCAATAATTTTGAGGTTGGAAAAGAGAATGTTGCAATAGTTACTTATTCAACAAAGAAACTTGGTTTCAAGGATATGATTGACCAACTGATTGATGACCTGAAAGGTGATACTGTAAATGAAGGAGTTATCAATGAAGCTGCTGACAGATATGGTTCAGGTTGGACAGTAAAGGAGGTTATGTCTTTTGAGAAACTTGACCATGATGAAAGAGATTTTATATATGGTTTCATTAGAAAATTTGGTAAGACAACAGCAGCAGCTCAGTTCCTTGCATTGGTATCTGGTGGGGATCCTGTAGCAACAAGGATTTGGAAGAAATATAAAGGTACAGATGATGCTAAAGGTGGTCCAGTTAAGTATATGATGGATATGGCCAACACAGTTGTGACTGCTGCAAATGGTGTAAAACAAGGTGGTAGTTATCAGGCAGCTGTTGATGACAGGATTCTTGATAATTTGATTGCTGATTGTAAGGGTGCTGGTCCAGCTATTGTAACTAAATCAGAAGTCCCATATGACACTGGTGAAGATGTTGATGAGTTTGAGGCAAGAAGGGTAGAAATGGAAGCAAAACATGAGGCTGAAATTGAGGAGGATGCAAAGAATTATGAAGAAACCATTGGTTCTATGAAGGCAATCACAGAGGCAATGTGTAATTATGTAAAGCAGAATGGTAAACTTAACAGAGATGATAAATCAATTATGTCAAGAAGGGGTATCCTCATCACTGGTAAAGGTGGTATTGGTAAGACACATTCAATCAAGGAAGCACTTAAGGAAAAGAATATGGTCATTAATAGAGACTATGTTTGGGCAGGTTCTGGTTGTTCAACTGCTGATGCTGTCTATAAGCTGATGTATGATTTCAATGGTAAGATGTTGGTATTTGATGATTCACCAAAACTTTTTGATGGTGATTATCGTATATCAATGTGGAAGAATGCTCTCCAGACTGATTTGGAAGACTGTTTGATTGGTTATCCAGGTAAGGAATCCAAGTTATCTGTGTATGATGTTAGAAGACTCAAGGGTGACAGACAGAAGAAATACTACACAGAGATTGGTCGTAAATCACTTGATGATAAGGCCGAGTTTTTCAAGAAAGAAATGAAGGCAAGAGGTATTAAATATTCACCTACTTCAAAAGATAAAGCTGTTCCTATGGCTAGTTCTGATTTATCACCAGAGGAGGCAGATGAAATATACGATAAACTCAAGGAAAGATGGAAGGAAGAAGAAGCTAACACAAAACCATCAATGCCTAATGAATTTATTTTTACAGGAGTGGTAATTATTATTTCCAACTATAGTAGAGACAGATTCATCCAGGAAGTTGGAACAGGTAACTGGGATGCTATATCATCAAGATTTACCAACTTTGATGTTGCTCCAAAAGCAGAATCATTGTGGAGAGTTATGAAGAAGAGAATTCTCAACGATTTCAATGATAAGTCTATTGCTGATGAGAACTGTGCAATTCCAAGAGATATGGCAGAAGAATTTATTGAAGAAGTTGAATCATTGATTTCTAATAAAGATTACCAGTCAATCAACTGGCGTACAATTACAATGTTCCATGATATTTTGAATGGTGCTCCGGGTCGTAAGACTTGGAAGTCAACATTGAGAAATGAATTATCAAGAAAATAATAAGTAAATTATAATAATATGACTATAGAACAATTACTATGTCCTGCTGTTATCAAGTGGGAGACAGAATTTAGAAAGCATCTAAATGAAAGTAATATTTCAATGTCTGAAGATGAAATTGATGTAGAATTTGATAAGTGGCTTGTTGAAAATGAGGAACTTATCAATCAGTCTGTTAAAGATAATATCAATCATATCAATGAGACGATTGAAAGAAATAAACAGAAATTCTCAAAAAAACTGAATGAAAAATTTGATTTTGGTTTTGATGATGATGATTTTGCTAATGAAGATGGTGATGATACAAAGAAATCAGAAGAACCAGATATTGAAGAACCAGAAGAGAAGATTGATCCTGAAGAACCAGAAGAAGTAAGGACTATTACAGGTGCTATGAAACTTGTTGATAAGAAGGATTCAAAGTATAACATTTTTGGTGTGATTAATGACTTATATGATATGATTGAGGAGGAACATACTAATGAGATGTCACATAGGTCAATTTTAAGAAAATTGGATGTATCAGACATTACAAATATGTCTGCATTATTTGCATTTACAAATCTTCCAAATATTGATTTGAGTGCTTGGAATACAGGTAAGGTAAGAACCATGGAAGGTATGTTTTACAAATCAACATTTAATAATGACACCATTTGTGAATGGGATGTTAGTTCTTGTAAGGACTTTAAGAATATGTTCTTGTTCTGTCCATTCAATCAGTCATTGAAGAAATGGACTCCTGCATTTGTAGAAAAGACATTTACCAATCCTGATGGATCAAGGGAGAAAAGGTCAGTAAGACAGGATCTTCCAGTTATTGGTGGCACAGAAGATGAAACAAGAAGTGTTGCCAAGAAATTTAGACGTGGTATGTTTCATGCAATGAGAGATGAGGAAGAGGTAGTAGAAAGTAAGAAATATACACATGTTATTGATTATGATTCCTTCATAAATGAAGGAAAGTTTAAAGATTTTATACATAAGGGTATTGAAAAGGTTAAGAGTTTCTTCAAGACAGTTGTATTGAAGATAGATGATATCATTGCATTCTTCACAGAGAGTGGTGATATTTATCCGGCAGTCAGTGCATATACATCTCTCAATACTGTTGCCAGTGGTGTGATTCCTGGTGTAAAGGCATATTGTGATATTGACAACCCATATCTTAACAATGTCGAGAAGGAAGCAAGTATTGTTCCAGAACCAGGATACTATGGTATTATTGACAAGGATAGTGTTGAATACAGGAATTATGAGACATTCAAAGGAATGGTCAATGAACATTATGCAAAGTATGGTAACACAGGTGCTTTTCAGATGGTTAATGAGGAAGAATTCAAGAGGGTTGGTTTCTCTGCTGCTGAAGGTGGTGTTGCTGCAAGAGACATCTATAGTGATGATTTGAGGGAAATTCTTGAAGATCTTGTTGAGAATGTACCTGCATATAAGGGTGACAAGCATGGTGGTGCTGTATTCATCTGGGGTGCTCCAGGTATTGGTAAGTCAACAATTCCAAAGGCAATTATAAAGGCATGGAATAAGGAAAAGGGTGATGCTCTTCATAAGAAAGCACTTATGGTTGTTCAGTGTGGTGACTTGACTATTGATGGTTTCTCACTTCCTATTCCTATGGAAAAATCAATTGAAGACTATCTCAATGAGAGACCAGTTTTGAAGGATAAGGTTGCTGCACAGGGTATTGCATTGGATACTCTTGAGAAAATCAAGAAAAATATGCATAAGGTTTCTGTTGAGGCTCCAAAGACCTGGTTACCTGCTTTCAAGATGAATGCAACACAGGAAGAGATTGATGTTCTCAATGATATTGCTAATGGTTATCTTGAAATTAAGAATAAGGATGGTAAGATTGTTAAGACTGAAACAACAGAAGGAGGTATCCTTCTCTTTGATGAGTTCTTCCGTGCAAATGAAGAGGTCTTTAAGATTATGATGCAGATTATCCTCAACCGTGAATACAGTGGATATATGCTTGGTAATAAGTGGGGTATTCTTTGTTGTTCTAACCGTCCAGAGGATGATGAAGAAGTAAGAAGTGGTTTTGAAAAGACTGGTGCTGTAGTTGGTACACGTATGTTGTCAGGTGCTTATAACTTCATTCCTTCATTTGATGAGTGGAAGAAATGGGCTGTATCAGAGGGTGGTTTTGATGAGATTACTCTTGAGTTTCTTAAGTTTGATAAAGATTCAGGTAATGGTGAATATACCAACTGGCATACTATCAGACCAGATGAATATATTCAGAAGGGTAAGACTGCTTGGCCAACTCCTCGTACCTGGTCTGCTCTTATGAATGAACTCAATCTTTATAAGGAGAATCATGGATATGCAAATATTGTTGATATTCCTGAAAATAAACTTCGTCGTATGGCAGATGGTATCATAGGTGAGGATATGGCAGTTAGATATGTCGCATTCCTTAAGAGTCATGCTTCTTCAATTGCTGTTGATGCAAAGGCAGTATTGGAAGACCCTGATTATATAATTCCTTCATCTTCAAAATGTGCTGATGTTGTAAGACAGATTGAGAACTATGTTACCATCAGATATGATGATACAGATCTTCCAGATGTAAGTCTTTTGATGAATATGTTCAATAAACTCAATAGTACATATGCTGGTTCAAAGGATAACTTTGTAAAACTTATGCATTTAAATATCATCAAGCATTTCAAGGTTATGACCAACCAGAAAAATAAACTTGCATTGAGAGAGTATCTTGAAGCAACAGATAACAGATATAATTTTGACAAAGCAGATTTTAGATAATTTGTTGTAATTTTAAATCAGAAAAGGAAGAGGAGACTCTTCCTTTTTTCATAAATACCATATATTAAAGTAAATTTATATGTACAATAGATATATTTCTTTGAATGAAGCTTCAACATATGAATCATTATATAGTAATGAAGATATCATAGAAAAACTTGGAGAGGTTGATGTTTATGATTATGAAAAAAAGGCATATATAAAAATGAAAGCGTCTGATATTATAAAGGTTGCAAGTGATGCACTTTATAAGATGCAGAGGGATTATAATTATTTATATCAGTTTATCACAAAATGTAAATTGATGTATCTTCCAACATTCCCAAGTGAAATTACCAACACAATGGCTGTTGATAATCTTAATAATCTTTGGATGAATCTGACATTTATTTATAATGATTGTAAAATGGATTCTGAAAATGTATTTGGCATTCTTTTTCATGAGATGTTCCATATTTTCTTTGAACACCTTTTGAGATTTGACAAGAAATTCCCTAAAACAATGTTTGCATCTGTGGGTCCTGGTGTTTATAAAAGAGCAAATACAAAGGCAAATCTTTGTATGGACTATGAAGTGAATGCTTCAATGGTTGATGATGGTATTGTTCCTACAGATTTCTTCAAGGATATGGGGGGTCTTTATAAGAAAGAATATACAGGTATGACCTGGGAGGAAATTCTTGATAAGTATGGTGATAAGGAGTATGATGAGTGGTTGTTGAAAAATGGAGAAACTCTTGATAATGTAGAGAAGCAAGTTCTTGATGCAATTGAGGAAGCAGCAAAAGTATTGATGGACCCAGAATCAGATGAGGCAGACAAGAGGTTTGCAAGAAAGAGACTTCAGGAGAAACTTGACAAGATATTTGGTAAACAGGATACTGGTGAGAAATCTCTTCAGGATGTATTTGAAGATTTAGCAAAGACAAAGTTGGCAGATCATGGTGAGATTGCAAGTGATCTTGAAGATGTTGCTGATGACCTTATGAGGAATCCAGAGAATATGAGTGGTCCAGAACTTGATAAGACATTGAGTGATATCAATAAGTTGATTGATGAGATTGAGGAAAATTCAGATAATGTTGCTGGTGATTTCAACAAGACAGCAGATGAGGTTCATAAAGATGCAGAAAAGGCAAGACAGGCATTGAAGGATGCGATGAAGAAAATTAATGAAGGTGGTTTATCAAGGGAAGAGAAGAAAGAACTTCTTGATAAGGCAAAGGATGCTCTTGAAGATGTCATTTCTGATGAAGCAGAAAAAGATAGGTTAAAGGAGAAGAGAGCAGAAAGGGATGCCAAGAGAGAGGCAGAGAAGAAAGAAAAATTAAAGAAAACACATCCATTAAGAAAGTTATTGATTGTTTTTAAGAATCTTGCTGAATTATATGACATTCAACTCATTTCAGAAAATACAAGAGATATATTGAATAAATGTATTGATGATATTGATATTCTTACTGAAAAGACTTTTGGAGATATGAAGAAATCTGATTTAAAAAATATTGGTGACCATATGAATGAGTTGTATGATCCTATTCTTGCTGATTTAGTCAAGTTGATTGAGAATGAGACTATTCTTCAGAAGACAGAAGATGATATAAAGAAGATTCTTGATGATGTATTTGAAACTGTATTCAATGCATTGAAGAGAATATTTGATCTAGGTCTTGATGACAGTGCAAAGGGTTCATTGATAAAGGCTGCAGCTATGAAGTTAAGGACCATTGGTAAGTTGTTGAAAACTCAAAAGAAATGGAGGGTTGGAGATGACTTTAAGAATGGTTATGTTGATGAGATGAAAAGACTTATGGAAATCCGTAAGGAAGGCGGTGATGAAGCTCTTTTTAAGGAACTTTATGACAAGGGAGTTATTTCACCCATAATGTTGGATGAACATGGTATGGAATTATTTGGTAAACTCATTGAATCTGGAGATGTAGACAAGAAAGATATACCATCAAGTGTGTCTGGTTATCATTATTCTGAAGATGATGATATTGAAGACTATGATGGTGTTCTTTATTATACATTGGAGCCAAGTGATGATGATGAGATTATACTTTCATTATCAGATATTCCTGATAGTCTTGAGGATAGTGATTATGAAAAATTTGCAAAGAAATTTGAGAAGGACTTTCCAGAATTCTGGCTTGAAGAGTCGATGGAATCTGTCTTTGAAATAGTAAGAAAAGATGGTAAGGAAATTGATTTGGGTATGTTGGATAAAGAACTTAAAGAACATTCTGATTATAAACCCGGTAAATGGGCAATTGAAGAATAAGAAAATAACTTGGTAGGAAATGAATATATTTGAACAATTAGATAAGATTTTAAATTCTGTTAATGAATCAGAAAAAGTAGATACTGCCAAGGAAAAGGCAGAAAGGATTGTCAAGTCAATTCCTGTTAATCCTGAAATGGAGACTGAAGAACAGGGAAGACAGAAGGCATGGGAGAAACTTGCCAAGTATTTCTATAAACTTTCAATGGGTGGTAGTCCAGATGATAAACTTACCCGTAAAGATGATATTGATTTACCTGATGATTTCCTTGATCCAAAGATGAAGGGTAAGATGAGTGGCAAAATGGAAGATAAAGAGTTTGAGGCAAATAAGGTTGTTTGGGACCAGGATGAAGAAATGGAGAAACTTGAGAAGGAGATTGATGTTGATATGCATAGTTCTGATGATGATTTTGATGACTTTGATTATAGAAACAACAGTTTTGGTGATGATATTGATAAAGATGAGTTGGATACTGATGATTTGGATAATGATGGTGGTGGTTCAGGAGATGATTCAGACAAATCAGAAGATGAAAAATTGCGAGACACCATTGATAATGCTCTTGATAAGATGAGTGATAGTGGAGACCTTGATGATGGAGACCAACAGAGTGGTCAACAAGGTGGACAAGAAGGTGGTCAACAGGGTGGTCAACAGGGTGGTCAACAGGGTGGTCAACAAGGTGGTCAACAAGGTGGAAGCCAGGAAGGTTCTGGTGGAAAAAACAGTGGAAATGGTGCTCCTGAAACAAGAAAGGACAAGAGACTGAAGGAACTCAAGAATGCAATTGACAATAATGATACAAAGGCAATGGATCAGTCCATTGATAAGTTGAAAGAAGGTGGAGATGGTTCTGGTGAACTTGCTGGTGAGAGAATTGGAGAGGTGTCTGATAAAGATTTGAGAGGAGATATGTCCAAGGCAGGTGTTTCAGAAAAGGATATTGAAGAAATGTCTAAAGCATCAAAGGATAATAAGATGGGTGAGATGAGTGAAGAGGAAGCAAAGAAACTTAAGAAACAAGTTGTTGATGGTCTTGAAAAAAAATGTGAAGGAAAGGGTGGTTCAGCATTGGCAAAGACAATTGTTAAAAATGCATTGAGGTCAAAGGTTAATGATGATGAATGGAGATCAATGTTGAAGTTATTCCTTAAGTCTAAGTCTGTCAATAATGGTGATATGTCAAAGACAAGGAATGGTATCAAGTTTGGACACAAGAATCATCTTTGGAGAGATGCAGTGTTACCAACCAGGGGTCCAAGTAGAGGTACTGTCCAGACTATATATTGTTTTATTGACTTCTCTGGTTCAGTTGAACAGGATTTGGTTTACACATTCCTGGGAAGGGTTATTGATCTTTGTGAGGAGTTGAATTATACAGATATTGTTGTTTATGGATTTGGTGGTAATATAGTCTTACCAAGAAAAATCAATGGTAGAATGTTGAAGAAAGATGGTAAGGATGTTGTACTTGCACAGACTTGGGATTATATCAACTCTCAAAAACCTGGATCGTGGACAGAAAATTTCAGAGATGTCGCTAATGAAATTATGGAAATCAGAAGGAGACAAAGAGATGCTGTCTATCTTATTTTTGGTGATGCACTCTGGCAAGACCCTTATGATGGACCTATGTGCTTAAAATCCATTTGTGGAGACAGACTTCTTGATAGAATGTGTGTATTGACATATTATGATAAAGATAATTATTATGATATATTTACAGGATGTATATCAATGTTAAAAGAACTTGTTGGATTGAAGAATGTTATTACAACAAAGGTTTCAAGAATAAGAATGGACAAATGAAAAGAGGAGGTTTAAAACCTCCTCTTTTGTTATTTATCATTCCAATCTCTTAATTTTTGTATAACCTTTGGGATTATTGGATTCCTAACTACTTCATCATCATTGAAATGGCAATACCCCATATAACTTTCATCTTTGAAAATATCTATAATATGTTGTAGTGCTGATTGTTTTCTTTTCTTTTCCTGGTCAAAATCAACTTGCTCAATATCTCCAAGGAATATCATTTTACTGTCATCACCTATTCTTGTAATAATTGACTTGAACAAATTCATTGTAATGTTTTGAGATTCATCTATTATTATATATGATTTATCAAGAGTGACACCTCTTATGTATGCAAGTGGTAAAACTTCCACTTTCTTTTCTTTAAATAGTCTTTCTACATTTGCGGGATCCTTCAGCATCTTACACATATTTCCTTTATAAGATATGATATGTGGTTCCATTTTTTCTTCCACTGTACCAGGGATGAATCCTATATCTTCATTTGGTGTTGAAATTACTGATTTACATAAAATAACTTTATCATACTGTTTTGTGATTACTCCTAAAAGGCCTTCATATAATGCAATATATGTTTTTCCAGACCCTGCAATTCCATCACATATTGTTATATCATGATTTTTTATTTCGCTTATAAAATGTTTTTGTTTTTGATTTCTGCATTTAAGAGGTAATAGTGTTATTGGATTTTTATCTACCACCAATTCAGGTATTTGAGTTTCTTCTGATTTTTTCTTTTTTGCCATATAAGAATGTTATTATGATATATAAAGAAAAAGAGTGGGACAAAATCCCACTCTTGCAGATTACTCATAAACTGGAAGACCTACGGTTTCATCAACCCATCCATCACAATTGAATGTAATAGACAATTCCTTTGCCTCATTACCATTGTCATAGCCATCATCATTCATACCAGTTGGTTGACCAGGAATGACATTAATACAAGTGATTTTTCTCCAAATAGATCCATCTCTGTTATATTCAACGATAACCATTGAACCACTATAATCTTTCTTGAGACCATACTGACCTGTTGCAGGATTAAATGCCTTGTTGTACCATTTACGAAAAGTTGTATAAATGTAGTTCTCATTTGAATCATTCAAGTTCAAGGAGAATGTCATCTGTAACTCAAGGTGAGTCTGCTCTGGTACACCAAGATATACTCTTTCTGCTTGTTTGTATTTCTGGATTACAGTACCCATAGCAGGGTTAAGTCCATCGAGTCCAGAGATAGATCTTACATGTTCAAGAAGGAGTTGTGTTGTTTTATCATCTTGTTGACCATCAAGTGTTGGAGGAAGGATAGTAACCTCAAACATTGCGGGATTTACTACTTCCCATTTGTTAACTGCGGCATGTGAGTTCTTAAAATGTGATAAGCTCATATTATATTATGTATTTTTTGTATATGCTGGTGGATGCTCCACATCCATATATTATTTATGAAAATCCCATATGAGAAATTCAGGCATTTCTTGAAAACTGTTTTTCATAAATACCTTATAAATATAATAAAATTATTAATTATGGCTTTAGATGCGGAATTGATTAATTTGAAATCTGCTGGTACTTATCGTTTTGAAAGGGATAAGTCTGAAATTTCAAATGATGTTGCAACTACTATTTCTAATTTAAGATTGGTAGTTGGTTTTAGCAAAATGGGTCCATTCAACACTGTAAAATTGGTGACTTCACCTGCACAGTTCATAAAATTGTATGGAAATATTGATCGTTCTCTTGAAAAGAAGGGTTCATTCTTCCATAGAAGTGCATTGGTTGCATTGAGTGCTGGTCCCATTCTTTGTTTGAATCTTTTAAATCTTGATCCAGATGAAGATCAGGTTGTTGAGAAATCATTTTCAGTCAGTGCTGGTGATACTAACAAACCATCAGTTACACTTCCATTACAGTCACTTTATAATACAGATAAGTTCTGGTTTGCAAGTGATGAAGCATACCTTGATGCAGTTGAAAATATTCTTGGTAGTGTAATAACAAATAATGGAAGTTGGAAAGACGGTATCCTTCATTTTTCAAATGTTGGTAAAAAACCTGTATCAATTTTGGTTAAAAAGGCAAGTGCATATTCATCCAAGGGTTATGAATTGACACTTAATGAATGGTATGGTGAGGAAAATGTTCCAGAATATCTCAATGGTACATCATATGTAAGTGATTACCTTGTTGAGGTTTATGTTGTTGGTGGTGACTTTGGTCCAGCTCTTAAAAACTCTCAAAAAATAACATCAGGACTTGATTTGGATGGTGATAATCCTGATGGTAAGGGTGATGAACTTACAAAATTCACTATTGCAGGTGATGATGAAAATCCATATAAGAGATTTTCTGCTGATATTATTTATCAGTCATATTTTGATGAGGATGGTTTCATCAGAGGTATTGATGATTCAAATCTTGTAAAATTCTTGAATCTTCCTTCAGTTGATCTTCGTGCAAAATATGTTGGTTCATTGATTCCTAATTTTGTTGACAAACTTGGAAGGAATATCTGGATTCAGAAACTTGTCAATGATGATGTTGATACTGTTGGTCTTCTTTGCGCAGAGAATGTTGAATTACTTGAAAAAGTAGATTTTAATGGAGAATTTATTGATGAAAAAATTGACCTTATTGGTCATAATATATTCAGTAAGATTGAACCTGATGAATATACAATTGAAGGTGAATTGGATTTTGACTTCTTGAGTTACAAGTTTAATTATAAAGATGTACCACAGGAAGTAAAAGTTGGTTCATATGTGTATAAAAGTACACTGGAAGCAAACCCTGATACAACTGAAACAAAATCACCACATCCATTTGCATGGGAAAAATTGGATGATAATGGAAATGGAACTGGAGAGTATGTTTATGCAGATGCAACATATTTGAAAGTTGGTTCTAAAGTATACAAGAATGATGGTAGTGATGCTGATTCGGATATGGATGATGCAGGTACTGTTGTTTCAATTGAAAAAGATGTCACACCACTTGTTACAGAATTTATCATTGTTTCACCAGAAGGATTATACACAAATGCAAATGCAACAGAGGAATACAAGTATATTCCAAGAGATAATGAGGTGATTCTTGATAGATATGCAGATATTGTAGTTGGTGATTATCTTCTTTCTACAACAGCAGAAGTAACAGAGGATGGTGAGAAACATAAGAAATCAAGACTTACAAGAGTTGTTGAGGTAAGAAATGTATATGATTCTACAAAGAAGAAAGCAGGAATTCTTGTAGTTTGTGCTGATGTTATAAGTCATCAGCGTGGTATATATGACAACATTGTTACAAAAGTTACACCTATTGATAAGATTTGTGACAGATTGCAGTGGGTATGCCTTAATGGTTTCCAGGTTGGAAAAGGTGCAATGCCTGATGGAACAAATAAACAGCAGAATAAGATTCTTGATATGCTCCGTGAAGTTCCTGAATACACTTCAACTACTTCAAATCTTTTCAAGGCGCTTATTGATCGTGATTATGTTCAGTTTAGGTATCTTGTTGATACATTTGGTCTTGGTATTGAGTCTGAATGTAAAAAGGTTTATACACAACTTTGTCAGGCAAGAAAGAGTGCATTTGCAATTGTCAATTGTCCTTCACAACTTGATTTCAAGAAGAGTCTTGATCCTTGTTTCACAAACAAGAGTGGTGGTGTAGAGGTTGAGTATATTGCAAAGGGTGGTGACCTTTCAAGAAATCCTTCATTCTTATTCAGTCTTCCAAAGATTGAGAATGGTGCTTCTTGGGGTGCTTACTACTATCCATACTTGAGAATCACTGATTTGAGTGCAGCCAAGTCTGTACCTCCAGCAGCATATGTTTCAAATTTGTATATCCAGAAGTATAGTAGAGGATTTGCATGGTCAATTGTTGCTGGTCAGAAGAGGGGTGTTATTTCAGGTAACCAGGTTGTTGGTGTTGAAGCAACTCTTGTTTCAGACAACAGAGATTGGCTTGAACCTGTTGGTATTAACTCAATCATTTGGGAACCAGGTGTTGGTGTTGAAATTTATGCAAACAAGACAGCAAAACAAACACCGGTATCAGCACTTTCTTCAATTCATGTCCGTGAGGCTGCTATTTACATTCAGGATAATGTTGAGAGTATTTTGAGGAGATATGTATTTGAGTTCAATACAGCACAGTCAAGAATGGAAATCAAGACATTGGTTGATGAGTTCCTTACAAATATGAAGAACAATGGTGGTCTTTATGATTTCAGAACAGTTATGGACACATCTAATAATACTCCAGAAATTATTGATAGAAATATGGGAATACTAGACATTTATGTTGAAATTGTTCGTGGTCTTGAAATTATTGCTCAAAGACTTACAATTCTCAAAACTGGTGCAATTGCCGCTTCGGGATTTGATGAGTAATAATAAAATTATATGTAAGAAAGAGGGTAGGAAACTACTCTCTTTCTTTTTATCATAAATACTTTATATTATATCTATATGGTTATGATAAAGAAATATGATGAATTCATAAGTGATGATATTCAATTAAATGAGTCTGAAGAAAAGATGGTAAATGAGGCAGCAGAGAAGATTGCTGAAAAAATAAAGAATGGTGAATCTGTTGATGAGGGACTTTTTGGTTCTGTTGTTGGTGGTTTGACAGGAGCAGCAATAGGTCCTGCAATTGGAAGAGCAATATGTAAGGCATTGGGTATTACAGGTGGATTACTTTATAACTTGTTGAATAGTAGAGTATTCACAAGTGCAGTTGCAGCATATATAGGATATAAGAATTAATTTTTTTTTGATATGAATTTTAATGATAGAAAAATAAGTGGTTCAACCCCATTAAAGGATTTTCCTGAAAGATATAATGGACTCATTAGTGACCTCAATTCTAAAATTACAGAATTGGAGAGGTTACTTAATGAGCGAAATACTGAAATAATCAATCTCAAGACTATGATTACCTCATTGGAAGCAAATTTAAAATCTTCATTTAGTGCATGGTTTGGTCAGAAGATGGATGAGTTTGAGAATACATTTGAAAAGAAAACCAATTAATTATGACAGATACTATAACTAAAATATATCCATCTGATTTGATTTCAGACTCAATGGTTAAAATAAACCACAATTTTGAAATTATCTCAAACAGGGATGATGTGACTGAAAGTAAATTGAATCAATGGGTAGAAAATATTGAGAATCAACTTGCTGATATACGAAATGATAATGGTATAATAAGTGATACCCTTTTGAATAATGTGCAGAAGTTGGAAAACAAAATCAATAATATTACTAATTTGGATGGTATCACTAAGGAAGTACAAAATATAATTAACAATGCAACCACTGATGTTGAGAATTTAATAAATGACAAGGCAGGTGAAGCAATTTCTTCAAGGTTGGGTGATTATGTAAAGACATCAACTTTAAATAAAACACTTGGTGGATATGTGTCATCTACTGCATTTGATACTTATAGATCTGATTCATCAAAGAGTTCTGCTCAATCAAGTAGAATAGTTGCAAACAGTAAATTTTTAAAACTTGACAATGATGGTGTTGAATATTTGGTTAGGATTAGTGGAGAAATAACAGAATTTAAATCTGTTGAGGATTATTTTAAAAGAGGTTTATCAGCAAGTGAAAAGGCAGCGATTCTTGGTGATAAAACATTTAGTTCTGATGATAAAGCACTGGAAGACCCTGGTGTTATTGCAAAACTTATTGAGGTGTGTGAAAGGACATTTAAGACTGTTATTTCAGAGATGAGTGTAATCAGTCAAAGTGTTGGACCAGGTAATGTTGAAAATACTATCATTGCTACTGTGAAGAATGGTAAAACAGGTAAAGATATTACAGCATCTATTTTTACAAAAGCAAATAAGGATGGTTCTGAAATTGCTTTGAATGCAGATAATATCAATATAGATAGTAAGCATGCTTTAACTGTAAAGAGTGGTGGTAATATTAATATTCAAAGTGGAGGTAAATTCCAAATAGGATCTGATAATTTCAATATTGATGAAAATGGAACTGTTAGAGTTAAAGGTGCAATTGAAGCAACAAGTTTGAAAATAACTGGTTTAAGTGGTTTGATTGATATTAGCAATGAAACAAATTTATCAAACTTTATAAAAGAACATCAGGATGATAAGTGGTTAAAGGATGCACTTAATGGTGGTACTACAATTGATGGTGGTTTGGTTCTTTCTAATGCAATATTGACAAAAGACAGTGCTGATAATATCACTGCTGGTATGATTGGTTCAAATATATCTGAAAATGACATTAGGTTTTTTGCAGGATCTAATATGTCAGATATAAATAATGCTCCTTTCAGGGTGTATGAAGATGGTAAAATGATTGCTGGTAATGTTGAATTAAGTGGAGGTAAAATAGGTAAAATTAGCATCAATCAAGATGGTTTGACTGTTGGAGATAAAATCTTTATAGGTGAAGATTCGACATATGGAGATTGTATAAAAATTACAGATAATCTTGATAATGTTAGTGTTTTATCTTCTGATAAATTGATAATGACTGGTTCATTTTCATATAAAACTGCATATTTAATTGGTGATTTGGATTTTTGGGGTACTGCTGCTGAAGGAGAAGAAATAATGAATAATCTTCAAAAAACCTATGGTATATATTCAACAGATTCTGTGGGTGATTTATTTACAAAATATGACATCATTAATGTATGTTTAAGTGGAGATGTTATAATACCAAGTGATTCTAAATATATAGGTCGTAAGATAACATTTATGCATGGTCATCCATTAAGTAGTACTGTTGTCAATATTGTGGAAGATTCAGGATTATCATATAGTTATAGTCTTGATGGTTCTTTTTGTGATTGTAATTTTGTTAGTGGTTCAAATTGTAAGTTTTATGAAGATGGTGGAATGTCAAGTACATTACATCTTTCAAATGAGGCAGTTGAAATGATGGGTGTGGGTATAGGTGATACTTTTATGGGATTCATTATTACCAAGAGGTATAATATAACAACAGAAAAGGAATATGGTCATGAATTGAGGTGTCTAGGTATGTTCAAAGTAACTACAGATAGTTCTTCAAACCCGTCTGTAGTATCAACAACTTATAGTAATCAAAATGCAACAATTTCAAAAAGTGGTAATGATTATGTTATTACTACACCTTTTAAAATAACAAACACAAGTAATGTAGTTGTAAATATTACCTCAGAAGGACAGTCAGGTATAACATATGGATATAGTTTAACATCAGCAAATTCAAAATTGGTTATAACAATAAAATCATCAGATATATCTAAAACATTTAAAGTGACTGTGTTTAATTTTAGTGATTTCTCTTCATTGAAGTTGGATGCTTGGTCGAATTCATAAATACATAGAATAGAGTAGTTTAATTTAATACAGACTTTATGGCAGGTTTTACAAATACAAATAGAAACAATACAAGTAATCCAAATCCTGTGACCAGGATGTTGAGAAGTTTGTCAAGTTTTGGAATGAACTATAAGGATGATGTCATCAAGAATGTCCGTTCTATGAATCTTGATTTACAGACAGCACAGTTGCAGACAAATCCGGTTACCGGACAAATTGGTTCGGTTAATGATGAGAATATACAGGTATTGTTTGCAAGGATGTCAGCAACAGACCCTTCATTGTCAAAGGGATATTTTAATCTTTCTGAAGAGAATTATCAGAAGAAGAAGGAACAGTTGAGACGGTTTGCCCTTCAGGATGAAATTGAGGAGATACTTGATATTGTATGTGAAGAATCAATAGTATTTGACGGTGCGAATAAGTTCGCTAATATAAAACTTAATTATAAGGCAGACCAGAAGATTCTTGATGAGTTTACAGAAGAGTATAATAAGATTTACAACTATTTCGGATTTTATGATACTGTTCAAGCGACAGATTATTTTAGGAAGTGGTTGATTGATGGTTTTCTTGCATTTGAGATAGTTTATAATGAAGACCAGACTGAGATTATTGGTTTTGTAGAACTTGACCCGGCATGTCTTACACCTGGTATTGACCCAAATACAAATGAGAAAATCTGGTTTGTCAATCAGAGGGTTGGTATTAATGGTCAGACTACCCAGGATAGAATTCTTTATGATTCACAGATTATATATCTTTCTTATGCAAAGGCTGATACTGTTTCCAGGATTTCATATGTTGAAAGACTTATCCGTTCATTCAATATATTGAGGACTATGGAGGCAACCCGTATTATCTGGGCGGTTACAAATGCATCTTATAAAACACAGTATATTATCCCTGTTGGTTCAGTGCAGTCACCAAGAGGTAGACAAACATTGGCCCAGGCGATGGCAAATTATAAGGAGTTGGTTGATTTTGACTGGGATTCTGGTGAAATCAAGACTAATGGTCGTCCTATGTTGCAGTTCTATAAGGACATTTTTATGGCATCAGAGGGTGGTGAGACTCCACAAATTCAGAATATTGGTAATGATGGTCCGGAGATTTCAGATACAGAAGCATTAAGATACTTCAGGGATAAACTGCGTCAGGCGTCTAAGATTCCTTTTACTAGGTTTGAGAAAGAACAGGGTGAAGGTCAATATACTATGAGTGCAGAGGGTATTGCCCGTGAGGAAATCAGATTCAGTAAATTCATTGGTAGGTTGAGGGCAATCTTTGCAGAGATACTTATCAAACCTGTATACCTTCAGATGTGTCTCAAACATAGAGAGATTATGTCTGATATGAATTTCAGGGTAAATCTTGGACTTGACTATAATAAGGATTCTGTATTTGAGGAAAACAAGGAGATTGAACTTCTTCAGAAGAAAGCAGATTTTATATCATCTATTATGGGTTCAATAGTGGAAACAGATGATGAAGGAAATGATAAACCTTATTTTGATTTGGAATTCCTTGTGAGGGAATATCTTGGATTGACTGATGAGAAACTTGCATTAAATCAGAGATATAAGGATGAGAAGAAATTAAAGAAAGAGGGATATAAACAGGAAGATATTGCCAAGATACTTGATGGTGCTCCAAAGTCTGATTTCAAACCTGAAAAGAAGGAAAAGAAGGATGAAAAAGAGGAAGATAATAGAGGAAATGGTGGTGGAAACCCATTGGCAGGACTTTAAAAAATAACAAAAAATATTTTTCATAAATAACATATAAATTATACAAGTAAATTCATTAAAAATGAAAGAGAAGAAACTATTGATAGTAGAACGCTCTAATGCTCCACTTAATTTTACAGTGGAACAGGCATTGAATGAAAACAATGAACATAGTGATTCTATTGTATTAACTGGACTTTTCACATCATTCAATACAAAAAACAGAAATGGTAGAATCTATGAGTCTGCTGATTTCCTTCCTCATGTTGAAGCATTGAGGGAACAGATTGAGAGTAAGAGACTCCTTGGTGAGTTAGACCACCCACATGGTTTTGAAATCTCATTGGGTAATGTATCTCATGTTGTTGAAAGTCTTGAATTTGATCCACAACAGAATGCCATTGTGGGTAAGATTAGACTCCTTAATACCACTGCTGGTAAGGAAGCACAGGCGCTTGTCAAAGATGGTATTCCATTGAATATCTCATCAAGGGCTGCTGGTACAGTTGATGAATCTGGGCATGTAAAGTTACAGCAGTTGTTCACTTATGACCTTGTTGCAGATCCTGGTTTTGCAAATGCACAACTCAAGAGAGTCAATGAGTCTTATGGATTTGGTGATGATAATAATATTGACATCTATGATATTTCAGAGGATGCCAATACAGAGTTGGATCCACATGTGACCAAGACTGTCGATTATGCAGAACCCCAGGCTGAAAAAAATGAAGATACATTAAAAAATACAAATATGGAAGACAATAAGGAATTCATTCAGTATGGTGATTTTCAGAAATATAGTGAGCATCTTTCTGAAATTGTTGGTGAACTCCAGTCTGCTATTTCCAATATCAAAGATGAGTTGATTAGTTATAAGGAGAAGGGTGGAGATACACCTACTCAGACTTTCAGTGCTGATTCCATTGACAACTCACAGATTGCTGAACTTGTTGCAAAAGAGGTTGCAAGAGTTACAGGTGCTGGTGCGGCAGAAGTTGGAGGTTCATCAGATGCAAAGATTGCTGAACTTGAAAACAAAGTTGCTGTTGCTGAAGAGGCATACAGTAATCTCAAGGCTTATACTAAATATCTTGCTGAAACGCTTGACAAATCAATCACTCACCAGGATTATATTGCTGATGAGGCAAATAAAATTATTAAGCACAACAATTATCTTGCAGAGAATATGAACAAGATGGTTAGTTACAATGATTATCTTGCAGAGAAGATGAATCAGATGGTTGCACATCAGGATTATCTTGCAGAAAATATCAATGATACCATCTCATACCAGAATTATGTGGCAGAAATGTTGGATAAATCTATTGATTATTCAAATATGCTTGCAGAGGAACAGAATAAGAGTATTGCGCACAATAATTATCTTGTAGAGAAGATGAATCAGATGGTTGAACATCAGGATTATATTGTAGAGGAAGTTAATAAGATTGGTAGTAATATCATTGAAGAGAAGAAGTCTGAACCTGTTTCTGAAGATACAAAGATTACATCTAAGGTTAATGAAGAAAACAAATCGACAGAAGAAGTAAAGGTTAAAGAGACCAATACAGAACCTGTTGTTGAAGAAGAGAAGTTTGATGCAAAGGCATATCAGTCTGCACTCACTGAAAAACTAGATGCTATACTTGCTGCTGCAAAGGCACAGTATGAAGAGGTAAAGAAAGCTGAAGCAGAAGCACTTGCAGAATCAAAGAAAAATGTTGATACAAAGAATTTCACACTCATCAATTATATGCCTTCAAGACTCAATGAAAGGTGGTCAAAACTTTCAGATGAGAGGAAACAGGAAATTCTTGAAGAATCAAAAATGTTTGTAATAAACAATGAAGCAAGTGCAGAATATTTCTGGAATACACGTGATTTCAGAGATAAGCAGGTAGAACTTCAGAAGATTGATGAATCTGCTGTTGCGCAACCAAATACTCTCAATGAAAATGCAGTATCTGAAGAAAGACTCAATGCAATGAAAGAGCAGATTCAGAGAAGAATGAGGAGATGGTAATATTTTTTTCCGGGTGGGTGGAGTAACATCCACTCATCTGGACCCCTTTATATAACTAAACATATAACAAGAAATAATGTCAGACATACTTCTACAATTATTGGGTTATTTAGGAACTTTTATAGGTGGTGGTGGTCTAGTTGGTATTTTCTATTTCAAACTAAATAAAAAACTTAAGGTTGCTGAAGTAAAGGCTGCTGAAAGTGATGTGAAAACAAAAGAAATTGCAAATCTTTCTGCATCAAATGAGGAGTGGATAAAATTATACAATACTTGTAATGATGAGAAGACAAAACTTGAGGAAGAACTTGCAAATATGACAGATAGGTTTGATGAGGCTTACAAGATGAAAGATGCTGCAATGGACAGATATAGTGATTGTAGGTCAGAATGTAATAAAAAGGATATGGTCATTGCTGAACTCAACTGGTATAGGTGTGAAGTAAATGGATGTCCTTACAGAAGACCACCTAGAAAATTTGGTGAAATGGATTTTCCAACAGATGCAATAGATCCGACACAACATCCAGACCCAAATTATCTTTAATATTCTATGATGAGGGTGATACCTTTTCATAGAGCAAAAAAATCCAAAAATGGATTTACATAAATAATTAAAAAGACTTAAAAAGTTTTTTACATAAATATAATATGAAGAGAATCTAAAAAAGATAATAGAAGCAAAGATCTATTTTTAGGTTGATTCAATAAATAAAAATACAAAAAATCAAAACTAAATTATGTTACAGAATGTTATTTTGAATGAGGCTGAAGTTTTGAAAACTTGGTCAGGTTTTATTACTGAGTCAACTGGCGTTACTGATCGTGCTAAATTGACTTGGATGTCAAAGTACTGTGCTTATCATGATATGAATGAAAAGCAGAGTCTTAATGAAAGTGCTCTTGGTTATGCACATCTCAATCCTAATATGAATGTTGGTGGTATGGGTGCTGCTTATTTCCCAGGCGCAAATCCTAACAATGGTTATGATGGTGTACGTGGTTCAGGTGATAACCCATTCTCACTTCTTCCTCTTGCTGTTCAGGTAGCTGCTCAGACAATTGCTCTTGACCTTGTTCCTGTAGTTCCTATGCAGGGTCCTCTTGGAATCCTTCAGTATATGGACTATGTATATGAAGGTGGTAAGACTAACCTCCGTCCTCGTTTTGAGGGTGCAGATGAATCAAAGACTGCTCCTCTTATGGTTAAGTTAACTCTTTCAAAGGGTGATGGTTCTGATGCTGATTCAGATCTTGAAAATGCTCTTGGTGATGCAGCTCATGCACATGATGATGCAATTGCACATGCAGCAAATTTCAAAGACCTCCAGAAGGTATTCAAGCCAGGTACAAAATTCAGTGTTACAGGTTATGACCTCCTTTTTGTTGCTCTTGGTCGTATTGATGGTCGTCCTATCTTCCAGGTTAAGGAACAACCTTATATGAATGAAGCTCTCCGTGTAAACGGTGGTGAAGGTGCAGCTAAATCACTTGCAGAAGTTCTCCTTGCAGATCTTGAGAAAGTTGGTGGTTTCTATGTAGTTGACATTGACACAGTAAAAGCTCTTGAAGATTTCATTCCTGGTTTCACAGGTGCTGGTTTCAAGAATGGTGATCCTATGTCTGCACAGGCATATGACAGAGAGACTGGTGAATCAACTCCTTCAAATATGATGTCACTCAACACTTTCACATTGAGTGTAAAGGCTAAGACTATCCAGGTTAAGGGTGCTATCACTCGTGAGCAGATCCAGGACTTGAAGGCTTATGGTATTGATGCAGTTGCTCAAGTAGAGGCTGAACTTGTAAATGAGCTTACACAGCACATTAACCGTGAACTTCTTAATGAAATCTTCGCTCTTGGTGATCAGAACCATATTGAATCAGAGGCATTTGAAGGTATCAACCTCAATACTTACTTCACAGTAAAGGCAGATGATGTTGCTCCTAAGGGATATATTGCATCTTATGTTGGTGGTGGTGCTGAAACTCTTGGTACAATCCAGAGGAGAATTATGTCTAAGATTCTTGCTGCTTCTAACCTTATTGCACAGAGAGGACGTAGAGGTGCTGGTACATTCGCAGTTTGCTCTGCTGCTATTGCAACTGCTCTCCAGGATTGCGCTGGTTTCGTAGCATATCCACTTTCAAACACAATCAACCAGAATGCTGGTAGTCTCTATCCAGTAGGTGCTATTTCAGGTGTATCTATCTATGTAGATCCTAACATGCCTTGGAGTGCAACAAAGATTGTTGTTGGTAGAAAAGGTAAGGATAATGAGCCTGGTCTTGTGTTCATGCCTTACTTGATGGCTGATAAACTCTCATATCCTGCTGAAGGAATGGAAGGTGCTCCTGTTACTTCATTGAAGTCAAGATATGCAGTTGTAAGGGCTGGTCATCATCCACAGTTGTACTACTACTCATTTGACATCAAACTTGGTGAGGGTGTATCTCTTTACTAATTGATAATCAAGTGATTAATAGTCACAAATATAAAGAGGGAAATTGAAAAATTTCCCTCTTTTTTTTTTTGTATGATAGAGAATATTGTAAGAATTCTTATATTAGAAATTCTTTATAATTTTTTTTGGAGTATAACATAAATACTTTGTATATTGAATTTTAAAATGGTAGGTTATGTTGAATCTAAAAAGTTTTGAATCATTTGTGGAAAAGTATGCAAAAGAATCTCTTAAAATTCACAATAGATTGAATGAAGGAATTGAATATGAAAGTAATATATATGGAAATATTTTGAATATTTCTGATAAGACTTGTCTTGTTATTAATGATTATATTCTTGCATTGGAAATGGAAGAGAAGAATAATGAGGTATATTGTCTATATTATGACAATTCTGAACCAGATTACACAAAAGATTTACCACAAAACTTTCAATTTGTTGATTTATCTCAAAATATTGGAGACATCAGAAATCAAATTTCAAAGATTTTTGATAAGGTTTGGAAATTGAAGAAAGATTTGGTTTTTGATTATATTGTCAATGTACCCCCACAAACTCAAAGGGGACTTGAATATAAACTTATTGCAGATGTGAATTCATTCATTTTCTGTTATCCTTTCTTGAAACTAAATGGAAAGAAGAGTACAAAAGATGAGAGGGGTGAAAGAGTTATCATATATAGGAGAGGTAAATCTGTTTACTATTCATTTGATGAGAGTAATGTAATGGATGAATTTGACAGACTCATTTATGATTGTAGAGGAATCAATTTCAAAAGAGGAAGAAAAGTATCTGCATCAGAATGGAATAAGTTTGACAGTAAAGACAAATCTATTAGATATCTGGTTGCTGTATTTGAAGAAGATGAAGATGATGATACAATCAATAACAGAAATCAGGAATCTGTGGACCTGGATGAAGAGGATTATTCCTGGGATCCAGCAGTTGGAAGGGATGATGACCATCCATTTGTGGGTATGAGTGAACCAAAGATTTATGCATTCAGTAGTAAAGAAGTGAATGATGTGTTGAAGGGAAGAAGTGAGGGTGAGAGTATAAAGGTTGGTGATACAAACAGGACGGTATCAAGAAGACTTTCAGAATGGAGAGAAAAGTTTCCGGATTTGGTAAGAATCAAATCTTGGGATGCTGTGTTGAGTGGTTGTGGAGAAGGTATTGATGGTAAGATATTCAGGGATTATACCATTCATAAATTATTAACACATGAAGTAAATGATGAATACCATAAGGAAGGTAAGAAGATTTCACATGTGGAGATTGAAGAATTCCCAGATGAATTCATTGAGAAGAAGAGATATTCAAATGAGTTTTTCAGGAACTGCACAAAGGATGATGTTGAACATGCCATTGAAATTCTAAAAGAGAGATGTAAGGAGAACAGATCTAAATTTTTGTATGACTTGAAGGATAATTCTGGTAAGGGAGATGATGCCATATTACCATCACATGATAAACATGGTGGATTTGTGGACAGGGATATTCAGGCAGAAACAATAAATGGGTTTGTTAAGGCATTAAAGGCAGGTAAGAAGAAGATGTTGATGTATGCTGTGATGAGATTTGGTAAGACTTATGTTGCTTGTAGATGTGCCCAGAAAATGCCTGATAATAGATTTACTGTGATTGTGACCGCAAAACCTGGTATTAGAAATGAATGGACTGGTACTGTAAATCCAAATGATGAGTTTGTAGGATATGATATGTATGATGCCACTGATAAGAAAGGTGGTTTGAGTGAGATGTTGAATAAGTGGGCTGAAACAAAAGAAGGTGCAGAACCAACTCTGGAAAGTTATTTCTCTTATCCTGAAAACAAGGATAAACACATAATGTTATTCTCATCTCTTCAAGATTTGTTTGGTGATACAAAATCAATGAAGATGAAGAAAGATGTAAAGGAAAAACATATGTGTTTTAAGGACTTTCCTGTTGATTTACTTATTATTGATGAGTGTCACTATGGTACACAGACAGGTAATTTTGGTGCAGTTATCAAGGAGAAAATTAATCCACAATTGGTAGAATTCACAAAGACATTAAATCTGACAAAAGTTGTTAAATTATATTTGTCAGGTACACCATATGATTTGTTACTTGATGACAAATTTAATGATGATGAGATTATTGCCACCAAAGGATTTATGGACATTATTGATGCAAAGAATAAATGGGATAAAGAACATAAGGAAGCAATAGAAAGGGGTGATGAAAAATGGGAAGACAACCCATATTTTGGAACCCCAGAAATGTTGGAATTTGGATATAATCTTGAAGATTTCAAATTATCTGAATATAGTGATGACTATAATACAACATTTGAGCAATTGTTCTTATGTCATAAAGTGGATGATGAAGGCAATGAGGTAGGAAAAGATAAACCTGGTAAATGGGAATTTATACATAGGCAAGATATAGAAGACATATTTGAAATTCTTGATGGAAGTAAGTCAAAAGAAGGATTGGTATCATTCCTTGATGTTCCTGAAATCAAGAAAGGAAATATGTGTAAGCATATTGTAATCACATTACCAAATACAAACTGTTGTGATGCTCTTGAAGATTTACTTATTGAAAAAAGAAATGAGTTTAATAATTTTGGAGAGTATAAGATTATTAAAGCATCAACAGCAAATGGAGACATTGATACTGAAAAAGTTAAGAGGTTAATAGATTCACATATAAAAGCAGGAAACAAGACTATTACATTGACATGTGATAGACTTCTCACAGGTGTAACTATCAAACCTTGGGATACTATGTTTTTTATGAAAGATTGTAATTCTGCCCAGGAATATGACCAGGCAAAGTTCAGAATTATGACACCATATGTGAAGAAGGTAAAGAGTATAGATATTGATGAAAGTGGAAATCCTAAAAAGGGGGATGTAACAAAAGTCAATATGAAACCACAGGTTCTGTTTGTTGATTTCTTACAGAATAGAATTGTTGAAATGAAGCTTCGCAGATATGAAGCAGAAGCAGCAGCAGAAGGAAGTGATGATTATAGTGAAAAAGAATTAAGGGAGAAGATTAAAAAAGAAAAGGGTTCTATCACATTGTTATTATTGAAAAATGGTAAATTTGTCTCTGGTAGTAGTGCCGATGTTGGAAAAATAGTTATGGATATTAGAGAGAAGAGGGCAACTGCTATGACATTTGATGAAGTATTAAATGAATCAAATGGTTTATCTGATCCATCACAGGAAGAGATTGAATATATGCTGGAACATGAAATTAAAAGGACTACTAGTGAGAGGTCTCCATCAAAGACAACTGTTGAATTGAGAAAGGATTTGGAAAAAACAAAAGTAACAGGTGAAGATACAGGTGATTCAGATTTAGATGATGAAAAAGTAACCAGAACAACTTTGGCTGAAAGAATGAGGAAAAAGAAAGAAGAGGATCCAACAGGTTATAAAAAACTTGTTAAGGTTATTAAGGAGGCCAGGAAGACTATTATCAAGGATATATTGATGTATATTCTTTTGAAGAACAGAGGTAATAAGTCAAAGATTGCTGGTACAGATGAGATTGATGAAAATGGTGAAGAAGATACAAATTTGTCAACAATTGATAAATTCAATGACTTGAGAGATAGTTTTCATCATTTCTCCTGGTTTAATGAAGAAAAGAAGAAAAGGGAGTCATTTGATAGACCAGACTTACCTAAAACACCAGCAGATAAAATACCATCACAGATGAAGGAGAATGATAAGATTATTTGCAGTATTTTCTGTGAAGACCTTGATATAAAAGAACCTGATTATGATGACCCATATAAAGTAAGTGATACAGTTAATGAGATATGGGAAACTATATTGGCTTGGTGGAATATCATAAAGAAAAATAGGCATGATAAATCTCTTGTATTGAGATCAATGGCAAATATGCAAGTTAAGTATAAGAGATTTGAAAAGAGTGGTATTGATAAGTTTGAGAGTTTGAGAAATGTTCTATCAAAATACTCAAGATTAGGTGAAACCGAAGTAGTTACTCCACCAGAAGTGTGTCCAAAATTATTTGAGAATGTTGTTATATTTAATAAGAAGGATAGTCCTTTGATATTGGACTGTTATGGTGGTAAGATAGGTGAAGTTTTCAATGAGATTCAGAAGAATGAAAAGTTTAAGAATCTATCAAAGGAGAAGAAGGTAAATAGTTATTATTTGATATGTAGAACAAGGTCAATTGCTGAATTGAATTTCTTTGTCATTAAAAACTATCTATCTGGAACACATGAGAAAAAGAGAAAGTGGTTCAATGAACATATATTGATATATGATCCAAGTAAGGACATAAAAGAAGATACAAGTGTTCTTACAGAGAAATTTGAGACATTCTCTGAATTTATGAAGTTGGTTAATGAGGGTAAATATATATCAGAGAAAAAAGAAAAGTCATTAGAAGAACAAGGATATCTTGTTGGATTAAAGAAAGCAATTGAAAATAAGTGGTCAGATATGAAGTTTAGTGTTTGTATAGGAAACCCACCATATGGGGATCGTTCTAAAAAAGGAAGTAGTGCATTCTTACATCTTCAGATTATGAAGACTGTACTTGATTTTTGTACAGATAAATTATGCTTTATTATGCCAAGTAAACCAATAACTTCACAGTTAGATAAAAATGGTATTTGGTATAATATGTTTAAGAATGCTGTGTGTACAGATGTAACAACTGTTAAAAAAGGAACATTCCCAAATACAAATATGGATGATACTGCAATTTATTATATCGACAGAAAACCTGGTGCAAAATTCTGTATAAAATTTAATGTTGATGAAGCACTTTATACTGCAATAGATGATGATGCACATAGGTTGTTTATTGATAAAATGAATAAAGTTAAACCTATTGAGATTAAGACAAATACAAGAAGTTCAAAGGATGAGGAATTAAAGAAGGTTATTTTAGATAGTGCTCTTAATTCTCTTGAAGATGGTAAGTATTATTTTAATGTTAGTAGGGCAGGTGTAAAACCAGGAGATGGTGAACAAATTTGGTTAAGTGGTGATTTTGTTGATGTTGATATTTTAAATAAAGAAGATGAAGAGAATTTTATAAAAAATATTCATACTGGAGAAAAAAATATTATAGAGTGTCCAAATCAAGAATATGGAAAAAATCTTAAAACATTAATGATGAAAGGATATGTTTTAAGATATGGTTTGTGGCTGACACAAACAAATCAACATATTTATCAAGCACAATTCAAATATGTTCCAGACAAAGATTATACAACCATAGATACAGATGAAAAACTTCTTTCTGTTTGTGAATTTTCAGATGATGAAATTAAGGTTGTTATGAAATACCTTAAAGACTTTGATTTTACAAGAAACAGGAATGATGTGGTACGAGGCACTGAAGAAACTCCAATTGAAAGAAGACTAAAAGCAATGAAAAAAGTCAACAAGAAGAAGTATGATGATTTGTTTAATAGATGGGGGATGAGCAAAAGAGAAGATGGATACAAAGGCACTTTTGAAGAATTTGCAGAAGAACAGTTAAATAATGATGAAGAAGATGAGGATTAGTCCTCATCTTTTTTGTTATATTTAAGTTGTTATGACACATAAAGAAGTATTAAAATCAAAGGGTAAGCAACTCTCAAATATTCTTCAGAATAATAAAGATTCTTTTAATAAAGGTCTGATAGATTCTGCTGGATGGGTGTCTGTTGCAGCACTCACCTATGACTTTGATTTTTCTCCTAATCTTATTGAGGAAATTGTAGAGATGAACAGCAAACAAAGGTATGAGTTTAATGAAAATCATACAAAAATCAGGTTATATAAATTATAATATATGGAAATAAATGAAGTAAACAAGAAGCTCTATGAGAGTGCCTTTATCTCTGATGGCACATTTGGAGACCTTAATAATTGGAAACCAGACATTGATGAGAGATTGATAGAAGAATCTACTGAAGATGAGAATGGTAACTGGATACCTGCCACACCACTTGGATACAGGGATTACAAACTCTCCAGGAAAGAAGGATTGAACACAATCTTTTATGAATCTGTTCCATCCAGGGTGTTCACACTTGAAGATGCACACAATATCAAGAGGGAAGACAACATCATCAAGAAATATGATTTAATCACCATTGATGAAAGTAATTATATTGTAGTTGGTGATGATGAAAATATGTTCTATATTGTGAATGAGGATGACCATAAGTATTATCTTGAATATCAGTCATAAGAGGTTTATAATATGAATGTAGTTTATGTAAGATTTGACAAAAACCTTGATTATAAGGCAGTTGTGAATTCATTCTATATCAAGAAGTTCTTGGAGACAGTCTTTGGGGAATTTCCTGATATGATTTCTCCAACCAAGTTCAAGTTTGACAGGGATACTCTGGCAGAATTTATCCAGAATGAGTATAATATGTCAAAAGAATATATTGTTGATTCCAAGTCATTTCCCACAACAATCCCTTATGGTGAAAAACTGGACTTGATAGAATTTGAGACAGAATCACTTTTGGATGACCATATAGTCACAGTGAATGCAGGTGACAGGGTTCTGGGTGTGTTTGTCACAGAACTTGATTTTGAACATATAATTGATGGATTATGAAAATATTATTGACAAATCATATGGCAGATGAATTGCTGTATAATGAAGACCAGATAAAGAGTCAGATAGGTGCATATAGACCACATTTTAATCCTGTCACAAAGACATATGATCCTGTTATAAAGTGTTGGCCACTTGAGGACTTCAAAGGTCAATTTAACCAGGAAAGGGAGGTTATTCCAGGTATGGAGAATGAGGTGTATGATATTGCCTTGGCAACTATTCAAGATAATATTATTGAATATAAGGAGACCCCTGTCATTTGGAAGAAGGGAACTCTTGATAATTACAACATCCTGATATATACTCCAAAATTGGATAACAAGACCATACTTATAACTTCTCCTAATCAGCAAGATTTCTTTGATAAGTTAAAGGAATATCAGATTGTATCAGATGCTGACCTTGAAGAGAGGAACAGACAAAGGATGTCCTGGAATCCATTTATTATTAACAATATTGATAATTGGTTCTCAAAGTATCGGGGTATTTGTACATATATTTATCTTGTAGGAAATAGTGTCACAAAATCCGGTAAATGGGATAATAAAAAATATTGGTAGTATTATGGATGGAGGTAAAGTAAAGATATTTGACAGGACATACAGTCTGAAGAAACTCCAGAGGATTGGACAGGGTAAGATAGAAGATGATGTCCTGGAATGGATAAACCAGGATTTGGACTATATCTGTGATAATTCCACTGTGAGGTTCTATGAGGATTACAGGTGGATATTTAAGAACAAACAGACAGACCAACAGGTTGATGTATATGTCCGCTATTATCCTGATACTGACACCATAAGTTTTGTAGATGGACAGGATAGTGTTTATTATAGAAAAAATAACGATGAATAAATGGGTAGAAATATTGCAATAACTGTTCCAAAGACCATCAAGTGGGAACAGTATGAAAAGGAAATTGATGCTGTAAGGGATGGTGAGAAGGAAATGAATTACAGACTTCCTACACTACCAAAGGATACTGAAGTTGGCGACAGATGTTATATTTGTTATAATGGACAACTCATTGGTTGGATGGAGATTACTGGTATATCAAAAAGAGATGGATTTAAGTGCTCTACAACAGGTAGAAATTGGGATGATGGAAACTATATTTCCAGGTCTGGAGAGTTCCACTATTTAAAGAATCCTGTTCCTATGAAGGGATTTATGGGATACAGATATATAGACCGAGATTTGGATTAATTGATTATTTTATTTATATTTGTAGTAAAGAGATTAATGAATTATGAAAAATAACATTTTATTACTTTTAACTATTTTTATAATTGGGGTATTTAATATATCCCTTTGTGTTTCTGAACTTTTAGATTCCCAATTGTGGAGTTTAAATTGGTTTATATTTTTCATCAATACTGCTATTGATGTATTTCTTTTGGTATTTACTTATAAAGTTGCAAAGAAAAGAAACATATTGTAAAAAGGATAAGATATAAAAATTTGTTTAAAAAAGAATATGAAAGTAGATAAATTGCCAAGGGAAGAAGTAATCAATAATTTTATTAAAGGATTCTTATATGATTTCCATTATCTTCTTACCGAGAAGAATCTGGATGTTCCTGAACTACCTGATGATGTTATTACCAATATCATCAATAAATATTTCAACAAGAAGACCCTTACAGAAGCAAACAGATATATCTCTGATGCTCTTGGTGAGTATGTCAAAGGCTCTTATAATGACATCAACTGGGATTTGGGAAGACCTGCTGTAGAAGAGACTCCAGAATACAAGGAATGGAGAAGGAAATCTGACATCTTATACATCTGGTCTGACTGTATGGGTAATTTTATTGAAGAGACATGGGTTGACTTGAATGGAAAGGTAAACACCAATGAGGAAGCTGCTAAGAAAGCAGCTGACAAGTGGTGTGAACTCATCTTTGGTTGGCATCTCCAGGACAATGGTGCAATCAATGAAAATCATGCCGGTGGATTCTATGCCTGTGCTCTTGGTACTGTCCTTGCTAATAATAGTAAAGAGGGAATTTCAGAAGATGTGAAGAAGAAGGCACATAATCTTTTCTATGAGTATTACTTGCACCAGCTTCACTATTATAAAACCAATGACAAAAAAGACATTGACTGGCTGGTGGAGAATCTTCCTAATGATGATAAGAAAGACCCCTTTGACTGGAGGTATTTTGAGTTCAGGTGTAACCTTTATTGTGACTATGGTCCTACAACACCCCTTCACCTTATCCTGGTGAATGCTGGTGTAGATAAAATGGATGTTAGAAACATCTGCCCCTGGAAGACAGGAATTGACATCAGAACAGTGGACAATGCAGTGATGTACAAAACTTATCAACATCAAGAAGAATTGTAGTTGAAATTATGGAGTTTGAATTAAAACAATATCAGTGTGATTGTTGTGGATGTTTATCAGATGTATTGAATCCAGACCAGAGACTTCCAGATGGATGGAAGACTATCATACCTGATTCTGACAAATATAAACATCTATGCCCAGAATGCGCAAAGAAATTTGTACTGGAATCACTTTATAATCTCCAGAAACTATGTGATGTATTCAATCAGATGGGTGGTTCTCTTTATTCAGGAATATGTGCAGATGAGATGAATAAGATAATTTGGATTCTGAATGAAACTTTTGATATTGGAGTGAACTATTATCAAGCTGTGCCTGGTAGAGTAGAATTTACAAACCTTAAAACTCTTATAGAAGAATATGAAAACAAATGTTAGTGATGAAGGAGATCACTATATAGATTAATAAGATATAAATTAAAATAACTTATAGAACTATGAGTAAGTTTTTGAGTGAGTGGAAGAAAACCAATGGTAAGTTTATAAAACCCAAATTTCATTGGTATTTTGGTTCTTGGTATAAAGAGGGTAATCTTCCTGTATGGAGGAGAGGAAACACAATTCATTTTGGGAAGAACCATTATGATAAAAATAATATATATGTAAAGGAATATGAGAGAATCTATGACTGTGCTAAATTAGTAAAGTCAGAATGGACAGAAGAGGGAAAGAAGAACCACCCATTTCTGTCAAAGTTCCTGAAACCTGTATATGAACTCCCTTATTGGTTGAGTTTCTATTTCTTCAACTCTGATATTATGTATAAGACTAAATGGTCAGAGGATGATTATAGGTATGAATATCCTGCACACATTACTTTGGTCATATTTGGTTTTGCTATTTCCATAACTGCATATATTCCAAAACAGGATGAGAATGACTGGACTTGTAATGCTGATTATTGGGAAAGTCTTTTGACATATAATCATTACAATGGTGATTTAAAGAAAGTGAATGATATAATGGGATATTGGAACAAACTTGGTGACAAAAATTTCAGATTTAGATTCCAACCAAGATTTCTATCAAATATTGATGAGCAGTATGATTTAATTGATATTCAAGCAGAAAAACTTGGCAGAATGATAACTGGATATTCAGATTATGATGAGGATGTATAATACATCCTCAAATTTGTTATATTTAATTATATAAATGATAATTTTATGTTTACAAAAGCAGAAAGAAGTACTTTTCCATATTGGTTTGCACACTGGTGTGCCTATCAGATGACAGCATTGAATTGTAAATCCTGGAAATTTAACTATTTGTTTCATGATGCAGAAAAACCATGGTTGAGGTTGTTTCTTCCATATAAGAAAGTTCAAGAAATTCATAGGAAAAACAACAGGCATCATCCAGAATGGTTAGATAATAAGTTAAAGAAAGCATATGAAAATTCATATTGTAATTGGGAGGAATTTGTTGATAAGTTTGATTATGATGGTGCAATACTTGATTGGGAATGTTGTCATTACACAAAAGTAGAAGAACCTCTTGATGCATATGAAGAATATTGTAGATTACTTGATAGAGAGAATTTTAGTAAGAAATATCCATATATAACAAAGTTTTGTTATAATGAATTCAGTAAAAGATTGATGGATTCAATCAAAAAGTTAGGTCTTGAAAATAAATAAAATTTGAATGCATAGGAGATAAATATTTATGAAACAGTATTTAGACTTATTGAGAGAAATCAGGGATAATGGTGTAACCAAAACAGACCGCACAGGTGTTGGTACAAAGTCTATATTTGGTCACCAGATGAGGTTTAACCTTCAGGATGGGTTTCCCCTCCTTACAACTAAGAAAGTCTTTCTAAAAGGAATTATATATGAATTATTGTGGTTCCTGAAGGGAGATACAAACATCAAGTTCCTTACAGATCACAATGTCCATATCTGGGATGAATGGGCAGATGAAAATGGAGACCTTGGTTATGTATATGGAAAGCAGTGGAGATCCTGGGAGGCAACTGATGGAAGGGTAATTGACCAGATTTCACAGGTTGTTGATTTGATTAAGAATCATCCTGATTCAAGGAGAATATTGGTAAGTGCCTGGAATCCTGCTGAAATTGACAAGATGGCACTTCCTCCTTGTCATTGCTTGTTCCAGTTCTATGTTGCTGATGGAAAACTGTCCTGTCAGCTTTATCAGAGGTCTGCTGATACTTTTCTTGGTGTTCCTTTCAATATTGCATCCTATGCCCTTTTAACAATGATGTTGGCACAGGTGTGTGGTCTTGAACCTGGTGAGTTTATTCATACAACTGGAGATACACATATTTACCTGAATCATCTTGATCAGGTGAATGAACAACTTTCAAGAGAACCAAGACCACTTCCAAAGATGATTATCAATCCTGATGTGAAATCTATTTTTGATTTCAAGTATGAAGATTTTAAACTGGAAGGATATGATCCATATCCTACAATTAAAGCACCTATTGCAGTATGATTGAGAAAAATATAATAGTTGCAGCATCAGATAACTGGGCAATTGGTAAAGATGGTGGTATTCCTTGGCATATAAGTGAAGATTTAAAGCATTTTCGTGATGTTACTTTTGGTCACCCGGTTATTATGGGATCGAAGACTTATAAGTCAATAGGTCATCCACTTTCAGGTAGAGTGAATATAGTTATAAGTCATAAATATGATTGGGATGGTGTAATTGTTGAAAACTCACTTGATGCAGCATACAAAAAAGCAGAACAGTTTGATAACCAGTGTTTTGTGACTGGTGGTGAGTCAATTTATAGAGAGGCAATGAAATCTGCTGATAGAATATACTTTACACATATCCATAGTGAGTTTGATGCAGATACATTTTTTCCAAAGATTGATACTAATGAGTGGAAGATGATTTCTTCATCAGATGTAAAAGTAGATAAGGAATCTGGAATATCATATAATTTTGAAATATATATAAGGAAATAAGCATGTGGATTGTAAATTTTGTTAACGAGTTAAAAGCATGGAGAATAATAAATAAAGTATATAAAAATAACAAATCAGACTTTAATGCAATTGGTCTCAAGAAAGATTATTTTGGAAAATTATACAAAGTGATAAATAGAGATGTTTTGATTGAATTAGGCAGTGACGAGGACCAAATTTATTTAAGAAAAGAACTCTCTGAAATCTGGGCAGTCCTGGTAAAACTCAATCTTGTTGACATTCTTGCATATGAACTCAAGCCATTGGAGGAGGAGAGGCAGATAGATGAGACACATATTGAGTATGAACATGGTTATCTCATTACATTTACTCCTGCCTGGAATCTTGACAGGCAGTATGTCACCTTTTGGTCTGTTATTTCTGTGACATTGTTTTTTGCTGCATTAATTGGAGGACTTGTATATTCTATCATTCATTGGCTTATACCATATATTCAGACAATATGTTAGCAGATAGAGACAAACTCAATGCACTTGGTCTGCGAAGATTCGCAAAAGATTTTGACAATGTTGAAAACCAGTATCTGAATCTTATATATGACCCCATTTTCAACAAAGTTGTGGAAAGGTGGATATATGAGAAGACTATAGGAATGATGGAGTGGACTTGTGCCATTTGTGGAAAACCAATATTGTCAGATAGGAGAAGGAGTGATGTTGAGAATTTTGTATGTGATACTTGCAAAGAGAAATATAATAACAAAAGTCCTGTTATTGATAGAAGGATAATGAATTCCAGGACAAAGATGTTCAAATACATAGAAGACAAGTTATATGAGGAACTTGAGGATAAATTAAAAGGTGGAAAGTAGTTTCTTTCCACCTTTTCTTCATAAATAACTATATAGAGTTTGTAATATTGAAAACTAAATAACCCCATAAATATAATAAAATCAATTAAATGAGTGAGGAAATCATCACAGTAGATATCACATCTACAACATTAGATACTACACCTTTGGAAAATGTCATAGAAGGAAATGAGGTAGAAATTATTCCTTCTGAAAATACATCAGAAGGTGGAAATATAGTATCTACTACTCCTGAAATTATTTTTGATGATAGTTCTTCAGAATCAGATAGTGACTCAGATAGTGATTTTGGAGATGATAGTAACTCTGGTTCAAACAGTGGGAGTAGTTCAGGTTCTGGTAGTAACAACAATATTTCAAAAAAACCTAATTATGTGAGATTAGATGATGATGTGTCATTCCAGATATTAAGGACAAATCCAAGACTTACAACAAATACAAAATTAATGTATGATGGTGAGAATCTTTATATGGATTCTTATCAAGCAACACCACTTTTATCCACATTGGAATATAAACATCATAGGGTTTGGAAAACAGGGTTGTTTAATAGGGATATAAGGAATTTCCTTTTAGGTGCAAATGCGGCGGCATATGAGGTTGGGCAGAATGTTAGTGATACAATTATACTCAATAATTTTGATAACCAATTTGAAAATATGTACTGGTGTGGGGTTGAGTCAATCAATTCAAGTGTATATCCACAAGAGATGGGATGTATTGCTCCACTTTACTTGAGAAAGAAAAGACCAAATTATTTTGTTGTTTTCAAGATTGACAACCCATCAAATACAAACTTGGTTGGTTCAAAGGATTTAAAATATGATTTCTATAATGATGTTCTTAAGAAAATGAAAATTGTAAAAACATTTGATTTAAGAGAGGGAACACCAATAGGTAATTATATTAAGAGATATGTTGAACAAAGGGATTTTCATTATGACCAGTCAATTTATGTAAATTTTTCATCTGGTGAGATTTACTATTATGGTATTGATAAGAAGTCAGGTGTATTGACACAGAAGGTGGAAAATTTCAAGACACAATTATTGGAAAATGATAATACAATAATGAAACAAGATGACTGGATAACTGGTGGGTTTGAAAGGAATGGACTTATTTTTCCATATATAATGAACATTGAATTTCTTTTTGATGATATAACAACAGAGGAATATAAGTTTGCCAGATATTTTGGTATGTATTGTAATGATATTGATTTATATAATTTAAATATTGTTGATGGTTCATATTCAAAAGAAACTGGTGTAACAACATTGACCACAAGGGTAAGTGGTATTAATGATATCATAGAGTTGAGTGATGATGGATTTTATTATATAAAAGATAAGTATAAAAATATATTTGGTGTATCAAACAATATTCTTATTCCAGGGTATTATAGTGTTCCTGGAAAAATTAATGTAAAGGATTTCAAGGGTTTTGAATCATCATCAGTATCAACATTTGGTGAGAGAGTTGAAGGTGTTGGAAATGCTATGATGATTTTGAAAATCACCAATAAACTCATTACTGGTGACAGAATTTTAATAACATTGACAATTAGTGGGAAAAAAATTGGTGAGTTTATTGCATCAAATCAATATGATGCAGGTGATTTTCGTAATAATATATTCTCTTGTAAAGGAACACTTGAAGATATGGCTGTAGCTCTTGCAAAATCAATAAATTCATATAAGTTAAATGAATTACAGTGGATGAATGCATATAATATAGGAACATATGTTATATTAAAGGCAGCTTATCCTGGGTCAAATTTCAATAATTTCTTTACTATTGACATTGATGAATTTACTTCTCAAAAAGTTAAGAAGATAACTGATTCATTTATGGGTGGAACAGATTTTAATGGTTGTATGTTCAAGGTCTATACATCAGATAAAGATATGTTCTTTGATAATACAGGTAAAGACCAAGATTCTACAAGGTATTTGAAATGTGGTGATGGAACAAAGGATAATGCAGAAATCTTATCTATCATACCATATATAAATGAAAACAATCAGATAGATGATACATATTCATTACTTATAACAGACAAATATGGGCAATATGTCAATATTTCCAAGACAGATCAGATGGAGATTGTTGATAAGTATTATGCAAGAATAGGAATGTTGAGTTTCTTCCCAGTAAGGGATTTTGATTTTGATACAGTGTCATCTGTATATGGTGATTACACACAAATGCAGAAAGAACTTGATGTAATGAATATGTTTCTCACTAAAGGAAATGATGATTCTGATATTGATGATTCTGACATTGGTGATTCTGACATTGGTGATTCTGATATTGAGGTATATGAAATGATGAGGTATAGAAAATTTGTAGATGATAATGACAACAAATTGGATACAGAATATGAGTATTATTTAGAAAATATTATACCTGAATTATCAACAGAAAACAAGACTGTACCACATATTGTAAAATGGGGTTATGCTGATGAAGCAAAAGACAGTTGTGAGAAACCATATAGGTTAAATATGAGTAAGATATTTGATACAAGTAACTTTTCTGCAAATACTTATATGCAGACTGGTGACATTATTGAATATACTCATTCAATGCCATATTATGTGACAGGAGTTAAAGATGAGAATGAAAAGGTTGATAATAATGAGTATCAATACATTACAGTTGATGAAAATCTTTGGAATAAAGATTATAGCGACCTTGTAAGTAATTGGATAAATTATTTTACTGACATTGAAGAAAATCATTTTGATGAAATGTTTGGTGATGTTCCAGGAAATAAGAGATATAATAAGAAATATTCAAGATTCTTATTTGGAAATTCAGTAAATAGGTCATCTACATTATTCAGAGGTGTGAAGTTTGAAATTATTGAAATGAATGGAAATAAAGAGGCACATACAGGAAAATATAATGGTTATAAATTTTCATTCTTGTATATACCAGTGTCTGAAATAAAAGAAGATAATGCCATTTATTTTGTAAAGAATGACACATATAAATTTGTTGTTGGACTTGTATTTTTTAATGTTAAAGAATCGTTGAATGACATAGAGTTTAATAAGGCATATGTATATGCAGGTGCAATGGGATTTTTGAGGTTCAAAAATAGTCAAAACATACTATAAAAAAGTAAAATTTATGGCAGTAATAACAGATATAATAACAAACCCAGTCAGACAACCTAATGATATTTTAGTTCCTGATGATATTAATAATCCAGGTAGTGTTGATAATCCAGGTATTAATAAACCAGGTATTAATAAACCAGGTATTAATAAACCAGGTATTCATAATCCAGATATTAATAAACCAGTACAAATATATTACTTTTGGTATTATAGGGTCATTGTAAGAGATAAAAATGGTACGTTGAGTGGTGTTGAAATGTATGATTCTTATACTATCAAAGTTGCTACCAGTAATAAGTCTGGTGAGATATCATACCAAGCCGGTAAAACAACATCAGAAGTAGGAGGATTTATTAAAACTTTTACATTTAAAAAGTTTGGTTATGAAGATAAAGTGGTTAAAATAGAAGCAACTAGAGATGAAATATATACTCCAGTTGTTATGTCTCCAATACAGACATTACCAGATAGACCTATTTATTTTGATATATTTGTAAAAGATAGGTTAAATGATTCACCAATAAGTGGTGCAACAATAAATGTATATACAGATTCCAATTATTCAAAATCATTTGTACATCAGCCAACATTAATAACAAATGACAATGGATTTGGAGGTATATCAACCAAAGAACTTCCTGTTAAATCTACTCTATATTTTCAAGTGTCTGCCATAGGATATGCAAGTAATAAAACACCTGTTATTGGAACTGGTTTCCATAGACCAGAAAATGAAGATTCTATAGTAAGATTATCACCAAATGCAGCAATATCAAGAAACTATGTTTTTAGAATTAAAGTTTGGGATTCTTCACAAAATCCTGTTTCTGGTGTAAGATTAAGATTATATGAAGACTTTTCATTATCAACAATATACAGTAATGGAACAGTAAATACAAAGTCTGATGGTGGACTTTATGAAATTACTGAAAGAATAAAAGATATCATATTTTCAAAAGTTGATTTAGATGTTTCAATATTAAATGATGGATACAGGTTGTCTGACATTGGTGTTGATTCATCAAATGTAGTAGATATCATAGCAGAAATTAAAAAAATATTTAATATAACCTTATCTAATGATGAAGTTAAGAGTTCATCTACTATTTTAGATGTGGCAAAATTGGTACAAGGAAAAGTACCTGATGAATCTATTCCCAAGACATATGCTGTAACAGATGAAAGTGGTGAGATATCTATCAATTATGGAAAATCAACTACAAAACCAAATCCTCTTGGTGTAAAGATAGTAAACTTACCAAATCATTATGATGCACCTGACTATAGTGGTACAGTTGCTGCTTTACCTTTAGGAAGTACTGAATTTGGTAAAACATTTGTATTACAAAAAACCACAGAATTATCAGAGTATTCATATAACTTTCAACTTTTAGACAGTCTGGCTTTTGTAAAATTATCAGGTACAACTGTTGTATATAAAAATCCTAATGGTGATGAGATATATAGAGGCATTGCAGACAGTGAAGGGCAGATAAATTTTAATAGTTCATATCCAAATTTAACCATTTCATTCAGTAAGAATGGATATAAAAATTATGATGTTTATTCTTTTGCTGGTAGTGAAAATAAAAATTTTAGATATTATCAATATCTAATACCAACAAGATATATCCGTGTAATAGATGAAGAAAATAGTGAAGGTGTTGAAGATATTAATGTTATTTTATGGGGTTATGACCAAAATGGTGATTATATAGAATACAAATCACTTAAAACAAGATATCGTGGTTATGTAAATCCAGCTATATTAAATGAGAATTCTAGTTTGTATAATGCAGAAGTATATGTGTCTATCAATTTGAGATATATATATGATGTGTCTTATAATAAGACATTAAAAAAGATACCTCTTAAGGATACAATGGTATTTGTAATACCAAATCCTCCAGATGATAGTGATTCTGATGTTGATGAATTTGAAAAATTCAATGAATATTCAGTCAATCATATAAAGAAAATGATTGATAAACAAAAGAATATTGAAGATGGCAATAATATAGTTGAGTATATTGATAATGATTTCAGTATAAATATCCAACATCCAGACACAATCAGTGTATATGATATTTTTACATGTACTCCTGTTATTGTGAATAATAATCAAAAGAGTGTTGTAGGCTCTGTTGATGTTGATTTAAAACCCGATGTCAATACATTGAGAATGAAAATGATAAACAGGTATTCCGGATACTATAATCCTATTTTTAAGGATGTATTGTTCTTTAAGAATATCAATTATATAGATGAAGAGAAAAAAGAACAAGAGTGTCATTTCTCAAATACATCATTTGACTATACATATAGTGATAATTATGGTAAATTTGGAATTATAAACAATATGTGGTTTCATAAGGTGAATGATAATGGAAAAGACATCATTAATACATTTACACCATATTATCCACTTACAGGCCAATATGCACTTGATTCAAAGGATTATAATATCTTCAGTAGTAATTGGGATATGTATTATCACACAAGGCAGCTTGACTTGATAAATTCAGAAAATTGCAGGAATGTAAGTAGTATGAATAATGGTCTTTGCATGTTTGGTTCAAAATATCTCAATGCACCTGAAGTTATTGAAATAAATGGTTTTGAACAGAATGGTTGGGATGGTACTTGGAATGAAGACTGGATAACCAATCAAGATGCATGTCCGGGTGAGATAATGCATAATGAGATTAATGACAACAGTGTTGATTTCTATCTGTTCCTTACAAAGAGGATAATAAGATTCTTTAAAGACAAGTTGAGAGATGAGTTTAAAAAGTATATATCAGGAGATTATTCTTATGGTATTGCAGGAATTGAAGATGATATGGAGGAATATATTAAAAAGAATATTCTCAAACTGTATAAACTTGAAAAGGTAAGGATGTTTGTCAGAAGAACAAATAAAGGTCAGCATAACAGTAGAATCAAAAATGATTATAATGCATACCTTAAAGAGGATCCAACTTACTTTATGAGTAAGGGATTCACAGAGGTGAAAACAATGACAATGACTAAAATAAACAGGGATGATTTTGATAGAAAAATTGTCTATAATCTCCGGAGAGGATCAAAAGAAGATTTTGGATTCAGTTTCTTTTTGAGGAAAATATAAAAAGATTGGGGTTGATTAATCAACCCCAATCTTGATTTTATCCATAAATATTTTGTATGTTAAACAATTATTATTGAATGATATGGATGCTGTAATTACATATGTAAATGGATGTGAAAAGGTGTGGAGAACAAATTATAATAAGTATGGTACAGACATGTTGAAATATATGAAATTTTATGATTGGGGTACACTTAAATATGTGTTACGTGGGATTTCAACATATATGCCATATATTAAAAATGTTTTTCTTCTTGTTAGTAATATTGAACAGGTTCCAGATTATGTTGACCAATCTAAAGTGAAAATAGTTTTGCATAAAGATTTTATACCTGAAGAATTTCTTCCAACATTTAATGCTTGCACTATTGAGTTGTTTATGCATAGAATTAAAGATTTAGGAGAAGAATTCATATATTTCAATGATGACACAATTCCAATGTCACCCATTGCATATAATGATTTAATTTATAATGGACATATATGTATGTCTTTTGTTAATAATTATTCATCTCCAGGAAAAAGTTCATATGGGATAATTAACCAATCATTTCGAGCAGCATGTTTATATGTTAATAGTAAAAACTCATATTCACAAAATATAATTGAAAACCCAGTAGATTATAATGATTCTGGAGTGTGTCCTATTCATGGACCAACTATTTTCTTTAAACATAAAAATGAAGAAATATGTGAGGAATTATATGATTATTTTGAGTATCATATCAGTAAAGAAAAACGTGCAAATAATGTTTCTCAACATGTATATTCTGATGTTCTGTATTTAGAGAATAATTATATTGGTTCAAGATTATCATTGAAATATTTAAGTAGTGATAATCTGAAGAATGAAAATGATTGTAAGTATGAAATTTTATCAACAAATACCAATTATCTTTGTATAAATGATTTGGGACCAATATGTGGTCTTACATATAAAGAATCATCAAATATTATTATTAATACATTAAATATTCAATTCCCTAATGTCTGTAAATATGAATACTATAACTAATAAAGATGCAAAAATGATTTATGCCAAATATTGGCATAAAAATATGAGTATGGAGATGTTTCCAACCATTTATATTGATAAATATTGGGACTATACAATAAATCTGTTTGAATTGAATGATGACTGGAATTGGTTTCTTGAAAGATTTAATAAAGAATTCAAATCTGCAAAAGAGTATATTGAAGAAAGTGAAAAAGTAAAAGACATATTACTTGATAATTTTTGTACTTCAGACATAAATGAAAAATTAATGGCATATCATATAGATAATTATAATTTTGTTTTTAAGAATACATATGATATACCTGAAGATGATTATTGGGTTATTGACTTAAAAGAAGCATTTAATCAAACTTTAGAATATTTAAATGTAATACAACCAGGAGTTACATTTAAAAGTGTTTTGAATAGTGCAACAAAATCAGAATTGTTGAGAAATTCAAAGATGTTAAGATTTCAACTATATTATAAATTCAAGATTCCATTCAAAAATATTTTATATAGTGTGTGTGATAAAATACTATATAAATTATCACAGAGTAATGATTTTAAAAATATGGTACATTTTGAAGATATATATTGTATTCATGGTGACAGTATTTATATATCAACAAGTAAAAAAACCAATCTGGTTATTGGAGATATTATAATAGATGGAATTTCTGTACATATAAGAAAACAAAAAGTAAAATCTATAATATATAAAAATCAAAAAATCAAATGGTTGGATACTGGTAAGGCAACAAATTTGTTTTATAAAAACAACTATCCACAATATGTTTCTACAGATGAATATCTATGTTTGATGAAAACAATAAAAAACCAACAGTTGAATCAAATTGATAAAACTGTTGGTTTTGAGGATGAAATATTCTTTATAATGGATTAAGTTGTACCACCATATGAAGGTTGAGTATAATAATCCTGTTCAAGAGGTATTGTTATAATACTTTGTTTATCACCTACATCAGTTTCACTTGTATGTAAAGTGATTTTAATTATACCTTTTCTATATGAACTAGTTGTATTGTCCATATTTGTATATACTTTTCCAATATTTACAGTTGTATTTCCAGGTGTTGTTTGTGAGCCACTTGCAAATGTGAAATATGATGAACCTGATTGCAATGAATATTCAACTCTCTTGACAGCAGAATTAACTGTAAGTCTTATAATACGAGTAATATTAGTATACCAACTAAACAAAAGAGTAGATTTAATATCAAACCAGTTGTTATTATTAGGAATGCTATATTCTTTTTTTGTAATTGCAGGGGGCACTGAAGAATCATTGGTGAGTGAGACAAAATCTCCAAAATTAAATACAGTCACCTTAAATTTCTTGGATATATTTGAAGAATAAACAGTTATAGATAACATATTATTACTATCTTTAGAAAGATTATAATTATAAGTTATACCTGTTGTATTTCCGCTTTCACCTGAAATATTTACCAATATTTCACTTATATTATTTATTTTAAATGGTGTTGAAATAGTCACAGAGTTTGTAGATGAGGAAATACTTCCATTTTGACCATTAAAGGTATATGATGTTATTTTTGAACCATCAATAGTAAACATACCCAAGCATTTAAACTTTGTACCATAATTATAGTTTGAGTTTATATCAAATCTATTTGTGATGACAAATCCTTTAAAATTATTTCCAAAACCAACACCAATCATATCAACTCCCTCATTTGAAAGTTTTAAACTTGATGATGTTCCACCATTTTCATAAAACTTACAAGTGTCAGAAAATTGAAATGTGTCTGCTTTATTACCCATACTAATACTATAACCAAGTCCGGCTTCTTCAACAGCCTTGCTAACCATACTGCATAGAGCACTACCACCAATAAGTGTAATTTGTCTACCTATCAATGAAGTAGAACTAGGTATGGTGAATGTATGACCCTGATTAAATGTATTGATAACATCACATTCTTTAAATGCAGAATTTATTTCTGATGATGGATATACACCACAGTCTTTTTTTAATTGTGTTACTTTACTATCATCATCCCAACTCCAAATATCAAAAATATATGCATTTCTCTTTCTTAATGCAGCACTTAAAGTAATTTCAGTAGGAGATATAATACTATAATTACCATATTTATCTTTTATTTTAATACCCTCACCACCAATTAAAACAAATCCATCATCTGAAGTTACACCAATACCAGATGCTGTAATTTTAGCAGTACCAATATATCCTTGATTTGCATAAATTGAACCATCTTCATATATTCTAAATGATGATTGTTTAATGGCTTCAGATAGTGATGGTGATACATCTATAACTTTATAAGATGAAGTTTCAGTTGGAGATATTTGAATCCCCAACATATCATTAATAGTAACATTTTCAGATTCTGTATAAATTACAGTATTTGTATCCAACTGTTCATCTAAACTATTATGATAATCATATAATGAAACACCTTTACTATTACTATCCAATACCCATGCATATGCATCATAAAAATCATCAACATAAATTGTATCACTTGTAGCAGCAACAATATATGTTAAATTATTAGGATCCTTATGTGAATATTCCATATCATCTGCCAAAAATGTAACTATTTTAGGTGTTAAAGAAAAATCATTATTATGATATTGTAAATTATTGGTTGTATAATCTCTTTCTGTGGTTAAAACTGCAAGGGTAAAATCAACATCAGCTTCAGCTTCTATATTTATCCACATATAATATGTTCCCCCATTATATTCAAATGTTCTACTATATTGATATTTATTTTTATAATAATTATATGAATCATTTATACCCATCACCTCCAGAGTATTTGAATAATCTTTGATGTAACAACCTGTCGTTTTTTTATCTAAACTTGGATATCTAACAAATATCCGAGATAGATCATTTGTATTTGTTGTATCCTTTACACGTATTAACTTTTGTTTTGTAATAGGAGATAAAAGATGATTAGGTCCAGCAAAAAATCTAATGTCATTACCTGCTGTATCATTACCAATTACACCAGCAGTAATAATGCCATTTTCAGTCTTTGCAAGAAGATTACCTGTCATCTCCAATCCAGAATTATTAAGATTGAAATATTTTGACTGTATACCAACAACATCAGCATTCATAAAGATTTCTGAACTCTCATTAGTAGTATTCATACCAAATATTGCCTGTTTACTTCCAACAGCTGTAACAATTGATGTACATGCAATACCATCACTTACTGTCTGTGATATTGATGCCAATTCACTATTAACATATATAAGTTTATCCTTATCTGAATCAATTACATCAGTATAATTTTTTGTTGGATTACCATCTTTGTCAAGAGCCCTCCTTTTGGTACCATCTTCTTCAACAAGAAGATAACCTTCAATATCTGTTACATATGAACCTTTTGCAACAGTATTCCTCATAGTTGCAAATTCACCATTAATGTCAGACTGAATTTTATTAAATCCTGTTGTAATTCTCTCATCTGCTACATTTGTTACACTAGTTGTTATTGTACCTTCTAATGCATTAATATCATTAGTTATTGTTGCGAATTGTTTTGTTTCATGATTTATATAATCTGCAAAAGTTGTAACACCATCTGGTGCTGTTGTTACACCAGCAGTAGATAATATTAAATTACCATTTTCATCAGTTTTTAAATATCCACTAGCAATACTATCAGAAAGAGGCACATTCAAATTACCATCTTTATCAAATTTTCCAGACAATGTAGCAATTCTTTTATTTGCATCACTCAAAGATTTTTGTATAGATTGTGTTGTATCTGATACTTCTGTTTGTACAATTTGTTCAATAATACTATCATCAAGATATTTTGCAATAATCACAGGATTACTCCAATTACTCCAACTACCAGTATGTCCATATCTTTCTGACCTGTATTCATATGTATGACCAGAATCAGCACCCTGGGCACTATCTGTTGATGAGACTATTACTGATCCAATCATAAATGTAGGTTCATCTTCTGATGCATTGGTTACTGTACAAATTGTTGAACCATAATTAACACTATTGTCATATCTTATATATTTGTACTGATAACCATTACCTGCCTCCCCTGGGGCACCTGGTTTACCATCAGTTACATAGAAATGCCATAATTTTGCATTTGTTGTGCCTTCAACACCCATAAAGTCTGTCCATTGTTGTTTTTCATGGTCAAACTTCCTCCAACACATCCAGATATATCTGTCTGTTTCAGTTGGTTCAATAGGGTCATCAGTCCAATCATCAGGAACGATGTTAGGTGTTGTATGCCAGTTACCACCAGAAGGCATTTGTGGAACTTGTGGTATACTTGCTGAATCATTTGTTGGTGTTGCTTTAAAGATATATTCATAACCATACCCATCCTGTCCCTTGAAAAGAGACCATTTCCAGTTTGGATCTGTTATAGGAGGAATTGTTGTATCTTCTTCATATACACATATACCTATCCATTTTGCATTAGGAATTTCAAGTTCATTTGTGATTTCTTCTTTCTCACCATTTTCTCCATCCTTTGCATATTTGACAGCAATAGTATATGATTTACCTTCTGGACCAACAATGTTACCAACATCACCCCAAGAATCACCATCCCAAAGAATGAGATGACCATTTGGACTCACATAAGTGTTTCCTGTTTCTTCACCTATTGAATCATGATTATAATCTACCCACTCATTGGTGTATTTCCACATATAGAGTTTTCCACCATCCGAAGCATCACCATAATAGATACCACTTTCATTTAGTTCTGCTGGATATACTATCAATAAATCTCCATTTTCAGGGGTTTTGTCAGGTGTATATGTACCTCTCCTGTTGTTTGCATTTGTATAGTTATATTCTGTTCCAGATGTCAAATAAGATTCATATATAATCCTATCTTTAATATTGACAGATGTCCCGGCATCACCCTTTTCACCCTTTACTCTGGTGATTTTCCAATCTGACCAAGCACCATTCTTCAACTGACATGTTGCCATCAATATTGCATTTTCAGAATTGTCACCAAATAAAATACCAAAATCATCTGACATTGCAATTCTCCATTTAAGTTCAGCAGCATTTTCACTATAATTATTTGCTTTTAAGAATGTACCAAAATTATATTTACTTTGAGTTAGTGAGTTATTGATAGTTGCAAGTTCTGTAAGTGTTTTATCTGTTGAACTCCATTCTACCTGGAAATCTGCAGCGTCTGTCATCTTTTGAGGAGCAGACCATACCAATGCAGATTCATCACCTTCTGTGACATTTGCAGAAGTCATCCATATTTGAGTCTTACCAGTTGATGCATCTGGTTCTGGTCCATCTGTCCAGGTTACACCTATAGTCTGATTTCCATTCTTTGTCAGAGTTGGACGTGGATTTGAGAAATCACCACCAGTAACTTCACATCCACTCAAATCAGTATCAACTGTTGTTGCTGCAAATGCAATTGATTTGAATTTAATAGTTGCATATTTTGACCAGAGTTTAGGATAAGAGAATGGTCCCCATTCCCCATCATTCATTTTCCTGATTGAAACAAATTGATGTTTATAACTTGAATTTATATTACTAGGATTATCCTTCCATAAATCACCAAGATTTGCATTAGAAATTGTATTATTTATTCCTGTCCAATCTGATTCACTGAATGTTTTACCATTTTCTTGCATTTTTGCTTGTACAGCAGTTTTGTTTTTATTTAACCAATCTACTGTTGGCAAGAAATCTGACATTGCATATGTATATTTTACAGTATCAGAAACACTACCAATAAAATTATCAAATACTTTATTCCAATTACTTTCAGTAGGTGTATTATATGTCTCAGAATTACTTATTAAGAACATATATTCTACACCATCACCATCTGTACCATCTTCTCCCCAATGAGACCAAACAACAGGACTTTCAGGGAATGTCCATTCTATATTAGAGTTACCTGCACTCTTATTTCTTGACCAAACCCATTCTTTTCTCTTTCCATCTTCATCTGCAATCCCCTGTGGATTATCAAACCATTTTGTTCCATTATAAGTAAAACCACCTGTTGTTCGTTTTACACTTTCAAAGAAGTTACATTTTTCTTCATATGATTCTTCACCAGGGAAATTAGGTGTTGTATCACTCAATGAATAAACAAATTCTACAGTACTACCATCTGCACCTTTCTTACCCTGTTCACCAGTAATTCTGAATGGTGCAGACCAAGAAATTACATTACCATTTTCTGCAAAAAGACCAGAACACAACCAGGCAATTTTACCAGAAACATCTACATCTGTATCAGACCAAATGCTTGTTGAATCATCATTTTTCACCAGACTATCATTCTTTACATTCCAGGTAAAATCTGTCTCATTTGGTTTAACAGGAGTTATACCTTCATCAACATTACAATATACTATAAATGTTCTTGATTTTATAGGATATTCAGACCATAATGCTGGGTCACTGAAATCACCCCATACTTTTTTACCTTCACTATTAATGGATGATTTACGGATTGCAACAAATTCAAATGGATGTTCCAAATCAACATCTCTTGGGTTGTCCCACCATTGACAGACAATAACACCTGGATCAGATGATGTCTTTATAATATTGAATCTACTAGTCCATTGTGTATTAAACTGTGATGTTGTCAAAGTTATACCTGCACTCTCAAGTGCTTTTTTGGCAATTGCTTTATTGTCTGAAGTAAACCAACCTTCTCCTGGGAAGAAATCATTGATATTATAAATAACTTTCTGAACATCAGTTGTTAATTCTGATACTTTATATGGTTTATCAATGTCATCAAGTGGTTTTTGTGTTGATCTTGCAAATATGTACTCTACACCATCACCATCTGTACCATCTTCTCCCCAATGTGACCAAATAACTGCACTTGGAGAAGTTTCCCACTGTGTAGTCTCTGAATCTCCAGCTGGCTTACTTCTTGACCATACCCATTCAGTTCTTTTACCTTTTTCATTTTTAACACCTTGTGGGTGGTCATACCAGGTTGTTCCTGAATATTCATATCCATTTGTTCCTGCATTTTCTACAGAATCAAAGAAATTATTTTTCTCAGTAATTGAACCATTTTGAGGATATTTCAACGAATCTTTATCATCACACAATGCATACACAAATTGCATATTACTACCATCTGCACCAGGTTCACCAGTTTCACCTGTAATCCTAAATGGTTTTGACCAGGAGATGTTGTTTGAACCATTCTTATCAATTGAATCATTGAATTCACCAGTTGAAATCCAAGTAATAGTTCTATTTACATCAATGTTGTTATCTGACCAATATCCAATATATGATGTATAATTAGGTGTTCCAGATGACAATGCATTTGATTTGTATTCACTTGCATTTGTCTTACTCATCTGAAGAGTATTATTAGATGTGTTCCACCAACCTGCTGCTGGTGATTTTGGTATTGTTTCATCTGACATATTACAATAAACAATAAATGTCCTAGTTCTCTTTCCATAACTATTCCAAAGAACAGGTGTTGAAAAGTCTTCCCAAAATCTATCACCTGTGTGCTCATCTGCATGTGATCTCCTGATAGATACCCACTGATATTGTGCAGATGGACTCACCTCAACAGGATTGTCTGACCATCCGGAACTCACATTAAACCCATAATGATTGTTCCATTCTATATTATTGAATGATTCACCTAATATTTCTTGTGCTTTCTGTTTACTTTTTGGTTTATTAAACCAATTTTCTGATGGTACAAAATCATCAATCTGGAATATTTTCTTCTGTGAATCATTTAATGAAGAATACACAGGAAGTATAAGACCATCTTTTGAATCCGTCTGTGTAGTGGCAAATATATACTCTACACCATCACCATCCGTACCATCTTCACCCCAATGAGACCAAATTATAGGTTCTGTGTATGCCCATTCTACTTCATCTGGCTTCTTTGATCTCTGTGCCATATATTCAACAGGAATATCTGCACTTATTGCTTGTGCCCTGTCATACCATTTAGTAGAACCATACATTGAATATTTTGGTGATGTAGTACTTTCTTCTATATCATTGAATAAGTTATCAAGTTGTTCCTTGTCTGTAATATTTGGGTAATCTGGTTGTTTACCAGGTGTTGTGAGTGCATATATGAACTCAATTAATGTACCATCCTCACCATTTTTACCATCTTTTCCTGTGATTCTTACAGGAGATGACCAATATGTGTTTTTACCTGTGTGATCAAACACACCAGTACTCATCCAAGTTACCTGATTTTCTTCTATATCATCATTTGTATCTTTCCAATAATTTGGTGTTAATTCATATCCAGGTTTGTTGGTTACAAGTTTGCCAGTAGACATATCAACCCAACCACCTGTTGGTGGTTCTGGTGTAACATCCTCACCCAAATTACAATAAATTATAACACTTTTTGTTGGAAGGTTATAATTACTCCATAATGCAGGTGTACAGAAATCACCCCATTTCTTTATATCATTTTCATCAGTTGTTGATTTTCTTATTGACACATATTCATAAAGTACAGATGGACCAGTACCTGTTGGTTCATCAGTCCAACTATATGTATCACTGCAAAAATTAAAATACTGTCCCCATCTTGTGTCAAAAGTACTATCAGATATTTCAAGACCTTTTTTTGAAATGGCAAGTCTTACTTTTTGTTTATTGTTTCCACTATTAAACCATTTCTTTCCAGGATAAAAGTCATCAATATTGAAAATGACTTTCTGGAAATCATCCATATTTTCTATTTTTAACAAAGATGCATTGAGTGAAACACTTGTCAGTTCATTTGATGACGCCAAGAATATATATTCCACACCATCACCATCTTTACCAACTTCACCCCAATGTGCCCACAATACAGGTTCAGATACATAATACCATTCTGTTAAACCTGTACCTCGTTTAATTCTACTCCATACATATTCATTTTTATGTTCTGGTGATATTGGTTGTGCATTATCAAACCAAGTTACACCTTTGTATGTATAACTTCCAGTAGATTTTACTGAATTGAATAAATTTATTCTTTCATATGTATTGGTTGGATATTGTACATCTGATTTCATCTCATCACAAAGAGTATAGATGTATTCAACATTTGCACCATCTACACCATTTGCACCATCCATTCCATCAATACCGGCAGGACCACCACCATGTTTGGCAATATTTAGGAAATTGGCATTTATAGTATTAACCATTTCCCTAATAGTACCATTTTCATTAATTCTGTTTAATGAGAGACTATCCCTTTCAATACTGTCTATAGGGGTTCCATTCCATGTAATATTAGTATCTGCCATAATTTTTTTGTTATTATTTCTATTAATATATTTATGGATTTAGTCATAAATAAATTATATATTTTTATATGACATACTTAAAATATGGAAAATATATTAAAACTTCCAGTTAATGAATACTGGTATAATCTTATTAAAAATGGCGAATTAACTCACGACTACCGTGAGATAAAACCCTATTGGGTTAAAAGACTTGAGGGAAAAACTTATGATGTGGTGGAATTCTATCACAGGTTCAAGAAGGAAATTCCTCCAATGAGATTCAAATTTGAGTGGATAAAGAAGGGTAGATTGGTGAACTACAATATGGATGCATATATTATTAAATTTGGTGAAAGGGTAGAATAATGGTTGATATTAATGATGAGACTGACAAATAATGTTGGTCTCATTTTGTTATATTTATTATATTAAATAGTGTAATATGGAGAAATATACAAAAGAAAATCCATTGAAGGTATTCACTACATTTTCAGGGTATGACTCGCAATGTCTTGCATTGAAGAAAGCAGGCATTCCTTTTGATTTGATTGGTTGGAGTGAAATAGAGAAAAGGGCAATAGAAGCCCACAATCTCATCTTCCCTGAATATAAAGACAGGAACTATGGTGACATCTGTAAGATTGATTGGACACAAGTTCCTGATTTTGACTTCTTTACTTACAGCAGCCCTTGTCAACAATTTTCGCTCGCTGGTAAAATGCTTGGTGGTGAGGAGGGTTCTGGAACACACTCTTCATTATTGTGGGAATGTAAAAAAGCAATTGACATAAAGAGACCAAAATATTTGATGTTAGAGAATGTTAAAAATCTTGTCTCTGATAGATTTATACATACATTCAATAAATGGCTTAATTATCTTGAATCCAGGGGTTATACCAATTATTGGAAAGTCCTAAAGGGTTCTGATTTTGGTATCCCTCAAGATCGTGAGAGGGTGTTCTGTGTATCTATCCTGAATCCAGAAGGTGATTTTGTGTTCCCAAGTGGGTGGAAGTTGAATAAGAATACCCTTGACTTCTTCCAGACCAAGGAAGAGATTGGAGAAGAATTGTGGGAGAAGTTGGTGGATCCCCAGGAGAACTATGAAGATTATGTTAAAGATAATCCACAATTTAAAAAATTTGCAGTAATACAGAAATGAGTAAAATTAAAGAAGAAAAACGAGTAAAGGGTAAACAACACAAGTATGTCAATACCAATGTAAAAGAATTTGATACTGATATGTGGGGTGAAGTGAACCTTTTTGGTGAGAGACTTGAGGACATTGTTCCAGAAAAGTTCCCTCATCTTGTTCAATTGGGTAATCTACATGTTGATAGAACACATACTGATAGAGAGGGGTTTTATAATCCACAAGATTGTAGAATATATTCCGCACTTGGCACATGTCCAACATTAACATTATCATTCAGTCCTAAATTTTTAATTAAAGATGGTGATGAATATAAGGTCAGGAGATTGTCTGGATTTGAGTCTATGAAACTTATGGGAGTAGAAGATGAAGACATTCAAAAATTGGTTGATGGTGGATTGAGTAATAATCAACTGGCACAATTAGCTGGAAACAGCATTGTTGTTGATGTAATGAGTGAGTTTTTTAAGGAAATGATTAAACATTAGAAATATGGATGTTATATATTTTTCAGTAAATAACTGGATGAGTGGTGAGGATTATCCACCTACTGAAAACTTCAAGAAGTGGTTGAGGGATGACCTCAACCAGAGTTTTATGAATAATACCTGGTGCAAGGAAAACAAATTATGTGTCTATTATGGTGCAGTTGATATGAGTACCAACTACACAGTATCTGCCTCAAGAGAATGGATTGAGAAGAACTGCCCTGAACTCCTTACAGATGATGAATATACTTATATCACCAGAATAGGAAAATATCAATATAAAGAGGAGTCAGAAGATACAGAACTTGTCTGGGAAGATATAGAGCATAAGAAGAAATATTCTGATTTTGTATATGTTCCTGAAATTGAAGGAGACACCCCAGATCATGATTATATTGGAAAGATGCCTTTCAGGGAATATTGTGAGGAGAACTTTGGGTGTGAATATTATGAAACCTATTGGTGGGAAGATAATGAAGATGATGAGGATTCAGATGAAGATGGTGAAGATTAAATTATAATTATATGAAGGTATTTTTAGGTGGGACTTGTGCAGAGTCCAAATGGAGGGATAATATAATCCCACAATTGAAATGTGAATATTTTAACCCTGTTGTTGATGACTGGACTCCAGAATGTCAGCAGATTGAAGAACGGGAAAAAAGGATTTGTGAATATCATCTTTATGTCATCACACCAAAGATGCAGGGTGTATTCTCTATTGCAGAGGCAGTAAGTGATTCAATGCAATTACATAACAGGTGTATTTTCTGTGTAACAAAAGAAGATGATGATAGGGATTGGACAAAAGAAGAATTGAAGAGTCTCAATGCAACATCAGAATTAATTAAGAATAATGGTGGTATCATATTGTCAAGCTTGGATGAGGTTGTTGAATATATAAATAATGAATATGACAGGATGCCATCAATTGAACAGCAACTTGAATTTTACAAGAAAAGAACTGAACACCTGATGAAACTTTGGAATAAACTTACATCTCACATTTTACCAGAAGGTTGGTATTGTATGGCAATGGATACCTGGACTTGTGAAGAAGAAGAGTGTAGTGAATGCATTGATAGATTAAACAGACCATTTGTTCAGAAACTTATTAAAAGAAAAAAATTTTAGATTATGAATCTTGAAGAAATAAAAAGACTGTATAGGGAACATTTTCTTGATGTTGACAAGAAAATAGAAGAAGAACATAATAAGTATAAGTATCCTTGTGATTCAGATTGTTTGTTTGAAAGTTTCTTATATCAAAACAAAGTTGATGATAATACTGTTACAGAAGATATGATGGAATGGTTTGCATATCATGTCTGTGATAAGTCTGGATACTTTAATCCACACTCTGATTTTTGTTATTGCCCAAATTTAAATAGTTATGTTAATGAGATGTTAAATAAGACATCTCTTGATTTGTTGGTTAGAAGACTTAATCAAAGTTTAGGTGCTGATAGAACACATTTTGTTATAAATGAGACAGATATTGATGATAAGGTTAATACTCTTTTAGTTATACCAGAATTATATGATGTAAAAAAAATATCAAAAACCTGTGATAAGATGATGTGGTCATTTACTGCTGTTGAAGTAGATGAACCTGGTAAATTTATGAATCCAAGAATGGTAGATACACCATATTTGAACAATAAATATGGTTATCCTGTTATTAGAATTAAAGTAGAACCAATCAAGACAAAGAACATAACAGATTTTGTTAAAAACAAGTGTGGAGGAAAAATATATCATATTTGTACAAGAGAAAATCTAAAATGGATTTTACAAAGTGGATTGAGAGTAAAGGGAGAAAAAAATGATTATAGATATATACAAAACAAGGTATATTTTTTCTGTGGTGAAAATAAAGATGACTTGTTCTATAATTTAAGACAAATTGCATCATCTAAAGAAATATTAAAAAATAACTGGATTAAAGATGAATATGCTCTCCTTGAAATTGATGTGAATGACTACAATATTGATTTCTATATGGATGGATACTATATTGATCAGAAACCATATATAGGATACACTTATAACTATTTCCCTCCAAGAAGAATAAGAGAAGTTGATAATGATGACCTTAACTGGTTAGATATAAAAATATAATTTAAGTTATGAAAATTAGAGTAAAAAAATTACACCCAAATGCAGTTCTTCCTTATAAACAGGATGGACATGATAATGATTTTTGTTATGATTGTGTTGCTGTAAGTTGTGAAGAAATTGCACCAAACATTTATAAGTATGGTCTTGGACTTGCATTTGAAATGGTAAGGGAAGATGGTCAGACAGAAATCATCAGGAGTATTGATTTGAGACCAAGATCAAGTGTATGGAAGACTGGAATGGTTTTGAGTAACTGTGTAGGAACTGTTGATGAACAATACAGAGGTGAGGTTGCTGCCATTTTCTATCATGTACTACCAGATATGCCAAAGTATAATGTTGGTGACAGGGTTGTTCAGATTTGTCTTGGAAAAACTGAGAACATTGAGTTTGAAGAAGTGGATGAACTGACAAATACTGTAAGAGGTGCAGGAGGATTTGGATCAACCGGAAAATAATTGAAACAAAAAAGGAAGTCAAACACTTCCTTTTTTGTTATATTTAAGACATAGAAAATTTAATAATAGTAATATATGTCAGTTAAAAATTTGGATAATATCCTTTGGACAGAAAAGTATAGACCAGACACACTTGATGGTTGTATTCTTCCTAACAGAATTAAGTCAATGTTAGAGAATGGTGTAAAGATGAACATTCTTTTATATGGGTCTGCTGGAATTGGTAAAACAACTACAGCAAAGGCACTTTGTAATCAATTTGGGCATAACACTTTGTATATTAATGGATCTACTGAAAATTCCATTGATGTTGTTAGGAATAAGATTTCGGAGTTTGCTTTAAATCAATCTATATTACATTATGATAATCCAATAAAAGTTGTACTTATTGATGAGGCAGATTTTTTGACACAGAATGCTCAAAGTGGTCTTCGTGCAACTATCGAACAATATGCTTCAAATACAAGATTCATCCTTACATGCAATTTTTTGGAAAAAATCAATGATCCGATTAAGTCCAGATTTCAGATGATTGATTTCAATTTCACATCTGATGAAATGATTGAAATAAAAAAAGGTCTATTCAAAAGAATCATTGAAATCTGTAATAAAGAGGGTATGTCTATTACAAAGGAAGCTGCCCTTAAAATGGTCCAGACATATTATCCAGATTTCAGATCAATTATAAATCATTTACAGAGATATAAACTTGAGGGAAAAACTAAACTTGATGTTACAGACATCAAGGATTCTGCCAGTGAATATGCAGAACTTTATGATATGATCATTACCCAAGACAATCCTGTTGAGAATTATAAGTTTGTAATGAAGAACTATTCAAATTGTGTTGATGAAGTAATTGCTGCATTGGGTTATCCATTTGTTGAATATATCCTGAAATCTAAACCAAATATAATGGATAAGATACCTGTGATAACAATTCTTAATGCAAAATATCAGCAGAATCTGAAAAATTGTATTGATCCTGTTGTTGTATTACTTGCAAATATTTTTGAGTTACAGACTGAGATACAGAAATAATAAAAAATCCAAAATATTTATCAAAAAGTGGCAATATAGCCACTTTTTTGTTATCTTTACAAAAGATTAAACAATTTATTATATGGGAGAAATTTACACAGATATTAAGCAGAATGATGAAAACAGTGCAGATGTAGAAATGTTGAATAATCTAATGTCTGTTGGGTATATTATAAAAGGATGTGATAATATCAAATTCCGTGATACAGAAATCAATAGGATTTATAACATTATGTGCAAAACAGATTTCAAAACTGTTTTGCTTGTTGGAGATTATGGATCTGGTAAAAAAAGTATTATAAGGGGGTATGTTGATAAATTAAACAAAAATGCAAGACCGGAAAAAGTTGTTGAGGTTGATTTCAATGAGATTTTGAAGAAATCACAGAATTCTGATTTCGCAAAAAACATCAATGATGTTTTCAATGCTGCAATAAACAATAATACAGTTGATATCACTCTTGTGTTGAGTAATATTGGTCATTTACTCAATCTTAATTGTTATGGTAATGCAGGTTTTTCTTTTGTAAACACACTTACACAGGTAATTGAAGAAGATGGATTGAAAATCATTGCAACTGCAACAACTGATGAGTATAAGATAATTGAGGATTCTTTTAAGCGTGTCCTTGATTTTTTCACTGTTATTAAGTTGACAGAGTTGACAAAAGATGAAAGTGCAGAAATCATTAATGATGAACTTGATTATTTTGGTGGGTGTTATGATATGACATTCCCAAAGAATGTATCATCACTTATTTGCAACAATGCTGATAAGTATATTAAAGACAGAGTTTTCCCAGGAAAAGCAGAAAGACTTTTTGATGAGGTTTGTGCAAGCATTTCAAATAAGTACAGACCAACAGATGAAAGAGTCTTGAAAGTAATCAATGAATCCAAGAAATTAAAGGAAGAACTTTCTGATGCAATGACAGGAAATGATTACTTCAAATGTGAAGAAATCAAAAAGAAATTGGATCAGAATTATGAAAAGTTCAAGAAACTTGGGGAGGAAACATACCCAACAATCAATGTAACAGAGGAAGACATCCTTGAGGCAATTGGAGAGATTGTTGGTGTACAGATGACAAGACTTGATGAGGATAAAACAAAATTCTTAAGGGAAATGCCTGATGAACTCAAAAAGTATGTCATTGGTCAGGACAATGCAGTTGACACCATTGTAAAGAATATTAGAAGAAATCAGCTTGGATTGAGAAAGACAAGTCACTCTGCTGGTAACTTTATGTTTATTGGTTCAACTGGTGTTGGTAAGACTTATCTGGCAAAACAGTTGGCAAAATACCTATATGGAAGTGAGGACAATCTGTTGAGACTTGATATGAGTGAGTTCCAGGCAGAAATAGATGTTTCTAAACTTCTTGGTTCTGCACCAGGTTATGTGGGTTATAAGGAATCAGGTCTCCTGGTAAAGGGTCTTGCAAAGAAAGGTGAGACTGTTGTTCTTTTTGATGAGATTGAAAAGGCACATCCAAAGATTTATGATGTACTTCTTCAACTCCTTGATGAAGGATTTGTTACTGGTTCTGATGGTAAAAAAGTTGATGCTACAAAAGCACTTATCATCTTTACATCAAATATTGGTGTGAAACAGGCTCAAAAGATGTCCACACCACTTGGTTTTACCAATAATGCGGAAGAAAAGAAGAATGAAAGAAAAGAAGAAATCATCAGAAAAGCACTGAAAAACAGGTTCTCTCCTGAATTTCTTAATCGTCTTGATAATATATGTTATTTCAATTCATTAAGTAAGGATACACTTAAATCAATTCTTCAGAAAGAGCTTGATGAGTCAAACAATAATATAAAAGCAATTACAGGTAAGATTGTAAAATTGTCTCCTGAAGTTGAGAATTGGATTTTGGATGCTGTAGAAAAGGAAGATAATGGTGCAAGACCAATCATTAGGATTATCCAGCAGAACATAGAAGAAAATATTTCAGATATGATTATAAATGACAGTCCAATACTTTGTACAAAGAAGAAGGTATTGACTGCAAAGTTAGAAAATGATAAAATAATTTTAAAATAAAGTATTATGAGAATTTCAATTTGTGGACCACTTGCAGAAAATGCAATTGCAAAGGCAGAAGGTGTATTGGGAGTATCTGTAAAACTCCCTTGGCAGGAAAGTATTATTGATTATGCAGCAGAGACCTATAAATATTTTAATGAACAAAATGTCATTTTTAAGGGATCTGTATTTGATTTTTTGACATCTGAACTTAAGGAAGGTTATGATGATGTGTATGAACAGATTGCACTTGACACATTGAATAATGTGGATTATATTGCTGTAATTGCTATGGATATGAATAAGCAGTTATTGAAGGTATATAAAGAATACCAGGAATTATATCCAGAAAAGTTTCATATTTATTCATCACCAGCAGAATTTGAAGTAACATTGAGGTAGTATGAAGTTGAAGAAAATGTCATTTAGGAATTTCAAGTCATATAGTAATGTATTGACTGAAATTTCATTTGAGGACACTTCTTCTCTGAATCTGATTGTTGGAGAGAATGGTACTGGTAAAACATCAATTGCTGAATGTGCCACATATCTCCTGTATGGTAAACTGGAGAATTTCACATCAACAGATATTCCAAATAGAATCAATAAGGCATTTTATGGAAAGATTGAACTTGACTGTGATGGGCATCAATTAATAATTGAACGAGGACTCAATCCTGGTTTGTTTAAGGTACAAATTGATGATAACCTTATTGATACAGCAGGAAAGCTAAATGTCCAGTCAATGCTTGAAGAGAACTATTTCAAGATACCATATTCTGTATTTCATAACATTCTTGTTTTGGAAGTTGATGAAGTGAAATCACTTCTTTCAATGAGTGCTGCTGACAAAAGAAACATCATTGATAAGATTTGTGGATTTACTATTTATAACAAATACAAGGAATTTGCAAAGGCAGATTTGAGAGCATTGGAAGATAAATTAAATTCCAATGCTGCATCAATAAGGACAATTAACTCAAATATTGTTCAATATGAAAGACAGATTGAGGAGATAAAGACAAATTCTACAACCCAGGAAGAATTGGATGATCTTCTTCAGAAGATTAATGAATCCAAAGTTATCCGGGCAAAGAATGATGACATGTTGAGAAAACTCCGGGCTGCTGGTGACCAGTTAAAGAATATCAATTATAAAAAGGCAAGTGATTATAATCTTTTAAAAAATAGAGTTCAGGAGATTGACAAGAAGATTGCCTTTATTGATAAAGGAAGATGTCCTACTTGTGGTAGTTCTCTTGAAACAGATGATTTCAAGAAGATGAGAGAAGATTTGGTTGTACAGAAAGAAGATATTTTTAATCAGATGGAACAGATTAAAGGTATCATCAATAATGCAAAACCAAAGTTGATTGCCCTTGAGAAGAAAGAAAAAGAGATAACATCAAATAACAATAAGATTCCATTGGCAGATCTTCAGTCTGATTATAAGTATAAACTAACTCTTAAGAGTAGAGGAACTGAAACAATAGAATCCTTAAAAGAGAAACTTCTGAAAAATCTTAATGATTTGAATGAAGAAAAGAATCTTCTTGAGCAGGAAAAAACATTAATAGATTTCCTTACTGTTATGTTCAGTGACAATGGTGGTATAAAGAGATATATATCTAATAAATATATACCTATCATCAACAATCTTATGTCAGATATGTTACAATATATGGATCTCAATTATATCATTGAGTTTGATGATAATTTTGATGCTACTATTGTTCAGAATGGAGTAAAAATCAAGTATGCTACATTGAGTAAAGGTCAGAAGGCCAGGGTGGATTTTGCAACCATCATTTCATTTGTAAAGTTCCTGAAATTACAGTTTGGTGAATTGAATCTCCTGTTTCTTGATGAGTTGTTCTCACATGTTGATATCAATGGTATGAATGATATGATTGATATATTAAGAAATCTCAGCAATGATATGAAACTGAATATATATCTTATTCATCATGCAAAACTTGAAAATATTATGTTTGACAAAATTTTGCAAACAAAGATGACAGATGGATTCAGTAGACTTGAATATCTATAAGAAAAAGAGTGAGAATGCATTCTCACTCTTTTTCTTTTATTTTATAATCTTTTAATCTCACCTTTTATATTTGAATAGTTCCTGTAATCCTCATCAGAAAACTCAAATTTAGGGTTTTTAGGTATTTCAAGGTCTCCTTCTATTTCAGGTGATATACCAGAGATATCCTCAATATACCTACATGATAAAATACTATATTTACCTCCAACCTTCTTTGGAGAACCATCAAGAGATTTGAGAGATAAATTCATATTGGCAGCAAAATCACCCCCAACAATTTCAGGTCCACCAATGAAATTCTCAAGTTTATTATCATATATTACAAAATCACCTGTAACCTCTTTTGGACAATTTTCAAGTGTTCTTAAACCAATACCATTCAACCACATTGTTCCATCAACCCTACCAAACTTGAAAGGAAGTTTACCCTCATTCTTATCTAAAATATCAAAAGGTTTTAGCATAATGTTCCTATGTATGTCAAGTGAACAGTCAGCATTAATATGATAATATTCCTCATTCAAATGATGTCTCTCTATAAACTCCTTAATCAAATCAATTTTCCATTGATCCTCTTTTCTTACAACATCACCAGAACTCCTGTCTTGCATATCAGACCAGATTGATTCTGTTATTTTACTTAATTTTCTCATAATGTCTTTTATATATTTATGGGATTAACTCAAAAAGAAAATTCCCAGAATCAAAACACTTAAAATAGTGATTTTCATACATTATTTCTGTTTCTGACTTATTTGTATCAAACCCCATCTTCACCAAATCGGATTTTTTGAAGTTAAACCTGTGTTTTCTACAATGAAACTGACTTTGGTTTTCAGTAGATTCATTTACCCAATAATAACCAGCAGATGTTGTTTTTACATATCTAAATCCAGCATTTTTGTAAATCTCACCAGTAGAGATGTCCAGGGAAGCATATGTGATTATCTTTTTTGGATTATATGTCTTTATAAAGTAATTCAGCATTTTCTGGAATCCTCCAATTATCTGATATCCTTTCTTGGTGCAAAACCTATATAATTCATATTCTCCTTCTCCACCCTTGGATTTCATAAAATTTCTCAACTTACCAAAGGTGACCACAGACACCAGTTCATCATTATAAAACAGACCTATTTTAACCGATGAATTTACATATTGCTGAAGATGGTTATTATCTACAAAATCTCTTGCCATATTACTGTCTATCTCTTTAATCTGACAGTTTCTGGCCCCAATCCTGACACCAAAAAGACCAATCTTACTCCTTATCAAATCCTGTATAATCTCTCTCTTGGAAAACCAGTCATCTTCCCAAACCTGAACAAGAGAAATCCCCTTTTCTATGGCCAAAAGTGCCTTTTCCTGATGATAGTTCTTGTCTTTGTAAAATTCACTGTGAAAATAAATCCCATTAAACTCAAAACCCACTTTCAAATCAGGAAGATAAATATCTATCTCTTTTCCTTCAAGAGCAGATCTGTCATTAAATATGATATTACCTGTATATATTGAACTTATAAACTCCCCAAATTCCTTTTCTACTTTTGAAGAACTATAATTCACAGGATTTTTTATGCAGCACAATTCTTCATTATGTGATAACCTGTATAGATAAACAGGTCTGTATATCTCAAATTGTTTTTCCTGGCATAAATCACAACTACTTTCTGTACATTGACAAATGAATTTTGTGTTTTTAATCTCTATAACACCAGGGTATTTCCCTATAGTATTTTTATGTTTAGTTTCAGCTGCCTTAATTTTAAACATATCCACCTGTGAAACAGAGTCTTTCTGATATAGTTTTTGACAGGTCTCTTTTCTTTTGTTGTTAATTTCATCATTCTTTTCTTTGGTAAAAGATTGCCGGGTATCTGAAATTTTCTTTTTTATTTCTGGATTTTGTGATGCCAATTCATATCCATATAATATTAGGTTTTTCTCCCTTATGTTTTTTATAACTTCTGGATTACTGAATGGATTGGCATAACCTGTTTTTCTTCTGTATGTCTCTTCTCTTGCTTTAATCACATCTGACAAATCTTCTTTTTCTTTCCAAGTTTCACTTATCTTCTGTGGATTATTGTATCCAGGATTTCCATATCTCTCTATTTTGGTTTCCCGTGATTTCTTTTTAATATTTTCTACCTGTGTGATATACTCATGCCCATACCTTTCCAAATTTGTCTGTTTTATCTTTTCCTTCACTTCTTTTGATTGAGAAGGATACATACAGCCATATTTTTCCAAAGATGCGTCCACATGCTTCTTCCAGAATCCCTCATCAGTACCCATACATTTGGAATTACAATATGGTCTATATCCTTTTGAAAATCCAAGAAATGTTGTACGGTTACCACAAGTTTTACACAATCCCTTCTTCAAATCATTATCTTCATATAAAAAATGAAACAACTTCTGGGCAAAAATAAATGACTCCGGATAAGATTTGGACATCAACTCATCATATAATTTGGGAAAATATTTTTTAAATACGTCCTCCTTGACACAGGACTTGTGTTTTGATACAATATCCAAAACTTCAGATATACTATTCTCATTAAATGTAACACCATATAACTCCATATACAAAAAAAATTAGATTCTACATATATATTTATGTAAAATCTAATTTAACTGTATTATTGGAACTTTTAGTCAGTTTATGATGTCATTATATACCAAGCCCCAGACATATCCTTGAGTTCCTGCAATATCTGTTCTTTTTCAGTTGAACCTTCATTGGCAATTGCTTCAACATTAACAGATATGTTTCCAGGTAATTGATATGAAAATGCACCCAAAATCCTACTCAATTGAACTTTACAATCAGCAATGACATATCTACGAAACAAATCGTCATTATAAAGGTCACAATCTGGAACTCTCACCAAAACATCAAGAATAACATCACTCTTTGGGAGTTCACCAAGGAATCTCAAATTATTGGTTAATCTGTTATACCTGAAGGAGATCATATTCTGGAAGATCTGTCTTGATATATCCAGGAATGCCTCTGTACAGATATAGTACATAGTATTGTCAGCAGAAACAGCCATCGTTCTGTCATATACAGACTGATAGACCATCCTGTGGAGACTTACATCACCAGAGTTCTTACCAAGGAGACCTGTGTTCCATCCGGCTTCACCGGACCACCCACCAAGTGAATAAACACCCACAACTGAAATCACACCATCAGGAAGAGTATATGTACCTCTCGTATGACCTGTGTTTGGATTATCACCCTCACCTTTCTTGAACTTTGCTGTGACCTTATTGTCTCCAGGACCATCCATTGTATGTATTCCTCTTTGAAATGACTTTTTTCTTATTTCTGATTCAGGTATAGCTATGAACATTTCTTCTGTACTATCTTCATAGCTTTTGTAGAACATAGTCTTTGCGTTCTTTGTAATCTGTGCAATGGATTCAGCTGGGATAGTAAATGGTATTGCTCCATTCACACTCATTTCATTCTGAATACTCTCAACAAAGTCATTTAAACACTCGACTTCTTCAATGTCAGAGCAATTTACTAAACTACTTACTTTTGACATAATTTATTCTCATTTATATAGGTATTTATGATATTTTTACATTCATCAATATTATTTGTAAAAATTTCCAAATAATTTAACTTGTTTTCTTTTGCAATGTTTCTTTTGTTAACATCTCTCACTGTCCATACTTCTATTATTTTATCATAATATTTAGTATGTTTGGCTTTATATTCATTTAAACAATTAATATCTTCTATATTTGTTTTATCAAATGGATGTGGTCCGTGTGAAGGATGCCCTTGAATTTCTATATACAAATCTAATGATTTAATATAAAAATCACAATAAAATGGATAAATAGTAGATTTATATTGTGGTATTATATCTTCTTTTCCAAATAAATCAATTAAAAAATCATAAACATTAATTTCTAATAGTGATGTTATTGGATTTGATATATCAAATTTATTTTTCCAAAGTTGATGTAATTCTTTAAGTGTTTCACCATTTTTTGATTGATTTCTATAGGTTATATCATTATATTTTTCTTCCAATGTATTTAAATATTTCTCCATAACTTGTTTGGATCCAAAACCAACACCACCATATCTTTTAATCATTGTTGCCTTTTGTTGTTTAGGATTATTATAATTTTCATCCCCAAAATGTAATAATTTTGTTTCTTTTGTTTTTTTAATTTTTCTTAATTTTGCTTCTTCACCAAGAGACTTAAATGTTTGAACTGATTTTTTACTTCTTTTATATGCATAATCTTCACCATGTAATAAAATATTAGTTTGTTTATTTTTGGCATTTACTTCAGGATCTGCCCCAGCACATTTTGGACAACAATATGACAAATATCCAATGTTGAAATTTCCAAAGTTACATCTTCTACCACACATTTTACATAAACCTAATTTCCATACACCAATATCCATATTCACCATATGATATAATTTTTGTGAAAACTTTTTAATAGGAAAAGGGAATGTTATCTGCGATATATCTTTATATAATTCTGGAAAATGTTTAGAAAATAATTTTTCACCTAAATAATGAATATTTTTCAAGAGAAACAATTTTACTTCATCCATTTCTAATTGAGGATGAACTTTATAAAAAGAATTCATAATTCAAACTATTATTTTTATATAGAAGGAGACTGCCAGATCCCCTATACTATATTTATGAAAAAATGGGAAATGAAATCATTCACTTCCCAAGAGAGTTTGACTTGAAACTGGCATTTACAAGTCATTGTGGAATAATAGTTTGATAAGACCACAAAACTCTTAATGTATTTATGATACTCTTTCCAATATAGGGTTATCTACAGCAGCAATAAATGTGTTTATCAAACTCACAATGGTATTATTAGTAAGTTTTTTATTTGATTTAATATATACCCTGGGACTATTGTTTGATGGGTTAAGTGTATAATTATTACTCAATGTCCTTTCCAAATTCACATATTTATCAAAAAGAGTTTGTGATGTTGCTACTGAAACAATACTGTTATCTTTTTTAGATATTACTATCATCAATGTCTTTATTCTATCATCAATTGATTCAATAGGTATGAATATCTCAATGATATCCATATTTGTTATTGGTGTTCTTCCACCAATTTTTTCATTGTCTTTTTTACTCTTTGGTTGATAGTGTTCTGTAAGATATGTAAAGAATTCTGCATAATCAAGATGATCTATATCATCCTCTTTCCTTACAACATCACCAGAACTCCTGTCCTGCATATCAGACCAGATACTTTCTTTTATATTACTTATCTTCTTAATCTTCTGTTCTAATGGTGTATTTATCTTATCAAGAATAAAGTCAAGAACCTCAATGAAGAACTTATTTGTGACTGGAATTCTTGCCTTGTCCTTTGGATATATGTCTATACAAGCAACATCAAAATCATTTGTGCTGTGTATTATAGAAAATTTTCTTTCAAATTCAAGAAGGCATTTCAAGGTTTCAATCACATCAAGTTGTGTGTTTATATAATCACCATCATAATAAATGTATCTGTAATAACCATATTCATCTTCATATAAACAGATGGTAAGATACATATTACCTTCAATTTCAATAACATTTATATCATTATCACTATTTGTCTTGTAAATAGTTTTCAGATATTCACAAAGTTCATTTATGTCAAGAAGGTCTATATCATCCTCTTTCCTTACAGTCTCACCAGCACTTCTGTCCTGCATATCAGACCAGATACTTTCTTTTATAAATGTTTTAAAATCAGGTATCATCTTCTCTCCATTAATTTAATATGTGGTTCTACAACATTATCCAACATAAAATCAACAACTTTTATGAAGAATGAGTTAGTTATAATTGAAGTATCTTTTGGGTATATTTTAATATGTGCACCTCTGTATGCTGCATGCTGAAAATCTTCAGTGTTAAATTCTTCTTTAATCTTTTCAACTAAATCTGGTGCATTGTTACCCATCTTTTTTGATATTATTATAGATGTTTCAGTTATATCTTCATCAGAATATTCAATACTAACATACATTGAACTTTTTGGTCTCATTGCTGCATCATGCATAAGAATTGGTACAAGAATTTCATTTGTTACTGAAAAATCACGGATATCATAAATTGATGTTGTTGGTTTATATATATCCTTCAAATAATCAAAAAATTGTTCTCTATCTAAAATATCAACATCATCCTCTTTCCTTACAGTCTCACCAGCACTTCTGTCCTGCATATCAGACCAGAT
>OBLI01000042.1_pt1 | contig 119072 bp, 170 predicted proteins | sample 1519701 | NCBI WGS metagenome assembly OBLI01 (sample SAMEA3663005, study PRJEB22513) | pig gut metagenome | biome: pig gut; feature: pig-associated habitat; material: faeces | place: France | collected 2012
GGAACCAGTTGTTCCCTTAATTCTCAGGCAGCCTTTGATCTCATCGTATATTTTTTCTTCTTTTAAAAAAAGAATAACCACAAAACACTTGACAAAGAGTTTTTGTAGTGTTATACTTTCAATCATAGAAACTGAGATATCGAATACGATCATTAATTTGATATCCGGTTTTGTTTTAACGAAAGGAGGCGAATGGATGGTAGATCTTTCTGCGAAGTTACCCAACCCAGACATGAGCGACGAGGAGTGGCAGGAATACTTTTCTCAAATGAAACAACAAATAGTTCCATCAAAAAGAAAACGCCTGTCGAGCAAACAAACTCCAGTTTATATATACGGATATGATAACAAATCGGACGAGCGCGTGTATATTGGCGACACGGCGTACTCACGATACAGTTCCTTCATCAATGGCGTTCTGAGAACGATAAGGAGTCCGAAGGATAATGAGGACTATTGTTTTTATATTTATCAGGTTGCTGAGTTATTAAGATTCGAGCCGGATCGTCTGAGAACGGAATACATTCCGGAGTGCAGATGCTTCCGACTTTGGCTTAACCCCAATTAACCACAACCACAAAACGCATTTAAGAGGAAATATACATTGATTAAACTAACAGATGATTTATACATGACTGCAGATGACAGCTGCTACATTGTTGGAAAACTAAAACTGAAGAACGTAAAGGGTCGTGACGTAGAAACCATAGAGAAACCATCGTATTATTCTACTGCTGATAAGGCGGTACGCGGCGCGATTCAAAGAATACTTAGATCCAGAGTAAAAGAAGGGCGTATCACTACACTGAGCGGATTCATTAAAGAGTATGAGAAGGCCAATAATGATTTGGCTGACATCGTATCAAAGCTAGAATAGTGGCACAAGTCGGCACAAGGCTGGTAGCGCACAGTTTTATGGTTAGGGTAAATAACTTGACACGTAGGAATAAATTGGTCTTGTACCGAATATTTTCTGGGGTCTTCGATTTATCGGTCAAGAACTCCAAAATACAGATAGACTAAGAAGTGGTTTTCATTCGGAGCTGCACTTAGTCAGAATTAATGATATACATTTGGAACTATAGCATGAGAAAGGATGAATATATGCAATTAGACAATTGGCTTATAAACGGCCTTGCAACGACGGCGAATAGAATTTTGGATGAAAAATTGGATCATAGAGATAAGTATATGATGCTTCACGGGGCGGTAATGTTGTTCGCTTATGCCTGTATTGGATGTTTTGACGCGATGGATACGTGTGATACTAAGTTTAAATCTGATAAGGCGCAGGAGTTATACGAAAATATTAAGCGGAGGATGGATAGTTGAGACAACTAATTATCGCACGCAAGGATTTGGGAATGTCACTCGGCAAGCTCGCTGCCCAATGCTGCCATGCGTCTTTGGCTTTTTTGACAAGCCAGCTGAAAGACAATAGTATGCGAGGGCATTATCCATTAAGTATTTCAGATATATCTGGGTATGCATTTACCGTGATTTTAGATAAAGGAACATATGAAGATTGGGTCTGCAAAAGTTTTACAAAAACAATTTGTGAGGCGCGTAACCGAAACCACTTATTGAAAGCCAAACAAATTGCAGAAGATAATGGACTGCAAGAGAATGTAGACTTTTGGATGATCAAGGATAATTGCCTAACCGAATTAGAACCGGAAGAATACGATGACGACGGGATCGGTAGAACATTGACTTGCGTCGGATTCAGACCATTGACAGATGAGATTGCACATGCAATCAGTAAAAAATTTCAGCTATATAAATAATTGGGGTGAGAAATGATTGACGGAATGATAGTTCTTGAAACCGAAAAACCCACAATATTGTATGATTGGCAACGTATTGCCATTGCGTTTTTTATATTTTGTTTTTTTGCAGGATTTTTCATGTTTATTGGGGTCGCAAGTTCAAAATCAACTCTTGTAAGCATCGGATTGCTGGTACTTTCAGTACTGCTGGTTGTATCAGTTTTATGTACAAAACCAAAGCTTATCGTGAATCGATATAAAGTATACATAGATGATCAATGCAATATTCCAGAGTTATTAAATGATTATAATATCATATCAATCGAAGGCAGGATCATGATTATTGAAGATAAAGAAAGTGTGGAATCAGAATGAAGAATATTGATTATTTTAGGCTGCTCCCGCCAGAAGCTCTTGCACCATATCTAGTACGTTCTGAAATAGATCCGTATGATGACTTTGAGTATTGGGTTTGTCCAGACAATACAGACTGGAGTTATGTTGACGCTGTAAAACACACAGAAGAATGGTTAAAAGAAAGTATTTCAGACGAATTATTAGAAAGGGGTATTGAATGAATAAGTGGATCGAAGTATGCGAAGTAATTAATCTGTTGAATCAAACTATGCGAAATACTGTGTCAAATACGATAAACGCATACGATTCTACTACGGATAGCGCAGATTCAGTTCTTGAATATTTGACCGGTGTCATTGATTGTGCAGATTACTTAGAAAAAGCATTATCTGATACAGATGAAAAATCGGAGGAATAAATATGACAATTCAAATTATATTTGTAATTTTAACTATTGCTATCATTGGGCTGTTATCGGGTTCAATTCTTATTTACGCAGGAAAGGACGAAGGATTTGGATATATTTTCTGTGGGATCGCAACGTTTGTTATCACGCTGATTATTTGTATCGGCATTTCATGGTGGCAGCTTAACAGTGCATCCGGAAAGCGTGCATATAAAACACAGCAGTCAAATTTCGGAGGCGGAATTGAACGTACAATTACTGTTTATGATGTGAACGGAGAGATTATAGAGAGTTATTCTGGAAAGTTTGATATTGATTATGATGATGACAGAATTGTATTCGACGATGAAAACAATAAAAGGCATGTTATCTACTACCCTACTGGAACGGTAATTGTAAATGAAGATTGAGGCTAGACACGCAGATGATTGTGTTAATTCAAACGGAGTATTGTATATATTAGATCATAAATTCACAAGTTTCTTATTCAGAGAATACACATGTAGATGCCCGTTTTGTGAGTTCAAAAGCGATGGGGCGAAGTCAAAACGAATTGCAGAAAACAACTGGAAGACAGCACATTTAAACATGAGAGGAGTTACATAAATGAAGATTATTGATTTTGAGAAGCATGGAAATGTTGTTCGATTTTATCTTGGAGAAAACTCTTGCAATGACTATTGGGGAGATGATTGGAACGACGCTCCATATGATTGCAATGCGGGAGAAGTATACGACCGATTTGTTTCAGGATATAGAGATATTGCGTTCCCTTTTGATTGGTCTGTGCTTGAACCATCTGACGGAGATTATAATTGTAGATTTACAAAAGAACATATGAAACGTAGGTTCGTTCCGTGTATTATTGCAGTGCCGGATGATATTCTAAGCAGATCGTGTTATATGTGCTCTTTCAATGATTGGGTTGGATCCGAAGGCGTTTATCGATTCTACTTTGAAGATGAAATGGATGCATCGGAGCATTTAACTATTTGGGGATGCTGATATATGGCTACAAGCAAAAAAGATTGGGCGTCTCAAAATATGATTAGGTGTTCCCTAGCCATAAAAGACATCATGGAATTAATTCCAAACCAACAGTATGATTATCTGTTTGATAAATTTAATATTCTGCTTGCGATGCTGCATACAGCATTGCAATGGAATTTGGACTCGGAGAGTGATGAACTACGCCAAGAATCCATACGGTGTGCCAGAAGAATTGACAGATCTGCAGAATCACAGGGACTGATCAGCAATATCGAACAAGAATGGACAGAATGGTTTGACATTTTATATAGCAGCACAGAACCGATGTAATAAGAGAAAGTAGTGAGTGCTTGAAGCAAAAAACCTTTTTAAAGTTAATATATAAAATACACAGCGGCAGATTAAAGAAAGCGAATTGGGATCTTTCTCTTCCCTTGGAAATTGCGATGTCTGAATACCCAGAAGAAATCGTATCTATCGGAGACAGCCAATTGCTAAGGTTCATTGACGAGATCAATGGTGTCATAGATTGCAAAGATGAAATTTATAAGATTAAGACAAAAATTAATCGAACAAAAAAGAAAAAGAAAAGTCTAGAAAACAAGATCATTATCCGCGAATTATATAAAAAACTATATGAACTTCAATTTGTAAAAGATTATGTATGCGTTGTAATGGATAAGCCTTCTGACTATGATCGGGCGAATCAAGGATTCAAAATAAATGGAATTAAATATAGAAGATTCTTAGGTACGAATGGCGGGATAAAGACCTCTACAATCGTATATGTAAATGAGGAGTTATATCCAGAGCTAAAGCACAGACTTGATAACGGGAGAAATATGGACAAGGAGCTGGTTCCTGCAAAGCTGGAAGCATATCAAGCCCTTATATGTTCTGCATCCACTCCACTCCCGCCACCAAAAGGAATTATTGTAGTTAAAGACTGTATCACTCATTTTAAAGACGATGTGATTTTGATCGACGATTCAAATGACGGAGAGCCGGTATTAACATATCAAGACAAATATGAAATAGAGCACAATGATTCTGACGGATATGGATTGATGCTGCCATCGTACTCTTGTAGAGTCAATGAAGCTCTTAACGGCGATCCGAATAAAACGATATCTGGCATGAATACGAGATATGCGTGGACGAAGGGCATGGTATATACCTTTGACTATATAGAATTTGCAGAAAAGATTGCTGGAACATACGAGATCGTAGACGCTTGGGGTGATAAGCGCGATGTGAGAGATGCAGAAGTGATTATTACCGTGTCGATGCTGAAGCTCTGGGACAGTTACGAAAGTTGGGAAGATTATTATGAGAATTGCGAAGAAAACCATTATCAGTTCTCTACTCCAAAACTTACACCTGATGAATTAGAGCCGGTCAGAAATACTAATTATCAATTCTTACAAAGCTATGAATTTTCGGATGAAGAATTGATGGAATTATGTAAACCAACAATCGACGAAATAAAGGACACGATTGGATTGGATTATCGCAAGAGTCTGGCATATCTTACTGGAGAAAATCTAAATGCAGATTCTGCTTTTGGAGACCATATTGATTATTGTGCAAAAGCACTGATGGCAGAACCGGAGATGATCAACGATCCGTTTATTCGAAAGAAAATTTGGGGCATGATTTCAAAACGGATCGATATGGCCAAGAAGGGATCAATACAAATTAACGCAAACTTCGCAATGATATCCGGAGATCCGTATGCATTGTGTCAGTGTATGTTTGGAATACCAGTAACCGGACTAATGCGATCTGGAGAGGTTTATCATAAGTATTGGATTGATAAAGGTGCAACGGAAATTTCTTGTTTCCGCGCTCCAATGACTTGCCATAATAATATCAGAAAACGCAGATTGTGTAATACAGACGAGGCTAGATACTGGTATAGATATATTACAACCGCCATGATCCTAAATGCTTGGGATACGACATGCGACGCAGAAAACGGCGCTGATTTTGACGGTGATTCATTTTATACAACTGACAATGCAGTTATTATAAATAATACTAGAGATACTAGAACAATTATCTGTATACAACGCAAGGCAAGTAAAATAGTACCTTCTGAGCAGGATATTATTGAATCAAATAAACTTGCTTTCAACGATGAAATTGGAATAGTTACAAATCACGTAACAAGCATGATTGAGCGACAAGCAGGATTCGATAAGGATTCAGAAGAATACAAGACATTAGAATATCGGATTATGACCGGACAGAATTATCAACAGAACTGTATTGATCGAGCGAAAGGCATCATTGCAAAGTCTATGCCGGAATACTGGTATAATCAACGTTCGAACATAATTGGAGATGAGGATGACCTGGAAACAAGAAAGAAAAAGGATTTAAACTCTAGGATATCAGCAGCAAAGAAACCATACTTTATGATCTATGTATATCCACATCTGAAAAAGGAACTTCGAGATTGGCGGGCTGCTGGAGACTATAACGCAATGTTAAGGTTCGGAGACAGGGGTATTACTTGCATTCAGGATATTATCGACTGCAGTGATAGAACAGATGAGATGGATGACTACTTGAGTTTTTACTACAAGGGAATCCCAGTTGGAGAAAATGAATGCGTTGTGAATCGAATGGCGTGGATGTTTGAAAATGAATTTGATGGTTATATGTCAAAAGACGCGCCTAATACAGATTTTGATTACCGAATCATGAAGAGCGATATTGGATATTCGAAACAGACTTATAGTTCTATTCTTAGCATATATAAAGATTATAAGAAAAAAATCACTTCAAAGGCTATTGACAAAAATTATAATAAGAATGGGAAGGTATCTACTGAGATCTTAACAGAGATGTTTAAGGCGGATTGCGAAATTGCATGTTCAAATAAATATGAATTGTGCGACATAGTGTTGGATATTTGTTATCAGACAGAAGGGTCGAAACAATTTGCGTGGGATGTATGCGGAGATACTATCATTGAAAACCTCATAAATAGAAACGGCGGGCTTATTCACTATCCGGAATGTGTATCGGAAAATGGAGAGTTTGTATTCCGTGGTCGTCAGTACGTCCTTGCAGAGAAGGATATGAAGGAGGTTACATATTTTGATAGTATTGAATGAGAGAGAATATGCAGAGGATTGTTTACGAAATAGCACACTAAAGGAAAAGCCATCATATACTCTTGATGTGCTTGCGAAATATTACTATCATGTGAAAGGGTTTAAAAAAAAGAAAATAGTCGAGCTTCTTACTGATTTCGCAGATCGGAATTTTGAGTATTATCATGATAGCCGCGCATTCTGGGACGCACGGATTGAGTCTGTGTCATCAAATGCGAGGAATCGCACGCTGCACGAAATCAACGAAGTGTGGATCACAGAAAATGAACTGAGCGCAATAGAAGCAATTGCGGATCCGGACTTGGAGAGACTTGCCTTTACCCTGCTCTGCTTGGCGAAGTACAATCACGCTAAAAACAAGAATAACGACTACTGGGTAAATCAATCAGCGAAGGAAATCTTCTCCCTTGCAAGAGTAACGTGTCGAGCCAAGGATCGCCCGTTATATTTGAATAAGCTGGTAGTGCGTAAAATGCTGGGGTATGCGAAGCGAAACGACAATACGAGCGTAAGAGTGACATACGTGGACGAAGACAGTCCTAAAGCCATATGCATATCTGATTTTAGAGAATTGGGATATGAATATATGTCCTACAAAGGTGGAAATTTTACAAGATGTCAGGAATGTGGGATCTTAATCAAAGACACCAAGAACCATAATCGGAAGTTCTGTAAGAATTGTGATGGATATGAACCGATCAAATTCAAGTCTATAACTTGCGTAGACTGTGGTAAAATAGTAAAAATCAATCCGCAAAATAAACGAACTTGCCGCTGCGAAGAATGCCAAGAGCAATATAGGAGGCAGTACAAACGTGATTTCATGCGGAAATTGAGGGAAAGTTGATTTTGTGGACAGATATATTTTGAGCAAAACTGTTTTTAAAAAATCGATTTTTGGGAACTATTTTTAACTATAAACAGGATTAATTAGATAAAAATCATTATTTATCCAATTATTTGACCATTTTGTTTTTCTTGTGTTTTCAAGAACTATAAGGATGGGAATGAAAAAAATAAATCCTATCCTTCTTATTTCTTTTTATCTTCTCTCTTTTCTTTGTGTTAGCGCCAGTGTGGATTTATCCATGCTGGCGCAATCTATTTACTCCACATCGTCCCTTCGTCTAACAGGTTTAGGACACTTCCCTTTCACGGAAGCAACGTTCGGTTCGAATCCGACAGGGATGACCATGAATTAAAAATTATTCAAAAAAAAATAAATAAAAGAAAGTAGTGTTTAGTATTAAAGAGATTACAAAGAGAGAACTTGAAATTCTGTTTGAAAACGGAATCATTAAGAATTCGCGCAGAGGAATTGTTAATAAGCATGGCGACTTGACAGGGTTCTGTACGACGAGAAATAAGAAATATATAGAAAATAAGTATGTAAACATCGCACGCAAGCTTGAGCGAACTACATAATTCTTACTGGGAGAAAAGATGGAAAAGTTACTGAGAAAAGAAAACGAGAACGAAAGACAATACCTGTGGCGCATTGGTCAGATGAAGGATTCTGGAGTAATTGGACTTTCATGGGATGATATCGCTGATTTAATCAATAAACAGTTTCATGATGAATTCACAGCATACAAAGAATCTGCATATCGCAAACCGTATCAAGAAGCGAAAAAATTCTTCGACGCAGGAGTGTTTTCATGCGACGAAGAGAAGTATTTGGATGATCTTACAGCACAAAAACATGAGATTAAAAAAGAAAAACAAAAGTTATTCGACGAAAGAGTTGCATTGAATAAGGAGCTTAGAGAACAAGCTAGAAGAGAATCCATGATCGATGTCGTAAAATACGCAATCGATATATATAAACCATATAGATTTGAATATCAACCAAATTCCATACGAGATAGCGATAATGATCTTATCATCCATTTAACTGATATACATTGTGGTATGCAGGTTGATGGGATATTAAATTCTTTTAATACCGATATTTTATCCGATAGGTTTAAAAAGTATCTAGATGAAATACGAGATATTCAGAATACATACAAATCTCAGAATGCGTATCTAATCCTCGGAGGAGACTTGATACATGGATTAATTCATCTGAATGCGAGACTTGATGCAAAGGAAAATATTGTACAACAACTTATGATAGTTTCTGATTTGATCGGGGATTTTATATATCATTTAAGCGAAGCTTTTCAAGAGGTTAAGGTGTATACGACCGCAGGAAATCATTCTAGATCAACCTCAAGATATAAAGAGTCACGTCCGGAAGAGAATTTTGACATCCTAGTACCGTACATTTGTCAGCGCGATCTCAGGATGGTTAAGAACGTCATTTTCGAAGATAACGAATTGGATTATGATATTGCTACATTTAAAGTGCGTGGACATATGGTGTATGCCGTCCATGGAAACAAAGACAAGCCGCAAGACATCGTATATAACATGATGAAGCTGGCTAGAAAAGCAAATTTGCCAATGCCGGAATTATGTTATATGGGTCACATGCATACAAATAGTCTGACTACCATTGATGATGTAAAAGTGATTCAATCCGGTAGTGTTGGAGGAATGGACAGATATGCAATTGATAATCGGTTAGTTGGCACTCCGGAACAGACGGTTACTGTTGTTACAGAAAAAAATGCGATCAAAGCTTTGTGTGATATACAGATAGATTAGGTGATAAAATGAATAAACGAGAAATTATATCTGCTGTCGCATTAAGAACTGGGATTCAACGAAAGCGATGCGCAGAAATTATAGATGTATTTGTTGATGAGATGAGAGATGCGGTGCGCAGAGGCGATGGAATTCGAATTGATAATTTTGCGAAGTTCGAAGTAGTAGATACGCCTCCTGTTAAACGAAGAGATCCGCAAACAGGAAATGTTGTTACCTTTCCTGCTGCCAAAAAGGTTGTATGCCGCATAAGTAAAACATTAAAAGATATAGTGAACGATAGAGTATGAGGAATAGGAAATGAAAGATTTTGTAATTAAAGACTATCCCGCCTTGGCAGATGTTTTGTTTAGGGACGCACTTAGGAACAAATCTTCTGTGGCGGTTTTGTTTTATGACGAAGCAATTGAGATCATTAAATCGCTTGTATCTAATCCAAGAGTAATTATTAATTCAATTAACATTGACCATCCGGATTGGGACAATTATGATAAAGAATATTTAATTTGTATTGATGGCACATTAGAATTATTTGTTGAACCAGCATGGAGAGATAGCAGTGAATACAATGATGCCGGATATATTATTGTTGGTGGAGACAATATGTACATTGATTCGGATGCAAATAGTGAAATCATTAAGAAGTCGGATTGCTTGGAATGTTATGTTATTAAAGAAATATCTGACGACAGCATTTACTCATATTACAATAATGGATTAAAATGTGAGAGCACAAATAAATCTAAAGAAGAATCTAAGAGCGATTTAGAAATGGAAATTACTTTTGATTCCGACTATCGAAATCCAATTGGATTTTTTGAGTCATATTTATTTTTATTATAAATCTGGAAATGAAAATTTTTTCTTGCGGAGTGGCACGCATTTATGCGTGTCGCTCTATTTCTTTTTTATATATAACAAATCAGGGTGGAGCAGCTGGAAGCTCGCCAGACTCATGATCTGGAAGTCGCGGGTTCGAGTCCCGCCCCTGAAACCATTCCATTAAAGAGAAGGTGAAGAATATAGCGTATGTAGAAGACCAGAGCGGCAAATTTGTGTGTTACAAATGTGGCACTGTATATAAGAACGATACGTATTTCTACAAAAGCAACAGCGACTTTTTCTCTGGAATTGGAAAAATACCCTGTTGCAAAGACTGCTTAAACGCACAATATCAATTGTATTATATTAAATATCGAAGCGTCGCAAAAGCAATGCAACGAATCTGTATGATATATGATTATTGTTATGATGATAAAGTTCTTGAAAAATGTCTCGAAACCGGAACATTCAGCGTTGGAGATTATATAAAACGGATTAATTCTAGAACTGGATCTGCAAAGACATTTGAGATTAATTTCGAAGAAGGAATAAACCAAGCTGAATTAACGTCAGATAGAACTGATGGCACGGACGAAGACAGCAACATTGATCCAAAAATTATAAAAAAATGGGGAAAAGGATTTCGCGCAGAAGATTATGAGACATTGCGCGAGCATTACGATTATTTAAAAAAATCTAATCCGAATTGTGATAGCAACCAAGAAATCTTTATAAATGATTTATGTTATACGAAGATGCAACAGTTACGAGCGGTTAGAGAGGGTCGTGTTGACGATTATAACAAATTGACTGAGTCATATCGAAAAACATTTACTCAGGCAGGATTAAAAACTGTTCAGGATTCGAATATGAACGAAGATTTTTCGTTCGGTGTAACTGCAGAAATGATCGAAAAATATACACCTGCGGAATATTATAAAGACAAATCGTTATATAAGGATTTTGATGGACTGGGTACTTATATAGACAATAAACTTCTTCGACCGTTAAAAAATCTGATGTTTGGGTTTGAAGATAGAGATCCTGTGCATTATGTAAAAGAAGAATCTGATGGTGATGTAGATGAAGACGAAGACTAATACATCCGCTGACGAGCGTCAAGCGGAGTTGCATAAGAAATTTTCGTCTACTTCATTTTTGGGAAACGAATCAAATGTTGACCATTTTATGCAGTGGATAACTTTTTTTAGAAGAAATCTACACAGATTCGCAATTGATTATTTGGGAATAGATCTGCATCTATATCAGGTTATTATGCTATACATAATGGGAATTTGCGAATTCATTGTCGTGATAGCTAGTCGTGCATCCGCTAAATCATTTATTATTGCACTGTACTCGTGCTGTAGATGCATACTATTCCCCAACTCCCTAATCGTACTATCGAGTGCCACAAAGGGACAGTCAAAACTATTAGTATCTGAAAAAATACAAAAGGAATTAATGAATAAATCTCCTGCACTACGTAGAGAGATCAAAAAGATTAAAGATAATCAAAATGAAGTAGTCGTGTTCTTTAAAAACCATAGCACGATTACGGTTGTTCCCGCCAGCGAAAATGGGCGTGGATATCGTTCTAATGTAATTGTTAGAGAAGAATTCAGACAGATAAAAAAATCTATTGATGACAGCATCCTCTCCCCTTTTCAGATCGTTCGGCAGGTACCATATTTGCAAGATGAATTCTATAAAGACGTCCCTGAATTGCAAGAGGAAACAATAGATATTTACATAAGCTCTAGCTGGTATGACAACGGAGAGAACTGGATGTGGGATATCGTTGACAAGGCGTTTGACGAGATGATGGCTGGGGAGCCTTCTTGTTTGTTAGCATTTGATGAATCTGTGGCGATATGTCACAAAATTAAAACGCTTCGATATTTTCAGAGTGAAAAGAAAAAACAAGATCCAATGACTTGGAAACTTGAATTTTTGAATTATCGTTTAAAGGAAAGCAGCATGGCTTTCTTCCGTAGAAGCCTGTTTGAAAATAACCAAAACTCTAAATTGCCTTGGTATCCTCGGTTTGATGTAGATGTGTTGACCGGAAGAAAAAATCCGTATGACATCGTAAAGCAACCGGAAGAGATTCGCGTAGTATCATGTGATATGGCGTTTGTAACCGGCAGCGGGAACGACAATAGTATCTTTACGTGCGGAAGGCTTTTGCCGGAGACAAACCAAAATGGAATAGCTAGTTATCGAGTACAGATACCATATATGGAAGGAAGACAAGGCGGAGAAACTCAGTCGCAAGCAATTCGTATCAGACAACTCTTTGAAGATTTCAATGCAGATTATATAGTGCTTGACGTTAGAAATGCTGGAATAGCTATTTACGACCATCTTTCAAAGATTATGTACGACCAGGAAAGACAACGAGAATATAGTGCGCTAAGTTGTATGAACGATGAAAGCATTGCTGCAAGAAACAGAACTGATGGTACAAATCCATGCATATACGCTGTTAATGCGTCTCAAAAGCTTAATAGCGATATTGCATTAACATTTAGACGTATGCTTACAGAAGGCATGATAGATTTCCTTATCCCTATGCAAAAAGCTCAGGAAGAAGTATTAAATAAGAACAAAGAATATCTTTCAACTCCAGATGCTGATGTTCAGGTTTTCTTTGAGCGACCATTTCTTGAAACACAAGCTTTGATTTCAGAAAGTTGTGCTTTAACATATGAGAAGAAAGAAGGCACTGGAGTGATCGTAGTAAAAGAACAAGGTAAAAATCAAAAAGATAGATATACTAGCGCGAGCTATCTGGTTTATTTTGCGAACGAATTGTCAAGAGATCTCCTAAATATACGGGAAGACTATGAGTATGAAGTATTCATTAACTAATAGATGCGAAATAATAAATATGAGTTTTGATTATTCAAAATGAAAACATAATGATAGAAAGGAGGGAATGAATGTCACAGAATACAACAAATAAGAAGAGTAATTACAATAAATCATCTAACAACCATAGAAATTCGAATCAGAATAGTAATTATACTAAACAATCTATTAATTCAAATAGTAAAAATACTTCTGATTTTGATCCTATATGTGAAAGTAATGCATATACGTATTCTACATTATATTTCGGAAGCACAAACTTATTTGACATATTTGGTATTGATCAAATTAGAGAAGTTGTAAAAGATCCTATTGGAAATAACGAAGTTCTTAGAAAGATTTCTTTAATGTTGTATGGCACAAACGGCACATATACAAATACGGTAGATTATATGACCGCGATGCCTACTTTAGATAAGGTAATTGTTCCGCATGGAAATAACTCCAAAAAAAAACGATTCAACAAAGAATTGATGGCCTCTACCCTTCGGACTATTAAAGATAAGGAGATTATGAGAGACGCATTATTTAGGGGAATGCTTGAAGGCGTAGCATTTTATTATTTTGAAACCACAGAGAGATCTGGTTCTAGAAAAAAATATATGTCTGACTATGATGTAGATAGAATCATTGAAATTAACGAAAGTGAGTATGGCTCCTCTGTTGAATTGAATGATCTAGGAATTAATGCAAGCATTATCTCCCTCCCAGTTGATTATACAAGGATCGTTGGAATTAAAAATTCTTCTTATGTATTAGCTTTTGACTTGGATTACTTTACGGATGCTCAAGGAGAAACTCAAGAAGAGAAGCTCAAGAAGTACCCAAAAGAAATTAGAGATGCATTTGTTAACAGGAACAATAACGGGAACTGGGTTATACTTGACAACAACAAAACAATAGCTCATAAGATACGAAGTAAACGAGACGAAAAATATGGAAGACCATTGGTATTGGCGGCGATAAACGACATATTATATAATGATTACTTTGTTGATACTAAAAGAAATGTATTAGATGATTTGAATAATCGTGTTGTATACCAAACGTTCCCACAGGGAAAAAACGATGCTGTTTCCAGTCTAACAAAAAAACAGCAAAAAGATCAACATGAAGCTGTAAAAGGTGCTGTGCTAAATAAAAATGAAAGAAAAAAAACATCATTCTTCTCTGTTGCTGCTGGAACAAAAATCAATACGTTAGATACGGTTAATACAGATATTTTAGATGAGAAATATGAAGCAAACATCGATAGCAAAATTGCATTGGGGCTTGGAATCAACGGCGGGTTGCTCAACGGTACAAACTCTGGAACTTATGGTTCACAATCTACAAACCTTGAGCTTCTTACGGCGGAATTACTTCAGTGGATTGAGCAGATAGAGGCTGAGTTAAATAAGTGTATCTCAGCAAATATCATTAAAGATACGAAGAATTATGTTACTGTAAAATACTTGCCGATTACTCATGTAAATAAAAAGAATATGATTTCGTATGCAAAAGACTTATACACGCAAGGGTGCGGCAGTCTTTCTTTTTGGATAAGCACATGCGGTATAGATCCAGAAACATATTTTGCATTGCTCGATTCTGAAATTGAAAATGGGATTTATGATAAATATCATCCCCATGCAACAAGTTATAATAGTTCTGGAAATCAATCCGAGTCTGCTGGTAGACCCATTACAGAAGAACCGACAGATTCAACATTACAATCAAGGGAATCTAGAGAAAACACTGGAAAACATGATACACCGGGGAATATATAATCAAATAATTTGTTATGGCGCATAATTAGCGCCATCATTTTATGCCCAAATCGCAGAAAGGCGGTGAAAAGATATGAATACTTTTGAAATGTCATGTGCCGCCGAAAAAAATGGTAGACGGCATTTTAAGTTAATTATGCACGAGATATATCCGGAGTCTGCGTTTAATGCAGATGGAACTGTTTCAATAGCAAACCGGAATGGAATTTCATGGAGAGAAAAATGGACTCTAGAAAATATGCATACTGTTGCTGGCACTTTTCTACGCGTAGAGTTCACAGACTCGGAACGAAGCGAAATGCTTGGACATGGAATGACTGGTTATACAGAGGATGATATGCCAGAATTCTGCGACGCAACAACCGTAGGCGTATTTACAGGAGCAGAAATCATGGATATTACAGATGAAAATGGAAACCAGATAAAAGCTCTTGTTGGAGAGGGAGAAATCGATGCGCTCTGCTACCCCGCTTTAGTACAGAAGCTAGATCAATGTCTGTGCGATGGGAATATCGTTCATGGAAGTGTAGAGATTTTAAAAACAAAAGACAACGATAGCATTATATATGAATATGGGTATAACGAAAAATGTCGAATACCAAAAGAATACATCTACAGCGGATACTCTCTGCTTGGCGTAACGCCAGCAGATGATACTGCTGTTTTGTTGGAGCTGAACAATAAGAATAATCAGGAGGAAAACAAAATGAATGAGGAGCAGATTAAGAAGTTAATCGCTGACATTGTTGAAGAAGTAGTAGATGCATGTTCTAAAGTTGATGCGGTTAAGACTGAAGCTCAGGCTCAGATCGAAGATGCAAATAAAAAGGCTGCATGTGCAAGCAATCAGGCAAAGTGCGCTACTGACGAAAAAAATGTAGCGATTGAAAACGCTGAAAAAATTCAGACCGCGCTTGACGAAGTAAAGAAGGAACTCGATGAGGCATACAAGAAGGAAGAAATCCTTTATGAAGAAATTAAAACTCTGAAAGAAGCTTTAGCCGCAGCAAAGGTTAAAGAGAGACTTGGAGAACTCGACACGGCTCTCTCTGCCTTTACAGAAGACGAAAAGGCATATGCAGAGGCAGAAATCGAGGCTTGCAAGACTAATCCGGAAAAGTGCGAAATAAACGCTGTTATTAGCAAAATCTATGAAGGCATTGGCAAGAATGCGAAGGCTAATTCTAATAAGGTTGTTGCAGAGCAGAATAGCACGGTAGTTGATATTTTCGGAGAAGTTGTAGATTCGAAGAATAATGTAGAAGATACGAATATTTTTTAAATAAGACAAGGAGGAAAAACGAAATGATCCGTTGTGAAACCATTGGCGGCATTCAGGCTGCCAAGATTAATCCGGTACTCAAGTCTGATACCGATGTTGTAAATAATACTTTTGTAGAGATCGATGGCGACCTGTGGCTGGTAGCAAATTCTATCTCTGGAGATGACTCTTATAGAGAAGATGTTGTAATTCCGGCCGGAGAATTCCTTAATGGTTATCTGGTTAAGTCTCTTGAGGGTCTGAAGCTTGTAGTTGACGGCAAGCATGTGGACGGAGGCATTAGCGATGTGTCTGAAGGCGACATTCTTGTTGCTAGAGAAGATGGAAAGCTCGCATCCGGAGAGGCTGCAGGAGTTCATTTTGTAGTAACTGATAAGACCGTTCTGACCGAGGCTGCTGTCAAGGTCAAGGTTGTTGTAGCTGCTTGATAATATGAAAGGGTGAATAAGAACAATGAATTTTGAGATGAATAACGTCCGTAAGGATGCTGATATTTATAATGGTAAATTACGCAAGAACTCCCCTGTTGTTGAGATCTTTTCTGATATGATCAACGGCAAGGATCTTTCTAGATTCGGCAAGAAGGCAGATGTAGCCGTTGGATATATTAAGGATCTTGGCGCACGTGCAGACAATGGTGATTTTAATGCCGTAGCTGAATTAAATACTCTGAGACGATTTGTAGTTGAAGCTCCGGTAATGGAACAGATTAAGGCGCTTTCCATCTTTGGCTCCTATTCAAATGTTGGTTTTGATGAGAGTATTGAGAGAGAGGTATATGCACATTCTGGAGAGCATGCACGCATTCAGGCAGAAACCGGTGATGTGCCGTTCCCGACCATTGTAAAGGAAACTTATCCTGTTGCTCCGATCACGATCTCCGGAGGTTATGCAGTAGACTATCGTCGCGTTGCCGTTGGCGATATGTCTAAGGAAAACGAAGGTATGGAGCAGGTTAAGACTTCTATTTACAATCAGGCTGTCAAGTATGTAGTTGATAAGGTTCATGAATCCATTAAGAATGCGAGCGGAATTAAGTATGATCTTGAGATGGCAGGTCTTACTAAGACTGCGGTAGATGGAATTCTTGCTAAGATTCGTCGTTGGGGCAAGCCGACCGTACTGGCTGATTATGCGCTGTTATCTGAATTCATCCCGTGGGCTGGATACTCTGCTACGATTAATTCTAATACTGTGTTTGGAATCTCCGATGACATTATTAATGAATTGGCTCAGAATGGCTCCCTGTCTGCTTACAACGGCGCGATTCTTTCCGAAATTGTAAATCCGTATGACATTTATAGTGTAAATGAAGACGGTGATAATTTTGAAACCCTGCTCCCGGTTGGAGTTGGATTTATTGTACCGGCTGGCGCAAAGTCTCCGATTGCTACTTGGACTAAGGGTGGTCTTACCTCTTTCACTGGAAACGATGTAAAGAGTGGTAAGGTTCTGTCTAGATTTGATCTGAGTGTTGCAGCAGACGTTGCTAAGGGTCAGGAATATAAGATCGGTGTAATTTGCGACACTAATCTGTAATTTTTAATTTTCAGTCTATACATATGAGAGCTGCAAAAATTGCGGCTCTCTTTTATTGATAGAATTATGAAAAACAAAGAGAACTTCTATTGCTATTCTATGAGATTATATCATTTTTTAGTTGCACTGAATGAGAGATGTTACGTATCTAAGATTAATGTAACTACTGGAAATCGTTATTGGGTATTCCATAAGTCTGACAGACTAGATATACTCATAGAGCTATACAATAGTTTAAAGCATAAATTTAAGTGAATTTACTCAAATAGTTGATATCAGAATTATTAGTTGAAATGAGGTATAATAATGGCAGAAACCACAGAAATTCAGGAATTGAATCTCGATCAAAAGGTAACTATTAGAAGCATTGCTGGTTGGACTACTGGATTCGCACGCAAATATGACGGAATTGGAGATGTTACGATTCCGCCCGGAGGATCGGCTCGTCTCACGAGAAATGAGATAATTGCACAAGTGCAGAGCGGCAATAAGCTCTTAGCTGGAATTGACGGCAGGGGTAGTCATGCTACGCTGATCATTGAAGATGAACCTACTCGAATCGAAGTAGAATTTGATTCAGAAGATGGTAAGGTCAAGCAGAATGTATATTCCGAAGAGAAGGTAAAGGCAATGTTTGCTTTGAAGAATCAGAAAAACTTTGAATCAAAGATAAGAGATTCTATTGTTACAAGGGCAGAAAAGTATGCGATTATAAGCACGACTAAAAAGCTCGGATTGAACGACTATGGAAAGATTCGATTCATTGAAGAGTATACTGGTTATAAACTGCAATAAGAGGCGGCATACTGCATGAATACGAAAGGTCAAGAAGTGATAGAAAGCTTTGAATCGTCTTTTCAGGATAAGAATGTAATTCCAGATGAATTAGCGTGTATTTGGTTAATAAAAGCAGTTGCGCGTTACTCTATCGAGCTAGAGGATTTGGAATACGATAGAGACAGAGGAGAATTTAATACTAAACTAAGCCAGTATGTAATAGATACGCTCGCCGCATTCATGAAGCAAAGTTATATGGAACGAGAGATTTCAAAGATAAACAAACGCGTTTCGATTGTCACAAAAGACCTTTCAATCGACGGAAATGGTAATTCGAAATCCGCAGCAAAAAATGAACTTGACTACATAAATGCAGAAGCTCAGAAAATGACAGAACATCAAAAACCCTCTGCGTATGTATAAGGTGTTGTCATGGCAAAAGAATGGTATTTAATTAAGAGTCCGTATTTTCAATTCAGCGGATTCGAGAGCGAGCCTTATGACGGGATTTCCGATGCATTTCAAGAGATAGCTTCGACTGACATTGCAGAAAATGTTGAGGTATATAATTTTGACTTATCAGAGCGTAAAGCTGTGAGAGCAATTTTGCAAGGAAATACCGCAGACACAAAGCTAAAAACCAGAGGCAGAACTATGCTTGTACCAATTGGCACATGTACGGCTGGTATGTATGTAAAATATAAAGGCAAGTATTGGATTATTGTCGGAATGGTTGACGATAATAGATTATACGAGAAGGCTATTTTGAGTTTATGTAACTATTTGATCAGTTGGATTAACTCCGCTGGAAAACTTGTGCAGAGATGGGTTAGCATTACGTCTGCGTCTCAGTACAATAATGGCGAGACCGGACAGCAATACTATTTTGTTCGCAGCGATCAGCTAATGGTTGTAATGCCAGACGATGATGATTCATTGATGCTGAATACTGGTCATAGATTCATCATAGATAAAAAGTGTAGCGTATATGAAAAGATGGTTGATCCAGATACGTCCGTAGATACCAGCTTCGATGTTCAAACATACCAACTTACTCGTATCGATACCGTATTATTCGATTACCAAGGCAGTGGACATTCTGAGTTTATGGCATATCAAGATGAACAACGAGACCGTGACGGATATTATGTTATAGACGGCAATGGTTGCTGGCTTTGCGATCAACCCACTGAAAACACATTCGCACAAGTTAAAAAAGCATCTGAAATCCAATATAGTTCTGACACAATTTATTTAGGAATTAGTAGCGCAAAATTTACCGCAAAGTTTTATGATGAAACGGGAAATGAAATCGAAGCTTCTCCTACGTGGGATATTTCGTGTGATTTTGCTGACAAGCTGATCGTTGAATATGATGGAGCGTCAATTATCATTTCTGCAAAAGACAAAACGCTAATTCATAAACAATTTGAGCTTAAAATGAGTGCTGATGGATATAGTGAGTTATCTGTTACAGTCACAATATTGCCATTGATTTAGGAGGTGTATTGTGGGAAGAAATAACACGATTGCAGAAATCGGAAAGTTCAAAGAGGAAATCCACTCTGCACTGTTCAAGAATCAAGATATTTTAGAGTTATTGTTAGGAGATATTAATAATATGTCTCCGGAAGAAATTATATCTGGTTTTAAAAAACACGTTGAATCTCATTTATATATCGACGAAATCGTAGACGAAGCTATCACTTACATATTCTACGATGTGAGGGTTTCGAATATAGAAAAAGAACTCAAAAATATACGAGTAATCATGTATGTTATTGCTCCAAGAAATAATGAAATTGGAGACTATTATAAAGAAGGATATCACGGAAACAAAACGGATATCCTATCAGAAATGATAGAGGATACATTGATCAACGACGAAAAAACTGCAAACGCGTTTGGAATTGGGAAACTTAGACTGACAGATGTTGATATATACAACGCAACGAGATTTTATGGAAGGGTTCTCACTTTTAAAGTGTCTACATTTAGATGAAATTAGATTACGGCACTTCACTGTCCCCTTTTCCGGTTTTATTTGCCGGAGGGTCAATCAAAAAACCATCTTTAAGGGAAATTGCAGAGATAACTTTTGATCAGTTTAGTTTATATGAATTATTTTTGAGTTTAACTCCAGAATCTTACCATACTCAAATTGGCGATGCGGAAAAGAAAAAGTATTGGAATTCTTTGTCGAAAGAACAAAAAGAAAAAATGTCTTTATACGATTTAATCCTTGAAGACGATTCTTTGCAACAAGTTTATACGGAAATATTCAATTTCTTTTATATAGAGAAAATTGTATTTGTTGAAGACGCGTTCGTAATTTTGAAGCATGATATAGGGTCAATAGATCCAACAGATATTGCTCCGGAAGATGCGAAAGGGATTATATTCTGGGAAAACTTCGATGAGACGATTAATATAATACAGCAAATTTGTTGCATTAACAGCGACGACGCTGAGGAAGAAGATATTTCTCAGATTAACTTTAAAAATGAAAAAGCCAGAAAATTGTACATACGAATGAAGGATGCGGAAAAAAAGCAAAAGTTGCTTACGAAAAAAAAGAACAGTGAATATTATACTATTCCGAATATTATTTCAAAAGTATCTTCGAAACATCCGTCTATTAATCTCATTAATGTGTGGGATCTGACAATTTTTCAGTTATTTGATAAGTTTAACTGTTTACAAGTAAATTGCATGTATGATATTTCATGGACTAGATGCTCCGTATGGGGCGACAAAGAGAAGGCGTTTGATGCGTCTCTCTGGTTTAAAAATAAACAGAAATGATTCAATGCAGCCATTGGCTGTATTTTTTATTGTTTAAAATTAAGGAGGAAATTATAATGCCGGAACTTAATAAGGCGAATAGACAGGTATGCGATGTCGATATCCGATTCCTGAAGACGGGCAAGCCGTTCCTTTTCTTCGACACTGCAAACACCACTACTGTTGGACTTTCTGGCGATAGCACCTATGCAATGGCAAAGGGTTATAGACGAGTAGCATTCCAGAATCCGACCGAGGGCACGCTGACCATCGAGGCTCAGGTTGTACCGTTTAAGTTTTATGCGATGCTTGCCAGTGGCGTAATTGAAACCGAGGCGGCATATGCGGAGCATGTTGAAGTATCCGCAACTGAAGCGGGCAAACTCAATATTACCGACAATGGAATTGAGGCTGGTTCTATCTATGTATACGCCGCTGGAGAATATGGTGGCGAAGAAATCGAAGGCGTTTATGCGGACGGCGTATTTACTGCAACTACCGAAGGCGATATTGCAACCGGAGAAAGTTATGAAGTCGGTTACATTGTAGCAAAGGATGCTGGAGTAAAGAAGGTATCGTTTACTGAAACCACTCTGACTCAGGACTACTATATTACGATGTCTACTGTAGATAAGGACGAGGAAGGTGGTCTGACTCCGTTTATTATTACTGCGTACAAGGCGTCTGTACAGAGAGATTTCGAAATGGCATTCTCTTCTGAAGATGATCCGGTCAGCTACTCGATTACGTTCGATCTGCTTTCCGATAAGAAAGGCAGAATTCTTGATTTCGTAGAAGATTCTAACGTATAATTTTTGATTTACTGTGGTAGGGGGGGTATTCTCCCCTACCAAATTTTTAGGAGATGATGGCAAATGGTAAAAGAATGTTCCGTTATTCTTAACAACGACCGTGTTACCGTTGTGCGTTTTAACGATATAGACATCCAGTTTCCGTCCATCAAGCGCGATGCAAAAGCAGTTTATGTACAAAGAGAGAATGACAAATACAGTATTGTAGATAAACCCAGAAAGGCTGTGACAAAGCGCAAAAAAATTGAAACAACTGATTTAAATATGGACGAGCAGCCGGAAAAGACTGAATGGTCAGAAATAACAGAATAAATAGTGCAGTTGTATTGTAGTTTTATAGGGAGATTATAACTCACAATACGAGCAAATCTCCCTAATTTTTTGCGTACAGCTCAAAATTAAGGAGAGATAACTTGAAAAGGAAAATTGAGTTCAAGTCGCTAAACGAAGCGTTTGAATGTTATGGGCGCGATAATTTAATACCAATCGACTTGATTAAACAGCAAATTTTTTACGCGAAAAATGGATGTCAGCCGGTATTCATTTGGGAAAAAGAGGGGTCTGATGGGAAGCTTACATGCTGGTATTTAAAAAGCGAAACAATGTATGTTTACCATAAGTGGCTCGCAAATAGACCAAATAAGCAATGAATGTAGGCAAAGTATTTGAGGGATGCATACACAAATCAATTCCAGATTACGCATTATTATATCGTCTGCCAGATTCCGCACAATCATTCGGAGGAGGGGAAAACCTAAGATTCAGCAAAAAGAATCCGTTTGATTTTTTAATGTGGGATTCAGTCGCACATATATTATTTGCTTTGGAATTAAAAACCGTTCAAGGTAAATCTATTTCATTTGAGCGAGACAAATCAAACACCGGAATTATTCATTTGCATCAAATAGAGGGTTTGAGCAAGTGGAGTACATACGACGGAATTGTTGCTGGTTTTATTATTGAATTTCGAGCAGTAGAAAAGACGATTTTTATAAAGATCTCGGACTTCATCGAATTAACCAATCAGATTCCTAAGAAAAGTTTTCGGATTGAAGATTTGGATAAATATGAAATTACGTATTTGCAGATACCTCAAACGAAACTAAGGAAGAATTATAGGTATGATATCGACCACTTTATTAAAGAAATAAGAATCTCGGAGGAAAATAAATGACAATTAATAGAAATTTATCTGTAATTGACTATGCGCTCGTAGTTGAAAATATTGTTCATGGATATTTTGGTGTGAACGGAGAGTATCAGCCTCATATTGGCAGAGTAAATGCGATGAGGTTGTTCTGGAATCATTGTGTTACCCTTACGAAATATGACAATGAAATTGGCCATAATGTTTCTAACCCGATTCAACTGAATGATGTATTTACAGATAAAGAGTTTATCGCTGCGTATTATGATGAACCGTGGGACGAAGAGGGTCTTACATTTGATAACGCATATAATGATGCTCACCTGATCATTAAAGATAAGCTGCAATCGGTGAATCGTATATTTGATCGTGTAAGTAATTTAATCGAAAACTTTATGGACAGAGCTTCCGAGGCGTTTAATCCAGAGTTGCTCAATGCTATCAAATCGATTGCAAATGAATTGGGTGCGGATAAAAATATGATCGATGTAATTGCAGATTTATATCAGGATTCCGCGAGTTATAAAAACAATATTGAAATGGCGGATCGGAAAGAATAAAGGTGATGAATCATGCCCGCTGCAACAAGCATGTCTGGATTGAGGGCGATGTTGATGAAAGAGATGGCGAGCGCGATGAATGAGGCGAATTCTAAATCATTAGAAGGAATGAAGCAAAGCTTATCTGAGTTTTACGGCGGAGGAAGCCCAAGAGAATATAAGCGTACCGGAATGATGGGAAATACACCAGAAACCACGGGCGTTTCTGTAGGCGGAACATCGGCAAGTTTTGAAGCCAAACTAAACGGAGGATATTCATATTCTACTGGATCTAATCCGTCTGGTGATACTGTTCTTGGTTGGGCTGAATCTGGTTCGGCTGGAATTGTCGGCACGCCTGGATTTTGGGCAAAATCAGAAGAGAGAATTGAACAAGCATTGAATGACGCAATGAGTAGTCATTTTGGATGATCCCACAAGGAAGTGATAACAATGGGAAATGGGAGAACTACTGTATATAACCGAATCACATCAAAAGAAAAATTAAGTGCAGTTAATCCAAGAAACCTTGAATTAGGAGAGGATTTTCTGGATTATTTGTCTTCTATCGATAGAGCAGACTCTACGATTAAGCAGTACGCTGCAATTTTGAATATATTTTGGTGTTGGAACGAGGAGTATAACGGCGGTAAGTTTTATGTAGATTTGAAGAAAAGAGAGATTGCAAAATTTCAGAATCATGCGATTAAAGAATGGGGCTGGTCATCTAGTCGTATTCGAACGGTTAAGTCTGCATTATCTTCTCTTGGAAATTATGTAGAAAATATTCTGGATGATGAATATGAGAATTTCAGACCGATAATTAGAAAAATTGAGTCCCCAACGAAAGCCGAAGTTCGTCAGAAGAGTATTTTTACGGAAGAAGAACTCCAGACGCTTCTGGATTGTTTAGTAGATAAAAAGAAATATAAGCAAGCATGCATGCTTTCTTTGGCTATGAATAGTGGTAGACGAAAGTCTGAATTGACTCGATTCAAGATTACATACTTTTCAGACAGCTGCCTTATATGTGATGGTGCGTTATATAAGACTCCGGAACAAATAAGAACTAAAGGTCACGGATCTCACGGAAAAATGTTACATGTTTACACTTTGGCATCCCCATTCAAACCGTATTTTGATCTATGGATGGAAGATCGTAAACGTCTTGGGATTTATTCTCCTTGGCTTTTCCCTGTTACACATGGAACGGATTGGGAAAACGAACCAATGAATCCAGACACGCTTAATTCTTGGGCTTTAACATTTACAAAGATACTTGGTAAGCCATTCTACTGGCATAGTTTGAGACATTTCTTTACTACAAAGTTATCTGAAGCTAATTTACCAGATAGTGTAATACAGGATGTTGTAGGCTGGGAGAGCGCGGACATGGTAAAAATTTATAACGATACATCTACAGAGGCATCGTTTGAAAAGTATTTCGGAAAAGATGGAATAAAAAACGTTCGCGCCTCTTCCCTTTTGGATTTGTAAGGTGGTGAAAAATGTCTGACTTTGTAGCGAGAGTTCGAGCAGAACTTGACGATTCCGGAATAGAACAAAAACTAAATAATCTAACTAAAGATAGAAACTTAAAACTGAATATTGATGCTTCTGAAATCGACAACGCGATTGCAAATATCGAAAAAAAACTCACTGCATTAAGCAAAGTAGAGATTAAGATTTCTGGGTTAGATGCTTCTTCTGCTAAGAAATCCGGAGCAACTTATAGCAGCAGCCTGATCTCAGGCATTAATAAAAAGTTATCCAATGGAGCGTTCGAAAAATATATTTCGAATATAAATAAGCAGTATCAAAAAGCTATTAATAGCGGGGATGCAAAACAATTAAATAAAGTAAAACAGCTCCAAGCTTCGATGCAGAGGGCATATAAAGCTATGCAATCTGCGGGAAAGTCTGGAGACATCAATGCGCTTACTTCAAATTACAAACTGTTTAACAATGCTTTAACAGAAGCGCAGAACAGGCTATCCACAATTAGTGCACAATCTAAAACGTTTGCGGACTCTTTACAGATAAAGGGTTTGGACAATAAAATTGCGAGTTGGATGGATTCGAATGCGGATAGTGCAAAACGATTTGGTTCTGAACTGACTGGGATTAGATCTAAATTACAGAGCGCTTTAAGTGGTTCAGGGAAAATGAATATTGGAGAATTTGAAGATATTGAATCAAAATTCTCTGGAATAACGCAGCAAGCCACAAAAGCGTCAAAAGCACAGGATGTATTATCTAAATCCATGAAGATGTCGAATTCGATATCGGATTGGATGAATAAAAATGTGGCATCTGCCAAGCAATATGGATCAGAATTGCAAACTCTGCAAGGACTTCTCAAAGATAACACAGATGCTTCAATGCTCAAAGATGTTACGTCTGAGTTTAATCAGATTAAAGAAAAGTCGAAAGCGGCTGGAACTGAAATCTCAGCTTCATTTAAACAGGCTCTTAGAAGCGGAGAATTCACTGATACATTTAATGAATTCAAGTCTCAATTCGGTCAATTAGGTAGTTCGGCACCCAGCGAAGCCGCCAAATCTATAAATCAGCTAGATACTGCGTATCGAAATTTGTTTAGCGCTTCAAAATCTGGAGATTTCACTCAGATGGCGGCCGCACAAAAAGCGTTTGTTACACAAACAAAAGAGACTGCTTCTGTGTTAAAGCAAGCACAGCAGGTTCAGAAATCTATGGAATTCTCGGATTCTTATATTGAGCGAATGAATAAGCAGCTTGATACTAACGCAATTGGTGCATCAATTGCAAATGTTGAGGCTCAATATAAAAAAATATCATCGCTTAATGATTCAAGGGTTTCAAGCGTTGCTAAAGATATAGGGTCTTTAAGACAGCTATCTCAGGCAATAGCAGATCCATCAAATGGTATTCAAAAACAAGCGCAAGCGTTTCAGCAGTATGAAACCACCTTGGCTAGAGTTAAGAATACCATGACGGAAATCTCCGCATCCAATAAAATGTTTGCGGACTCTTTACAAGTAAAAAATTTAGATAATGATATATCTAGTTGGATTAGCAAGAATAGCAAAGCAATAAAAGATTATGGATCAGAGCTAACTGCTTTACAAACAAAGCTGAGAGCAAATCCGAACGGAATGGATATTGGAGAATATAATCAAATCCGTACCGCATATAAAAATATCGTTGCGGATGCTACGATGGCTGGAAAAACTGGACAGACTTTTGCGAATACGTTTTCGAAAGCTTTTAGAAGCATTCAGAATTATGTTGGAGTAAGCACTATTATTTTCTCTGCGATAGACACGGCAAAGAAAATGTTTAATGAAGTCAAGACAATTGATTCCGCAATGACAGAATTAAACAAGGTAAGTGATGCTAGTGGATCTCAATTATCGCAGGTATTTGAAAATTCAAAAGAAAGCGCCAGAGACTATGCTACGACTCTGAGTGATATGATTAGCGCGACGGCTGATTGGAGCAGACTGGGATACGGTATAGATCAGTCTCAGGATTTAGCCAAAGTCGCAGCTCTATACAAAAATGTTGGAGATAATATTGATATTTCAACTGCTAACGAGCATTTGATTTCGACGATGCAAGGATTCTCTATGGAGGCATCTTCCGCAGAAAGCATCGTCGATAAATTCAATGAAGTATCCAATAATTACGCGATTTCTTCGGATGGAATTGGCGCAGCACTCGAAAGATCTGCTTCTTCAATGAGCGCTGCAGGAAATAGTCTTGATGAGACAATTGCGCTTGTAACGGCAGCAAATACTGTCGTTCAAGATCCTGATTCTGTTGGTAATGCATTTAAAACGATCTCAATGCGTATCAGAGGCGCGAAGACCGAGTTGGAAGCTGCCGGAGAAGATACCGAAGGAATGGCGGAAAGCACCGCAAAATTAAGGGAAGAAATGATGGCGTTGTCCGGCGTAGACATTATGCAGGACGAAAATACGTTCAAGAGTACATATCAGATCATGGATGAATTGTCCCGGAAGTGGAGCGGACTTACGGACATTCAACAGGCTTCGATTACTGAGTTGATCGCCGGTAAACGCCAAGGCAATATCGTATCTTCTCTGATGAATAATTTTGATATTGCCAGAGATGCATTGCAAAGCTCTCTCAATTCTGAGGGTTCTGCAATGGAAGAAAACGAGAAATACCTTGATTCGATTCAGGGCAGAATTGCAAACTTCCAATCTTCGTTCCAAGAGTTATCCTCAAATACACTGGACTCCAATTTCTTAAAAGGAGCTATCAGCGGAGCAACGGCTTTCTTAGATGTTTTATCTAAGATTCAAGACGTAACCGGAGGAATTGGCGCATTTGCAATCAGCGGCGGATTAGCTGCATTTATCAAGAACTTTGATTGACCCATAAATCATAGGGTTACGCTTCCTATTATTAGCGAGTCTACTTCACACCGAGAACACAACGAGATGGTGTTGTGAACAAGGTGCGTTAACATGGAGGTTCTTGGCGTCGCAAGACGTTTTATATCCAGAGGAGTAATTGCTGGAACATATCAGTGGCACATAACCAAAACGGAATTGGCAACAATAAACGGAAACGGTTTTAAAATATGTGTCATGTTTATTATAATCAGCAGCGCACAATCTGACGTAGCGCGGTAAGGTACATCCCGATAAAACGGAGTAACCCTTTTTGCAGATTGGACGTTCACAGACTACCGATCCTCCCCGCTTCCCTACCTTACAGGGATACGGGTAAAGTATAGTCGAAAATGTGATTAAAAACCACGCGGTGATATGCGTGGTTTAAATATGAGTTGACTGTCTCTCAAAAACAGTAGTCTACAAACCTCATGTGTGTTACAATATTCATGAGGTGATATATATGGAAAATAATTTATACGGAAATAGAGACGAAAAATCCCCGGCATATGAGATTTCTTCATTGAACACTGATAAAGTGTTGAAAACAAATGAGAATCTTTTAAATACGATCATGCCACAATCAAAGAAAGAAGGAGAACAAAAATAAATTCACTAATTAAAGCGGTAAACAATATTCAGTTGATATTTGAATATTTTCTTCCGGGATATTTACTCATACTGGTATTTAGTTGTGCATCCGGGGCAAAGAAAATCAATTCAGAATACATATTATTAAATTCAGTAATATCCAGCGTGGTAATTCGTGCGGCATTTGATTTAATCACTGGAGAGAAGATTCAGAATTTCCCTGCGAGAATTATTCTTATGTGTGTTATTTCTGTAGCATCGTCTGCGATTTGGAGAGCTGTTCTCTCTAGTAAAATTTTCAATTGGATTACTACGCGATTATTCAACAGAACGTTTACAAATAGCTTCTGGGAAGATGCGATCAACTGGAAAAGCGGCGCACAAATTTTGTTGCATATGAAAAATGGAAATATCATTCATGGGTATGTTAAGACAATGCAAGAAGATTGTGACGATCCTTATCTGGCATTACAGAAATTCAAAGTGTTGGATGGCGAACAAAATATTCTTCAAGACTCTTCCAATGTCACGGCGCCATGTATTGTTGTGGTTAAGCTTTCCGACGTTGAGAGGTTTACGATTATATAAAAAGAATAATACATTGTACGATTTGCAATATCGACAACCGATGACATACAAAAAGACCACCTAAACAGGCGGTCTTTTTATTTGCATATCACTTATGATTACAATGAAATTTTCTCTTCTATGAATGATATCATTGTTTGTGTTGCGACATCTTGAAAGATAGCAAGCGGTACGGATGCTAAAGCGGAAATTTTGCCGTTCGCTTTTTTGAATATACGCTCATCTCGCATAGTGTTTAAGAATTCATGTCCTCCGAAGGTAATATCTGTTATTTCAACCCAATCCTTTACAGGGATTTCTATGAAGTCGATGTAACCAGCCTCGCTCAACTTCATGATCGTATAAACAATATCCTCGTACAGATATTTTTGGTTTAATTCAATGTCGTTGCCACTTGTTTCATCATTATAGTTACTTTTTTAATTCATACGATATTATCATATCTTTTACACTTTATGGCTTGATAATATGCTATTAACCATGGTATTATTAATTAAAAAGATGGCAAGAGGGGTTGTAAAATGGGAAAATTTCCAGACTGCTTTCCTGAAAACTTTGAATCTGAAATTCTTCCAAACGGAGCAGCTGATAATAACCTTGAGGTTTATAGAATCGCCAAATATGGAATAATCAATAGGGATGCTTTTATTAGCACATATGAAGAAATTCAACGCAAATTAATTCCTCCGCGAAAAAAACTTGATAAAAATGACCCTAGTACATATTCTACGTCTTGTCAGATGGAACTAGCCGATGCCAAATATCTCCTAACTATATTTATGAGACACAAACCTGATGCAATTATTACGAAAGGCGCCACAGAACCATCGTGCGGAGTTTCGCAAATTACTTCTGAAAGAACTGGGCAGAATAATTCACATGTGGATTGGTGGATTTACAAAGATGCCTCTCCGCATAAATATTTTAGTGAGGTGAATCAGAATGAATGATGCTCCCTATTTTAGAAATCTAAAGTCAGTTGGCAATTTATATTTGTCACATGTGTTTCTTTCTTTTGAAAATGAACCGATAATCTTTATATGTACGGATAATTATAGAAATCTGTATTTGTGTCTTTGTTCTGAAATACGTAATGAGCAAAGATGGATTATCTCAAAATGCTCATTAGAATGCATTAAAAGCCTAATCTATAAGAAAATAGAAATTGCATCTGTGTTTTTAAACTCTGATTTGTTGTTGCAAGTAATATTGGATATTACAGGAGCGGAGTCAAATGAAATAATATCCGTGAGCGATTTGGATCGATTAGATCTGCCTGAAGACGGAGTTTATCTTAAATGCGACATTGACGCTGCTGATGACTTCTTAAAAAAAGTGGTAGAAACGCTGATCTTAACATATAATCAAAAAAGATACGCAGCATCTTATCAGTCTAGCTTTTGCCAGACAGATACATCTATAGAGAGCACTGATATTTGCGTTCATAGCAATGACTATAAAAACACTGAAAATTACAAACCAGTGAACAAATCAGATCATTGCACCATAGAAGATGGGAATGGTATGCTATTACAATGCATATTGGCAGCCTAATTAGGAAGGAATTATTATGAAAACTAGCAACTTTCAATTTGAATCTCCGGTTTTAGAGGAATTAGTTTTTGCAGTTAATCCAAAATTCAAAGCATCAAACGAGAACATCGAAATGAAAAACGCTTTTCATACCGATGTGAAACGTGTAGAGAATCAGCGAGTAGCAAAGGTTTCACTGACATTAACAATAAACGAGACTGAAGAAGATGTTCCGTTCAATCTAAGAATCAGATTATCTGCATTATTCAGATGGAATGATTCATTATCAGATGAAGCGGTAGATGCAATGTTAAAAATCAATGCTTCCGCTCTGCTACTCAGTTACATGCGTCCGATCGTATCTAACGTGACGAACTATTCGAGATTCCCTTCTTACAATCTGCCATTTGTAAATTTTGTTGACGGCTAATATTTAAACAAAAAGACGGCTTTAGTCAGCCGTCTTTTATAATTTAAGTATCATCTCCCCGGCTTCCACTTATGTCCGCATCGCTGGCATACGTTTCTCGGATCTCCGCTTCCCCAGAATCCGGTTACGATGGAGAATCCGCGATTTACAGTGGATATAGAAGTGGAACCGCATTTGGGACATCTGATGCGATTTTCGCTTTCATGATTTGGCTTTTGAACGCTTAAAGCTTTTGAAAGCCTATCTCCGAGATCCAGTTCTTCAGATTCAGCATCTGGTTCGAGTCGGACGACAGCGCCAAAGCTTTCGAACTTTGCCTTTAGTAGTTCTGCGTCCTCTTTTTTTACGCCGGATAAGATTGTGCCCGAAAGTTGTTCTTCTAGATCAATCGCTTCTACTAATTTAATATCATATAATTCCGCGATCATTTCTGTTACTAACCCACCATAATTATTTTCTTTGCTTATCAGTATAATTTTATATCTATTATTCGACACTGTGTATTCCACAGGGCACCCACAATGCGGGCATGCACTAGCCTTGTCTGAAATTTCTTTTCCGCATTCTACGCATTTGATCAGCATGTAAAGCACCTCCTAATTTATATTATTATATCACATTGTCGCTAAAAAGTACAGGAAGTGTGCTGAGTAGTCTGGGAATATTTTCAACAAAGAATAGTATTTTCGGCGAATTGACTTCTGATGCGCTAAATCTCGATATTCTGAAAGAAGGAAGCTCAGAATATAATAAATTAATTAAAAAAATCTCTAAATATAGTGATGATGCAAAGGTTGCTCTCGGAAAAACGGTATCCAAGGAAACTCTAGGGAACCTAGTAAGTGCTGGCGCGATCACAGCCGAGCAAGCGGCACTTGCAACCACCGCATCTTCCGGAGTATCTGCTCTTGGAGCGGCTTTCCGAGGCGCCGCGTCTGCCGCCGGAAACTTTGTGACTGCATTAGCGGCAAACCCATACACTTGGTTAATTGCCGGAACGGCTGCCGTAGTATATGCTCTTAATAAGCAAGCCCACGCATTTGATAATGCTGTAGAAAAAGCCAGTGGATCGCAATCCGAATATGAGGGTGTAGCAAGCGAACTGGAATCTGTAAATTCCGAGCTTGACAGTACGAAGTCTAGAATCAGTGAATTACAGTCTGCAGGAAAGCTCACTCTGACAGAGAAAGCCGAACTTGCAAAACTCCAGTCTCAGAACAGAGAACTTGAGAGACAAAAGGCTCTGTTAGAAGATAGCGCAAAGATCAAGCAGGAACAAGCAGTAAATGATGCATATAATGCCCTTACGATCAAGTCGTCTGCTGTAAAAATGAACAGCGAAGAAGCGTCTGCATATACTTCTACATCTGTAGCTGGATATGACACTTATGTTCCAACTGATATAATCACCAAGACAAAAGATGATTTAAATAATCTGAGCAAGCTTCAGGATGATTATAATCATATTTACAAGCGGTGGAGCGATATTGATGCGTCTGCGAGTGAATCAGATCTAAAGAAGAAGGAACAGCTGAGGAAAGAATTAGATAGTAAGCAATCTGAAATTGACAAACAAACATCAGACATATCTGAAACTATCGGAGACTTGTCTACTCTGCAGCAAACAATGCAGGCTGCAGCGAGCAACGGACTGTTAAACAGCAAACAACTTTCTGTGCTTGATGACTTAAATTATGTTATTGATTCGTTTTCTAATAGAGATCTGACTGGTGTAGAGAAGGATCTTGCCGGTCTAGAATCATTCTTCTCTGGAAGCTCCGCATCCGGAATGAAGGATTATATCTTAGACAAAGTAATCAACGACGGACAGACTGCCACTGAGGCGATCAATTCCCTTGGTCTTTCTTTGAATGACTTAGGCGTTTCGGACGGCGCAAATCTCAATAAGTATTTCAAAGAACTTGCGAAGTCTGCGAAGGAAGCTAATGGCTCTGTTAGCAAAATTGACGGAACCATGTCCGGCATTGCGACTGCAATGGAAAGCAAGAATGCCGGATCAGATTTTGAAACATTCGGTGGATATTTAAAGACGGCAAAAGAGCTTTATGACAAAGGGTTAGTCGGAACGGATGATTTCAAGACAGTTGCGAAACTTCTTAATGGTGGTAAAAAGGGGTATACAAAGGCATTCGAACAAAACTATAAGAATGCAAAAAGATATTTTACAACCGACAAAAAAGGTAACTTTACTAAGAGCGGAATAGACAATTTCTACGAAGATCTTGCGGCTGCAACTAAGAACGCTGGAAAAGAATTTGAAAATACCGCTCAGGCCGCAGCTGAGATGAATATGCCTCTTGAAGAGTTCGAGATGCTGATGGGCAGAGCGTCTGATTATGGCGGGAAAAGATATAAAAATGTCTTTGGAGATATGAAAAAATCCTCTGAGGCTATTGAAGAAGCTAATACGCAACTTGAGCAACTCGAAGACCTTTATAACGGCATGGACGATGGCGCAGAGAAGGACGCACTCGGCAAAAAACTATTTGACGAAGGCGGCTGGAAAGATCAGATAGATCAGGCAAACAAAGATCTTGAATCATTAAACGACGAAGTAGTTGTTCAGATGCGCCTTGAATATGATCGAGCCTATTTAAATCAGCAAGCAGAACAGGCTTATCAAGACTCTGTATATTCTGGAGGCGATCCTGTAACTACAGGACAGGCAATTACTGCTGGATTATCAGCAATTGACACCATGAAAGAGCAATATGGTTTCAATAATAAAAAGGTTGAAATCCCAGTAGAATTCAAAAACGCGGAACAGAATATTTCAAACCTTGAGTCTAAGCTAAAGGAAGCCACTGCAAGCGGAGATGAATCTGCGGTAAAATCTTATCAAAGCCAGCTTAGAGACGCCGTAGAGTCATATAGAACTGCGCTTGAGGATTATGGGGACGTTGTAGATGTTCCCGTAGATCCGAATACAGAGGACGCCAAAAAAGGGATAGATTCGTTTAGAAAATCAGAAGAAGGAAAAAAGATATTAGCCAAAGTAGATCCTGAAGTTGATGGAAAAAAAGTTGAAGATGAAATCAGCGAAGGTGAATATACTGCAAATGTAGATGCAAAGATGAATGATGGCACATTCTCTTTAAACGAAGGCGATATCGAAGATGTGGAATATAATGTGACCGCAAACGATGAAACCGGAGAAGGGGTTAAAAGCGCACAAGAACATCTGGATTCTTTGGAAGATAAGACAGTTCACGTAAAAGTTAAATACGAGGACGACGAAGGAAATGAGCGCGACGGAAAGTTCTCTGTAAATCCTAAAAGCGGAAACCAATACTACAGAAAAGATACATCTGATCCATCTCTCAAAGGCGGAGAAAACCCGACAAAGAAGCGTACCCCACTCGATGGATTAAATGATCAGTACAGCGGGGTAAATTCGAAATCTGCCATTGAGTTTGGCATTTCAAATGGGCAAGATATTATTTCCAAAATACAGTCGAATCTAAGTGGGAATGTTGATGTTCCGGTAAATATAATCGCAGAAAATGAGCAACTTGCAACGCAGTTACAGGGATTATCTCCGGAAGTAAAGGCAAAACTTGGCATTGATGAGAACTGGTCTGTTGATGATATTATTCAAAAAATACAGGATGGTACAATTGATATTCCAGCAGATGTCGAAGTTGATCCGCAATCTATCGACACAACAAAGAATCAACTTGCAGGACAAAGTTTTGACGTAAATGTTGATGGGCAGGTCAATCAGCTTGATACTTCGGGCACGGAAGGTAGTGTCGTCTCTCTCGAAGGTCAAGTAAACAATGTAAACGCAGACAGCACTAATACGCCAGTTATAGATCTGGCTGGTAATGTTGTCGGGTATACTAACCAAGAGCAAACACAGGTAGTCGATCTTGAAGGCAACGTCACAGAAGTCACCGTAGAAGAATCTGGAAGCGGATATAAATACGTAGATCTTGAAGGCAATGTTGTAGCATATTCTACTCCTGCACAGCCTCCGGATGTAGATATGAACGGCAATGTTACAAATGCTGATACATCCTCTGTAAATGGTTCGAATGTATCTCTTTCAGGACAAGTACAAAGTGCGGATACGTCTGGTGCATCCGTACAGCCGGTATCTCTTCAGGGAAATGTAGATTCGGCGAATACGTCTAGCGTAGAAGGGCAAGAAGTAACGCTTCAGGGAAATATTCAAGCCACCCCACCGACAGATACGTCTCTCGGAACGCTAACAATACCCGCGCAAATTCAGCCAACCGGAAATGTACAAGGCGAAACTCAACAAGTAAACGTAACGGGTGTAATGACATCCGTCACGCCAAACGCAACCATTCCTCCTGTGAATGTGAGCGGAAATATGACGTCAATTAGGACGAGCGTGTCTGCTCCCCCAGTCAATGTAAAAGGCAACGTCACTTCCCTGACGATGGCCACAACCGCACCGTCGGTTAATGTAACCGGAAATGTTACGAATTTAAACACCCCTACATCTACATCTGTAGGTGTAACATATTATATTGCAGGGCAAGCGAAACCTACTGCAAAGTCTACGTCCGTAAATTACAAATTAGGAAAGCAGGATAAACCCAGAGCACAAACAGCGACTGTTAATTATAGCCTTGGATATCAGTCCCCTCCGAAGGCTATGACCGCGACTGTTAATTATAGCCTTGGATATCAGTCCCCTCCGAAGGCTATGACCGCAAAAGTTAACTATAGCAAAAATAATCCGTTCAACGGAACAGCTCACGCTCAAGGCACTGCTCAACGATATCAAGCATCCGGTAATGCAAATGCTTCCGGAAACTGGAGTATACCGTCAAACCAAACCTCTCTGATTAACGAGGTAGGTCGTGAAATATTTGCGACTTTTGCATAGAAATATGCAAAAAAAATTTATCTAACTGCTGGAAAACCGTAAAGCTATTCATACCACAACGCAAGGATGAAATAAGCCTAAACGTGAAGGTTGCGAAAGCAGAAAGAATTGAATAGATGAATATATGGCGCAAGCCTAAGTATTTTTGACAAACACCTGTCTACGGATCGAGGTGTTTTTATTTTTGTCTAAAATCGGCAATCAGCAACGAAGCTCCGAACAGGAGAACGCTCAACGACTATTCCTTATGGAAGTAGGGTTGCAAGCTATTGGCAACTCGAAATGGTAAATATGTAATTCGAAGAATATTCGCATGAATAGGAGGTGAAGAATGTTAGTTCCAAATCAGAAAATCGAAATAACATGGAGAGGAAATAATAAGGATTATTATATCTCTAAGGGTTATGCATTTACTGGATTTGGTAAAAAAATCGAAGTATGTGCGGAAGATCTTTCATCGAAAAATTCTCATAAAATTTACGCGAAATGCGATATATGTGAAGACATAAAATATATATCGTTTGGAAAATATAATGAAAATATTGAACATAATAACGGTAAATATGTTTGTCACAAATGCTCTGCGCAGGTAAGACATAACAGAACATTAAATGATAGACAAAGGAAATATTATGATGCATTATTAAAAGTGTGCAAAGAAAATAATTACGCGTTGCTGTCTGATATAAATGAGATCAAAAACAATCGCTCTTATATAATGTACTCTTGTTTGCAGCATGGCAAACACTCTATGCGTGTTGCAAACATGCTATCCGGGGAGAGATGCCCGGATTGTAAATTGGATAATGCCAGTAAAAAATATAGGCTTGATTACAACGATGTGGAACGTAGAATAAAAAATTGTGGAGGAACATTATTAAATAAGGATAAATACGTAAATCAAAAAGAAAAAAATTTAAAAGTTTTATGTGGCGTTTGTGGAAATGAGTTTATTACATCTTTAAACCTTTTTACTCAACATGGAGGGCAGGTATGTACTAATTGCGCACATTTGCATAGTCAAGGTGAGAGAAAAATCTTTTATTATTTACAGAATAATAATATTGATTTTGAGCGAGAAAAGAGATTTGATGATTGCAAAGACAAACGCACATTGCCTTTTGATTTTTATTTGCCGGAGTATAATATGTGCATCGAATACGACGGGCAACAACATTATAATGATGGATTTTTCCCAACGGATATTTCATATACTAAATCCCATGATGACATTAAAACAGAATTTTGTTCAAATAATAATATTCGTCTATTGAGGATTCCATATTGGGAATTAAATAATATTAACTCTATATTAAATAATGAATTACATAAAGATATAGTCTGAACCTTATATGAAAATATAAGAATGGCAAAAGCCATTTACCAGCGTAGCGAACTGGTATAACGAATTTGGAAATAATTGTGAGAGGCGGGAAATGGTTTGACGTAAACAATGGTTATCCTGCGTTTACTAAGCTAAAAAAGGGCGACATCGTATTTAACCATAAACAAACAGAGCAGCTCTTCAAAAATGGATATGTAACTGGATCTCACGCGAGAATTTTTGGTTCTTCGTATGCGAGAGGAACGGCATATTCTGGCGGCTCAAGCAAGTACAATAACGCGATCACCAAATATAGTGCTGCATACTTAAAAGCTATGCGTACTACTACCAGTACGAAAAAGGGATATGGTTCGACCAGCCTGTCTACTAAGACAATAGAAGACTGGATTGAAAGAATCTTTACTAAGCTTGAGAACGCCGTGTCTAGATTTTCTACGGTGGTAGATAATGTTAGCAAATCGTTTTCTGTTAGAAAAACGAATGCAACAAATCAGATTAATGCAACTAAATCATTGGCAACGCAATCTGGAAAGGCTGCAACGAGATATTTGAAGGAAGCCAATGCACTTGGACTTAGTAAAAGCTATGTCGATAAGATCCAATCCGGAGCAATTGATGTTCAATGGATTCAGAACCAAACATCAAAAGGAAAAGAAAAGAACAAAGCTCTTTTGGAAAAGATTTCGCAATATATAGATCTTTACGATAAGTCTCAAGATGCTTTACAAAAACAGTTGGAAGCACAGGCAGACCTAGCAGAAGCTGTAGCGACCAGAGCGGATTTGATTGCTACCGAATACGAGGGGAAAATTGCAACCGAGGTTACAAAATACATAGATTCTCTTGAAACGCAATTGGACAACGATAACGTAACTCATAGCTCCGCAGATTATCAAAAACTAATAAGTTATTATAAAAAACAGGAGACGTATTTAAACCAAGAAGCTGAGGCTCTTAAAAAGCAGTTAAATGCTGATATTAAATCTGGATACATTGTAAAAGGCACAGAGGCGTGGTATGAGCGTCAACAACAAATTGACGAAGTTACCCTATCCGCTAATGAGGCTAAGGTGGCGCAACAAGAAGCTGCAAATCAACGCTTTGAAAATATAAAGAATGAATTTGAGGCAGAGCTAACCAAATATGATACAATTGCAAGTTTAATCGAAACATATATAGATACTGCAGAAGCATATGGATTTGCCGATTCTACGGTTTGGTATGATGCGCTTAGGAATAATTCTGTAAGCAACCAGAAACAATTGATTGCAGAACGGGATGCTTTGTTGTCTCAATTAAATGCAGACCTTAAAGCTGGATCAGCGAAAGGCGGACTTGATAGAAATACGATTGAATATAATGATCGAATTGCCGAGATTGATAAGCTCACGGTTCAAATTGCAAAAGAATCTCAGGCTATTGCGGAATACAACCAAAATATAAATGAGATCAAGTGGGATAGCTTCGACAAGGTTCAAGACAAAATTGAAGAAGCGATTGACGAAGTTGACTTCTTTATTAAATTAATTTCTAGCGATGAACTCGTAGATGATAATGGAAACTTTACTGCCAAAGGAGAAGCAACCATGGCACTCCATGTTAAAAACATGGGGTTATACAATCAGCAAGCGGCAAATTATGCTAATGAAATCAAATCGATTAACGCATCTCTTGCAAAAGATCCGTACAACCAAGACTTAATTGATCGTAAATCGGAGCTTGTATCCGCGCAGCAAAAAGCCATACAGGCAGCACAGGATGAGAAAGATGAAATTAAAGATCTAATATCTGATGCGTATGATGCACAGTTAGATTCTTTACAAGATATAATTGATAAGTATACCGATGCATTGGATGCACAAAAAGATCTTTATGATTATCAGAAAAGAGTTCAGGAGCAGACAAAGAATATCGCGTCGCTTCAAAAACAATTATCTGCATATCAGGGAGACACTTCTGAAGAAGCAAAACAGACGATTCAAAAATTAAAAGTTGAGTTAGAAGAAGCAAAGTCTGATCTTGAGGAAACTCAATATGATAAGTATATTACTGATCAAAAGCAAATGTTGGATGATTTCTACGGAGACTATGAAGACGCTCTTTCTTCTCGCCTTGATGATACGGATAGTTTAATTCAATCAGCGATCGATTCTGCGGCTGCAAACACAAATTCTACTAACAATACTTTGACTACGTTGGCAAACAGCTTAGGATATACAATTTCGTCTGCGATTTCCAGTGTATCTCAAATAGCTAATTCTGCGAATCAAAGCGTACAAAACTCCACTTCGGAAGCAGATAGAAACGCGGCAAATAATACGTCTACGTCATATTCTCAAAGTTCAATATCGAAAACACAGCCTACAAATTCTTCTTCCGGATCTGGATCATCTTCCGGATCATCGTCCAGCTCTTCTTCGAACTCAAACTCTAGTTCGTCAAATACGTCCAACTCGAACAATACAACTACATTAAAGGCGCAAACTATAACAACGAGAAAATCTTCGTATAGCGTAACGGTAGGCAAAACGACGTCTATTGGAGCAAAAGCATCCGGAGGAACCAAACTGAGCTACTCTTCTAAAAACACATCGATTGCTAAGGTCAATTCTTCTGGCATTATTACCGGTGTTAAAGCTGGTAGCACGACGATTACAATTTCTGCTGCGGCATCTTCTACTTATAAATCGGCAAGCAAAACTATCACTGTAACCGTAAACAAAGCATCTACCGCTTCTAGTAAGCCAACTGTTGGAACTAAGGTAAAATTCAGCTCCGGCAGTTATTATGCGACTGCAAGTGGAACTGGGGCGCGCGGAACAAACCACCTCGGAGGATATGTATACGTAACAAAGATATCATCTTCTGGATCTTATCCATATCATATTTCAACCGGATCTAAACTTGGCTCCGGAGATTTAGGCTGGGTAAAGGCATCCCAGATCGGATTTTCCCGTGGAGGATTTGTCGCAGATTATCAGAAGGTTGCAATGAGGAATGGCGACGATATGGTGACGTTTAATACGTTGAAGCGCGGAGAGGCTGTGCTCACTCCGACTCAATCGCAACAATTCAAGGCGCTTACAGACAACCTGCCGCTTATGAACAACCTTGTAGATACTGCAGGTATGGTGCAAAAGCTACGTGTTGCAAATCCCGCACAGTCTACTTCGAACAATTATGAAATCAGTCTGGACATAAATATTGATCATGTGGAAGACTATAATGATCTTGTATCTCAGATGCAGAAGGATAAAAACTTCGAAAAAATGATTCAGGCAATGACGATTGATCAGGTTTCTGGCAAGTCTGCTCTTGGAAAATATAGAATCAAGTTTTAACATGATAATGGGTAGATGCTAAAAGCGTCTACCCTATTTTCATGTTGCGTATCCGTCAAGAGGAAGGAATACACAAGTGAATAATCATGAAAAGAAGTTGCAAGATATTATTATATCTCAACGAAAAGAAATTGAGCGTTTAAAAAAACAGCTTGAGGATAGAGAAAATATCGTTTACATTACAGAATCATATCAAGAGAAACTGAAAGATCGCTTAAAGGAAGCAGACGAAAAACTAAATGAATGCCATGCAATAAGGCAAGAAATTGCAGAGATGAAAAATGCTTATGATAAAGCAGTTTTTAATGGGCGCTGGAACATTCTGCGTCATTTTTTATAAACAAATTTAGGAGGTGCAGATTTGCAGTTTGTTGATTTTGAATATGACGGTCAAACGTTGAGCAGCTGGGGATATATTGTCTGCATCTTTGATCAGTCTGACGGAGTAGATGTAATTGAGTCCGGAGATGCGATTTCGTTCGAAAAAACACCGGTACAAAACGGAGTTGTTTTTGAATTGACGAATACAAAACACGAAGAGTGTATCACATCTACGTTTGATATTTGTAAAGACCCGGACGTATTTGACGATTTAATAATATCTGATCATGAATATAGAAAATTGAGTAGGTGGCTAAACAGAAAAGAGTTCTTTAGATTCAAACCGTTAGATGACGAACTGGAAAACTGTTTCTATGATGCAAGCTTCAATGTAAACAAAATCAAAATAGCGGATAAATTAGTTGGGTTAGAGTTGAAAATGGAGACTAATCGTCCGTTCGGATACAACCATATTAGTTATAAATTTAGTTTAGATTCAAACACAACAAAAACAATTTATGACGAGTCGGATGAAATCGGATATCTTTATCCGAAAATGAAAATAGAAATCTTGGAAGACGGAGATTTAACGTTAAATAATTCGTTTGACAACAGTAATATGACTATTCGAAATTGTAAAAAAGACGAGGTAATAACAATCAACTATCCTGTCATTTGTTCTAATTTTTCAGAGCATCGGATACAGAATGATTTTGATTGGAAATTTTTACGGATATCGAACACTTATGATAATCGGATTAACACCATATCGTCTACAATTGCTTGCAACATACGTTTGGCTTACGATCCAATTGTTAAGGTAGGTATATGACATGAAAATAAATCTTGATCCTGCTAACAAGCCAATTCCCCCTACTCTTGTATTGGCAAACAAATCTGGGGACATAATTGGTACGATTAAACAAACGGGTTTAAAGCAAAGCTTTTCAATGAATAACGCCGGTGAACTTAATTGTGTTATAAGTAAAAATGCAAATAAGAATAATTTTACAACGTACAATGGTGTGCAGATGCCAATTTGGGATCAAATAAAGGACTTTAAGCTTTTACATGACACCGATCATGATATTTGGTATCAGATCTCAGTGAATTCAAACGATTCAAATGGCATCACAAAAGACGTAACTGGAACCACATTATGCGAAGCAGAGCTGTCTCAAATAATGCTTTATAATGTAGAAATCAATACGGAAGACGATATTGCGAGAGATGATTACGACGTAAATAATCCTACGCTTTTATATAAGGCAGACGATCCTGATAATTCATTATTGCATCGCATCACACAAAAGGCACCGCACTATACGATTAAACATGTAGATTCAACTATCGCAGGAATTCAAAGAATGTTCTCGTTTGACGACGTATCTATATGTGACTCATTTAAAGAGATATCGGAAGAAATTAACTGTATTTTTGTATTTAATAACGGATCTAAAAAAGACGGAACTCCCGCCAGAGAAATTAGCGTTTATGATCTTTACAGCAATTGTATGTCTGAAGATTGCGGGTATCGCGGTGATTTTCAGGGAGAATGCCCAGAATGCGGAAATACAGATATAACAGAAGGATATGGAGAAGATACAAGTATATTTATTACGTCTGATGATCTGTCTGATGAAATAAATATGACCACGGATGTTGACTCAGTAAAAAACTGTTTTAAGCTTGAGGCCGGAGACGATGCAATGACAGCGGAGATCCGACTGTGCAATCCTAGCGGAAGCGATTATCTTTATTATTTTTCTGAAGATATGTTGAGCGAAATGTCTGAGCGATTGGTAAATACGATTAATACATACAACCAAAAATGCGATTTTTATCAATCCGCTGAATATATCGCTCCACTTGATCCAGACCTTGTAGACAGATACAATTCTGAGATCGTGAGCGTGTTCAAAGATATGTATAATGAATCTCACAAGGATTCATTCGGCGAACAAACTTCTGAATTAAACACGCTTTCCCCAAATATTGCTGGGTACGCCGATCTAATGCTTGCGTACTGCGACATAATTGATATCTTTTATTATTTAAAAAGCGAATTGATGCCAACGGTGCAAATGTCTGATACTACTGCGTTGGAGCAGTTGAATAATATAGAGACTCAGCTAAATAATTCAACTGTTGCAGTTGAAACATTGTCATCTACCACCAGCACAACTACAATCAATAACGCCGTTCTATCTATTGCAAAAGCAATTGTAGACCACAGATACTCTGTAAAGATCAACTCCGGATCGTTCTCTTATTCTTCAAAAAAATGGGTAGGCGGATTTATTGTTACAAATTATTCCGCAGCAGACGAAGATACGGCAACTACTTCCGCAGAGATTACTATCAATGTAAATACTGATACTGCAACTTTTATAAAACAAAAGATCGAAAAAACTCTCGCTCAAGGCGATGGAGACATAGATTACTCTGATATATTTGGAATTGAAGACGACATCGATTTTTCTGCAGAACTCAAAAAGTATTGCCTAGACAGTTTGACGCAATTCTATAATATGTGCGACAGCTGCATTTCTATAATTGTAGAACAAGGCATTCCGTCATCTGATGAAACGTATAAAAAATACAATAGTAGGATCAAACTCATCCAATCCGAACTAGACCTAAGATCGAATCAAATCAGTATCATTTTTGACGGAGACGATTTGAGCGATTATAGCATCGTAGACAATTCTGGACTATATGTAGATATTCTTATACTAAAGGATGCCATCCAGAAAGATTTAGATTTACAGAACAATCTGGATTGCGAAGGTGTATATGAAGAGTTCTGTATGCACATTAGAGAACAAAAATATCAAAATCAAAATTACGTATCTGATGGATTGACGAATACACAAATGATCGAATACGCGCAAGATTTTATAAAACAGGCGTCAGAAGAATTATATAAGTCTGCAGAATTGCAACATTCGATTGATTCTTCTCTGCGAAATCTCTTAATTATACCAAAGTTCGAATGTTTGAGAGATGGGTTCGAATGTGGTAACTGGGTTCGTGCAGAGGTTGATGGGAACATATATAAACTTCGGTTATTAGAATTCACCATAGACTACGATGTACTAGAAGATATAGATGTTACATTTTCAGATGTTCTTCGCAAAAAGAATGGAATTTCAGATGTTCAGAGCATATTAAGTTCTGCATCTACAATGGCCACATCATATGACGCGGTTACAAGGCAAGCGTCACGCGGAGATAAATCAAAAACAAGTGTAGATAATTGGGTTGAAAATGGAATTGATGCTAAGACAGTAAATATTGCATCAGATTCAGACCACCAAAATCAAATATGGGGCGACCAAGGCATATTGTGTAGACGTTGGGAAGACACATTAAACGACTTTGCTCCGGAACAATTGAGGATAAAGAATTCTACTATACAGATTACAGATGACAAATGGAACACAATCAAATCTGCTCTTGGCAAGATGATTTACGTCGATGAATCCGGAGAACAAAATACAGTTTACGGAATAAATTGCGAAGTCTTGATAGGAAAAATGATTCTTGGAGAGACGTTAAAATTGCAGAATGATGATAATTCTCTGTCGTTCGATCATAATGGGCTGAGTATTACAAACGGAGATATTATTATAAAAGAATCTCCAAATAGCGCTACGCCTATTGAGATTTCAAAACGTCAATCTGATGGTGCGTCGTCCACAATTTTCTCTGTGGATTCTAGTGGGTCTGCAATTTTTGCTGGGACAATCAACGCAACCGGTGGCACATTCTCTGGAAACATTACTTCTGATGCTACTATTTCTGGTGGCACATTCTTGGGAAATAAAATTAGATCTGTAAACTACTCGTATTCGAATGGAGACTTCTCTTCCAATGGCATGGAAATTGCATTGGGAGGAAACGGCTATATAAGATCCAAAAGCTTTGCGATAGATACTAACGGAAATGCTTATTTCAAAGGCACGGTAAATGCAACCGGAGGTTCGTTTTCTGGAAATATTGCTGCTTCTGATGCTATTATTTCTGGTGGCACAATTTACGGTGCGAAAATTACTGGGGAAACATTGAGCATAGAAACTACAACAATAGACCCAGATACAAATAAAAGATATACAGGTGGAATATGGTCTAGTGGAAAGAGCGAAGATGAAAATGTGTTGTATTACTATAATGACATAACAATCGGAGTGTATCGAAACAAAGGGTCTGCATCAGAGGAATTTTTGTGTGGCATAAAAATGTCTGATGAAGGCGGTGGATATATAGGACTTACTGGAGACTGTTCTTTCGCTGGTAATCATAATTTTTACGGATCTACTGAAATGACTAGCTTAACAGTAAGAATTATGAAAAATATAGACTGCGGTAAAGTGTCTGGAGTATCCGTATTACCAGAATCATTTGAAGATTATTCGGTTTCGTTTAATCACACTTTTCAGTCCGCTCCCACAGTAACAGTTACAAGATTTACTAAAAATGAACCGATTACAGCTACTGATAACAGCACACAGCGTTCTATAGTAGTTCATTCTGTTACTACTTCTGGATTTAAGGTTAGAATATATAATAATCCGACGAATAGTTGGAGTTGTTCGTTTTATTGGCAAGCGATTTATTTTGAATAATTAAGGAGAAAAAATAATTGAATTTATCAATCACAGTTCAAGATGCGATCAATCAATTGGGCGCGATAAATGAATTTGTTAAAAAAGACATCCCTTTATCTGCTGAGTTAGCATGGAACTTGGATGAAAACGCGGAAAATATCAAATCAGTTGTCGTTAGATTTGAGAAGCTCAGAAACGAAGTATTATCTTCATTGTGTGAGAATAACGCCATTGAACCGATTGAGGGTACAGATTCATATCGAGCAGCTAAAGGCCATGAAGAAGAATTCAACGCGGCATTAAACCAGATAAACGAGTATCTGAACCATGAAGTGTCTTTTGATATTAAAACAGTAACTAAAAATGATGTTCCTGCCAAACTGAGCCTCAATGATTTGAGGGCGCTGAAATTTATGATTGCTGATGCATAAACGATGTGCTAACTTTAGATAGGATTATATTATGAATATATTTAAATTATTTGCCAGCATATTTTTATATAATTATCCAATTGTATATTACGACACTTAATTTAATGAAATTGAATACTTAAATCTTAATTATTTATATCAGCGTTTGCTGATATTTTTTATGCGAAAAAAGGAGGAAATAAATGAGTTATACATTACATACTTCTCTTCCTGCAAAAAAAATTAGTTATGGAGCATCTAGATCTGCATCTCAGATCAAATATTTGGTATATCACTATACCGGAAATAAGACTGATAGTGCAAAGGGTAATGCGAATTATTTTCATACCAGCAATACTAGATATGCTGGTGCCCATTATTTTGTGGACGATACCACGGTGTATCAGTCTATTTCAGATCTGAAGGTTGCTTATGCTGTTGGAGGAGGTCGACAGAGTTCTTCTGGAGGCTCTATGTACGGAAAGATTACTAATACAAACAGCATCAGTATCGAGATGTGTTCGAAAAACGGAATAATCACTGCGTCTACAATCGCAAATGCAGTTTCTCTCGGAAAGAAGCTGATGAAAAAATATAATATCCCGATTGGAAATGTTTATCGGCATTGGGATGTTAATGGAAAATCTTGCCCTGGATGGTCTGGATGGACTGGAAATGATGCAAGCAAATGGAAGTCTCTGAAAAGCAAATTAACATCTACTACCAACAACAACACAAGCTCTAATTCTTTTAAGGTAAAAGTTACGGCAGACACATTAAATGTACGATCTGGAGCAGGTACTTCCTACAAGATTAAATCAGTTGCGCACAAAGGAGATGTTTTTACCATCGTAAAAGAAACTGATAGCTGGTATAAGCTTAAAGACAATGCAGGATGGATTGCGAAAAAACATACAAAACCATATACCAACTCCTTTATTGTAAGAGTGACTTCTAAAACATTAAATGTGCGATCCGGAGCAGGTACTTCCTACAAAATTGTAAAAACCGTGAAAAAAGGCGATGCTTTTACAATTACAGACGAGTCTAACGGATGGTATAAGCTAAAGAGTGGCGATGGTTGGATTTCAAAAAAGTATTGTGAGAAGGTTTAAATATGAAAATTAATAAATGTTTTTTACAAACTGATTATCCAAACATGGCGTATAGAACGCCGAGCGGACTTCCGAAAGGTGCAACTGTATCGTCCGGTGGATGTGGCATGGTGTCCGTACTTAATATTATGTACAACTATGTCGAAAAGACAAGTATTACAATTACGCAAATGCGTGACCTTGCTGTAAATTCCGGTGCGAGATATAACGGCGGAACAGATATAAAAACACTTTTAAATGCATGCAAATCTAAATGGGGCGGATTTACCTTTGAATATACAACATCTGATTCTGCGATGAAAGCTCACGTAGCCAAGGGCGGATGCGCTGTCATGCATACTAGCGGTTCCACTCCCCTGTTTTCTCGCAGCGGACATTTTGTAGCTGCATGTGGAGTTAACGGTGGCAAGATTCAGGTTATGGACTCGTTCTATTATCCAGGCAAGTGGACGGAAAACAGCACGCGCAAATCTCATATCACAACTACATCTACTAAGGGTGTAGTATATGCGGATTATACAACTGTCGCTGCGGCTTGTGATTATTATTACCTTGTAACCAAAATCGCTCCGAAAGTTACTACCACAGATAACGTAACTGCCAGAATTGCAGCCGGAAAATCTAATGATGCCGTAGGATGTATAGACAAAGGCGTTGCGTTAGAACAACTGTCGGAGACGGAGAATTGGGTTCAGACGGCGGTGTGGATTGCAAAGAAGTATTGCTCAATCAAAAACGGTAAGGCTACTGCAAAAGATTCTGTGAACTTTAGAGCGTCTAATGGATCTGATAGTGTAAAACTTGGTGTTTGCACTAAGGGCGTGATATTTTCGATTCTTGAGGAAACAGATAATTGGATCAAGACCAGTGTCTGGATTGCAAAAAAGTTCACAAAGTAGGTGATGGATTATCAGACATATTTCGATTCATGACTCGAACGGGGATTCAATCAATGTTCTCGTGCAATGGGATGACGAGGTATATATTCGGATTGATGAACCAGAAATAGATCAGGCATACAATGTGCATTTTTTCAACCAGACAACCGATCAGGCATACGTTGTACGGAGTGAACTCACAGACGGAATTTTGATTGTCAAAATCCCAAATACATTACTCACACAGCCGCACACAATATATGGATATGTGTTCATCGTAAATAACGATGGAAACAAATCTGTATTAGCATTTGAGATAAAAATTAGAAGGCGTCCAAAACCTATGGATTATATCCATAAGGATACAGTAGACTATGTGCGTCTTGATGATGTAATTGAAGAATGCAAAGATATTACTCGTGAATTAGAGCAACGTATTTCTACGGAAGAGCAAACGTCTTTGGAAATAATTGAACGTTTAGATACATTGTTAGATTCTGATTATATTTTAAATTTGAATGAAACAAAAACTCTATTAGGAATCTCATAGGGAATGAAAGGAGGAGCAATACAATGAAGGTTGGAACAAATAACTCTGTCAAACGCTTGTTATCTGACATAAAAGGGTTTGTAGAGAATGCGTTGAAAAACATACAATTTGCAACATCTTCGCAGAGAGGTGGAGTGATTTGTGGATCTGATATTACAGATGTATCGGGGTATAATGCTTGTCCGATTGTTGATGGAGTGCCATATTTTAGATATCCGAAATTCAAAACATTTAGAATACAAGGTACTACTGACGTGTATGGAAAGATAGATTGGAGTGGCGGATCTGGTTATCATCCGATTACATGTTTGAGCAGATCGTTCTTGATTGCCGGAGACAAATACGGAATTAGAGTAATTAATGTAGATACTGACACTGCCGTATTATATAAAAATAAAAGCGTAGATTTTTATGCTATCGGACTCAAGATAGATGCAGATTCAGACGGATTCTTATAATGGTGGAGATTATGAAAGTATTTACTATACAGTGGGTTCGCGCAGCTGGAATGCGTGCAATTAAAACAATGGCGCAGACTGCATTAGCATCTATAGGCACAACTCAAGCAACGCTCGGAGATATTAATTGGGTAATGGTAATGTCCACATCTGTCGTTGCTGGGATCGTATCGGTACTTACAAGCCTAGCAGGATTGCCGGAACTAAAGACTGGATGATTTAATGCGCCAAAAACAAGGAGGCCGACATGGCTGATATAAATAAAAAACTTGTCAATGGTGAGGATTTTAAGTTTGTTTATGATTTAATTATGTCAAATATTAGCGAAATTAACGTTGAATTAGGATTAATTACCGAAGCTACGGATGATTCTGTAAACGATCTGCTCTCTGATGTGTTTGAGAATGGAGGGCAAGCATGAAAAAAGAGTTTTATGGAAATACATCTATGCGGTTAGTTCTAAACTATATTAAGGCTATCTTAGACAACATGCAGAACGATATTAATGGCAAGGCTTCTGAATCACATGGAGTTCACGTAGAATACTCAGACAATGCGCCATCCGCAGATGGTGTTGCGTCTGCTGGAAGTGCATATACAGTATCAAGAAGTGACCATGTGCATCCATTAGTCGGAGTAGCATCCTCTACGTCTGATGGTTTAATGAGTGCTTCCGACAAGGAAAAGCTTGATAGCGTAGAAGAGAACTCGAATAATTATGTTTTGCCTACGGCGTCATCTACGGAGCTTGGTGGTGTTACCACTACATCTACTGTAACTTCAACCAGTGATTATGAGCCATGCCCTATTATAGACGGCGTGCCATATTATCATGCTGGATCTGCGGATATGGAGGAATTGACAGATGAAGAAATCGACGCCATCTGTACTGAAGTTTTGGGATATCCATAAATAATAGGAGGTGATTATTATGAATACGTTTATATATTTAGGACAGAATCTGTCCCATTTGCTTGAAAAGATCAAAGCAAAATTGGACACGATAAACAACTCAAGCGTTAAAGATATATCTGCGTCTGGCACTACGGTTACATATACAATGGGAGATGGAACGAGCGCATCTTTTAATACGCAGGATACGACATATTCAAACGCAACCACCTCTTCCCCAGGATTATTGAGTGCGGATGATAAGACGAAACTGAATGGAATCGCTGAAGGTGCAACTGCGAACAAAGGTACTGTAACGAGTGTTGCAACCGGCGCAGGATTGACCGGCGGAAGCATCACAGGATCTGGCACAATCAAGGCAAACTTATTAAGCGAAACTAAATTAACGAATGCATCTACGGCTGCGGCAGAGGTATCAAATAGAGTGTATCCGGTGTCATTAGATGCAAACGGCAAATTGGCGATTAATGTACCGTGGGAAAACACAACTTATACTTCTCTGAAAAATCCAAACAGCGTAACACTAAAAGTCTATTCTGGGACATCAACGCCTTCCAACACGGAATATGACGGTTCGTCTGCGGCATCCATTGAGGTCGCCGGAAAGAGTGCTGTTACTAACATTACAAGAAGCGGCACAACATTTACGATGACAAAGGCAGACGGATCTACCGCAACGTTTACGCAACAGGACAATAATACGTGGACTGCATTAAAGGGAGCTACCTCAACATCTGCTGGCACAGCTGGATATGCCCCTGCCCCGCCATCCTCTGGATATAATACAAAATATTTAAGAGCAGATGGCACATGGTCTATCCCGCCAGATACAGATACAACATATTCAAACGCAACGGCGTCTACTTCTGGCTTAATGAGCGCAAGCGATAAATCAAAGCTGGACGGCATTGAAACGGGTGCGAACAATTACTCGCATCCCACCACAAGCGGGAACAAACATATTCCTTCTGGAGGTTCATCTGGGCAAATTCTGAGATGGTCTTCTAATGGCACTGCCGCATGGGGCGATGATAATGATACAACGTATTCCAATGCTACGACCTCTACTGCGGGTCTCATGTCCGCAGAGGATAAGACAAAATTAGATGAAATCGGAGAGTTGACGGATTCTGAAATCGACGCTCTCTGTACTGAGATTTTAGGCTATCCGTAATGAGGTGGAGATGAATGGAATGGTATCAAATCGTTGTGTCTGCAGTGGTTGGAATATCTGCATTAATACAGGTATCTCCAATTCAAATTAATCCTTGGTCTAGAATAGCGCGTTGGATTGGCAGAGAGATTAACGGAGAACTTGAAAAAAAAGTAGATTGTCTCAAAAGAGATGTTTCAAATTTGCGCTATGAATTTGAAGAACAGAATGCTGTTTTGTGTAGAGCGCGTATTATTGTTTTTGGAGATGAGATTCTACACGGAAGAGAACACTCTAAAGAGCATTTCGACCAAATATTATTAGACATATCAAACTATAAATCATATTGTGATTCGCATCCGAACTTTAAAAATGACGTTGCGACATTGACAATAGCAAGAATCGAGAGCGTGTATAAGGACAGGCTCAAAAAAAATGATTTTTTATAAGGAGGTGGCTTATGTATCGACTGATCGCATCCGACGTTGCTGGATACACTAATTCGCATAGGGAGTACGTTTGTGATTCCGTTGTGGATGTGGACTCATTGCCTACCGATGTGTCCAAGGGAGATGACAATGGATATTCGGACGAGGACATGAAATGCGGTGTAGGCAGTAAAGCATATGTCAACGATACTGTATACATGTTAACTCCTAATCACCAGTGGGTAGCTGCTGGCTCTCAGAGCGGAGGTTCTGGATCTGGCGGCTCCGGCATTGACACAGATAACATTGCCACATTGGACGAAGCCAAAGATTTTTTAGGAATTTCGTAAAATGAGGTGACGGAGATGGCATTATCAGATAAGTTGGTAACTCTGGATATTTTGCAATATGTTTATAATTCCCTCAAAAACGACATAAGTGAATTGCCAGTAATACAACGGATTATGATTGGAGACATGGAACTGCTTCCGAACGAAGATCACGTTGTTGAGTTACCAATGGCAACACAAGAAAACTACGGATTAGTCAAAGGCGGAAATGAAATATCTATATCTGACAGCGGAGAGTTACAAATTGAAGCTGTTAACGTGAACAAGTTGGTTCAGGAAGATGAAGATGAATTGATTTTTGCCAATGGCAATTCCGCGTTTTAACATATATTAATAATCAATCAATATTACAAAAGGAGACATTTAAATGGCTACTAAAACTCTTAATACTCGCATCCAGCTGAAGTACGACTCTTACTCTAATTGGACTACCAATAATCCGGTTCTGCTGTCTGGCGAGATTGCAATTGCAGTTGTACCGGCATCTACTGGAGCGGTTGTTGACGAGCCTGCCGTACTGATTAAGGTTGGCGACGGATCTACTGCGTATAACTCTCTGCCGTTTTTAAGCGGTAAGGCTGCTGACGTTCATAGCTGGGCAAAGGAAGCTACTAAGCCGAGCTACTCTGCAAACGAAATTGCTGGACTCGCAGATTATATCAGCGGCGAGGTACAGGATACTAATACTAAGTATGATCTGAGACAGGACGAGTCTGATGCACATGTACTGCGCCTGTATAAGAAGGATATTGGCGATGCTGATTTCTCTCTCGTAACTACTATTACAACTGCAGACACGGTATACGACGATACTGCTGTTAAGGGCGATATCTCCGACCTGAAGAATCTGGTAGGTACTACGTCTGTTGGCGCACAGATCACGGCTGCAATCGAGGCTCTTGATCTGGCGAACACTTACGATGCAAAGGGCGCAGCTGCACAGGCTCTGACTGATGCAAAGGCTTATGCAGATGGTAAGGATGCGGCTATTCAGGCTGCACAGGCAGATGCAACCTCTGCGCTGGATAAGATCGGTACGGTTCCGGACGACTCTACCGTAATGGCTGAGATTGCCAAGGCCAAGGCAGAGGCCACCTATGATGACACTGCTCTGGCTGGTCGTGTTACTGCGGTTGAAGGTGATATCACTACGCTTAATGGCGAAGGCGAAGGCTCTGTAAAGAAAGCTGTAGCTGATGGTATCGCTACGGTTGTTGCAGGTGCGGACGCGGACTTCGACACGCTGAAGGAAGTCGCTGATTGGATTAAGTCTGATACGACCGGTGCTGCAAAAATGCAGGCTCAGATCGCAACTCTTACGGGTGGCGATACTGTAGAGGGATCTGTTGCAAAGGCTGTTAAGGATGCGAAGGATTATGCAGATGGCCTTGATTCCGCAATGGATTCTCGCGTAGATGCACTTGAAGCCGCTATTGGTGAAGGTGGTTCTGTTGCAACGCAGATCGCTACCGAGATCGGAAAGCTTGACGCAACGAAGTCTTCTGCTGAAGTTGAGGCTGGAAAGGGCGTACAGGTAACTGTAGTTGAGACTGATGGCGTTCTGACCAGCGTATCTGTATCTGGTAATTACGACGAGGCATATGATGCAAAGGGCGCAGCTGCTGCTGTAAAGACCGAACTGGTAGGCACCGCAAGCGATACCGCCGCATCTGACACTATCAAGGGTGCAAAGGCGTATGCTGAAGACGCTGTAACTGTCAAGACCGTCAAGGTTAACGGTGTGGCTCTCACTCCGGATGCGAGCAAGGCTATTGATGTATCTGTTCCGACTGGTGCTCTTGCCAGCAAGGACACTGTGGCAGAGGCTGATCTGGCTGCAGATCTGAAGGACAAGATCAATGGCAAGGCTAATACGGCTGATCTGGCTGCTATTGCAACCACTGGCAATGTCAATGATCTGGTTCAGACTTCCGGAGATTACATCATCTTCAATTGTGGCTCCTCGTCTGCTGTAATCTAATTTTTTCAACTATAATGACTGGCTCTCTTAATTGAGAGTCAGTCTGTTTTTTTAGGAGGAATAAAATGTCCACTAAAACATACGACGCGAGGGTTCGGTTTAAGCGTGATACACAGAGTAATTGGGAGAATAACAATCCGATACTCTTGAGCGGAGAACTCGGAATAGTTTGCGACGAAGACAGTGTCGTTGGTATGGTTGTCGGAGATGGAATCACGCGTTATAGCGGGCTTGATTTAATCGCGCAACAGAACGAAGCTGTCGAGATGACTACCGCAGAAATTGACTCTATCTGGAATTCAGTTTTTGGTGAATAATTTATAATTTTAGTATGAAAGCATAGCTTTCATGCATGTTTGGTTTTTTAATAAGTGGAAGGAGGCATTATGTGGATTTCTCAGCATGATATTCCAAATTGTAATTATCGGAATAAACGCGGACTTCCGAAAGGCAGCACGTTAAAAAACAATGGAAGTTGTCCGGTTACAATTTCGAATATCCTCAGAAATTCGTTTGGAATAGACGAGATGTCTCCTAGGTTTGTTGCTAAAATCGCATTTAACACCGGTTCAATTTCTCAAAGTGGAACGGACGTAAAAAAAACATTAAATGCTTTAAAAAAGATCTCTGGTACTTTTCAGTATAGGATCGTAACTGATTTTAATGCGGCAAAAATGGCATTGCTTAATGGAGATCTTGTCATGGCGTCCAGCCATCCAGACGGAGATTTTAATTTATTCGGAGATCGCAACATTTACATCACTTTGATAGATTATATCGAGCAAAATTCATCTGTGCTAATACATGATCCAAATTATAACAAAAACAAGCCGGTCAAAAATAAAGCCAGAAAGTTCAATGTGTTTGAAACTGATTGTATCGGCATATTTGAAGTTCGAGAATCTGCAATTAGTCGAGTCTGTGATAAGTATTATATATTTACCTCCATCCCGATGTTGTCAGATGTTGCCCCACAGTATAACATCGGAGCTAAATATACCGTATCGAAGAGAGTGCGCATAAGAAAACGTCCAAATATGAATAGTGAATTTGTAAAAACAACTCTGGGTTGCAACAAAACGGCAGTGCCCGGAACGGAAATATATTGTTTGGATGTTAGAAATGATCATAAAGGTAATATATTCATTCATGCTGAATCTGGATGGATTCTAGCATATGATTCAGATAGTAAAATAATATATGTTGAATGATGTATTCCGTTCATTCTTGGAGTATACGGATGCGTAGAAGGTTTTCGGCGCAGCGGTTATGCCGTCCAATTAAAACGGTCGTTCAGCAGTTGTGGGTGGTGATGAACCGCACACTTTTTGCTTTGCGGATGATTGTGCCCGTCCGTTGTTGCGATTTGAATCCTTTTCCTGTATAATAAAAATAAAAGGAGGGATTATGATGGAAAATACTTTGTCTGTTGCCAAGGCGCTGTTTTCAATGTATGTTAAAATGTTCGATGTGCAAATAGACGAAATGAAAATGCATAAGCTGATGTATTTTACTCAGCGCGAATCCCTAATCGTTAATAATGATGTGTTGTTCAGCGAGGATTTCTATGGTTGGAGATATGGCCCCGTTCTCCTTAGCGTAAGAAATGAATTTCAGACGGAAACCTTCTTCCGCGATGTTGATGACAGTGTATCCGAGACAACAAAGGTTTTGATTAAAAACGTTCTTGGCAGATTTGGTAATATTTCATCTTGGAATTTGAGTATAATGTCTCATGAAGAACTGTCTTGGAAACTCTCTCGTAATGGCTTGGAAGCATCCGATAACGGAAATGTTCGCCTGTCGATTAGTGCTATGAAACTTGATGCCATACGTGAAGTCTGCAGAAGAAAAATGGAAAACACATCTTTTGCATAAGGAGATTTGCTGTGACGGTTTCAGAAGTCCGCGAGTATTTTAAGACATTTACATGTGAAGTACTGACATCTTCAGAAAATAACAAATCTGAGATTCAGGATTTCTCTTGCAAAATTAGGGGAAACAATCTAGAGAGATATCTGAAAGAAAGTGCTTGGGAGCATGACTCTGATAGAATCACTAGGGTCTATTTAGTCCGAGATCCAAAAGGTCATATTGTATTGTTCTTCTCTCTGAAGTGTGGGGCTGTATTTACAACGTATCAATTAGATGATAGTTTCCGGCTTCTTAACCCTGCGGAAAAAGCATTTGTCCGCTTGTTGGTTGAAAGTAAGGACAATGGAGATATCGACCTATTTTATCAGCTCATTGGATCTGGAACAGAAACTTTCCCTGATAAAATTTCTTTGCTAGAGCAAATTGCAACGCACCGCTACAAGTCAAAGAATGAATCTCAGGATGTTGGCGATGTTCATAATGTTGTAAAAGTTGATTCCTGCTACGCAGCTATCGAATTACAGCATTTCTGCAAGCGAGATGATTATAGATTAGATCCGAAAATACACTTCCCTCTTGGATTCGGGTTATTCTGGGAGAGAATAGTCCCAATTATTGAGGAGATAACAGAAATGGTGGGCTGTGAATATTTGTATCTTTTTGCAGCTGATCGTTCGGACAATCCAGATGATAAAAAACTCGTCTCATACTACAAGGAGGCATTGTTTTTCTACGACATTGATGATGAAGGCGTTATTGTTTTAAAACCCGAATATGATAATAATTGTGTCGGTTTGCTTCAAAAAACTAAGTATCTATCAACAATGCGTGAGGATGCTTGGGAATCATTTTCTGATCACGCGAGTACATGAATTACGACATATCGTTTGCACAGAATTTGGGTTTATCCAAAAAAATGTTAAAACAACAACTAATATACGGTACTCCGAAGTCCTACGTGGTTCGGAGGCATATTATAAGCCATAGAGAAAACTCTATGGCTTAATTTTTTGCGCTTTAAAGTTGTATGATTCTACGAATTGTGTCTGCAATTTCTGTGGTCAGATATGGCAAGCACGCTATTAAATTGTCTTTTCTCATGTTCGTGAGATTGCGTATTTGCCGCCAGTTCAACTTTAAACCCTCCTTATTAATTTTGTTTATTGCCCAAACAACCTCTCTTGCCCAATATTGTTCATACGACTCTTCATATTGTTTTATCTTTGCCTTACATTTTGGAAGGCAATCAGATATTCGTTTATTGGGCAACTCTAAGGCTTTCTCTATAGCAGCTATTGTAATTTTTTTTGGTCTAACGTCCTCACCTCCACGCATTTTTTGAATAGCATTAATTACAAGCGGCAATGTTGCTTTGTCGATCTCATCCCAATTATTCCGCTTTACCCCTCCTTTTGATTTTGGAGCTGATCTACGCCGATGCGTTGTGTTTTTGCGCAGTCCGCTTGTTTTTACCGTGCATATGGATGCATTTAGTTTGTCTGCAATCTTTGGATAGCTTATTCCCTGCTCATGCATTTGAACAACCGAGTTATCAAATAATTGCATTTGCGATTCTTTTGGTAGTTCCATTGATATTAAATCCTCAACGGAAATATCCAGAAACATTGCTACGCGGCATATCTCATATGACGAGAGATAGCAGTTTGTAAATACCTTCTGAAGTTGCCATGGTTCCGTAAAATAATCATTTGGTAGATCGTGATAAAAACTTGAGAAGTCAGAATGTATTTTGCTGATGTTCCGTTGCTCTCCACGCCGAGACACATAAGGTGTTCCATACATTTTAGAATGCAGAAAATTTCCCATAGGCACGGAAGACTCCATATTGACTTCAGACTGAAATACATCTGATATGTATTTTGCAAGCTTGCGCTCTACCTCAATGTCTGAGAATTCTGTACGCAAATCTTTGCCTATTTCCGATTCTGCAGAGATTAGAGCTGGGCTTGCCTTTCCGCTGATCAATACGCTGCTATTATTGAGCGCATAAAAATGAATTGGGCAAATACGAACTCCAATCATCTGATGAATCCTATGCCAATATGTCTCTCCGAATAGCTCTCTGTCGTTTTGCGCACATACTGGACAGTATCGCAAAAACCTTTCGTCCCCACTTTTGTTTTTTGGGATCGCCAGCATATACCTAAAATTTGTTTGCATAGATGTTAGTGCGTCAAATGCACGCTTCCTGCGGGATAAATCTAAGAATCTTACATAGTACGGAAACATTGTGTGGTGCGTAATGATATCCTCTATTGGCATTGTATCGGTGATGATTTTAAATGCATCTGAAGAAAGCCGATTAATAAACTCTGCATCTGGACGTACTAATTTGTTTTCATACAAATCTTCTGCGGCAAATGTATATGCAATATATCCGGACTTATCATAGTATCTGGCAAATGCACTATACAGCAATTCGTCTGGATATAACTTTGGGAAAAATCCAATCATACGCTCACCTCTTCGATTGTTATGAATTTCTTTAGAATCGAAACGACATCAGATTTATCTTTTTTTGATTTAGCAGATAATTCTTGGATCAAATTTGGATTTCCTATATCAACAGAATCTAAGACAAGTGGAATTCGTGGTCGTTTTGTTTTTGGCGTAGTAGAATCATGTACCATTTCATTCTTCTCCTGAATAAAATCATGAAGCAGTTCATGGCGTTTGCGATATGCTTCGTTTAGCGTTTTTAAATTAAGAGACTCCTCTCCGGTTAAAATCGCTAATTCTTGAGCGTCATGGATCAGAGATACAACTACAGATGTAATCCCGCCGCTATGTTCGTACAGCCATGCGCAGGTTGCCTCTGTAAACTCTGTATCATTTTGTACATAATTATATGACCATAATGTCTTACAAAGATTATAGAAATCGTCGTCGTATGACATCGCTCCGTAATTTAATCCCATGGAGCGTCGAGCGAGCTGCATTGCTTGTCCGAAGAATGACTTGCACTCTGGCGTGCCAACCATACAAATTGAAATCCCACTGTTATTAATGAGCTGTGTTAGAGACCCGATTAATATTTTTCCGTTTTTGCTATTCACAACATTTTGAATCTCATCAACCACAAGCATTCCAATGTGATTCAGCGCAACTTGAGACACGGAGCCAATAAGCATATCTGTTGTCGCCCTTGCTCTCAATGCATTGCTGCAATATTTTGTATCTATGATTTCGTCTACTTTACGCAAGATCTCAAGCAGCAGTCCTTTTACAGAGGAGTCAAATGGACATTGTACGACGACGCACGGGATTATTTTAATCATCGGATCGCGTAGCTCTACAATTCTGTTCTCAGTAATCAACGAAATCGATTTGTTTATCGCAGAACTCTTCCCAATCCCAGAATCCCCTATTATCGTGAAGCTATCTGATCCACCGATGATGCCACGGCTCTCGGTCTGCATTATCGCCTTTCTATTTTCTACTTGTTGCATGGCCGCAGTTTTTGTCCCTTTCTTTTGCAAAGATCGTAGCAACGCGAGATATAACTTGCTATAAATCTCAAGAGACATTTCAGAAGGTAAGTAAATATCGTATAGGTTAGACAATGCGATTAATCTCTCCGCTTCGCTCATTTTACGAATGCTATCACGGTATTCCGGAACGTCTGTAAGCGCAATTCTGAGTTCTTCGCCCTGCTTCATTCTTGGAATTGCAGAAACCAGTTCATCTATCATTGTGTGCCGTCCTTCCTATTTCGCTGTTTGCGTTGCTCTTTTCTACGTGTTTCTTTGATGTTTTTCATATTTACAGCGTCTCTGTGGGTTGGATTGTTCGCAATTGTGTTGATATGATCTGCCAGCGAGATCTTTGACTGTAAATTATTGGGATACTCAGAACGAATTATCCGCTTCTGATTATTGCGTAATGTTTGTACTCGATCTAGGCTTTTATCTTGGAATCTGGATTCTATTAATTTAAATTCGATATAACGCCCCTTTTCTATGAGCCAGACAGTTGATACGTCGTCGGCGCTATATGCAACTACGGCGGAGTCGCCCCTGAGATATTTTTCTGTATATCCGTCGCAATGATAATGGAGATTGTTTACGTGCAATCCAGATCGGCTGAACTTACCATTCGTGCGCGGCAACAACACCAATTCAAGTTGCTCTTGTGTTACAGGGATTAAATTAGCTCCGCTTTGCTTCTTGCTCCAATTCCATATGTCCGAAGAACATGGTCTCACGCCTGCATCAATCATATCTTCTGTATACGGGAAATTTGATACGATTCTTTGACTGTTATAGTGAACGATGCATCTTAAAATGATTTTTTCAAACTGACTCATGGTCAAACATGCATCTTTACGATAATCGTGTGCTCCTCGCTCTTGATAGTCCGGCTCGATAACTCCTTTCCCTCTTAAATGCGGTATATACAAATTTTGTATTACGTCGAAAAACTTTTCAACCGCACCTTTTAATTCTGGTCGATATGCGGGCAGATTCATCACGGTTACTCCAAGCTCTGCGATTTGCTCGAAGTTGTAAGATTTATACTCTCTGCCCATGTCAGTGATAAGCATCCCTGGAATCGCTCCGCTACAGTCCCAATCAGCGGTGTCTATGCTGATCCCAAAACGCTTACACCACGCTGCCTTGTTCGAGATGATGTTGGACATCAGAAGCTTCAGGCTATACACTCCTCCCTCCCAAGATAAGCAGTACCCACAACATAGCCCACTATACGCATCAACACATGCTGTCAGAATTGGCCTTCCAATTAAATCTCCCGTCTCATTAACGAGATAAATATCACAGACTGTTGCGTCCAGCATTCCGACTCCAACAGCAGGAGCAAATGCGTGAACCCCATCTCCAACAAGAGGGCGGTTATTGCGCTGATAGTTTTTTATGCCATCTCTGGATATATAATATGTCTGCATTTTTTTGTGTTTTCTGTAAAAGTATCGGAACTGATGAATTGTCGGGTAATGCTCTAAAAGCTTGCCGTTGTGATCACAGTATCGTTCTTTGAGCATAAGTTCATATGCTGTCTGAATGCTATTTTTATGTTTGTTATAAAAAAACTTGTTAAGCGCCCAACGCATATTTTTCTCATCTACGGTTAAAGGTCTCTCGCATACGCTCTTTTTCGGAGCTAATACGGATACCGTTTGATAAGACAGATATAAGCACAGATAGTTCCTGATCGTTTGTTTGCTCACGTTAAATTGCTCTGCGGCGTGTCCGATCATAATGCTACGTTCTATCTCGTTTCCGACAAACGGAACAACTCCTGAAATCATTGTGTATCGTCTATAAGCACACTTCCTATCGGCTTGGCATAACTCTTCGATGTCGAGTGGATAGATATTAGTCTCAGAGATTAAATCATCTTCCGTACAAGTGTTGAGTCCACGTTGTTTTTCTATCCATTTCGGCATGGTTCTCTTAATACAATCGATTATAAGGATTCGTTCATTCTGTATTTCGAGCACCCTAAAAATACTGTCATCATAGTAAATCAAATTATTTGTACGCATCAATCACCAACCCCCAATCTGCAACGCCGCGTTTTGCCCAATACATCCGAGACATATCCAACAACTTGACTGTCATTGGTTTTAGCAGATGTTTTCTGAAAACGCACTCTCTGACAATCAGATCGTTGTCGACTGTAAGGCATAGAAAATCCGACATATATCCGTCGACTTCGTTTCCTTCGAGCGGGACGTTACATTGGATTTCCTGTATGTTCTCGTCGTTCTGCAATACATCAAGATAGGCAAGCTGTATGTCGTCATAGGATCTGCAAACGTCTTTCGATTTGCTGACGGATTTTTTTACGCATCTACCTTTATAATTCTTTTTTCTCATAGGGTTCAACCTTTCTATTCTTCCAGATAATGTCTCCCAAAAATCGTCCCAAATCTGGGAATTTTCTTCCCAAAAACACAGTTCACCTCCCAAAAACAAGATTCCAAATTATCCCAATCATCTTATTTGGTGAAACAAACAGGCATATTCTTTGAAAATCGAGCAAATTCCGGAACAAATTTATTTTCCCAAAAACACAGAGATTTATTTTCTCTATGTTATTGTGCAAACCCATTTATCCTCGATTTGCGAAAAACCATTTCCTGTGTCTCAATTTAAATGCAATAAAACTTGAATTTCATTGGAAATAATCCGGCTGTTTTTCAAGGTCTCTCCCAATTTTCCTAACAAAAAGAGACCCCAAAGGATTTCTCCCTCAAGGTCTCTCAGAATATTGATTTTTACACTTCGATTAAAAAGTGGAGTGCGAAATAACATAGAGTGACCTTGTACATCCAGTATAAGCCACATCGTTTGTTTTTTCAATAGGTATTAGTCTTAAAGTTAAAAAAATTATCTTCTCTTCTTTGCAATGAATTCGACTCGATTATTCTTCAGGTCATTATATCGAACCATGACCAATTGATTAAAATAGTTCAACGTATCACCTCCATATCTATATCACCAAATATTTATTTACTTAGACGTGCTGCCTATTCCTCCGACACGCTTTCCATCTGCATCATCGTCAACCGTGGTTCCATACTGAACGAAAATTCCTTGGCAGAAGGCATCTCCGTCATTGATCTTTAAATCTTTTCGAACCGTGCTGTCTTTGTTTGTGAACTTACAGAAAATATGTCCCTCGTTATTTTCATTATCATAATAATCGGAATCTATGATACCAATAGTATTTGATAATTCTACGCCATATTTAAACCCATAGCTACTTCTAGGATAAATCTGCAATACCCATCCATCCGGAATGCTGCACTTGATGCCGGTTGGAATTTTTACATTGTCCCCATGTTCAATTCTTAGACTATACGGGGAGAAAAAGTCATATCCGGCGCTCCCGCGTGTGCTTCTTCGCGGGAGTCTGATTGAATCATAACATTCCTGAATTTCTCTATTTATCATACCGATCTCGCAATCGCTTGCCTTGAGATAATCCGGAAAGAACGTGTCAACATAATCTTTCTTAAACTGTTCGAAAGAAACCTTTTCAAATTTTGCATCAATTCTCATGCTTTTCCTCACTAATGTGTTTGTTGTGTTTTACTCGCATTTCAACTTCCTGCTGTTTGCCTTTATTGAATGCGGTTGTGTAATTTCCTGTTAAGTAGCCAGTCACACGACGCAGCCGCTGTATATCTGTACTTCCGCATATTGGGCAAACATCTCCGATCTCATCACAATATCCACAGTTCATGCATGTATCATTTGGGACGTTGATTGCAAAGTACGGGATGTCTTTATCCATCGCATAATTCACAACGGATTCAAGTGCTTCGATGTTATTCTTTGCTGTCGAATCTAGTTCTACATATGTAATGCATCCCGCGCTTGAATACCCTGAAAGTTGCGATTCGATATCAATCTTATCAAAAATACTAATCTCTTCCCAAACTGGAACGTGCGTACTATTCGTAAAGAAATCCTTGTCCGATACATTCGGAATCTCGCCATATTTTGATTTAAATTTTTGCATAGCGGTATAACATAGATTTTCTGCCGGGGTAAAATACACTCCAAAATTCAGCTTGTATTTTTCCTTGAATTCCGCACAGCGATCTTTATATAACTTGCAAATACGTTTCGCCAGCTTCATTCCTTCAGGCTTCGTCTGATCACACCCGACTAAAATCTGCAATGTTTCTGCTACACCCAACATTCCAATAGCCAACGTTCCGTGTTTTAATGCAGAATATATGCCCTCTTCAGGGATGTATCCGGCCATTAAATTATTTTCATACATAAATTTTGCAGACTCAGGATTTTGAGAACAAATCCAATCGAAACGCTCAATTAACATATCTTTTGCTTCATAAATTTTATTATTGAGTATTTCTAAAAATTTATCTACAGATAACCCGCCTAAATTTTCACAAAACGGCTGTGAGTTATTCATTACAAATTCTCTGGCATTCATAGCAAGGGTTGGCAGAATAATAGTTACAGGGCAGATATTTCCCCTTCCATCTTTAAGCTGTCCAAACCCATTAATATCAAAACCATTTGCTGTTCTACACATTTTATCCAATGTCACCATTGGCACTGACCATATCTTCTATCTTTCGATAGCCTTCCGCTTCGGACATGTGCCTATCTCATATCCTACTCCCCTACATTCATCAGGGATGGTCGATACACCTTCAACTAAGAATAGTAAATTCAAATTCTCCTATTATAAATCTTATGTTATTCTCTTGTATAAATTTTCTTATTTTGTTTCTTGACACACCAATAGTTCTAGAAGCCAATCTGATCGATTCAAAAACATGTTCTTCTAATGTATTTAAATTTGTTGCTTTAATTTTTGTGCCAGATTTATTTATTTTAACGGGGAGATCAACATAATTCTCATTTTTATAAGATATATTCCATTCGCCTCTATACAAGCTTTTTGTTTGATGAAGAACCCTCGTTGTAATAAATCTATGAGTTTTTTCTTTGAAAAACTCTCTGCATTCCTCGATAGTATTAAATATAATTTCTTCTTTCGTATTTACATTAAAACATTTTACAGACTTTGAATTTGGATTATTAGAACCACGCTTTGTTTTTTTTAATTTATCCTTTATTTTAAACATATCTTCATTAGTTTTATATTGATATGTATTTCCACCGCATTTATATATAGCATCGGTTTCATTATAACCTTTGTTGCCGTTTGTGCTATCGTGATATCTAATCCAATATTGTTCTTTTAAATTTAATTCGTTTTGATCATTTGCTGTGTCAATTAATTCAATATCAAAATTCTCTTTACCATATTTTCTAATTGCTCTGGCAAAATGAGTATCTAATATATTATTCATAGCATCGGTAATGTGTCTATGAAATCTTTCGTCTATAGGCCTGATAGTTTGACCTATATAAACTTTATTATTCAATTTATTAGTTATTTTATAAATAAACATTTAGAACTACCACCTCCCTAATATTATTAATTTAATACTCTTAGTTACTTGGCACGGACTCATCTTTTTTTAAGACCTATCCGTTAGCAGAATTATTAATTCTACACCCTCTGGCGAGGTTCAAAAGGTTTTAGATGAGCTGTAGTTTACACTTACCCATCGTTGAAAAATATGTTTTCGGGTCGTTTATGTCATATCCGGCATTGCCTGACCAATCGACATTTGCGTAGTTCGGATATAATCGCTGCGATGTTGAGCGCAAAGCAAGCTGGAAGAGATCGTAGTTCGGATCTCCCGGTTTGCGGTTGATTCCTTTCTTTAACTGAAAGATTCCACAGGGGAAAATCGATGTCTTATGCAGCTTTCCGATTCCTTTAATAGATACTTCCAATAATGCTTTTGTTACCATCCTGCCTTCTGGCTTTGTACATGTTCCGTAATTAATAGAAGTAAATGGAAGCTGGTTTCCGCTGCGAGATTGAAGTGTGTTTAGGTTATGATACAATCCCTCGATAGCCTGATAAGTTTCCCTCTCAGTCATATCAATTGCATATTGATATACTTCATCAGAAAATGATGTATAAAACGGATCATCAATGCTTAAATTCTCTGGATCATTGATTTCATATTTATTAAAGTCAATTTTCATCAGATACTTTACACCGTCTCTGAAATGCTTAAAGAAGCTCTTTCGTACATAAGGCACCATTGTCCAATCGAGGTGTGTTGCGGATACCCCTCCAAACTGTTGAAGTGACTGAATCTGAAAAATCACAGCGACAAGCTGAAATGCTGTATTTATAGATTGCGCTGGACGCACGTCTGTCTGTCTAGTGTTAAAACCATTTGCTAACAAATCGTCAAAAGGAATACTCAAGCAATTGTGCATCCCGACCGGATAGCTATCGAGATCATGAATATAAATTTCATTATTCAAATGATTATTTCTCGATGTATCAGACATCAAATAATCTAACGCATATTTTTTCATTACCGCACTATTCGCTGCGCCGAGTCTTCCTCCAAATGACTTTTCGTCAACATTCGCATTTTGATTTTGAACATTTGACGCTTGAAGTTTTTCCTTTACGGATTGAATTAGAGCACTTTTTCGTTCTCTTTCTCTGCTACGATCGTTTCGGTAGATAATATATGCTCTGGCAACATCGCACCGGTCGCTCTGCATCAGTTGTTCTTCTACGGCATCTTGAATCTGTTCTACCGTCATCTGTTCTCTTCCAGATGATTCAATCTGCGATGCAATAGAGTCCGCAATCGCCTCTGCATACGAAGACAATTCTCCATCTACCTCTTTAAAAGCTTTAAGTATTGCATCTTTGATTTTAATCTTATTAAATTTTACTCTTCTACCATCTCGTTTAATCACAACCATAAGTATCGCCTCAATAAATAAGATAGTCCGCAATGTAACGGACGGCCGATTCTATGTTCGGCTCAATTCTAAACAAACTCTCCAAAATCCAAGGATGCACTTGATCTGGATTTCCAAATCCGATAACGTAAATATAGTTTCCTCCAGATTGATTTGATGCATCTGCAGTTGCTAATTCATAATGTGTCCCAACGCTTTCATTAACATTTTCCAGATTTACAATCATAATATTGCTATCCTTTAGATGATTGATCTCCCATTCCTTCACTTCTCTCTCGGTTCTATGGTTCTGATCTTCATAATTATAGAACAGCGGAGGATGATAAAACCTCACATCAATGTCACTGTCTGTCAACAATTTTAAAAGCTTATACTGAACATCTAATCTCCAATTCATGGCTTCCGACTTAGAAATACTCTTCATATTCCCCGCAGTGTAAATATTAATCCTTTTCATTTTCTGCCTCTGCTGATTCTAAGATACCTAACATACAAGTTAAGACCGCACTTTCGTCTCCGTGGTATTCCGTATTATCAATAATGTAATCTACTTCGTTTTCAATTCCGTCAAATTCTCCTACATCTGAAAGATTTCTTCTATATGCCTCGTCAACGTCGTCTCCTCTATTCAGCAGCATATGCATCCTAGATCTACGATCCACGTACAGATAAATAGCGAGCACGTTGACGCCTTGTCCTCGAATTAATCGTAATCCCGCAGGATTCAAAACCGCAACGACGTTGTTCTCATCTACACAGTCTTCCCACGCTGTTCCGTATTGCCAGTTGCGATATGTATTGGATTCGATAAAAAAACCAGACGCTTTTAACTCATCAAATTTTTCCGGAGTAACAAAATGATAATCGACACCTTCTCGTTCTCCTTCTCTAATTGGGCGCGTAGTATATGCAATCGCTCTGCGAAATTGATGAGGGAACTTTTCGCACATTAACTTTGCGAGAGATGTTTTACCACTTGCCGACTCTCCTACAATTCCAATCAATTATACATCCTCCTAAAATGTCTCAACACGAAATCCAAGCGAATCTGCCTTTTCTTCTACAGACAAATCATTAAATTCTTCATTTAAGAATTTTTCAGCGCAATTTTCGCATAGTTCAATTCCGTCTATAATATAATCTGCGCGTCTATAGGTGCATTCATCGCAATAATGAACAACTATATCCTTTAGTGGGCATTGGTTTCCAATGCAGTATTCGTCACATTTGATGCATTCATTTCGAGATATCATCATATTATTTCTCCATATCTCGAACAATGTCATCAAATAAGATAGGGATCTTATCTGCAAGCTCTCTCGCCAACGGAATCATTACTTCTCTGATCTGAGGATGTGCATCTTTTGCGGTGCGCAGCTTTAAAATAGTTCTCCACTCTCTATAATTTGTTGTAATGACCAAACTGGTTTTGGTTGAATGTGGGAGCACAGATCTGGCAATTTGGGGTGTAGCGCCAAGATTAATCATTTTCATATAGTGTCTCTCCGCGTCTTCCATCGCCTTGTACCATTCTTCAATTATCTGAGATATCGTTTCCGCAGGAAGCTTCTGCATTTTTGTATCAAGAGCAATTCCATTTTCGATATCAATCACAGTAATTTCGTTCCCGAATTTATCATTTGCATAGTTACAGTACCGCGTGCTTGATTGAGATACACTTGTCAATCTATGACGTACAGCTTCGTGGCTTACTCCTCTATCCACCGTGAAACACACAGACAAAAAACTGTGCTCTATTACTGATTCATGTTTATTGTTCATCAGCGTTTTTATAATTTTTAATGCAGATGAACCGTCTTCTGTGATTCTGTCTTCGCTTTGATAACACGTTCTAGCAGCTCGTTCGATCAGCTGCATTCCCTTAATTGCTTCATCTGAAATTGGAGTTAAAATTTCATATCCAGCTTTTATTGCGTTCATTTATTAATCCTCTCAAAAAAATCTATATACCAGAATAATTACATAAATATATTCACACACATGTATTATATTTATGGTTATAGCATGGTTTTTGTATACTTTGTAATCCAGAGATCAAACTCATTTGGGATAGTCTCATAACTCCCACTTGCCGTTCTTTTTTGTCTCGGCTTTCGAGTCGTTCCGGTTATTTTAATAATATCTCCCTTGGAAATTTTGGATCGATTATAGTCGCGTTTGCTAATTTTGCAGCTAATGATATTCCCGTTTTTCAGAGAATATATATTTGCTCGTGGAGTATATTTTGTGTCTATATCTAGCACTACGCCTAATCCGGCGTATTCAGATCCATAAAAGTCTATATATCCAAGGTATTCAATTTGTGATGCTATTCGTTCACGCAATGGATACACAACATCCTTTACATGTTGAGCGGCAATATTTAAAAACGGGATTGGTTGCACTTCTATAAACATTAATGGTGTTTCTTTTTTTGCGATTCGTCTTATAGATTCCTCTGGGATTTCAAGCTGTAACAACAGGCTCTTCTTTATCTGCTTTTTAAACTTTTTCTGTGTATGGAATGAACAAAAAACCTTGTACTGCTCTAATAATGTTCCTACGTTTCCGAACTCTGAAAAGAATTCTAACTTAATGAGGATCTCTAACTGGCGAGCATTGATAGATGTAGATTTTAAATCCCAAAGTAGTTCCATAAAGCTCGAATAGTTAATATCTCTTAATTCATAAAGTTCATCTGCAATAATTGAATTCATGTATTTGATCGAAGATATTCCCTTGTATATTGCATTGTTGTCTTTGCTAAAATTATAGTGTGCTACAGAATGCCTGAACTTTATTGGATATATTTTTATGCCTTGTTTCTTTGCATATTGAATGATTGCTGTGCTTTTTTCTTCTTTTCCTTCAAATATATTAAGCGCAGACGTAATAAATTCTAAAGGGTAATAATATCTGAGATACCCACAAATATAGCCAATCCACGAATATGGGTCTGCGTGGTTCTTTGAAAACAAATACGCACTTGCATCTTCAATTACCTTGATAAATGCTACGATAAGGACATCGGATTCACTTTGAGAAACGCCGTATTTATCCATCATGGTTCGAGTGAAACCAGATTTTATCTGTGGAATAAACTTATCGGTTCCAGTTTTTTTCGCAAATCCACGACGCACAATATCGGCTTCTCCCATTGTATATCCGCAAAACGAATGTAAGAATTCAATGATCTGCTCTTGATAAACCAGATATCCAAGTGTTGGAGAAAGAAATCTGTTTAATGCTTCGTGCCCATTGTCCTGATAAATGCCTTGTGCCAGTTTGTCTCTGTAAGATTCCCCGGCTGGTCTAATGGCTCCGTTTCCAATTGATAATAAATCCATATATGAGAAATTGTTATTTTTCTTGCGGATATTTTCAATAGTTTCATCACTCATTAGTTGTTTTAAATACGCTGTTGCACTTTGAGATTCCCATTGAAAAATCATTGTAGTATCTTCTCTGATGCTTTTCCACACATTTAAATCATCTGGAGGAATATTATCTGGAGTAGCAAATGGGATTCCAGCAGCGTCACATGTTTTGTAAATCAGTCCGATATTATCAAGACCTAAAATATCCAATTTTACAAAGTTTAAAGAATCAATTTCCTTCATATTAAGGATAGAAATCGGATACTCGTCCGTAGATGTCGTGAAGGTTCCAAACCACTCATCTACTGGATATGGAGAAACTACGCATCCTGCAGGATGATTCCCAACAGAAACTACTACTCCATTTACAAGATCGACATATCTAAATAATTCTTTGTATTTTTCTCTCAGTTTTTGTTCGTTTAAATCTACATTTTCGCAAATATCCGAAACTTCATCTAATGGAATTTGTAATGCTCTTCCAACATCCCGTATTGCACCCTTTATGGCTATAGTATTAAAAGTTACAATATCACAACAATATAATCCATCTTTCTTATATAGATAATCTTTCACTATCTTACGATCTTCTGAAAGCCAATCTGTATCTATATCTGCTAGACTGACTCTTTCTTTGTTCATAAATCGTTCGAAATTCAACCCAAACTTAACTGAGTCAACCTCGGTGATTCCAAGAATATATGCAATAACGCTTCCAGATACTGATCCTCTACTGTATCCAAACCTTACGCCTCTTCGTCTCATTTCTGATTTATAATCCTCTTCAAGCAACATGAAATCTATGGCGTTGTTATGTTTATATGTTTCGTATTCGTATCGTATCCTATCTTTATATTCTGTGAAGTTATCTAATTTATCCAGCCCGCGCCATTTGATACCATTCTTAATTTTTTCAGAAAAAACTATTTCAGGGTTTTCATATAACTTTGGATATTTTGCGCTGTAATCCAACTTAAACTCTTCGACGCTTTCTGCCAATTTTACGCTATTATCCATAGCCATAATAATAATACTCATTGGCAAAGAGTTCTGATTTCGATATGCTTCCAATAATTGGTCTGGAGTTTTAAAAGTTAAATCCCATGATTTTTCATTCTCAAAAAAAACATTTTTGGATTTTTGAAGAATTGATCTTCCTTCCATATGCTCTTCGTTGAGTGCATGTGTGTCTGTACCAACAATAAGAGGAATATCAAATGCTTTGCTGAGTTCGTACAGCATTCGATTATATTCAATTTGTTCTTCGCAGTCATGATGCTGGATTTCAAGATAACAACGATGCTTGTTTTTAATTATAAATCCTAAAAATTTCTCTTTTGCATTCGTATTTGCGTTATGTAAAACACCGCCCAAGCATGCAGTAGTTATAATCACATTATCAGATGTGCTGAATAACTCTTCGAAAGAAATTCTTGGGACATAATAAAAGTGACCGTCATTTCTATTATATGACCTAGAAACCAATGAATTGATCTCTTTAACTCCGTCATAGTTTTTTGCAATCAGAATACAATGATAATTGTCTCTAATTTGTTTTTTATTTGATTTATTAATATCTAAAACTTCCTGCGCATCTATATCTCCAACACCATGGTATAATTCCTCTGTAAGATATGCCTCTACTGCATGGATATACTTCATGCCGGAATTCTCTATGGCCTCTTTTTTATGAACCCACTCAAAGATATTTCCGTGCTCTGTAATAGCCATCGCTTTCATTCCGCAGTTTTCTGCAGCAGACACGTATTCTCTAAAGTTTGTAATGCTATCAATGTTTGTTGTTCCATTGCTCAACATACTGTGCATATGAATTGGAACATACATATTTTCACACATTACTCACCTCATTGCGGTATTCGCAGCTTGTCCTGAACGAACACAAATATTTACAATAGAAATATTCTGGGTTAGGATTGAATTCTTTTTCTATTTCAATCCTATGTATCGAATCTATCATCCACCGAATCGTATTTTGATATTCTTCAAATACAAAAGGGATCGTTGTAAATCTGCCCCCGTCTAAAAAATGATTCCATGAAATCCACTTTGGATAAACCCCGAATAACTCATGTACCGCATGACAGTATAGATACATTTGTTTTTTATATTTGTTAAAGTCGTGTGCAGAGGACTTTTTAACACTTCCGTCCCGCTTTAAAAAATAAGCAGAACTCTTATGATCAATAACTGCAAACTCTCCGGTTGTTTTATCTCTAATTAATAAATCAATAAATCCTACAAACTTATATCCTTCTATCTCAAGTTCTGTATTTAATTCTACTCCAACAATTTCATAGTCTTTCATCCAATTAAAATCTACTTCTGAAAAATACATAGCACATTGCTCATACTTTTTTTCCATAGTTGATTTTTTTGCTTCAGACACGACATCTCTTTCGTAACGTTCCATAAAAACTTTTGGAGAATCATCAATGCATACTTTTCCTTCAAACACATCTGCTAATACTTCGTGAACAACAGATCCAACTTCTGCATAGTAGTTATTCTCCTTTGGATATAATTCATCATCCTTGACGATGTACTGCAGATAAAATTCATACGGGCATTGCTCAAAACAGCTCAGTCTAGAGAATGACCACTGCATCTGCTTAATCTGCTCTTCGTACATTCAACTCCTCCTTTTCATACGATTTTACGCTTATCTTTATATAATCGCTCCCATATCTCTTTCCCGCAATCTACTGGAGCGTTTTTAGCAGATTTGCCTCCAAGTAGCCCACCCTCATCTTCTATGATATACAAGTTTGTAATTCGCTTTAATTTCTTAATGTCTCTCCACACTTCATTTTCTCTGTAATCAACATCAGAGTCATATGCAAGGACAATATTCACTTTTAAACTGATCAGCAATTGAATTTGCTCTTCTGTCAGTGAATGTTTCTCGGCAGAAGCGCAGTTTGGATATCCCCAACTATACGCTTTCATTACCGATTTAACTGATTCAAATATGATTATTTCTTTGTGTATTTTAACATCTTGAAGTGTTATGTTTAGCCCTTGGAAATAATCCATTACCCCAACTTTGTAGTAATTAATGTATTTTGGCAGTCGTAATTGTTTGTAGTTTTTGTATCGTGTGCGCCCCTTAATATTAATTAAATTCCCGTCAATATCATACACTGGATATACGATTCGATTTCCCCACTCATCGATTCTTATTTCAAAGATATCCATCACACATTGTGGTATTCCCTCGTCTATCCATTCTTGAATTGGAGCCTTAATGTATTTGTCTAAAACGGATGGCTGAAGTATTTCGTGTTTAACATGTTTTGGGGGTTCTGATATTCTTTTCCAGTTGCGAAGGAATTGTATCGTGTCGGAATTACACATGGAATTGGTATCTATATTGGCAAGTCTCGCTGCTTTTTCTACCGATTCTTCAAAAGAAAGCCCTTCAAAGTCTTTTAAATAGTTGATAATCCCTCCGGTAGCACCACATGAAAAACAATAATAAAAATTTTTTTCCGGACTCACAGAAAACGAAGGAGTAATATCTATGTGCTTTGGACAATGTGCGTAGTATTCTCCGCTTTTGGGATATAAATCCATTTGACTTCCGATATAGGATACTAAGTCAACACTCTGATTAATCTGCTTCAGCACTTCCTCGTCGTATTGACTCATTTCTATATGCACCTTCCTTATTAAAACGGCTCGTCTCTTGCGTGTTGTTTACATTCCGAAATATCCATTCGGTCTCCATCAAATATGAAATCTATATAATCAAGCTCGTCGTCCTCCATCATTGGAGGGCCGAGGCGATTCAAATATATTTTTGCATATGCATTTCCGCACTCTAGTCCATCTCTTACAATCATCTCTTGGGATTTATAACCCCACTTTATGCCGACACTCAAGTATCTATTAATTTTTATGCTATCAGCAACTTCTCCGTTTCTGTTAAGCTGACACGCAGCGATCACAGACAAGTTCAAGTCTCCAGCAATATTATTTTTCAGAAAATCACATTTCGCGCCCAGAACATTATAATTCTCACTTGCGGTCGCCTCGTTGCTCTTTAGATAGTCATAAACAACGAATGATAATCCAATTTTATGTTTCAGCATTTTACAAATCGAATAAAGCTTATCATTGTTCATATTCGGATCATATATATGAACAAACGGTTGCTTTTTCAACCATGAAATCCAATATTGAATCGATCTTTCTTCCTCTTCTGAGTAATTTCCGCTTTTGATTTTGCGCATATTTATTCCGGTTAAGTGCGCAAGAAGTCTTTCTGTGTACAATCTTGTCGGCATTTCACTGTCAATAACTAATGAAGGTACTCCATTTTTTAATTTATGAACCACCTCGTTCATAAGGAACACAGATTTTCCTTGTTTATATTTTGCCTGAATTACAACAAGTTCTCCGGGTTCATAAGTAAAATAATTCATAAACAGTGGATACTTAGATGGGATGCCATACAGTCCGTCTGCGGTTCTGCGTTCTACAATTTCATTCCAGATCTCATCTATCTCTTCCCCAAGCGTAGTAATCTCTGTAGTTGAAATATATTGCTGAGTTAAATCATCAAGGGCACCGTACACATCATGATTCAGCTCATCTAAGCTCTGGTTTTGCCGATAGCATCCATCAACAAGGCGGTTGAGTGTTTTTACAAGGTCTCTCTTAAAAGCCATAGTAACCACATTGTCTGCAAGCATCTTATATTCTTCAAGTGTGTCTCTAGATGTTGCACGGTAAAGCGCAACATACTCATGAACTGCTGGAAGATTATATTGGTTAATTGTATCTGCAATACTGCTTTTGCTCTGTATCTTGTTACTAATATTGTAATCGTCGATATGAGTTATTCCGTCTTTATATAGTTCTCGAATAGCCCAATATATGCAACCGTTTTCTGTTCCAAAAAAATATTGTGGTTTTAAATAATCTGTATGCATGATGAAATCCGGATGGTTCATTAATGTCCCGATTACTCCGCTTTCAGACTGAATATCTGAAAGTTCTACAATATCCATTAAATCACCCACCTAAAATTGATCCAAATCCCGTCTTTTTATGTTTTAGCGCAAATCTCGGAATTTTTGTTTCGTCTTTAGGCTGGGAACGAAAATCTTGAACCCTAACATACTTCTTTTTCTTTGTTTTTTTCTCGTACTCTTCCTTTATCTCTTCTCTGTCAACATAGAATTTTAATCCTCCAACATATCTAAGCTTATAGTCGTGTGATATCACATACTGCAGTACAAACAGAAGATAATCTGAAGACACTCCGACTTCGGTAATCAGTCGATTTAATTCTTTGTTTAGCTGAGAATACACTACGGTATTATTAATGTTTTCTCTCCACAGAGATCTGATAAGCTCCAAATCATTTTTTTCTCTATAACATTTCTTGTGATAATAAGATTTATTGTCATGCACAAACTCGTCGTTAGATATATTTACTACTCCCCCGTGTCTGCATTGACGATAAGCGCACTTTCTGGTTTCTTTTGCCAATGTTATTCCTCTTCTTCCAACAGATAGGTCGACTCAAGATCTGCCTCGCTAATAGCAAGAATCGAAGGATACTTCTTTAATGCGTTTCCGATAGTGTTATACATCTCTTTCGGCTCTGTAAACAACATATGCCAACGGATCATATATCTTTCAATGTTCTTCAAATCGATAAATCGTTCTGCAATCATTACAGAACATTCTCCATGCCCATATGCAAACTTATCTTCTACTGTATATCCGGGAACTGACTGCCAGTCATATCGTCCATTACTGTCAATCTTCTTCCCTGTTTCCGAATAAATCTTTTTATTCTTAATCTCGACAATATAGTAATTTGTTTTGCAGAGATCATGTAAAAGAGATGAGATGATTAAACTTTCTCTGCCAACTGGTTCGAGAGTTTCTCTCCATACATCAGATTCCAACTTAGCAAGTAGGCAATCACATACATTCAACGAATGCTCCAGAAGACCTCCCTCATGACACGAATGGAATCTTGTGCTCGCCGGTGCTGTATAAAAATCTGACTTGCGTATCCACTCTAACAGCTTATCAATCCCTTCTCGATTTGTTTCAACCAGCAGAGTTTCAAAGCGCTTAATATTCTCTTGGTTCATACTATCACCTCATCAACTAAACGGATCATCATATTCATCTGTATCTGCCTGTGCAGCAGTTTTATTTCTAGAAAAGCTAGAGCGTGATTGCTGTTTTTTGGAATAAGTAGAGTCTTTTGGGTTATTATCATTATCTGTAAACTCAAAATCAAAAATACTATAATTGTTATATTTCTTTCCGTTTATAACCGTTTGCGTTACATCACAATTAAGAATCTTAATTTTAACACAAGAGCCTTCTGGGATTGTTGTTCCCTTGAATTTGTTATGTGCATGTCCGATCAACGCGACAAAATCAGAAAACGTAGTTTCATACCCATTGGACACAAAACCATTCGGCGTCACACCATCCTTTACATACCTACCAATACTCAACCTTACTTTAGTAAACTTTTTGTGTTCTTCTGCTCCCCAAATATTTGCGAAACTATCAACTCTGAATCCCATTTATTTCTCACTTTCTAATCGATAAAAGTTCTGACTTTAGATACTCAAGAGCCTCTACGTCATTGATCAATGTAGGATGTCCACTAATTTGATCATCAGACAGCTCAGAATCTGGATTTGCTTTTCTGAATGCAGAAATATACGCCTTTTGCGCCGCCTGTTTTGCGCGTTCTGACTGCTTGCATTTTGTTTTCAGCAAATCTGTACATTTTATCTGAAGTTCTTCAACTCTTACTACTGCATCTGGAAGATCTTCGCCTTGATATAAATAAAGCCCAAGTCCAAAAAGAGCAATTGCCTTAACCATACATCTCTTAATTGCCTTATTAGCAGACACAGAATCAATCTGGTCAGCTTTCATTGCGGTGTTATTCATATTCATAATTGCGAGCGTCTCTACAATTTCTACTCCATCAATTGTTACGCCAACTTCAACCCATCCGCTTTTTCCATCATCATGCCACGGTCTTGTATTCCCGTATGCATCGATGGTTTGAGGGTATACTTTAAACGAAGCATCCGGATATAGCTTTTTTACTTCTTCCCACGCAAAACTCCATGATAGATAATCGAGCTTTCCCTTCTTTTTAATTCTGTCTTCGGGGATTGGTACCCGACTAAGCACCTCAAATACAGTTTTTTTACTTTCGCTCATACTATTCCTCCAACTGCTTTATTTATGTGAAATACTTTCCAAAACTCTCTCTAAAATGCGTGTTATCATGCAGCTGTTGCTGGACATTAAAGCCACGATTAGAAAGCTCTCTCACAAGCCTCTTATTTCTAAAATACTTATGAACAAAACACGCAGCATTATATCCAACAAACAAAGAAAAAACTGATGCAACAAAATATCCCATATGTAATTTCCTCCTTAAAATCGAATATTTGCATATTCGTCTGCTTCACTCAGACGCATGATATCTTCAAACATTTCTAATCCTACAAGTTTTTCATCTCTTTTCATTATATATTCAGACATATTCCAACTTCCCATTGGTCGCGTATGAAAGTAAATCAAGTTAGATATATACAATAATCTCTGGCACAGGCACGATTTATTGTGTTTATCCGAAATCAATATGCTACTATGCTTTTCGTTTCTAAATATCATACGCAAATAGTAAAATATCGAATCATATGCACTAACAGATTGATATGTGTCGCAGTTATAATCTCCATGTTTGACGAATTCTTTTCCAATATCATGAAACGCCGCTGCAAAATGCAGCTCATTTCTTGATTTGAATTCATCGCTTGCGTATATGAATGCGCGATAACAATGTTCTCCTACAGAATACCCATCTCTGTTATTAATATGTGATAGATCGTCGAAAAGTTGCTCTGGATCCCTAATCCGGTCTAGGTTTGACACAATGAGTGAAATATGATCAAATCCCTCATGGTAATATGGAGGTTGCCAGCCAAGGTACATTCTGTGCATTACATCGTCAGGAACCTTTCTGGAACGCGTTTTATTACGTTCTACACATACTTGATATGGGGTAAGCATAACACATGCGCATTTCGTGCATCTGATATTTTTTAATTCATTTAAAAAGCTTATCCTCCTTGTTTTAGATAAATTTGTGGCATCATATATAGCAGATTTTCCATTTTTCAGGTCTGACTTGATCCGTCTATGTATCTCAAGGAACAAATCATGATTATGTGTCTGATCGTTTATATTTCCAAACAGCTCTTCCCTAATTTTGTCAGAGGAATATACATTTGGTTTCTGATTGCCTTGCAATGTATTAATTATGGTATTTGCGTACTCGCTTTTTCCAGAGCAAGGAATCCCAATCATCATAAATAGAATCGGTGGATCTTTTGTTTTTGGCATACTCTAATAATCCTTTTCACAATTTTGTGGATATGTTTTAATAGGTAAAAAAACTACTATAAGATTTTTCTTCCACAGGTCGGGCAGTATTTTGCAAATATCAAATCGAGCTGTCCTTTCGGAGGAACAGCGCTAGAGTCGTGTAGTAAGCATCCACACTTTTCGCATCTAACAATTACATTTCCCCTTGAATGATCCAAGTATCTAAATGTAATGTTATCATTATCTTGCGTTCTCTTAATATATCTGACCGCACTTCTATAATCTGAATCGCTTTGTATTGGCATATGAAATGCATTACAATCATAACAATATACGCCTGTTTTAGAAGAACGATCGATTATAGTAATTCTTTTTGACCCGCATCGTTTACACGTAAATCTCTCTTCAGACGTATTCTTTTTTCTCTTAGACATCGCAATCCATATGCGCTCCACATGTTGGGCATCTCAAAAAATATGAATCTTTAAAAACATCTTTGGGATTTGCATTGAACCCGATTTCCGCTCCGCACAAACGGCACTTAATACTATTTTCGTAAATATCCCATGTAGATCGACGAATCCTTTCAAATCCTTCTGCGGATTTTTGCTTTTTTATTATATCCTTCATAATATATCTTGATGCAGGAGGGATTAATTCGTCTGAATTAAAATCTTTGTCATTTAACAACGCGATTCTGTCAATAATATCTTCGTTTCCCAAGAAACCGCCTCCAAAAACACATCAATTCAAATATACATCGTCTTCCACTGTTACGTTATTAATGGAGAAACATATGCCGTCTTCATTCGATGAATAAATGTTCATATCCTGTGGGATCTGTCTAAGCATGTCAATCAGTTCTTTTACGTTCATTTTTCCCTCCATATTAGCTATTTAGCAGATCCATAAATTCATATTCGTTCAATACCTTAACCCCATATAATGCTGCGGCCTTATTTTTTTTGCTAGTCGACGACTTGTCGTTAGATATAAGATAATTAGTTTTTGAACTTACTGAATTCAGGATCTTTCCGCCATGCTCTTCAATTCTTGAAGCAATCGACTTTCTGTTAGAAAATGTATCGAATCTTCCGGTAATACAAAAGGTAATTCCATCAAGCTTTTTATTTTGTGGACTATAATGTATTGTCTCGTCTTCTATGAATAATTCTTCGCCCAATGCACGAATCAGCTTTCTTTTACTTCGGATAAACGAGTTAATACTTTCTCTTGTAACCTCTCCGAAATCATCGATCTGCGACCAATCGTACCCATCGATACCCGCCCTTACAAATGATTCTACGATATTCTCATATCCAAATGTATTAAAGCAATGGCATGCCAATGACTTTCCAGCTGATGTGCCTATGCCTTGTATACCCAAAGCAACAAATAACTGATGTAACTTACAATGCCTACTTCTCTCAATTGCAGACAAAAGATTATCTACGCTGGATTTTCCGAATGAATTCATCGTATATAATGTTTGTTTGTAGTTGTATAAATGATAGATACTCACATAGTCCGTAATAATACCCGCATCTATGAGTTTTTTTATGGTTTCCTCTGAAAGCCCACAAATATCCATTCCTCGTTTGCTACAAAAATTAACCATAGAGTCTAATTGTTTTGCCGGACAATTTACGCTCGTACAATACATAACAGATCTTCCATTATCTCTTCGTATCACAGTTTTATTACCGCATCTGGGACACACATTCGGAAGCTCATATGTATTACTCTTTGTCAGATTATCTAATACTTTAGGAATTATTTGATTCGCTTTAATAACTCGTATTTCGTCTCCAATTCCTAACTTCAATTCTCTGATAATGCTTACATTTGAGAGCGATGCGCGTGTTACAGTTGTTCCATCAATAACAACAGGGGTAAAAACTGCAACTGGATTTATCTGTCCGCTACGCGTTGTGTTCCACTCGATGTCTTCTAATCTTGTCACATACCCGTCTTGATAAAACTTGTACGCGAGCTGATTCTTGAAATGATGATTTGTGCGTCCAAGTGAATTTCCATATTTCACGTCATCAAAAGAAATCACCATTCCATCAATTGGATACCTCATATCTACAGACTGAGCTTTTAGCTCTGTGATGTAATTCGAGATATTTTCAGAAGTGTCTGTACTCATAACTGACCTAAATGACACAACTTCGAATCCCAGATTTTCTGCTATGCACAACCGCATTGAAAATGAATTTTCTGCAAGCCCGGATACTACATTCCACGCTATAAAACGAATATTTCGTTCAGAAGCGATTTTACTGTTCAGCTGTCTAACCGATCCACTCGCTAGATTTCTAGGGTTCTTATATTTACTTTCGTCTGGCAACTTGGAGTTTACTAATTCAAACGAGCCATAATCGATAATCGCCTCACCGTCAACCGTTAGATCTCCCTGAAATGGAATCGTATATGGTATATTGACAAAAGCATTTATATTATGTGTAATATCTTCTCCGAAAAATCCATCGCCTCTAGTTTCTGCAGAAATAAAAGCACCATTATGATAATGAAGAGAAATGGTAAGCCCATCCAACTTCATCATTATTAACCCTTCCTGCCCGCTTAAAAATCTTACGAGATCATCAATTCTTTGTGTCTTATCCAATGACAGCATCAAATGATCATGTTCGACTTTTTTTAAAGAATCAGCCACTATATATCCAACAGATTGTGTCGGAGAATTCGACATACGAAATCCAGCTTTATCTTCCAACCTTTTTAGCTCATCAATCCGGATATCATAATCCATATCCGAAATTATTGATATGTCATTGTTGTAATAACTCTTTCTACACTCATTCAAAAAAGATGTTAGCTGTTTAATCTTTGTGATATCATTCATCTTCTGCAACCCAAACTGATTCGGACAGTTCTTTATAACCATCCAAGTTTCCACATCGCTTTAAATAACATAGTCCTCCATCGACTGCGCAAGATCCGCAAGAACACCATTTAGAATCATGTCTCCTAACAGATTCTATTATGTCGCCGCATTTTAAGCATTGGATTGAATTTTTTACGATCTTATACATTTCCTGATAATACCTTGTTAGCTCTTAAAATTGCTTCTGTATGAATCCGAATCTGACGCTCTTCTTCACGCTTTCTAATTCTATCTTTTCGCTTACGTTTTTTGGCCGCATGATTCTCTCGAATCCGCTTTGCCTCATTCTCTGCATTGATCGCTGCGTTGATTTCCTTTTGTTTTCTGTTGTAGATCTTTAATCCTCTTGCAATAAGTTTATTGTAAACAGAAGTTCCGTCAAAACCCATATTCCTAAGCAACTTTTTGGAAATACAAATACCGATTCCTTCTTCTTTAGATGGGCACTTGTGTCTGTCGTTCGAATGCGTTGTTGCGGTTTCGAACGATCCGTCCGAAAAATACACAACTACTTTGTCCGGATTATCTGTAGATCCATAAACCTTTACGTCAACAATGTCTTCAATAATTCTAATATACTTATCATTGTCGATGTAATACAGTTTCCCGTCCGATTCTGATACTAAGTTTTTAGCACCATCAGGAAGTGTGTTCTTTTCATGGTGATCATTGACTGTAATATTGGACAATCTAGAAATATCACATAAAAAGTCTTTGTATGTATAGTCTTTGTATGTATCTCCTATTTCAATTCTAACATTTGCATGATCCATATTATATAACCTCTTTTCTTTTAGAATAATGGTGCCGCCAACGGGACTTGAACCCGCACGCTCATATGAACACCGGATTTTAAGTCCGGGGTGTCTTCCATTCCACCACAGCGGCAAATGGTACCCCGTCCGGGGATTGAACCCGAATCACACGATTATAAGTCGTGCGCTTTACCAATTAAGCTAACAGGGCGTTGACTAAATATTATTGTGCGGCACCGGCTACTCTCCGATGCAACTCCGTTCAAATAGCCCCTAGGATGCTTTTGACAACGAGGCGAAGTTATAATATGCCTACGAAGTTTGTACCGCATTAATAATCGCATATTCATCCAGCAGCCACGCAGGGTGCGAACGGTGGCAAACCCGCTCTCAGCGATTATTGTCAGCGGAAGGCTTTCTCTTTGCCCACGCACATTTTTTTTTGCGAAGAACATTAAATTCAGTTCGCGTTCTCCGACTTTTTCGTGCTCTTTTTGTACAATGCAGAGCAATACGCGCATTACCCGTCACGGAATCGAACCGATACAAATCGTTTACACTATTGTGCTAACCTGCTCGGGCGTATCCGACTTTTGTTTATACACGCAGTCGGTACGTGTTAAAAAGGAGAAGTTAATGAATCTGTAGAGCAAAATGCTCTTGGTGAGCCATAAGGGATTCGAACCCTTGACCTATCGCTTAAAAGGCGATTACTCTGCCGCTGAGTTAATGGCTCATTTATGTATTTTGTGGTCATTCCCAATGTTTTAAAAATCTGGCTGGGGCGGAGAGAATCGAACTCCCGATATATGAGTCAAAGTCATATGCCTTATCCACTTGGCCACGCCCCAGTATGTGGCGAGGATCAGAACATTTGTTCCTCCCCTCACCGTGATTATAGTATATCACTCTTGCATTCCTCTGTCAAGTGTTTTGTGGTTATTCTTTTTGATTTTTTTCATGTAAATCATTATGAATTATTTTATAAGAATACTCCGTTTTGGAAAGTGCATTATCAAACTCTATGCTAGACGTTCCCATAATTCGATATCCACACAGCTCGTCTGAAAAAACCACTTCTGCAGCAGGACATATAATATCCCCTGCGCGGTTATAAACAATCAAAATATCTCCGGTATATATTTCTCTGCAATTTTGATCATATAACCCCGTAAATTGACAAAATGAATCATCTTCTACCGTCCAAAAATTCAATTGGTTTCGAATATGATCATACTGTACAATATTATACCCATTGCAATCTTTAAAATACCCGCCATAAACCCATCGATCTATTTCCTTATTATATCCTTTAAACTTAAATTCTCTCACTATATCCTCCGACAGTTCTTTTAAGCCCAACGATTCATATCCAAATAATATAATAGAATGAAATTAATTAACAACTTCAATCGTATATATTACTCCATCATCATCTGAATCTATCTCTCCAATCCCAGTTAGATAAATTAAAAGTAGATTTAATATATATCTCCATAATATTAAATAATACATCATCCAAAATTTCATTCACATAGTTTAATTTTACATCCTCGTGTTCATTAATAAATCTGGTTTCCATCAAATTTATTGATTCCATTACCTCTGTAACTATTTTATCTACAGACTGTTTTGGAATCTTTCCTTGCTTAACTTCCTTTAAATATTCTTTGTTCCTTGGTATAAGTGAATGCTCGTATGACTTACCTTCAATAAAAAATGAACGCATAAACTCTGCTATTCTAAATATATGGTGTAGCTGTTTTGGATCATATCCATACTTCTTCAGTACATCGATCTTGGATGGGTATGGATGTTTCAATGCATGAAATTTTTGTTCTGCCATACCTCTCGCAGCTTTTATCGCGCGGCACATGTCGTATCTCGCAATTTCTTCCCTCGAATCAATCAGTCTATTCCACTGTTGTTTATACGATGGATTCATCATCTTATACTCCGTAAATAAAATCTCTAAGAAATTTATATTCTGTTTTCTGAATTGATTCATCATCAATCTTACATCTTTAATATCGATATGTTCATCATTTTTTCTAATATGTGTCGTACTTACTGCTTTTCGATTGAAAACGATATCTTCCAAGCTCGGTAACACAACTAGCTTTGTATCGACATCTGAACCTTTAATGTCCAAATCATAGTTTTGACTTCCCTGTAGAAATATTCCCACAATTTGATCCGCAGAAAAATACGATAATGCTTCTTGGTAGTGTTCTTCTACCCTACTCATGATTTTGGATTGTTTGTTCATTTAATCTTGTCCTGCTCCATTTCTTCGATTCTGGTATTTAAGTATGCAATAGCGTCATCAACTAAATGATTGTATAACTCAACTGCTTCTTCATATGTATCTACATATTCTCTTGAAGAAGCATATACTTCCCCAGATTTCTTCAATTCCAAACTATCTTTTTTGTATTCACAAAACATTCCAATCGCAAATCTATCACCCATACGAATGATTCCTCTTACCGGCTTTTTTTCTTAATGTGTACCGCGCTCGATTGCAATCAATATGATAAGCCACAGTCCATAGCGGTGTATTACGCGGGGCATCCCAATATGTATACGTCATAGCCTAATCCTCATTTATACTATTCGTTCCCGATCCAAATCAGCTTCTCGATATACTCTCTGCCATCTCCTTTAAAAATCGGGATCTCATCGTCAACAACCCAACCTATATTTTCTTGTTTAATGCAACAACTACCTCGTTTCTGAGTTGTTGGGTATTCATCCCAATCGATGTTTTTCTCCGTGATCAACATATTCCGAATGTCATTACAGCTCTTATTTTGCAACTCCTTATGACTAAAATTGGCTTGACCAACCATTTGAATGCTATTTCTGATTGCATCTAACTGCCGCCAATAAATAAGATTTGTTACTTACTCTTTTGGAATATTGAACACGCGAGCATCGAACATTGCTCCCTTATACATTGCATTGTAATAAGCATCATTTAACAACTTTTCTTCATCTGTTGGATTGCCCTCGCAAACCCATCTATGGAACTCTTCGAATTCAAACACGAAAAATTTATTAAATGCCAGAGTAGCCATACTCGCAGCAATGCTGCACATCTTCTGTACTTCATAATCGAACCATGCAGAAGATGTTAATTTACGGTAATCAACTAAAATTAAAGTAATCTCATCAGATTGAGTATATCCAAACACACATCCTTGAATGTTCTCACAAAGATATTTCATTGTTTGTTGCATTGATTCAATTAAAATTTCATCAAATGGTTTCTTAAAATGTCTTGTAAAAGTATGAAATGCCTTTCCGTCTAATCTAATTGCGACAGGTGTTCTCCTCATAAGCTTTGTTTTCGGAATATTCTCATAGAATGTTTTCATTCTATTTCCTAATTCATCATGGATTAACATGTTTCTATCCTCCTCGTTATTTGCAATTATAATTTATAAATTTTAAAACTCAAATTCCACTTCTCTTATATGCGTATTCATTCGAATTTCCGCAAGATCTGCTGCAAGTAAATACGCCTTTGCGTGCTCATTATCCGAGTGCACCATCTTTATTTTCTGCATAAGCCTGAACTCATCAACATTCTCATAATAATTTCTGTCGTATAAACGACCTTCATAGAAATGTCCACACCTTATACTGATCTCATTGCGTATATTCCGATAAAAACTTAGACAGCCAGACATGGTTCCAATAGGACTTACAAAAAAATAATCAGTTGATTCGAAAATGCGCGCATCCTTTCCGATTGTTCCGCATCCACAAATCATTGCATTGCCTCCTATTTCTGCATTATCTCGAATGAGCATGTATCCAGAAACACTTGCATGTTCAAAAATTTTTGCCGTTTCCTTAACTTCTGTCGTACCTCCAACGTGCGCGTGATCGCAAACTACCGCTTCATCGTAAATCACGGAACTCTCACATGCGATCGCTCCGTCTTTTATCATTGCAGAATCAAAAATCGTCGCGTGATCATAAACCATTGCTTCATCTGCTACCCATGCAGCTCCACCATGAGATAGATTGTTCTCGCTTTCAATCCATCCACCCAACTGCCCAGCTTTAACGTCTCCGAAATCTCTTAAAGCTCGAATACGATGCAATGTTTTTCTACCCCAGATCTTCTTTGTTTCATCTGCCAATTCATATTTTTTTATCATACAGCTCCGGCAGAATATCAATTTCTACCTCTTCGCCCTCCCAATAAATCGGTCTATTATCCAGCACATCTTTCATATTTTTTAAAAATGCCATTGTCTCTGGGTAATTCATAATATCTTCATACACCTCGAAATCCCAACCTTCATATGCGTCATATCCCATATCTTCAAGTATGCTTCTTAGACAAAAAATTTTTACATCTTTCTTCGCCACTGTAACACGCGGAGTTCCAGTAGACCAAGCTGTGAAAAAATCTGGATGAAGCAAATCTGCTTTGTCCATCACAACACTATCATTACTTCCGCTCCACTTAACAGTCAGCATAGTATCATCGGGAATCTTAGAAAGCTTAATCATGTTTCACCTCAAAAATCATCAGCGCTAAAAATACGCATCCATAAACAATCGGAGCACAAATTCCAATATCACGTGATGCTGCCCAAATAGTGTCCGCTAAAAACAGCGCAGCGGCGATAGTGGCTATAAGTATATCAGTCATTTATAAAGTCCCTCAACTTCTATATATTGTGTGTATTTATAATTACGCTACTATGTATAGTATATTACTCATGATGAAATATGTATTTATTATTGAATTCTTACAATTGTATACGGAGCCAAAACACAAAACGGACGAACCCCGCATCTTTCTTTTTTACAATTCGATTTCGAAATCATACCAGAAGGGTCTATTGTAACCATATCATAATCACATCCTCGTTCCGTAGTGCTCCAAGGAGTACAAGTCCACCATTTATATCCTATGGCTTCGTTGACCAAAAATTGATTATATTTTCTCGCCTCATCATAAGTGATTAATCTAATATGTCTCGATGCTTCAAAGAACTCTCTCTGCCCGTCAAGAGAATAAAAACTTACTCTCGTAGGCACGGCTTCGCTATTTATGTTGTACGTTATTTTAGGTAGAACAATATGCTTTAAATATATTTCAATATTAGATCCAGAAAAATCTTTTAAATCTCCAAATGTCATGATATTATAAAAATCTTTTGAAATAACCCCAACCCCGTAAGTATAATCTGTTTTAAATTTTGTATCCAAAACAATCCACTCATGATCATCAATAATAAAAGTATCTCCCGGACGCAAAGTAGAAATTTCTACCCCCGGCTTATCTTCAATTCTAACAGTTCGACTTCCATCATCCTCTTCGATGATTTTAATATCCTGATTTGTGCCTACCTTGATTTCCATAATGCTAACTTCCTGCCTCTCCAAGCTTGTAAATCCAAGCAATAAACATGCTTATTCTCCTACAGATTAATACGGATACGATAGATGGCAAAGTGAGAACGAAAAAGATAATTGTATAAAGTTTCCCAAACAAATTTCGAGTATGCCAATAATGCGTAAGCCATTCCGTTACGTGCTTACCTTCTAAATAGCACAGCGCAGCACACATTATAAAATAATAAATAATACAAAGAGCGCACACTAAATCCAGCATGTGTATATCCTCCTAATTTATCTATGCATTAACAGCATAATCCTTTTTTCAACATAGGAATATCATTATTGCGGCTTTAGATATAAATTTGTTTCAATGAGCAAACATGAATTATGATCTGAATTAATATAACAAATACTACCCATTTTTTATTAATTCTGCAATTTACTTAACACATATTCAACCATCTTCGCTTGCGGTGCAATTCCCCATTCTACAGCGTCTATAATACAAATTACCATGATGATCACACACAAAAGTGCAATAAGTATCAATAAGACATCTTTATATTTGCAAGCCGCGATAGAACTTATCACAACAAAAAAAGAATAATGCGATTGCCCAAATTATATTACTAACCATTTCGATGTTAAGTTCTGCTACGTCTAGGTTTGAATATCCATACCATGCTCGTTGCCATGCTGTAACTAAATCATTTTTTAATGTTTGTAATTTAAATTTTAACGAATATCGTTTGCTGCGCTTAAATGTATCGCGCAATCCAAGCTGCCCATAATACTTCATACTTCCTCCTACTGTAAAGATAGAATCCCGCAAAAACGTCCATTTTGATTAAAATATGGCATCCATAAATACGGGACAGCTTTCCCGATCTCCGCGCAAAATGCGACATAATCATCTACTGCTTCATTAAATTCACGAATCACTCCAGACTCTGTATCACCTTCAAACGATATCAGATCAGAGATATTGATAATGTCGCCAATATAGCACCCATCTTCTTCGCTATACTTATATTCTCCAACCAAATTATGCTGTTTGTTTATAATCATTAAATATTCGTTCAAATCTTTTTACCTTGTTTTTTTCCAAACGTCTCCATAATATTTTATAATCGGCATTGGAATCCATTTTTCTGCAGATCCATTCAAACCTATTTTATTTAGCTCTCCGCACACAGTCTCCGCCTGTGACAAGTATTCAAACCATTTTGGATATACCTCATTCATATACTTTCCATTTCCATAGGTTCTAACTAAAATATATTTCATCATTAGATTTTAAGCCTCAAACTCCATTCCTTCTGTACATCAACGTTATATCATAGCTCATAAACAATCCGCATCCACGGCATCTTCTCTGCCGATCCGCTGAAATTCAATTACCCATACCCATGGGTTGGCGTCCCAGCCATAGCGATCACGATCTTTCTTTTTAATTGTGCTGTCCCAAATTTCCGCAAACCTTTCAATTGCGAAGTGACGCATTTTTTCTTCAAAGCCAGCACCCTTCCAATTTTTAAAAATGACACCTTCAGCTTTTGCGCCTTCATCGTCGATGTCCTGTAATCGCTCAACTCGTACATCAGCAACCCGCAAGAAAATCCGTGCTGCTTCCTTTGGCATGTGAATGGATGGTCTCCACGCAACATCATCTGTTCCAATCTCGTATCTAATCGTGTACTCTTTCGGGATGCAATCGCATTCTGCCAGACACTGCGATACATAGGGAACCTCTCTTCCGTCCGGTTCTTCCCCGAATTCGATTTTCCCAATGCAAAATGTCTCCCTGACGTATAAGATATCTCCGCGATCATATGGAGACTTCATCAAATGCCGATCCCCGTCTCCCCAAAACGACCACGCATACCTCCCGCTTTCAAGCTGAATCTGGGATGTCGGAGCGGGTTGAGGCTTGACTACTCGCCGTGTTACGGTTTTCCTACCATCCATAATGCCCTGCACCATTTCCGTGTTAAATAGAATTGGTTTTATGTTTTGACCTCCTCTTAATCTCATAAATGATATGTAACATCTTTCTCGCAACTGAATTACTAACCTCAAATTCTTCGGAAAGTAGCTTTACCCATTCCTGATTAGACTTGCTCATATCTTATACCTCCTTCTTCATTTTCTGCGCTCCCCAAAACAACAAAACCAATCGTCTTCGGTATTCTCGTGAATCTCATGTTCAAGATACCCATCATAATAGATTTCAATTTCATGTGCCATCGGACAAAACAGATCATATCTGTGAATACAGTCTCGGCAATGTACGATATTGGTTTCTAATTTTAATTGTCTAAACTCATCCACACTACCAATACGCTGATACTCAGCAAGATCGTCCTGCAACTTTTGTAAGTATGCGGAGTCTACATCTACAATCGCCCATTCAAACATTGTGATCCTCCATTGGTTCATTCCAACACTCCAAGCAACTCCGACCTTTGCAATCTACGGTCTTCGTTTCTGAGTAAATATATTGTCTACAAGACAACGGGATTCCTATTCCGTTTTTTGAACAGTTTGGAAACTTATCCAAAAAATCCATCAGGTAGGTTTTCTGAGGATGATTTCTAGACCAGTCTTCTACAAGACGAACTGCTTCATCCGTATATCGCGTTTCAAACATTTTACAGTCCACACCTCGCCCATTATTTGCTTTGCTAAGAATGCAATCAATACAATTAATCTCACAGAACCTTCCGGTTTTGTTAGTATGTCTATTTCGTTCTTTTATATATTTTACAGCATCCATATTCGATTCTCCTTACTCCCAATAATACACACAAACAGAGCAATGATTGTGTAAATATTTTTTAATCTCAAAACTTAAAATGTCTTTCCCGGAAATACCTAAACCTTCGCTCCTTTGGTTGAGTATAGCAATAGCTTCGTCTTCTCCCAGCTCCGAAAAAGCTTCAATTTTTCTAATCATCTATGTCACTCTCCCTCATCTTTCACGCCATCCGGCTCATACGGCTCCGGCAGCTCCATCCACGCATTCACAAATACACCCATCTCGGAACAGCTCACGGCCTCGTCTCCGATGTAAAACGCACTTCCCTCCTCGTCCGTCTCGCATCGTCCGGCCAGCGGCAGACTGTAATTTTTAAATGACAGCAAAACATATCGATCGTTCTCCGGCAACCGCTCCGCCACTGGAATCCACCATCCAGGCCGCACGGTTTCTGCATCAACGGTTGGCGCTTCATCAATTGCACGAAGTGTCACCGCATACTCAACGCCAATAGCGCACGGGAATGGATATGCTTTTTTTTAAGTTTGTCCGCATCAATCAGTCTCATTGCCACCCTCCTGTTCCATTTTCGCCCCGCAGTTTGGGCAGTAGTTGCAGTCGTAGTAAAACGACGTGCTTTCTCCACAGTTTGAGCATACCGTCCCTGACCACTTCCCCTGCGGACGCAGGCTCTCCGGGTCGATGGTAGGTTGCTCGTTCACGCGATCAATCGCCATACTTGTACCAAACGCCATTCCTCTGCCTCTTTCGCTTATCATCATTTGAAGATCGTCCAGATTCTCGGTCAATCTCTCGCGCAATCTGTCTGCATCAATCAGTCTCATCGTTTGTCCTCCTTCAGCGCGTCAGATAATTTTGCATATGCCTCGCACATATCGGTCAAATAAGCCATATTGTCAAGTTCTCCGCCATTTACTAAATCTGCAATCATTCGGGGAAATGCCATGTCAAAAAACTCGGCGAGGTTTTCAACCTGTGATTTGGTAAATGTAATGGTAATAGATTCATTCATAGTTCCTACATCTCCTTTCAGCCGTGTCTCAATCATCTCTGTGACACTGTTTGTCACGCACAAACTCAATCCGCCGATTTTCAGATCCAGCGGACAGTGAGCGCAGTCCATATCCTCATACCGCTTCTGCTCTGCGAGATCTTTGCACACCTGATAAGCGCGGCACGCCTCGTCTGATATCTCAATCGCCACTGCCGCATCTCGTCCGTTGCTCAACCGCACCGGGTTCATTTCCATCCTCCCGTCTCCCCTTGATATAATCTCCTTGCATAGTCCACCTCCGCACGCTGGCTCTAAAATATATGATTAAATTTTTCTCGCTGCAACAGTTTATCTATCGCAATAGGATCTGTCGCATAATAATCTAAGTCAGCGCGTTTTCCATTTGAGTGATTAGACGCTCCATGCGTCACAAAAATAGATTCTTTACTTCCTGTCCAATCCAAAATTTTTACCTTTCTTATTTTTATATCTCTTCACATCTTGTATTCCAACGCCTAATGGCTTCTTCTTCGGAGATATTTCCTCCATCATACGGATGAATTGTACAACCTCGATTTTTGCATTCGCACCACCACATTGGGTTGTTATAATCGTCAAAATACTTAACTATGTATGGACGTTTCCCGCAAAAAGGGCAAGGTCTTGGAATAATATTTTTGAATTCCAAAACACATTGTTCGAATACATCTTCCAAAATTTCGCGCTTTTTATATTGTGCAATTTTATTATTAAACTCCTTGCAGTCTCTTAACTCATACGCCATCTGAAAAACGTCGTAATTCGACACTATATGCACCGCCTTTTTGTAATCACATTTTTTTAATTTCTACTTTATTATAATTTTTCCCTCGGTTGGACAAAGGGTTGCAACAAAGCTTGCATTCCTATCCTCTTCCTTGCTCAAATCAAGCTGTCTCGGATGGATTCCTTGTGCCTCAAAGAACTTACGAGTTGTTTCTAAATAGGGTTCATTATGACTCATTGTGTTTTGTTGTTCGTACACTTTGTCATAAATCTCCTTATCATAATCAAGTGCTCCACTATGCACATCTAAAATTAATTTATATATTATCTCAAACGATCCCAATATTATGCCAAACTGCTTTTCATCCAATTCATCTGACTTCATATATTGTGCTCCAATTTCGTTTATTGCCGTCATATGATCGTCCAATCGCTTTAAAAGTTTATCCTTGCCAATATAAATTTCCGCTTTTCCCTCCGATGTTTCATTCGCATTTTGAATCAAATGCACCTCTTTGTATTGCCCGAATTAATTCATAAATAGTTTCTAGCGATCCCGCAGCTCTAATTGCCTGTTCTTCGTCTGCAATTTCGGAACTCAAATACTTTGCAATTATTTTGTCTTCTGACAACTTATAGTCTTCCAACCACTTTAAAAGTTTAGATTTATCAATCATACAAGTGTCATCATTCACATTCATGCGAGTGCCGCAATGCGGACAGCATTTAGATTCTGGAAGAACAGGTTCTGCACATATCGAACAAATGAATTTCCCGTCTTTTTCAATAATTCCAGCCGGATATTCAGCTTTGACAACTTCGTACACTCGTCCGGATTTAACTAGATCAGATACATATCTATACTGCCAACTTTTAAACCATCCATGATGATATACTTTTCCATGCACCCAGATATATTCTTGTTTATCAAAGTAATCTAAGGTATTGATTACGTTTCCTTTTGCCCATTTTCTCTCCGACATAATTTATCACCTTTTCGATTTTTCCTGCATTACATTCATCCTTTTATATCTGAGATTTTATTTAAATACGATCACATGAAATATACTGCCATCGTTAAATAATGAATAATCTGGTCTACCGGATAATTAATAACTAAAAATTTTGCTTTGAGCGGGTCTACAATCATGTGGGCGATAAATAATACGCCGATTTGCCACGTAAATCCAAAAACGATTACAAAAGGCACACAATACAGCACGCAATGTACGAAGAGATGATAAAGATTCTGTCCCTTCGAATTTGCAATAAAAGGCGTCTGCAAGACGTAATCGCCCAACATATGGCACGCAATTAACTGTGTGATTTTTTGAATAATTATCATATTCATAAATTGCTCCTCTTCACAAATTCTCGAGCCTCGTCTATCTAAGGATGTTTCCTACAAACAAAACTCTCTTTTAATTGCATCTCTCAATTTCCGATGTACATTTGGTCGAATCCGTTGACCAGCAATCCCGCTGCAATTATTTTTCTAAACATAATTTCATTCCTCCAAATTTAAATTATTCCAACGCTTTTTATTAGAATATTTCCATTGCAAGCCTACTCCAACGCACCGAGCTTCCAAATTTTCTAGGTCTTTAAACTCCATAAATCTTCTCATTGCTCTCTCGATCCAAACTTCGGCATCGCCTTTTTTATTGATGTTCGCCCAGTGTATGACTGTCCTTTTAATCAATTCAATGCTCCACTCTTCATCACTTAGATTTGCTACTCTTTTGCGTTCATTAATGATCTCATTTCTCTTGTTTTGTGCATCTTCCCATGAGAAAAACAGTTCATCAAAATCATATGTCATGTGAGTAATGTCATGAGCTTTGAATTTTTTATACACTCGGAACTCCCCTTTCTTGATCTCGGAGAGTATCTCGCTTCTATCGTGAGAGTCGTTTTCTCTTATGAGCAAACCCTGATCCAGATAATAAAGAAGGCTGTTCGGATTTCTAATGTCAATTGAAGAATAAATATCCGGCAATTCTTCGTACTCTTCTTTGAAAAGACGCATATCATAATCCCAACCGTTTGGCAGCTTTTTAAATGGAGTTCCATTAAATTCTTTAATTGGAATTCCGTTAATAATTCTCAAATCTTTATGAGTGATATAATCTACAACTGCTTTTCTGTCATATTCATAAACATAGTCAATCACTCCGAAGCTTATAAATGGATTTCTTTCTCCAATGTATAAATCTTTCAAAAAGTATACAATTTTTCCCTCATCGGATTTCGTTAACATGCGGCACCTCCATCATCAAATAGCTGCTTTAAAACTCTGGGCACATACACATTGTCTCGCAGTTTATCAATCTCTTTGCGTATATCTTTTATGCTGGTTATATCCATATTTAATCTGCTAATCTTATCAAAGATAGACAGTTCATCTTTAATTTTCCTTCGGCGACGCAAACAATTTTGCAGAGCTTTCATTGCAAGCCACGCCGAATATAAGTCAAAATCCGTATTTTCTATGTAGTGCAAAAGATCGGATTTCTCTTGATCAACAATGCTTAATTCCGAAATTTTATGATCCTTATTTCTGCTTGCATTTGACAAAAGGTCAATACAAGATTCAAAGTGATCAAAATCTGCAGATTCAGTTTCCCGTTCTGCAAGCCTCTTCATCACATCTACATCTGCAATTTTATTTCCGCTTGTTTTAACCACAACCGGCAAACTATCTGTCGGTGGCGCGGGAGAAAATGTATCATCAATACCTTCAACCCGATAACGCTTTCTATACTTTTTTGAAATGCAATTATTTATAACATTCTTCGCCGTGCTGCGATCTGAGAACCTCTCCGCCAAAGCTGCGTTATGCACAGTTTTATATGCTCCATCAGCTCCTCTTTTGATGTATTCTCCATATCTGCTTTTAATTACATACTGCACAAAACAACGCACCTTTCTTAAAGGAAATATTTTATTATTTATTTACCTATTGTTTATTTATTACGACCCTCTTTATATAGGATCGTATCTTCTAAATCTACGGCTGTATCAGCGCTCTTCTTTATTTTTGGATACCATTCATCAACACGGTCTTCACGTACAGTTTCCTTTCTCGTTTGATCGATTACTTGTTTTGTCTAACCGAATATATTTTTATTTCCATCCGTTAAAACATATTTAATTATTACACCATATTCTCTTATACGCATTTTGTTATTATTCTTTTTTGTATAAAATCAATTGCGCTGGAATAGCGCAATCGATTTATAATTCATATTGCTCCCTAATCAATCGTATAAATTCATCGCAAAATTCGGAAAACTCTTCCTCAGAATACAGCCAACACCGGTCGGTCTGAACAACTCCAGTACGAAAATCATATCCAGCATAATCTACCTTGCCTTTCCACTTGGTTTTTGCGAATACAATATCCCCAGTACGCGAACTATATATAATTTTCATGATTTATGTCCTCCCGAACATTCGTTCTGTATCAATATGATATCACCAGAACATTTGTTTGTCAACTGAAAAATCACAAAAATATGTTTTGTGGTTGTGTTTTTTACATTTAAAAACCAGCCGCCTAAAGGCGGCTGATATCACTTTTGATATATAAACGGAACCATATCACGCTTCGTTCTAGTTAAAGTATTTTCATTGAACCCACCGTAATAAAAGGCTTCTCGGTTGAACTTATTTGTGTTCGAGGGATCAGATATCAATTCATTTGCTTCCTCCTTCCCGTACTTCGAAACAAGAAAATCATAAAAACCAAGACGTTGCAGCTCTTCCAAAGATACAGAACACCCTAACTCCTTATTGCATTCCTTTGCAACCTTTTGTCTGATTATCATCCGAATTCTCGATTCCGGAAGGTCATCAAATTCATACTGAGGTTTTGCTCTTGTTCTGAAGCTCAGGAAACTTCCCCTCCAATGAAGGCTAATGTTTCCATCAGTATCTCGATTTTCATCCGGATCATTGTGGTTATTCATCATCCGATAAAAAAGATCGTCTGGTACCGGGATAACACGAGAACGGTTCCTCAGCTGAATAGTTCGAGCATCAATATTTACCGTGTCATCAGTAAGCGTAATAATATTCATAATATTCAAACCCAAATAAGCCAACTGATTAATCATTTTTGTGAACGAAGATATCCTATTGCTAGTTAACATGGAATTATAATATTCGCTTGGAGATACTATTTCTTTATTCTGATTCGCACGTTCGACAAGTTTATTATAATTAAACTTGTCCTTTGTGTTAAAGTGATTAATAATCACATGATAACGTTCACAATACCACTGGAACAAACCTCGGAACTCAGACACGTACTGACAGTATGTGTTATATGGAATGATATTTGAATCCCCTACTTTTCTTCTCTTAAATACAGCAAACAAGTCCATAAGCTCATTTGCGCTCATTTCGAATATGGACTTCCCAAGCTTTTCTTCATATTCATATATTTCTTTTCTGTCTAGTGGAGTATATCCTTTTCTGTGTACCTGGCACTCACGATAATACTCCTTAATAATATTTTCACTTGTAGCCATAGAAACCATCCTCCATATTCGAGATCCGTATTCTGCGGAAATTATACATCAGATTTTTGTTTTTGTCAAGTATTTTGTGGTTATTCCGCAGGATTTACTTCCTCATTTGCTGAATTTCCACCGCAAACTTCTTTAATGCAGCGGTATGTACCATCGGATCGATGTTCTGTGAATTATTCATTCCTGTTGTATACGCACGCTCCAGCAAAGACAGTAGGTCATTGTAATCCAAACTTACGATATTAGTATCTTGATCATTTTGGTATTTTTTTTCTCCGACAACATAATCGTTGAAAAAATCCCCTAGATCCTCATAATATCGATCTTCTCGTTTTTTAGTTAATCCAATGTATTTATTCGTCATCGCCTCGGAGCTGTGATTGAATTGCTCCATAAGCACCGACATACAGAACGGATCATTCGGATGGATCTGCTTAGTAAGCATTCCGTATGTCTTTCTTGCGGAATGTGTTCCGATATTATATTCTATTCCTACTGCAGCCGCCGCTTTTTTCAACGCTTTCAAGTGTCCACTGCTTGTAAGCTGGCTTCCGTTATGAGTACCAGATGTCTGAACGAAAACATATGAACTATAATTATCACACTTGTAATTTATCCCTGTGTGAGAAATATATTCATCAATAGCATTTCTTACCGCAGAATTCATATGCACCGAGGCAAGCTTCCCAGTTTTCTTTTCTTTGAATTCGGCATCTTGTCTAAACCTTCCGGTTGCAGGATTATATATCTGATACCATCTCAATTCCAGCATGTCACTTACGCGCCGTGCCATGTTGCAACTCATTGCCAAAAGCAGATAATGTATCCACATATCTTTATTGCGAAAATATGCGAGCATATTTTTTAGATCAGCAATTTGATATGGATATACTTCGGATTTGATTCCGGATCTCTTATTTGGTGTTCTGTTTCCGACTTGCGGAAACTCTAGCACCTCAGTCTCATAAGTTTTGATTGCGGCGCACATATACGTCCTCCTTCCGGATGCTACACAGTTCATTCCCACGTTTTAAGAATCTCATTTTTATCCATGCATGGATGCTTATTCTCCACACAGAGTTTTCCGCAATAGACTTTGACGATATGTTCCTTGTTAGAAATTACTTCACCGTATTCCATTGCGCAATGTTCATCATAAAAGAACTGAGTCTCTTCACTTCCGCTATTTAACGTTGCACGTACATAATACATCTGCCCATTCATTCAGCTCACCCCCCTTCTTTAAAATGTGTTTTGTGGTTATTCTAATAATACCACATTTCACGCGAATGTCAATAACAATTGAGGAATAAGTTTCCCACTTATTCGAATTCTCTCATACTTAATCGTTTTTTTATTAGCGGATTAATAGGCGTGTTTCACAAATTATTAGTTCTCGTTGCAACAGATTTTTTTGCAGATACTTTTCACTAAAATGTGATATCTTTCAATTTCTGGATTTGCTTTTCGAGGTTTTTGATTTTGCCCTCACGCATTTCTTCCTCTGTAAGTACGTATTATGAGATCAAAATATTCTTTTATTATGCGCTAACTTTCCATGCATACTGAACCTCAAATTCTAGGCTGTTGATGTAGGAATCATAGATCACACCGTCCTTACAGCAGACCCAGTGCTTCGGCTCCTGCAGAATATAGGTTCCGGTCGGGTGATCTTTACAGAACCGAAGTCCGGTTATCACGACACCGTCTTTCTGACTGCTGAACTCAATTTTCTCCCAGCCTTCCCGTCTGGCAAGCTCTATTCCTACAGCAACACTCCGAAAACTGTCTTCTCCGATCTCCCGTTTAATCCGGTTGAGCATCCGCTGTGCCGCCATATAATCCATATCCATTGCCTTGCATACCGCGCGTTTTACGCAGTCCCTAATGTCTAATTTGCGTGGATGAGGATTATACTCCTGATAGTATTTGCTTAATTCCATAAGCTCTAACTCGCGCTCTTGTTTCCGTTGTTCAAACTCTTCCTGTAGCTGCGGCGTCAGCCACGTTCTTTCCTTATCGTCCAGCAGCCTTCCTGCTTTCCACGGATTATACTTTTCATAAACCCAATCTACGATTGTATATCTATATATGTTACTCATTATAAACCATCCTATCTTAGAACCATCCGGTAATTGCACTGATCGCAAGCAGTAAACCAACAAAGCAAAGATAAATAATTCCCATTCTATAAATCCTCCAGTTAACCAACAGATACTAAGCATTCCACTCCGATTACATAATCATTTTCCCCATTGGAGAAATATGCTTTCCCATCAGAGAACGAAACACCATAATCGTCTACATAAACAATAACATATCCTCTTACATCTCTATATACAACCGCGATTTTATTCTTCTTATTAATTTCCATTCTATCACACTCCATTATATTTAATCAATTTATTTTGTACAGCTTTTCCGTAAACACCTAGTTCTTACAGAGGAACTTCCCTGTGCGTTTATAATTGTTGTACCTCATACGGCGTTCCTCCTTAAAATGTGTGTTTCATGAATGCTGAGACTTTATGGTTTCTCCATCACATATCCCTGCCCAATGCATTCAAGCAGTTTCGTGATGATTTCATACGAAACATACCACTGCCCGTCCTGTTCGATGATCGGAGCGCGCAAGCACAATCCATAATCGTCTTTTTGCGTTCTGGATTCCAGCTCCAGATCAAGCACCCGTAGCGGCGCACCGACCTGCAACACTTCCAGCAGATTCGTATGTTTCTGTCTCAGCCGGATATTCGGTCTGATTGAAATCCGCTCGTAATCATCTACCAACTCATCCAGATCATTAAAAACTACGTCGGAATTATCCTCAGTGATTGAACTCAGCGCTTTACTAATCGCTCTCCATGCATTACGAAACGTGCTTGAATTTTCGTCGTCGTACATCTTGGTGATTCCCTCCTGCAGTGCTTTCATTTCATAGATGTCGTTATACATTTTAAATCCTCCTTGAAATTTGACTATCCATTCTTATCTTCTTTTAGCTTCAACCTTAGTTCACGTTTTATTATGTACATTTACCAATCCCATGTTGGCAAATCATCAATAATTTCGCCGTCCCGATCAAAGCGTATGTATAAACAATCTTTTGACTCGGCATATTCCATAACTGTCATCAGGCATTCTGGCATAACATCAAGGTCGTTTTCGTCAAGCGCATCAACTGTTGCCGGAACAATAACGCCAGTTCCCGTACTAATTACGTGCAAACTGAAATCCTGCACATCATCAACAACATCTTTTAAAAACTCATCAGTTTTCTTAGAATAATGAGCCGTTGAAATATCTAACATCTTGTAGATCATGATTGATCCTCCTCATTCATTAAAATAACTCCCGGCATAAAACGAATTCCTTTAATCAGACACTACTAAATTTATTTTCTTTAAGCGTTGTTCTTATAATTAAACATATTTTCCACCGCCTTAAAATTATTTTTATTCGTCTATTAAAAAGAGGTGTATTCTGTCATTAGATCTTCTCCTTTTTCAATTTCATACCAAGATGTACAGCCAATTCTCCCGTCTTTCTTTTCGTGATCGCTCCTTTGGATTAAATCAATTTCTCTTTGAGTCATAGGTATTTTATTTATCATAAAAGAAAGAAGCTCATCGATAGCATCAAATTCATAGAAAGCCTTACCGTTCCACCACCATGAAGTATGGCTTATGTTTGCAACCACCATTCTCAAACGATATTTTTTCATGTGATTCTCCTCCTAAAATCGACATTAAATCTTTGCTTCTCCTGCTGGGATCGTCAGCAATTCACAAAATACACTAATCAACGCTTGTGCTTTTCCTGCTTCTGCGCTATATTCCGCTGCTTTTTTCATCTCTAAATTCTTTCGCGCCTTTCGTTCTTTTCGCATCTGGCTATCCCGATATAGTGCCAATGCCTGAATGATCGTATTTTTTTCATTCCATGTCATAACATTTCCCTCCATAAAACCATCTTTATTAAATAGAACTCATTGCCAAAGCCATGCACAAAATACCGGCTTCACTCTCGCAGGACGAGCCGCTAATTATGTCCTCCATCATGTTCATTAACTCACAGCCATTTCCGTGCTGCTTACGCGGATTTACTTTTACCATTTCTGGCATCATAACTTCGATATTGTCATGTACGCCGATTTCACCCACGGACTCGGTATCACCACGGGCAAGGGCAACAGATTTTCCATATGTGATAGCTTCATCTCTCTGCAATGCGTTAAAGTATCTTTCAGCAGGAATATTAGTATTATATCCGTACTCGATGAAGAAACCCGTGCCGCCGTGGTTATGCCCCAGACCGAAAGTGTTAATAACATATCTCGGCTCACCGCAAACGCTCCAAAATTTTCCGTGATAGTAGATATATTTCTTTGCACTTTTGCGTAGCATCTGGCAGATTGCTTTCTTGTTATCCTCAATAACGATGGAATTTTCAGAGAAATTATTCTCGTTACCACCGTACCAGTTTTTTCTCGCCATGCTCTCAAGATTGTCTACTACATAACTTTCGTCCTCAAATACCGTACTAATTACCGTACCATGGGTAACGCGCACCGGCATATAAAGCTTTCCTTTATATGTTCTAATTTCCTCTGCAAACATACAAAAGCGGCACTTTTCACTCGCATAGTCATTATAGGATTTCATATCATCTTGAACGCTTTTCATATCATGAACAATAAAAGCAATTGGAAATGTATCTGCATCCAATTCCGTAATGTTAATGGAAATAACATCTTCAATTTCTCTTTCTCTTGCATATCTGTGCCTTTTGGTGGGTAAAAACTTCTGTTTGTAGTAGTAATTAACATTTATTTTCATATTATTTCCTCCATCTAATAATTTTGTTGCGGATAGTATAACATCGAATTACACTTTTAATTACGAAAACGTTTCCATAATATAGTGAAGACTTTCCGCATCCCATTCGTCATCAATGGCAACTTGAACAATCTGTAATAACTTGTCGACAAATTTCTGTGGAGCACGTTCTCTGATGTAAGATTCGCTTTCGTGGAAAGCCCAGCTCACATCTATGCCGCCATCTGCATTGTCGCAGGACTCATACCAGCCGCCCTGTGAACAAGTTGTATAATGCTGGCGTTCATCAAGTCTCATCCAATCACTCGATTCTTTGGCAAAATCCAAACAGATTTCTGTATATTCTTTTATATTCATGTTGTCCTCCTCGAAAATCACAACTAGGGAAGTAATAAGTTTTCGTTTCTTTTTATAGAATCTCTCTTTTATTTACCAACCTTCATCATCCTAAACATCTAAATTAAATCTCTTCATTTCCTGTCTGCTAACTCAAATTTTCTTCCGTTAGAGACCAACCATGGAATTAAATATTCGTTATCGTCCGCAGTATGTTCCGACAGAAACCAATCCAGAGATATTCCGAATTCGCTCAAATACTCTATGAGATCTAGTTTGTTTACACGTAAACCTACGACGTTATCATAATCGCATAGAGCAGCGATTTTATCATCGGTCAACTCTGGTATTGTATGTGCAAGAAACGTATCCTTATATACGGATACATAAATCGGTTCGTTCATATCTATACCTCCATCTCCGCTCCGCATTTGTGTCCTCTTTGATTAAATTCTTTTGAGATAATCGTCCATCAGTATCTCGATTTTGGTTTGCAAGTCAGCATCCTTGGCATTAAACACAGGCCGCAACACTCTGTAAGCGACCATCCTGTATGTGTTCCCATCGCCATATTTAATCGCTCAATATCCTTCATGTGTATTCCTCCTTACCAATCGTATGTGTTCAACTCTTTGATAACACATCCATCCCTATCAAAACAAATCCAGTCGCATTCGTAGCTTTTTGCAAACGCAAGAATGCACTTTAAATTCTCAGACAGTTTTAGTTCGTTTAGGTCATCTGGAACATACACAAACCATCCATATACTTCTTCGCCGTCAATGCCACAGAAACTCTTTTTGTATGTTGTCAAATCCACATAGTTTGAGTTCCCCCCCCCATTCCAAATATCGAACATCATCCTGTGTTAAATGTGCGTTGGAAACAGTTAGCATCTTAGAAATTTCGAGATTGTTATATGCATTTCCCTTTTTCATTGCTTAGATTTACCTCCGATCTGCGCTCTATTACGAATTAAAGTTTGGTTAAAATAGTTCTCTCATCCAATTAAATAATGATCTCTGTATCAACTACTTCTCCGTCACTGAAATCAATTTCTCCAGCGTAAGCTAACCGTTCAAACTCCTGCTCGGCTTCCTCGCGGCTACTCGCTTCCACCATAAATTCATGAAGCAGGACTTCTTTGTAAATAACTTTATATGTTTTCATAAATTACATTTCCTCTCCACAATACTCTTCGATGTGCTGCGATCCATCCAAATCTGTTACGATTGACGGAAAACGTACTTTGATCCCATGTTTCGTAAGGATCGATTCAGCGCAGTCCGCGATCTCTCCGATAAAGCTCATGTTCCATTCGAGTTTCTGATTTTCGGACATGATCTTGCACAGCTCGAAGACTCCGTTATAAATCTCGTCCAGTCTTTCGATCTGTTCATCATTCAGCTCCAGCTCATCTGTAAAGATTTCATTTCCAAGTTGCATTATAATTCCTCATTCTTTGCGTCGATTGTTACATCAAATTCGTTCATTCTGCACAGTACACTTAATATAAGCCGCATATCGTCTGTTAAACTGCCCCACTCATTCACGATCCATTCTCCATTATTTTGAGACACGTATGTTTTTCCGTCCTTAATTCTGATTCTCAAATTCAATTTTTGTTTCATTGTTTGTTCCTCCATCTCCGCTCCGCAATGCGGACAATATTTTGCTCCACTAGGATTGTACATTTTTGATTTGCAAACAGAGCACTCACTCGGTTCAAACAGCATATCTGAATCAATCCAATGCCCGCGAGGTCTATTAAACCTAGGCGCGGCGTTTAATGCTACGATACACTGGTCAATAGCAGCATTGTGAATCCGTTCTTCATCGTCTGCTCCATATCTCTTATATTTGTAAAAGATATCCTTCAAGGCGTCTGCGTCAATCAGATGTTTTGTTTTCATAATTCGATTCCTTCCTTTACTCAACGAAATAATTCATTCATCCAATCAAGGATGCGCTGGCTATATCCAAATATTCCTTCCCATACAAGCAGTTCTTCAAACATCTCCTTCGGTGACATGTTCATCAGTTCGTCATCCATGCTTGTATCCTTTGGGTCTAACCCTCTTCGTTGTCTAAGTCTTGTCATAATGGAATCGGAAAACTTTGCCTCTTCTTTTGCTTCCTCAAATGTTAATCCGGTCAAGACATCATCTCCACAGCACGGACATTTATCAAATGTATCTCGCTGATTGTATACATCGAGATAGTCGATTGAATCTGCATAAACGCGCTCTCCACAAGCGGTGCAAGTCGTTATCTCTGCACCATCTAACATATTATTTAAACATGTTTCACAGACATAATCTTTGGATCGATCCCTTCTGACAATTGGGTAGGCTACCTCGTAGTCAGTCCATTCGCCGCACTTGTCACATTTAACTTGCATATATATTCCTCCTATAAATTATTTGAGCATTTAATGCTCGTATCTGCCCACCATCTTGCGATGATGGGCAGAGCCAGCATTAAATTTATCATTCGACAAATTTTGCGTTGCCGAACAGGTATTCGCTGTCTTCCACCCATTCCTTGCTTGACAGAATGATATCATCCTGATGATTTTCTACATACTCACAAGCCTCCTCTAACGTAATATCATCCGGCACATCTATGTATGCATCCTGTACGCTAACTACACGCTGGCTGAATTCCAATGTCTTCATGTATATTCCTCCTTGTTGCTACGTTCTTCGTTCATTGTGATTTCCTCCTGTGGTTTTCTAAACGAGCGAAAGTACATATTTGGATATTTTTACTTACACCCTAACTTCATAAATGAAATCGCAGATAGCTGTTCCAATCTCATGAACGACAAATCGTTTTAATTCCTCATCTCCTGTTGCAATAATATTGCCAGATTCGTCAAACCAGTATTCATTTGCACAACACCAGTCATCCACTGTGAGATCATCTGCTTCGTAGAAATACTGATATCCTGCCTTTTCCCAGCTCTGACAGTAGTCTCGCATGTACTCAGCCACTTCTTTCCCGAACTTATTAATCAAATTCACTGGGATATTTTCAACTCCGGAATTTTCGAGTTCCCAAACAATATCTTCCGCATAGTCGTGTTGATCGCAAATACAATATGTATATCTACTGTTACTTGGTAATTTCCAGCCGGACATCCAAGTCCCAATCCATGTCAATACACTAATTTCTGTTTCGTTAAACTTGTCTTTTAAGATTCTGATCATATCTTCAAAAGAAAGTGTTCCGTAAACATTCAGACCATCTCCTTGACAGCATGACATGGAATATTCCACATCCAATTCTGAATGTGGAAATACAAGCCTCATATCAGTTTGCACCAGCTCTGTAAACATATATGAATCCTGTCCTTCTAGATACCATTCCTTTACTACTTCTTTTGCTTTTTCGGTTAAGTCCGAATATTCATACGCAGCGACTTTCCACGAAAATTCTTTCATAAGTATACCTCCTGATAAACTCTAACATATTCACCCGCTTCGGAGACCTCAATCATAATTGGATTGTAATAATTCTCTGAATCATAACCGCTCAAGTAGTGAAGTTTGCCATCTTCGTCTTCCCACATAGGAGGATATCCTCCCATGCATCCACCAAACTGAATAAATTGACCAATTGCCCACTTTCTTCCTTTGAATCGGAAATAATCTAAAAACGTGCCGTTGTCCGGATTGAATTTAAATTGTCCGGGCTGATATCCTTTCTCGTCTGTACAATAATCATACAAACTATGTCTCGGTGTGATGTTGTATTCCTGCCGAACCTTAATCCAGCGAGATAAACGCATCAGCGTTCTCCCTTCATTTGTTACGATTTCCTTCATTTCAATCATCTCCTAAAAAATCATTATGTTCCAACCTTGTACACATAGACTTTACAATAGCGTTGATTTCTTCAAGCGTGCCATACCACAGTTCTGTTCCATTTAAAATGAGCTGATACATACCATTCTCTTTGCTATTTTTGCACTCATTCAAATAGAGATAACTGTCCATCAGTTTATCTTGATTGTTCAACCTCTCCCACAGTCGAGTATCCTCATTAATTACATCAATTAAATCCATATGCAATCCTCCTTGTACATCTAACACTTTCCATTCCGGATCAATATCCAATTCTCTGCGTACCCACAGTTCCACTTCGTAGTTGTTGGTACGCGACTCAATATCACAAGTATCCTCTCCGATTCGAGTAAAAGTATATCCGTATCCATCTTCCGCTTCGATATCTGAATCCGGCATATCGTCCAGCTTATCCATAACCTCGGTGATAGCAGATACCTCCTGAAACTTGCTATACCATTTCACAAAATTCCAAGCGATCAGATATTCGTTGCGTTCCTTATCTATCAATACCACATCAGGATAAATATTGTGTTCATTCCACACTTCTCGAAACATTTCAAATGCCTTCTTGCGACATTTAATTCCAACTTCGCTGTAATAACCCATATGATTTCCTCCTTAAATTAAGGCGTTCTATTACTTAAACATTAACATAAACTCTGAAATTGTAGGCTCATTAGAAGAGTACGGGCAAAATTCTGATTCACATTCACAAACATCATTCATATATTCATAAGTTCCATTAGAATAATATTTCACATAGAACAACGCTCCGCAACTTTCGCATTGCTGCATAACTTTGCGCCTTATAACGCGCCCCATTGCAATCTCGTTTGCAGCATCAACATATGACATTAGCTGATTTGTCCATGTATTTCCGCCATCAGCGGAAATTTCAAATGGTTGTAGTCTTGTGTTGTCCTTGCAATTAAACATATTTTTCACCGCCTTAAAATTATTTTTATTCGTCTATTAAAAAGAGGTGTATTCTGTCATTAGATCTTCTCCTTTTTCAATTTCATACCAAGATGTACAGCCAATTCTCCCGTCTTTCTTTTCGTGATCGCTCCTTTGGATTAAATCAATTTCTCTTTGAGTCATAGGTATTTTATTTATCATAAAAGAAAGAAGCTCATCGATAGCATCAAATTCATAGAAAGCCTTACCGTTCCACCACCATGAAGTATGGCTTATGTTTGCAACCACCATCCTCAAACGATATTTTTTCATGTGATTCTCCTTCTAAAATCCACACTTTTTATTGGTTAAATCTCTACCTCAAAAACTCTGTAATAAGCACAATCTTCCGTATTGTAATTCATATTGATTTCTTTCGTCGAATAGCCTTCTGCGTATACCAATGTTACATCGTCCTGTGGCCATCTCAAAACAGACGGATTATATTCGCTTCTTGCCGCAACTTCTTGCACTTCTTTTCCCAGAAAATCATTGAGCATTACAATTGCTTCATCGTAGGTATCACACTTCTTTGCAATATAATCTCCATCAAAATTATAAGTGATATTAAAAATATAAATCTTCATATGATTTCCTCTTTTATAATCCTGCGAATCTCGGAACAAACAATCCGAAATCCACCGCAGGGAATTGATCTCTTACAATATTGTTCATGATCCCAAACAGGTCATGTGCAAAGTTGAACTTATCCGCGTTCAGCCAGTCATCCAAACGGAGATTAAATTTCCGATCCGCGCTCTCGATATCCATCATAAGGCTAATTCTTTCCCCGCCATATAAGCCATCTCGGTATGCTCGATCTACGATGGCGTTATATTTTTCATATCTTTCTTTGTCAATATTCACAATCATCCCATCCTTCACTGTCAAAATGCTCATACCCAGATTCATCTACAACCCCATGCAGCATAGTATCAATGTCTATTTCTCCATATGTATATCCATCGTCATTTCTCAAATATACTGGTTCGTTTGGCTTGTATTCTCCACAAGCGACTTTTTCAAGAAGAAAATCAATAAGCTCCCGCACGGTTACTGTTTCTCTGCACTGACTCGGATTGTATGCACTTCTTCGTCCGTTGATAAATACCATAACGCATTCCTCCTTAAAATCATTATTTTATTGGCTCTATATGCCAACAAGGAACATCTTCTGCTCTACAATAGAATTGAGCATGTGATGTTGTACTTTGAAATACAACTGATTCTTTGCCAAAACCATCAATTCCTTTTCTTGCAACAAACAGTTCTTTCTTTTCTCCATTTGATTGATTGTATATTAATTTCATTCCAACATATAAATCTTCGTAAATCATTACAACACCACCTTTAAAATCGTCATTTTATGTTATTCAAAACGATTCCCTTGATACTAACCATTAGATTCTCCGACAATCTAACAATCCGATGCGATTGTCTTGTTCCGTTTAACACATCCTCAAACTTATATTTAAGTATAAATTAGATGAATTCCGGAGAAATAATTCTCGGTTTGATCTCCCATGAATATTTTGATATCTCATCATCTACTCTATCGAGCCAGACGTCATCTCGAACTACGCATCCATCCGGATACGTATCATCGATCACCGTCACTTCTATGTCCGCAAGATTAGAGAACACTTCGTATGTTCCAGCTTCATTCGCAATAAATAATACTTTCATATCCATTTAGACTCCTCATTTATTTCCTTACCATAAGCCATGTCGGATGATATCATATGCCATTGCAGATACGCTATCTCCAGCAACATTTACCTTCTTTGTGCCACCCCCATGAAAATGGATGATAACAAGCTGATGTTCTTCGTCATACTCCATGTGGTCTACCCCATGACCTTCCAAATGTGAGCGAACGCCCTCATCGGTGAACAATTTGCCGAATTTATAAACAAATTCCTTCCGATAATAGGAACTATCCACCAATTCCACCGAAGTGCGATCACAATGCCACGTATCGTCAGCACTTGTACTGCCTATGTTCCACTGGATACGCAACTCAATGTCGTCTTCAGTATGTTTGATGACGCGCAGAACTTTTCCACATGTCCCAACTGCAGGGTAGCAGGACGGCATATCCTCATGTGCCTGCTGGTTAATAAATCTCACCTTGTCTCCTACTCTGATTTTTGCAGTATTGTTCATATAAAACATCCTTTCTTGAGGCTTCTAGCACTCACGCCAATCCACCAGATGAGCTGATGGACTGGATCAATGTTAGAATTTCCTTTTTATCTGCGCACAATTTTCCCTTCGCAAAGTGCATATCTCTCGTTAAATACCTCGCAGAAATACTCATTTCCAAGGGCTTCATCTATGTATTCGCATAAATACTTAGAACAGCGTGGAGAGTTACATGTAAACCAGACATACTCAGAATGAAGAAACTCGTCCTCATCCAACTCCAATCCAAAATTGAATGCGGAGAGTGCATCACAATCATCCGTACACATTTCAACATATTCTGTTGGTGTGAGTGGTTTCAATTCATATCCACATTCTGTATCCATCTCCACCATTGTGTTATAGATATTCTGCTCCATGTCCGGATATTGTAGCATCTCTTCAAGCAATTCCGGAGTCAGATCGTATTTTCCGTCCCACTCCTCTCCGTTCCTGTAATACCACGTTTCGTTATCATCGCTCCAGAAATAGATATCTGCGGATTCCGGAATTCCTTCGATTGATCCGTCATTAGAGAACAGCGTTACCTCCTCAATGATATAGTCTCCGTCAATTCCAACAAATCCCCACTGATCAGTGTACAGCGGATCAGCATCATCGTCACAACAGGCAAGCGTATCGCCACTGGATACACAGTCAAAGAATTCCTGTTTTGCCTCCTGCATATCTTCCGCTTCTCCAAGATATTCCGCCGTAGTAACTACTTCACCATGTTTCAACAAATAAACCTTCATGACATTTCCTCCTTCTTCAACTGGCAAACCACGTCATACACTGGTTCGCCTTTGTCATTCGTGTAAATTCTCTTGAGCAAATACCGCGTATCGTTATCGAATTCGTCGACTCGATACATTCGATCCTCACTGTACCAGATTGCCATCTTCATTCCTCCTCACAGCATACGATATAATTTCTCAACCTGATCTTTTGCGATCTTCGGATTCGTGATAACCTTTAATTCATCTTCTTCTCCTCCGGTGCATCCATATGGACAAGTATCATAATCGCAAGTCTCGCACATGCTGCACGGAGCAAGTGGCTTTCCACAATTCGGACAAGCAGTAATTCCGGTAGAATAAATGACCTGTTCCGTGTCGCAGAACGGACAGTATTCAATTGTGTACTTATCTTTATTGTCCATTCATATTCCTCCTTTATAAAAACTCTACGCACGCTGTGAACTGTTCTTTTTTACTATCATATCCGGTAATCCATCCTCGATTTCCAAGGACATCGCTGCGCACTGCTTGACAATAATCGATGATGTAAACAGTTTCTTCATTGTTCAAAAAAATGATTTCATTATGTTCGTCATTATTCTCAATTCTGTCAAACACCTTTTTCCGGCGCTCCCCTTTAAAATTTCTCAAATCTCCTTCTTTTCTTTTTGCAGTCATCATGTCAATTCCTCCTCTTGCTTTTCGCTCTATTCTTTTCTTTCATCCGGCGCTCACGCTCGATTCCAATATGATCAATAGCGGTTGTCTTGTCCGCTTTCGCATATAAAGTGTCTCTGCATACTCTGACTTTCCACGCCCAATTGATGTCGTCTTTTTGCGTTGTCATCGGATCATCTCCATTTCCTGATAGATCTTCTCAACTTCCACCATCTTCATGTCGGCATTGTGTGCCACATACATTCCGGAAATCATTCCGATCACAAATGATACAGCAATACATACCATGATGTTTCGGATATGAGCCTTCTTTCCAATATGGATCATAGTTTCTTTCTCCTTTCCATATCCACCATCTTCATGACTTAATCTCATAGATGTTATATCTTGAATACTGATTCAAAAAATCAGGGCTAAGTTTGTGGGTATTCAACATGGGACGAGCCTTTTCAAAGGCTTTATCCACGCTTTCCGCAAGCACAATCACACTATCAGTACTTCCTGCGATTTTGCTTCCAAAACTTACTTTAAATGGTTTCATATTATTCACCTTCATTTTCCCTTTCTAAAATCATTAATCTGATCCAACATACTTTCATTCTGAATGAGGATCTTGAGAATTGTCATACCAATATCATTTGCGGCGTCTTGCCACAATACTGGGAATTTTTCTACAATCGAGTCGATCATCCTTTCAGTCAGCTCAATATTTTCCGCATTCGCAATGCATTCAATATCTGCACAGGTAAAGAACACATCCGCAAACTGTTCTTTTTTGCTAATATGCAATTCTTCCAGCGTCACTTAATTTCTCCTCCAAAATGTGTTTTGTGGTTATGTTTCATTGGACAGAGTTTAATTCCTGCGTCCAAGTATTTACGGATCTCTCGTACAACTTCCACTCTTTCTTCCATAGGCATTCCAAAAGTGTCCACCATATCATCCAAGATAAGACTTGCAGCAGTGAGTCCGTCCAGTTTATAAAACCTTCCTTTTCGTCCGAATCCTGGGCGATGCACTTTCTTGTACAGCAAAACACCCTTGATTTTTCCATCCTGTTTTACGAGTTTATAGACTCCTGCATAGCGCACAATGTACATTCCATTTGCGCTCGCCTCTTTATACAAATCCTCAAGTTCGTTTGAGTAGAACTCGATTCCACAACATTTCACAATGTCCATACGATAATTTCCTTTCAGATGTATTTTGTGGTTGTGCTTTTTACTTTTAGAAAAAACAATTGCAAATGCAATTGTCCCTAAAACGAGTTTTGTGGTTATGTCTATATTGTAAACCAATTATCTCTTATTGTCAAGCACAAGATAAAATAGCGTTTTTATTCGCAGAAATATACAATATATAGCATATAGTGCAATACTTATATACTATATATTGTATTGTTTCCGCATGCCGTATATTTTAAGTGATTGCTTCAAATTCGTGACAGAGGATTGAGCTTTTAGGGAGATACTTTCCTGCGTCTCGGTTTACAAAACGGACACATTTTCCGCACTTCATTTTTTCGAAAATGACCTCCTTTCCATCGTGATCCAGAGTAACGCGAATCTTCGTACCAATAGGCATCCGATCCAGTTTCAGAGATTCCTCATGCCGTTTCCGGCATGTATTCCGCCATTCGTTTGCCCAATCATTATCCGTTTCCGACAACAAATTCAAAATAGAAATCGGACAATCATGATAATACGGATGCTCATCCTCCGACATCGGTTTATAGCCGAACCACCACTTCCGAAGATGTGTTGGAAAAACCACTGCGAATGTGTTGAGTTCCGATTCCGGAATATCCTCCACCGCGTGATCTGATGATTTGTACCGCTTGAGCGGAGTTACAGCAGCATAATATGTAGAGCCTACCATAGAGGATTTTTCCACGCGGTAATATCCCTCGTTCAATCCTTCCATAAAGTATGCATCGCATTCTGCCTTCCGGTCGATCTTTCCGTCTTTGTAGTGAGTGGCGATTTGTTCTGTCCATCCCATACAAATTCCTCCTTATATAGATTTAATATGGATTCCTCCATTGGTACGAGAAGTATTTGTATCTCGCCCTCCTCGCATCGGCGGTTGTATAGTAACATCGGCGTGCTGCACGCCTAGGAGGTTGAGATTGTCCTGTTACTTGACAGCCATCAGCGTCATCATATTATCCACGAGGTCATGACCCTGCATGATCTTATTCCAACGATTTTCCTGATAGTTCTGCGTTTTGCGCTTCGGTGTCGTGTGATCCACAAAATCCGCCATCGCATTAATTGCTCCCCACTGTGTTCCTCTGAACTGAGTCAGATCCGGCATGAAGTAACAAGCCATGTAATTCGACTTCATTTCCTCCATGTTCTGTTTCTTCCGGTCGCTGTCGGTATCCTTGTACGGGAACAGATACTTGAGCATCGTCTGCAAATCCTCCTCTTCCAGCGGCGTGTTTGCCATGCGATCAGCATAGGTAGACAGCTCATCCATGTAGTGCCCTGTTTTCATCAGTACCTGTTCTGCCTCCTTGATTTTCCACTGGAGATTTCCGGTGTGGCGAGTGCTCCACATTCTCTTGTTGTTCCGGAGCGCAAGATTCAACGTGTTCCGGCACCATACGCGGATCGGTGTAATCATACACTGGATAGCAGATGTTCCGTCGTGAGAGTTGGCAAAAACAATGTATGTCTCAAACGGATCTCCGAGGATCTTCTTTTCCTCCGGTAATCTTCCGCACATCCAGATCCTGCGTCCTCCATTGATTTCTCCGGCAGCTTCCAAACGGATGCCATTGTTGTCCAGCAGACTATCCACCAGTTCAAAGCCTTCAGAGTTCTGGCAAACCTGATACCGGCTGCGAACAATTCCGAGGCTCTTTCCGGTATCGCTACGGAAATTCTCCTTGAAGCCGTCGATCTGCGTGAACATGACCGTTCCATCCTCTCTCGGAATCATGCGTGCAACGTCATGCTGTTCCACTCTCCAGTCAAGTTTTCCGAGCCGCAGAGCTTCGTCTACGGATACGGCATCATTGATGTCGCGGGAAATTCCATCCCACGGATTCGTTCTGTTGTAGTTGTTGTAACTCATTTGTTTTTTCCTCCTATAATAAATGTCCTATGTTTTCGGAGTGAAACACTCCACAGAACCTATCAGATTATCCTGATAGGCTCTAGCAATGCTTCACAGATATGCTTCGCAAATAAGCCATATGTATTCTGCTGGTTTTCCGTTTTCTCTCACCACCAGTCTCAGGTATGTTTTTTCCACACACTCGGACACCTCAACTATCGCTCCTTCACAATCGGCGTAATAATCCATAATACTTTTGCAGCAATTCAACGCGACATTCCACGCATTTTCCTGCTTCAATAATCCATATGCATCGTTATATCCGGTTGGATACCTGCATGCAACAATGTACTTACGCTCCATGTTCTTTCCTCCATTTCTCAAATAATTTGAGTTGCATTTCCTGCTCATCATTTTCCTTCTTCCGGCTTCCGGACGCGGGAAGGATAACGTATTCTCCTCTTTGCAATCCCCAGCAGGATTTTCCGTACATGTTGCACTCCGTACAGTTATGACGGCATCGGATTCCTGTCCACTCCACAATCTCCGGAAGTCCCTTCCCGAAATCCACCCATGCTTCCGGCAGATTGTGCCGGTTGTTAAATGGGTATCCTTCCCAGATTGAGAAAACTACCGTCATGTTTTCCGGCAGTTCAATACGATCTAGTACCGCATTTACATCCTTATAGTTTTTTGTAAAAACCAGATGCTTGCAGTTTTCGGAATGTTCCGCAACGGAAATCATTCCTTCCAGATAATCCTCTGACGGAATATCTCCGCAGACATTCCAGCGGAAAAAATATTCCTGTTTGCAGTGGAATTCTACCGCGAACCAAAACCACTCCGGAAATTCCTGATAACACTTCAGATTTTCCTCGTATGTATTCCGGACGTTCGGTCTGGCAGACAGCGCAGACATATAACATACCTTTCCGCAAGGAACATCTTTCGGACAAGTAATTCCTCTCGGAAGCGATACGCTGCTAATCTCCCCCATCTTAGAGTTTCCGGTTGAGATTGTAACCGTGTATCCATCCGGATGAATATACTTCTTCGTTGGATATTTCATACTATTTCCTCCTTATTATTTGAGCAAAATGCTCTATAGAGCCTGCCATACAATGACAAGCTCTAACAGCATTCTCCTCTCTATACCGCTTCATACCGCCGACAGATGATCATATCTTCCGGATCGAGCATCTGATACAGCTGACCCATCTGATGTTCCAGATTATCCAGTTCACCGGCGGGCAATGTTTCGTCTACAGATACAATGGGTTCCCCATTTTCCTCCATGCAGTGAAGATGTACACGGGTTCCATTCAGCTCTACAATCGCCCACAGATAATCCTCTGCCCGATGATATTTGATGATCTTCATCAAATCCTCCTCTCTAAATCGCGTACAGTTTTCTGCCGCAGATATTTCCGCAGCCCTGTACAAGTTTTTCCTGCCTGAGCAAATTCAGGCTGGATTCTCCATATCTGTCTATGATCGCATCCTCATAGACCGCATTACCCGCTCCAAATTCCTCTACGAGCAGAGCGTGGAGCTGGTTCGCCGTGTGAATATCCTGTTCGCGCCGGTTCAGATATTCCTCATATGTCATGCCGTAACACCTCCTTTATCCTGTCGGAACTGACGCGCAAGTTCCGGTTCGCAGTACACCATGGAATCCAGATAGATTTTTCCGCAAACCTTCTTGATGTACCGGCCATATTTATCCTCCTGCACATTGTTCCAGCAGTATCCGGATTTTTCCGACAATCCGGTCATAATAGCGGACAAGACTTTTTCCACCTTGCCCATCGATACCGAATAGTCATGGATCGCAATCCGATTTTTTCCGGATACAAGCAGAGCCATCGGCGGCACATCTCTATACTTCTCGATGTGGGTTCCCTTTTCCCGCTTCCTCTTGTGGCAGATACGGAACGGGATCGCACCATTTTCCTCCGCGATTTCCGCACGGTGGGCAAGCACAAACTCCTGAATCTTCCGCTCGCTCGACGCGTTCGGGGAACAACAGTTGTTTTCCCAGCGGCTCACACTAAGTTTGGTTGTGCCAATCTCCTTTGCAAATTCCTGCTGAGTCATCCTCATCGCAGTCCTTACACGCTTGATTTCCTGTGCATTCATATAAATTCCTCCTCCTTCGTTACTATACGTGGTGAATACACTTTAAAAAGCCCACCACCCTTTCCTGTGATAGGCTCTATAAAATGCATTCGTTCCTTTTCGGAACAAATACGGCGCAAAGAAATCCTGTTACTTGATCACCTCGTCAATCTCGTCAAAGTTGACGGCAATCAGCTTTGTTTTTCCGTTCCGGATTCTCCAGTCTACCCGACCAAAGATTCCATCAATGCTGTCGCTTCCGATGTCATAAAACAGAAGCGTCCGGACAGAATCTCCTTTACGAAGTACTCCAGCCTTGACAAGCGGGCGGTAGGAAATGTACATTTTTCCTTTTACTCCCGTGATCCTGCCGTCGCCCTTCTTGTTGATGACGTGACCATAGGTGCATTCGATCAACAGAGATTCTCCTCTTCCGGTAACGGTTTCCTCCGTGATGTTCTTCGTGTAGTCATACCGGACGCCAGGCAACTTCGTCATCGCTTCCGCCTGAATTCCTCCTGCCAGAAGCGCAGCCGACAAAGTCAGCGCGGACAGGGACTTGATAAATTTCTTAAACATAGTTTTTCCTCCTTACAATTTTGTGGTTATTCCTTCTTGTCGAAAAAAATTTCCTGTTCAGAATCCTGCCAGTTTCATCACAAGATCCGCCAACGGTTCAGCAAAAACCGCCAGCGCAAGAAATCCATAAAACGTGATGTAGAACATCAGCTTTTCCACTTGTTTCCCTCCTTCCTCAAAAATTAAAAGAACGCCCGTATGAGCGTTCTTGGTTTACTTTTCCTCTGGAATATATTCTAATATATCCCCTGGTTGGCAATGTAGCATCTCGCATATTTTTCCTACTGCATCCAAACCTATAGGTTCGTCGTTTTTCAGTCTTTGTAATGTACTGCCTCCAATAACCTTCTCCTTCTTTATCCGATAGGTTGTCCAACCTTGTCGTTTTAATTCCGCAAGAATATCAATTGTGTACCTAATCGGCACATTCTCCACCTTCCTTTCCTATTGAAAGTATGGTACAATTATACCATAGGAAATTCCAGTGGTCAAATCTCCGCCCAGATTTGCCCGTGAATGTTCCAGCAGTCAAATCCGTATCGGCGGACTCTCCGCGCGGTTTCCAGCTTGCCGCAAACCTTGACAATGTAAACATTGTCGCGCTTCCGAATTACGGGTTCCAGCATGGCTTGTTTCCCGTGCCGTTCAATTCTCATAGTTTCACACCTTTCTTTTCCCGCGTTGCGGGTTGATAAATGGACAGGGGCTTTGTGGATAAACCCCTGAGAACCGTATATTGATTATTCGCCGAGAATCTTGATAAGCTCTCTGCCGTCGGTCATCCCGTTCTCGTCGCTGTTCGCGCCGATGAATGCCAGTGCCGCCTTGATCCGGCTTTCGAGATCGTTAATCTTTGCCGTCGCCTTCTGCCCGTTCTCTTCTGCCGTCTTGCGGAACGCTGCAAAATCTTCTTCCATAGCCTTCAGTTTCTGGGAGGCTGTCAGCTTCTTTTCCGCGCTGTTGCCTGTATCGTTGTTCGGCTTTTCGTCTGGTGCTACCACGGGGCAGATGTCAGACAGTAAGCCCATGACGCCGAACAGAATCTTTTTAGAGTGCGTGCGAACTGACCAATAGTTAGCGCGGCACACCTTGCCGTCGTCAACCTTGGAAACGCTCGTTCCCTTGCGAATCTCAGAAACGAGCATACCGACAGTGTGCGCGTCACAAGGCACAATTCGCTTTGCCTTGTCGTTCGTGACGTGCGTCTTTGTGCCGAGCATATCGGCAACAGCTCGGAACGCCTTCATTGCGTCATCGAGATACTTGTCAATGACGGCATTCTTGCCGCCGGTGTAACGGGTCACGTCTACCCCGCGCTTGTCACCTTCGAGAGCGTATGCGTACACGCTCTCACAGAGCTTGTCGAGAGCCTTGACAAATGCGTCGTAGTCGGACGGCGCAACGCCCTTGCTGAGAGCCTTCTTTCTCTCAGGCAGAGTGTAACCAGCACCGATAATGACGGTGCAGATTTCGGACAGGTCAAACTGATAATTGTTATAGACCTTGACAGTGGTAGTGTTGGTGTTCTTGGTGTTCATAATTGCCTCTCTTTCTGCCCATTTCGGGCGCAAAAAAATTTTTTTCTTTACTTTCTCAACCATTTTCGGTTGTTAGCACGTTCGAATTGCTTCAAACGCACTAACAACCGCACTTTCTCAAGTGCGGTTGAGCCGGAAAACTGCACCTAGTTTACCTATCTCTCACCTAGATATCGCTCCCACTTTTCGCGCAGAAAAACAGTACACCTGTCATTCGTTGCCTATTCGGGCGTATACCGCCATGAACAGACCTTTTGTGCTCTCAAAATGTTCGCCTAAATGCAGTCGCGCCATGGTTTTGCCATGGACACTTTTCGACACTTTCCCCGTTGTCAAGTACCGTCAAATATCGGGACTAACCGTCATGTAAGTCTTTCTCTCACACGATACCTTTGTTATCGCTGTATTCTCAAACGCCGTTCGGGTTGACGGCGTGACGCTTTCGCGCCTCAGCGGGATTCTAGCATTGGATTCAATAGACCGGCTTGTCATGCCTTGCGATTGAACCGCCGATGTATTGCGCTTGACCTTGCGCATGTTGTGCCTTGCCAGCCTAACACGCCGTACCTAGCAGTGCAGACCGCCCGCGCCATTGGTGGACGCGGTCACCGTTCGTTGTTCGCCTCGCTTTCATGGGGTGGTTTTGTTTTGACTGTCTGTATTGTACCCGATAACGGGAACATTGTAAACAACAAAACGGAAACAATTTGATTACAATTTGGAAACAGTTTTTTAGCCAATGCTAACTTTGCCTTTTGTGTATATAATGTATATGCGCGATACCGAGAATCGACAACACGCAATATGTAAGATATTGGAAGTATGCAAAAAAGTTTGAAATTTTTGAATTTTTGGAATATAGCATTTTGATATATGTGCTTTTTATATCACAAAAAAGTTATGAAATTTAGATATTTTTGAATCGAATAGATTGAATGTATTCGCTTTTAAGCCGCTGAAATGTTTGGATATCTGCCGAAAATATGCTGAACCGCGGTACATAAAGTACGATTCTGTTGTATGCAAGTTTTGATATTTAATCTTGCATAAATATGAAAATGTTAATTTGCATGATTTTTATTTGAAACTTGCAAAATGCAAAATAGTTCTAAAATTCGCTTGTTTAATATTATTAAACTTTTTGTTTAATGGCATTGCAGGCAAGAGCGGAGCAGAAGATATTCGTCATCTGTGTAATATTCAATTTTTGTTTGTTTTTGTTCACCGAGAACGATAATATACTTGGTGTACGGAAATAATGAAATGTTGAAAATGTGCCGTTTTTCGAACTTTTTTTGACGATTAAGCACAATAATATTTGAAATACGTCACATATTATTATTTCAAACATTTTATAGTTTATTGAACACATTGTTCAATATTGGACAGTGTGTGTAATTGTATCCCTTGCAAACGTTTGTTCGCAAAGTCCGAAAAATGCAGGTTTTCAGACTTCAGATATTTACCAAGAACTGGGGGTATTTTTGCATAATTTGAGACACCAATAACTGGAAAATCCGCCAGATGTGTTCCCCTCCCCTCTCATCGAATTTTAAACTTTCAATAAAACACATCCGGCTCATATAAACTTCCCATAATTTGCGATACGATACTCCACAAAAATTCAACACCATAGCATACTCTCAATTCTTGGTTAAAACACTTATTTTTTCGAAACGCAAAAAATCAAGTTTTCATATCAAGTATTGGAAATAACACTATCCTGCGAAAATGCGCTGATTAGCACCTAGTTTTCATCACGAAAAACAAGTTATTAATTCCCGCGTGAAATATGCTTGTTTCCCGAAAAATCCATTTTTAAATGGCGAAAAAGTTGCAAATTTCAAATTATTAACTTCAAAACAATAAAAAAGTTCTAAATATATAATTTTTCTTTAAAAACACAACATATTAACCGATTAGAAATTATGAATTCACGTAGCGCGATCAGCGATTAGTGAATTAATTGATTTATTGTCTCTTATTTTTATCATACGATATTTTAAAAATTGGAGAGAATAAATTAATTCAACGTAGTTTTTTCAAACAAAAAAGTCCACTGCATAATATGCAATAGACTCGATTTTCTTTTTTGTTTTCACCCCACCCTATACCGTTTTTTATTTAGCTAGAAAAATATTGGGTGGTTCTTTATTTAAATTA
>OBLI01000044.1_pt1 | contig 118076 bp, 92 predicted proteins | sample 1519701 | NCBI WGS metagenome assembly OBLI01 (sample SAMEA3663005, study PRJEB22513) | pig gut metagenome | biome: pig gut; feature: pig-associated habitat; material: faeces | place: France | collected 2012
GTGAGCCCGTAAGAGCAAATAACATGAAAATGACGCAAAAATCCGTCAGGATTTGTTGTCATTGCAATGTTATGCTCTCCCGAATAATCCAAGACAGGGTTAGGGTGAGGTAGAAACTTGCGAGTATAGACATAACAGTCGACTTTGGTGGGAACTACCGGATTCTATTGTAGCTAGAGGCTCCGCCTCGAAGAAACCCTACAAGTATGGCGCATTCCCTCTCCTAGCAGGAGAGCGGATTTTCGGTAGGGCGTGAGCCCGTAAGAGCAAATAACAAGAAAATGACGCAAAAATCCGTCAGGATTTGTTGTCATTGGAATGTTTTGCTCGCCCGAATAATCCAAGACAGGGAGCAGTCGTTCGAGCGTGAGCGAGTTACGAATGCGGGTGAGGGGTATAATTTTTATTATATTAATATTCTACAAGCACTTCACGCTCTGTAGATAAGTTTCAGGCAAATTGACAGGCAAAAAAACACACTTCACTCTCTGTTGCAAATATCTAATCTACTCAAACCTTTTAAATATTTTTGGAATATTAGTCAAATAAGCAGATGTGCTAAAACATTCTTCTAGCTCATCTTCTGTCAGTGCGACATCTTTATCAGCCTTCAATTCTTCTTTGAAATTTCCGCCATTCAGTGCGCTAAGAGCATGTTTTTGTACAAGTCTGTATGCTTCTTCTCTTGTATACCCCTTTTCCTCAACAAGCTTTAGCATTATTTTCTGTGAAAAAATTACACCACCATATAGCTTAGTGTCTTTAAGCATATTATCATCGTGTATAACCAGATTTTGCATAACACTCGTAAACCTATGCAGCATAAAATCTGCTAAAATCAACGAATCCGGAAAAATAATTCTTTCAGTAGAGCTATGTGAAATATCTCTTTCGTGCCAAAGGTTAATGTCTTCAAAAGCAGCTATCATATTTGAGCGTATAACTCGAGATAGTCCGCATAAGTTTTCACAAAGAACCGGATTCTTTTTGTGCGGCATAGCGGAAGAACCTTTTTGACCTGTTGCAAAGCCTTCCTCAACTTCTCTGACTTCTGTTTTTTGCAAATGTCTGATTTCTGTTGCGTATTGCTCGATTAGACTTGCAATTAGCGCTAATTCTGCCATAAACTTTGCATGCCTATCTCTTGAGATAATTTGAGTAGAAATTTTTGCCGGCTTTAGATTCAATTCTTGACACGTAATTTCTTCAACTTCCGGAGGTACATTGCTATATGTTCCAACCGGACCGGAAATTTGTCCTACCATAATTTCATTCAGTGCATACTCAAAACTCTTTTTTGCTCTTTCTAATGCATCAAGCCAGTTAAGAAGCTTAAAACCGAATGTCATAACTTCTGCATGAACTCCGTGCGAACGACCAATGCAAACTGTGTCTTTGTATTTGAAAGCTTTTTCTTTTACTACAGAAATTAATTCTTCTAAATCTTTTAGGACAATTTTTGAGCTGTCGGCAATTTGTAACGCAAATGCAGTGTCAATTACATCAGAACTAGTTAAACCAAGGTGAATGTATTTTGCATTATCGGCGCCTACTGATTCATTCACAGAAGTTAAAAAGGCAATTACATCGTGCTTAACTTCTCTTTCGACTTCTGCAATTCGTTCTAAAGAGAAAGATGCTTTCTTTTTAATTTCGTCCAATGATGCTTGTGGAATAATTCCTAATTTGCAATATGCCTCACAAACAGCTATTTCTACTTTTAAATAGTAGCTGAATTTTTGTTCTAAATCCCAAATCTTTTTAATTTCTTCACGCGAATATCTATCTATCATAAATCTATTATATCAAAAATTTTGCGTTGGTCTAGAAATAAAATATTTTAGTGTGATGTAACTCACATGTATAAATAGGAATGGTTAAGTTTTTCTGTCTTTTTTATTGCAACCCACCCGCATTCGTACCTCACTAACGTTCACACGACTGCGACCTCCCTAATCAGGGAGGTCATAACCTAACCCTTGACACTCAAAAAACTTGATGTTAAACTTGGTTGTCGCATTGGAGTAGGAAATGGAATTAACCAACGAAGAAATTGTCACAAAGTTATTGACAGCAAATGAAATTTTGCGCCTAAAAAAAGGTATGTCTTTTATTACAACTCCTTTATATGATTTAGGTGATTACTTAAAAAACTATAAACCGGAACCTTCGCCTTATGAAGGGAAATATGTTTTTATAAGATAAAATTTTGCAATAAAAAAGCTCCTTGATAGGAGCTTTTTTATTATTTTTTTGCTTTTGTATTATTCTTATATTGGTCTCTATTTTTATCATCAATATCGGGTTCTTTGTATCCATCATGATACTTATATTGGTTAAGGTAAAGAACATTATCTTTAATTTGTAGAGCATATTTTTGAGTATTACCTTTAGCTCCATGGAATATCATTTCTCCATATTTTGAAGCATCCTTATTATATGGAATTGTTAGGGTTCCACTTTTTGTATTAATTGTAATTGTTATTGTCGTATTATTAACACTTGTGATTTTTGCATTAAGAAAATCTTGCATTTCTGGAGAATGATCTATAACGTTGATTGTAGCACCTTCTTTAACAAATTGATCAAAGTTTTCTTCTGTAATATTTTTTGCGCCATCATAAATTGATTCTAGAACCAATTTTCTTTTTGCGTCATCTAAATTAGCCAATTTTGCTTTTAAATCACTTGCATTCATTTTATTAACAAAATCTCTCATTTTATTTTGATAGTTCTTTTTATCAGCGTCACTAAGCTTGTCATAATCAACGCCTAGTAAATCATCCATACTGTTTGCGTTTTTAAGTTTTTCCGCAGCTTCTTCTGCTGCTTTTTTAGCTTCCTTAGCTTTCTTTGCTGCAGCAGCATTTTCTGGTTTTGCTGAGGCTGCTACTTCTTGTTTTTCAGTTGTTGGCATTTTTGCTTTGCCATCGTTATCAGCTTTTTTGTCTTTACCGGCATCTGTACCCTCTTTTAATTCTGGGAATTTATTTTCAAGTGTTGTCATCAAATCATGATAAGCACCTTTGTTCATTTTTTTATTCATAGGATCTAATGGTTTTTCGTATAATTCTTTAATTTCATCATATAATTTTTTAGCTTCTTTTTTGCTATCATTGTCTTCAGCTTTTTTTAATAATTCATTAACATCTTTTTCTAATTCATTATATTTTGCATTGTCTTTATCAACAGGTGAATTAGATGAATCATTGTTGGTGTTATTAGTATTGTTATTATTAGCGTTGTTACTCCACCAACCGCCATTGTTACCGATGCTATTAAACCAAGGCATAGTTGCTCCGCCCCAAGGCATCATTCCGCCTCCCCAGAGACTCATGCCGCCAAAATTCATGCCACCGAACATGTTTGTAAATAAACCGCCAAAAGCATTTCCTAAACCGGCACCAAAGCCACTCCAGAATCCGCCATGATTTCCATTATTGCCACAACTTATATTATACGTGGTGTTAAATATACTGCCATAATTACTACCACCACAATGGTTAGAATGGAACATTTCGTAATGCTTAAATGCGCTGTGACAATTAATTCGTACCATAATCATTACCTCTTGCTTACTTACATCTGTTATATATATAAAGTATAGATAAAATATGTAATTTCAATCTTTGAAATATTTGTTACAAAACTTAATATTTTATGTATTTTTTTATAAAAAAGAGTAATTATTTTTCTCTTATTGCCCACAATGTCTATTTATTATTACCTAGGGCGATAATTTTTTTTTAATCTGGACTGGAATAACATGTTTTGGTCGAGTTTAAAGGAGGATTTATGAGTAATAGTATTTATACTGCACCTGTTTATAAATTAGAAGAATTAAACAATTTATTCATTGAATTAACAGCAAAAGTTTGCAATCAAAAATGTGCAAAATGTTATATTGAATTCCCGACTTTCAAAAAAATAAAAGATTTTATATCATTAGATAAAATTAAAGAAGCTTTATGTGATACAAAGAATGAAAATTTATACTGTATATATTTAACTGGTGCTGAGCCGATGACACATCCTGAATTCAATGCAATATTGCGATTGTGTTTAAAAAGATGCAATGTTTGTATTTGCACAAATGGCAGCTATTTGAATGAAAAGAAAATTCGTTTTCTTAAAAAAGTGGAAGATGAAGGTTCTAACCAAATATTTTTCAAATTATCTCTTGCACATTTTGATGAATTAGAGAGTGATAAAGTTAAATATAGAGGCAATTACAGACAAATAATGTTTGCCCTAAAAACTTTATGCCGATATAATTTTAATTCTGTTCTTTCTATTCAAAATTATTACAAATTAAATAAACAAGAAATTTTAGACAATTTTATCCAAATATTTAAAGATAATGAAATCACAAATACTGATATTCAAATTTCTGTTTCTTATCCGGATTTTGATGATGAAAATTTTTCTAAAACTTCTAGAAAAACGGATTGCATGCACGGCAGAATTCTTTGTGAGAATGGTGTTTACGCTTGTCCGTTTCTTGCAAATGATTATAGAGGTAGGGCAGGAAGCTCTTTTAAAGATTTTGCAAAAAGTATAACTGCAGAAACGGATTTTTGTGCAACTTGTTCTAAAAATGATAATTATATGTTTTCTATCGGATAATGTTACAAAGATAGAAAAAAGATTAATCTTTATATAATCCATATATAAGTAGCTTTCAGGGTTTCAGACTTTCAAAGATAGCTAAAAGATAGTAAACAATTGTAACATTATTCTGCTGAATTAATACTAAAGAGTTAATTTTTTTGTAAGATTATGTTATAAATAATAATGTAAAAATATATATTCAAACACGAGATAATGAACGGAGGCAAAAATGTCAGTAGGACAATTCGTATTTATGTTGCACAGTCACCTGCCATATTATAGAAAAGCAGGTATGTGGCCATTCGGTGAAGAAAACCTTTACGAATGTATGGCAGAAACTTATGTACCTCTACTTAATGCTATAGCAGAATTATATGAAGAAGGTATAAAAGCTAAGTTAACAGTAGGTATTACACCAATTCTTGCCGAGCAGTTAAATGATGAGCATTTACAGAATGGATTTGTTGAATACATAGATTCTCGAATTGCTGCTGTTTCTAAAGATTTGGACAGATATCCTGATCCGAAAGTTGCGCACTCTCAACATTTAAAATATCTAGCAAAATATTATTTCGATTTGTGGAACAAATTGAGAGATGATTTTGTGAATAAATATGAAAAGAACTTGATTAAATATTTCAAGAAATATCAAGATTTAGGTTGTATTGAAATTACAACATCTGGTGCAACACACGGATTTTCACCACTTCTTGCTACTGATAGCAACTTGAACGCTCAATTCAAAATTGGTCAAGATACAACAAAGAGATTGTTTGGTAAAAAAGCAATGGGCGCTTGGTTACCGGAATGTGCTTACCGTCAAGGTTACGAATATGTAGGAAAAGATGGCAAAAAACATTGGAGACCGGCTATTGAAGTAACTCTTCAAAATAATGATATCCATTACTTCTTTACTGAATCACACGTAATTGAGGGTGGTAACTCTATCGGTAACAGACGTGTAATTGGTATGTATGGAAATATTGAATATATTCCTCTACCGGAAAGACCTGCTACAGGTTATGATACATACTCTGCTTATTGGTTACCTGATGCACAAGTTGCAGTAATGGGACGTAATGATAGAGCAGGATATCAAGTTTGGTCTGCTGCTGACGGATATCCAGGGGACGGATGTTTCAGAGAATTCCATAAAAAAGATGACAAATCAGGTATGCATTATTGGAGAATTACATCACCTACTACAGATTTAGGTGATAAAATGCTTTATGATCCGGTTCTAGCAATGAACAAGATTAATGAAAATTCTGACCATTATACAACATTAATTTACCACCTGTTAAATGATTACAAACTTGCTAAAAATAAAGAAGGGCTTGTAATGGTATCATTTGATACAGAATTATTCGGACACTGGTGGTTTGAAGGTGTTGAATTTATTAAACAAGTTATTAAGAAATTCCACGACTATCTTCCGGAAGTTGAAAGACTCACTGCTGGAGAATACGTTACAAAATATCCTCCAAAAGAAGCTATACAAATTCCTGAAAGTTCTTGGGGACAAGGCGGACATTTCTATGTATGGATGAACCACTTAACTGAATGGATGTGGCCTATTATTCATTCTTGTGAAAAACGTATTAACGCTATTGTTGATGCTCATTCTGAAATACCTGAAGATAAATTACTTCATAGAGCATTGAATCAATTAGCAAGAGAAAACTTGTTATTACAAAGTTCAGATTGGCCGTTCTTGATTACAACATGGCAGGCTAAAGATTATGCAACCGATAGATTTAATGAACATGTTGATAGATTTAGTTTGATTGCAGATATGATAGAAGCCGGTAATATCGACGAAGCAAAACTTTCAGAAATCGAAAGCATTGATAACTGCTTCCCTGAAATTGATTACAGGGTTTATCAGTCAATTACAGAAGGTACAATTCCTCAACAGGAAAAGAAACTTGCACCTTTGTATAATTAATAAAGTCGTTTAAACAAGAAGAGGCGCCTCTCTTTTTTATTAAACACTTCTAAACTAGTAAGCGCACTTTTTGTTTTTGCGAGCGGGAGCGAAGCAATCCAGTTGCTAAACTTGTAATTAAATATAAAGCCAATAATGTTAGTAGAAGAGTTCTTAAATACACACCATTAACTTGTATTTCCATTTCTTTTATGCTAAATTAAGAGAGCCGTACTCCACGGGGACTTGGCGGATCTCTCGACTCGAACGCTTATGCGAGGTGCAGAGCCTGCTGTGAGGGGTACAGAAAAATTGCCTATGTTTATAGGATTGTTGATAGCTTAAAATATGATGGCGCAAGATATCGAACCGTGTCAGGATGGAAACATAGCAGCACTAAGGTAAACCTTGCGGGTGTTATACTTTTAAGAAGTAGGTTCTACAAGCAAAATCAATTTGACTGTGTTTCGATAGGCAGAGGTACGGTTTTTATTTTTCTATTTTTAAATTTGCTCCGCTTAAAATTGCTTTTTTACCAATAGGGATTGTTATTTTCTTCCTATTATGTGTAATTTTAAATCCGCCAATGATTGGTATTTTATGAATTTCTGAAAGTTCGAAGAAAAATTCTTCTAGCCATTTTTCGTTACCACAATCAAGAAAATCACCTAACACAATACCTTTGCAATATTTTTTGAATTCTTTTATGTTAAATAGTTGTGTAAACATTTTATCTATTTTATAAACCGGCTCATTCAAATCTTCTGCAAAAAATATAAAATCCTCGTTTGGAATAAAATCTGTTCCGCAAAGTGATACTAAAGTCGCAAGATTGCCGCCCCAAATTATACCTTCAGCCGCCCCATCTCTGTAAATTTTATTTCCTTCAAAATTTAATTCTTCATCATTTATGGCAGCTTGAAAATTTTGAAACGAGAATTCGTCAATCTCACAATCAAATCCAAAATCAGGAGTTGCCATTAGCCCATGATAAGTCACCATGCCGGTTTTCTTGTATATCATTAGCAAAAGTGCTGTAACATCAGAAAAACCTGTAAATATTTTAGGATGATTTTTTAGGATATTATAGTCAATTTTATCAATCAAACGAATTGCACCGTAACCGCCTCTTGCAGTCATAATTATATCAATTTTGGGGTCTAAAAAGAACTTTTTCAGTTCTTCAACTTTATCATTATCGTTACCTGCTAAATATCTATTAGTATCAAAGATATTTTTTGATAATTTGATGTTGAAACCAAGTTTTTTTAAATTATCTGTCGCAAAATTGAGTTTTTCTTTATCTATAGCACCTGATAGTGCAATTATTCCAATCGTTTTCATAAAGTGATTATAGTATTATTGTTAACATTTGTAAAGATTTTTATATATTTAGCAATTTTAGAAATTTTGAAACGTTAATATATATGTACAGTTATAGAGGACATTACTATGGCAGGATTAGATGCAATTAACAAATTACCATTTTTAGGAGTTACATCTGCACCTCGTATTGAAGGAGGCAGTAAAGCAGCCCCTGTCGAAAGAACCGGATACGTTGAACCAGCCAATTATGGTGGAGGCAATCCTTTTGATAATGGAAGTCTTGTTGGTGTAAATACTAATATTGGTATTGGAGATTATCAAGATGGTCCTACGCAAGCTGGTTACAAACTTGGAGGTAGGACTCTGGCATTTGGTTAGAAAATCAAAATTGTAAAAAACGACTTCTTATTTTCAAAGAAGTCGTTTTTTTGTGTTATATTTTATATTTCTCGATTTCTAATTTTCATCCACTCCTCTTTTGGCAAATCAGAAACAATGTTTCCATCTTTAAATCTGATTATTCTTGAACAATATTCTGCAATATCAGGCTCGTGAGTTACGAGAACAATAGTTTTGCCTTCTTTACCATTAAAACCTTTGTTTAAACGCACAAAAAACTCCATTACCTCTATGCTGGTTTTTGTATCAAGATTTCCGGTTGGTTCATCTGCTAAAATCAACGGAGCATCGTTTACTAAAGCTCTTGCGATTGCAACTCTTTGCTGTTGACCGCCTGACATTTGGTTTGGCATGTGGCTTTCACGATTTTTTAACCCAACAATTTCCAGTGCTTCTTTCGCTCTTTTATGTCTTTCCTCTTCCGGAATTCCTTTATAAATCATTGGGAGTTCAACATTTTCTAATGCAGAAGTTCTGGAAATTAGATTAAAACCTTGAAATACAAATCCTATTTTTCGATTACGGATTTCTGACAGCTCTTCTTGATTAAGCGAAAATACGTCAACTCCGTCAAGGTGGTAACTTCCGCTAGTTGGTCTATCTAGTGTCCCTAAAGTATTCATACAGGTTGATTTTCCGGAACCTGATGTTCCCATAATTGCAACAAATTCACCTTTTTCCACAGAAAAAGAAACTCCATTTAGAGCATTGAAACTCTCATCTTCTGTAAAATATGTTTTCACAATATTTTTTATTTCAATCAAAGCCATATGGTTATTTTACATCAAAAAAAATATAAAAATTTGGTGGGGACGCTATCGTTTTCCCCACCGAATCATTTCAATTACTTTTTATAAAGATTCTTAGCTGCTTCGCTTGATAACAAACCTTTTACAAAATCATTGTGACCTAATGCAGTTTCTTTTAAAACGATTTCTTTTAATACCGCAGGATCTTTAACCTGATTTGCGCAAGTTAAACCTGCTATTTGTTCCATTTGAGCTGTCATTTTTTTGTTTTTTCCCAATTTATTTAAAGTATTTTTAATACCTCTAAATGCCGGTTGTTGAACACCTGTGTCTGTTGGATTAATTCCTGCCATACAATAAAACCTCCATTTATGCTACACTTCTACACTAATTATAAAAACAAATTCTCTCCAGAAATTGCCATTGCTTAAAAATCATTGTTACAAATGTTAACACACATTTTATATACATAAAGTTTACTTCATGTTAAAATTTATATACTAAAATAGTTTTTTATTTAGAGCGTATTACTAGATATATGAAAAGGAGAAATAGATGACTCAAAAAAGAGTATGGCTATTCCGTGAAGGAAACGCTGATATGCGTAATCTTTTAGGCGGTAAAGGTGCTAACCTTGCAGAAATGACGAACTTAGGTTTACCTGTACCTCCTGGATTAACTATTACAACAGAAACTTGTATGGATTACATCAACAATGGTAATAAAATGCCTGAAGGTTTGATGGATGAAGTTAAGGCAGCTTTGAAGGATGTAGAAGGTCAAACCGGTAAAAAGTTTGGTGATACACAAAATCCTCTTCTTGTATCAGTTCGTTCCGGTGCAAGAGTTTCAATGCCTGGTATGATGGAAACTATCTTGAACCTAGGTTTAAATGATGAAACAGTAGAAGCTATGATTAAATTAACAAACAACCCTAGATTCTGCTACGATTCATACAGAAGATTTTTAACAATGTTCGGTTCAGTTGCTTGGGAAATGGACAGACAAAAATATTTTGAGTCAGAAGTTGAAAAAGTTAAGGAAAGAGAAGGTGTTAAATCTGATACTGAAATTTCAGCAGAAGGTTGGAAATCTCTTATTCCTATTTATAAAAACGTTATTAAAGAAGTTACAGGCAAGGATTTCCCACAAGATCCTTATGTACAACTTCAAGAAGCTATTGAAGCAGTATTCCGTTCTTGGAATATTCCTCGTGCTGTAGCTTACAGAAACATGAACAAGATTGATCACAACTTCGGTACTGCAGTAAACGTTCAAACAATGGTATTTGGTAATATGGGTGATGATTGTGCTACAGGTGTTTCATTCACTCGTAACCCTGCAACCGGTGAAAACAAATTCTACGGTGAATACTTGACTAACGCGCAAGGTGAAGACGTAGTTGCCGGTATCAGAACTCCAAAACCTATTGCTGAACTTGAAACTGAAATGCCTGACTTGTACAGACAATATGTTGATATTGCTAAAAAACTTGAACTTGGTTACAAAGATGTTCAAGATATGGAATTCACAATTGAAAAAGGTAAATTATACATTCTTCAAACTCGTAATGGTAAAAGAACTGCAACTGCTGCGGTTAAAATTGCTGTTGATATGTGCAAAGAAGGTATCATTACTAAGGAACGTGCTATTCAATTGGTTGACCCATATTCAGTTAATCAAATCTTGCTTCCTTGCTTTGATACAAAAGCTATGGAAGAAGCAACAAAAATTGCACACGGTGTAAACGCATCTCCAGGTGCAGCTGTTGGTAAAATCGTATTTGATACAGAGGAAGCTGCTCAAAGAGGCGAAGCTGGTGAAAAAGTTATCTTGGTTCGTGTAGAAACTTGCCCTGATGATATTCACGGTATGGCTGTTTCTCAAGGTGTTCTAACACTAAGAGGCGGTGCTACATCTCACGCAGCTGTTGTTGCAAAAGGTATGGGTAAACCTTGCGTTTCTGGTTGTGAAGATATGAAAATTGACTTAAACAATGAAACATTAACGGGTGCTGATGGCTCTGTTTACCACAAAGATGATATTATTTCTCTTGATGGTGGCAAAGGTATCGTTATGGCTGGTGCTGTAAAACTTGCTGATGCTCAAATTGATGAAAACTTTACAACATTCTTCAAATGGGTAGATGATATCAGAACAATGACAGTTGAAGCTAACGCAGATACTCCAAAAGATATTCAAAATGCTTTGAAGTTTGGTGCAGAAGGTGTTGGTCTATGTAGAACAGAACACATGTTCATGGATCCGGATAGACTTCCTTGGGTTCAAAAAATGATTATTGCAGGTACTCCGGAAGCTAGAAGAGAAGCTCTTGATAAACTTCTTCCAATGCAATATTCTGACTTCTACGCAATGTTCAAAGAAATTGGTGACAAACCAATGACAGTAAGACTTCTAGATCCACCTCTTCATGAATTCTTGCCTGATAAAGAAACTTTGATAGCAGAAGTTGCTGAACTTAAAGCTTTAGGCAAAGACTATGCAGAAAAAGAAAATATGTTGCACATCGTTGAAAACTTGTCTGAATCAAACCCTATGATGGGGCTAAGAGGTTGCAGATTAGGTTTAACTTATCCGGAAATCAACGAAATGCAAGTTAGAGCTATCTTTGAAGCAGCTTGTGACGCTAAAAAAGAAGGTATTGATGTAAAACCTTGGGTTATGATTCCTCTAATCGGTCATGTAAACGAATTGAAAGTAGCTAAAGAAATTCTTGAAAAAGTTGCAGAAATCGTTATGCTTGAAAAGGGAATCAAGGTTGACTATAAATTCGGTACTATGATTGAAATCCCTCGTGCAGCTCTTACTGCTGATGAAGTTGCTGAATACGCAGAGTTCTTCTCATTTGGTACTAACGACCTTACTCAGATGACATTCGGTTATTCTAGAGATGATGCAGAAGGTAAATTCCTAAAACGTTATGTAGAACAAAAAATTCTTCCTTCTAACCCATTTGAAACACTTGATACAAAAGGTGTTGGTCAGTTGATGGAAATCGCAATGGAAAAAGGTAAGAAAGTAAATTCTGCGCTAAAAGGCGGAGTTTGTGGTGAACACGGTGGCGATCCTGATTCAGTTAAATTCTGTTACAGAATCGGTTTGGATTATGTTTCTTGTTCTCCATTCAGAATTCCTCAAGCAAAACTTGCTGCAGCTCAAGCTGTTGTAGAAAGCAAATAGGATTTTCGATAAATTCGATTAACAAAAAAGATGACGCAAATTGCGTCATCTTTTTTGTTTGCTGAAAGAATTAAGTTTTAGAAATATCTCTTCTCTAACAAGAAAAGGAGTATTGTTGAGTTAGTTAAATCGACTCTATTTATTTTCTTCAATCGGTTGAATATCCAACTTAGCAAACGTTCTAGTCGCTTTTGCAAATTTATAAGTTCCTGGAGGTGTAGTTGCGGCTAAAGAAGCTGCAAAACCGGCAGAAATTCCGGCAATAATCCCACCTACAGTAGAAAGAACTCTTTTTGTGGTTGATAAATTTTTTATTAAAGCGATTGGTATTGCAGCCCCTAACAAGCCCCCGGCTCCAACAATCAATCTTGATTTATTTCTGCGCTTTTTTATATCTTCGTCAGAAGAATTCTCCATAACGAACTTCTGAATTTTTGGCGCTGCGTCCATTACATCTTTGTAAGCTGATTCAAATTTATCAGTTTCTTCCTGTGGAACGCTTAACTTGCCTGTTTCAGTTCCATCAGAATCAATTACTCTGTATACTGCTCTACCATTTTGTGTACCAATTCTTTGTATATTACCGTAAGAATTCTGTTTAAAACCGGCAGAACCGATGTTTAAGACTTTTACCATAATTCACCTTCACACTTTATATCTATTATATTAATAAACAAATTTATTATCAATAATTTGCTATTTTGTAAAGTATTATGAAGACGGATTTTGATAAACTAATCAGCGTAGCAAGTTAATTTACAGTTAGCTTTTAGCTTATTTAAAGCTCTCATTTCAGTTTGTCGGATGCATTCTTTTGTAACACCGTACATTTTACCAATGTCTTCTAATGTAGTTTTTACGCAATTTTCTAAACCAAATCTCATTTTAATAACAGTTTGTTCGCGTTCTTTTAATGTAGATACTACATTAGAAATTTCTTTTTTAAGTTCTTCATATTCAATAGTATCTTCGACTTGTGTATTTTTGTCTTCTAGAACATCAGCAACATTTAGTTCGCTTCCGTTTTTAGCGTCAAAACTTCCTTCAATTGATACAGTTGTTGAGTATGCAGATAAAAATGTGTCAATTTTTTCTGATTCAATATTCATTTTTTCAGCAACATCTTTATTTGTAACTTGGCAATTGTATGCTCTTTCCATTTCTCTTTTTACTTTAGAGAATTTAGACAATGTTTCTTGAATGTATACAGGAATCTTCATGCAATAAGATTGTTCTGAAATTGCTTTGAACATAGCTTGTTTAATCCACCAGCTTGCATAAGTAGAAAATCTGTAACCTAATTCAGGATTGAATTTTTCTGCAGCGACCATCAAACCTAAATTGCCTTCTTGAATTAAATCTATCATAGGAATTTTAGATACATGGATTGCTTTTCTTGCAATTGTTAAAACTAGCTTTAAGTTAGATTGTACTAATTCTTTTTTTGCAGTCTTGTCACCATTTTTTGCTCTTAATGCAACTTCTTTTTCTTCTTCACTTGTTAATGAAGGAATAGAATTGATTTTTCTTAAATACAAACTCATTTCATCATCATTGAATGATATAAATCCATTTCTTGCAGGATTTGTTGTTCTTTTCATATTAATTAATTGTTCTTTCATACTGTTAGGCTCCTTGGGGTTAAATGGGGGGGGGAAATAAGGGGGGGGCATATACTTTTCATAGTATGTACCGTGCTTTTAAAGTAGGGTAGATGTTAGGTTTTATGATAAAGAGAAACATCTTGCGAGATTTCACTTTCATAAGAAATGACGAACACATAACAAACATTTCTTATATACTTATAATATATCAAAAGTATATATTCTTCAACCTTTTTGTAAAGAAATATTACAAAAATACCCCGTATTTTGATAATCTTTTACAAAACTTAATATTTAGTGATGTTTTAAAAAATGAAATGAAAAGGTGCATAACTTAGTGTTATTGCACCTTTTACATAATTTTAATATAGAGTTTTCTTATTCTTCATCTTTGTCAGCTTTTTTGTCAGAATCTTGTTGAGTATTTTCAGGCTGTTGAGTTTGTTGAGTTTCTCCTGTTTCTTGAGCTGCTTGTTGTTGCGTTGCAGCAGCTGCACTTGCTTTCAAAGAACTCCACTCTTGCGCAGTATTTGTTTTATTAATAGTTTCTAGTCCTTCTTCTAATTGAGCTTTTCGAGTTTCTTTAGTTTTTATAGCTTCTTCCAATTGTTCAGTAGTCACTTCCACTAAATCTGTTGAAAAGAATGGTACTGAAAATTCTCTATCCCATTGAGCCATTGACAAAAGAGGAGTTGCCGCAGGATTAACGATTGCTTTCTTTACGCCACCAAACAGAAGTCCATAAGATGCATTACTTCCGCCAATATTCAAGACGTATTCATTTTTGCCCCATGTAGAAGGTTTTAGTTTACTTTTGAATTTAATAGATTTACATACAGCCAATTCGTTTTCCAATGTAGCTTTCTTATTATTCAAACCATCAAGAGTATTTTGCAATTTACGAATTTTTTTAGTACTTGTTGCACTCTGTAATTTTGTTTTTATTTCAGCTATTTTTGCGCTAACATCTGTCAACTGAGTATTAATATTTTTAACACCGGCATCTAAATCTTTAGATGTTTTATATTTTGCTCTGATTGATGATTGTGTGTATTCATTAAGTTCAGTTATGTGACCATCCGGCTTGCTTGCCATTTTTCTCATAATACATTCTTTTGTATCTAAAAGTTGTTTTAAATCTTTTTTATAGCTTTTTTGAATTGATTTCATTTCTGATTCAAAAGCTTCGAATCTCTTTTTAGAAACAGCTTGACCATTGATTTCGTATCCATGATTTTGTTGTGTATAATTTGTCAATTTTTCTTGATTTTTTGTTGCAGAATTTGTTGTTCTTAAGTTATCAAATTCAACTTTAGTTTTGATATTCTGCAAGTTGTGTAACTCGTTCAAGTTACCTTCTAACATTGATTTTTGCTCTTCAAGGAGAACTTTTTTGGCAGGGTTCGTTTCTGCTGCGATTTTAGAATTAATATCAGCCAACTTATTATTTAAACCTGTTTCCATATTATTATATTTATCATTGTATTTAGTTTCGTAGTTAGTAGATTTGAATGTTGATGTCGCTTTGTTTCCAAAAGTCTTAAAGAAGCCTGCACTTTTTACGGCAGCATAATCTGTTTTTACAGCTTGTGTTGTTGCTTTTAGAGGATTTATAGTAACATTTTTAACTTCTTGACCAAGCTTAGAAAGAATACTTTGTCTAGTAGTTGTTGCGCTTGCAGTACTTGCAGCTTTTCCAAGACTTCTTAAGCCCATAGCAGAGGTTATACCAATAGCTGCGCCGGCACAAATATCTTGTCTTGCTTGTTCTTCTTCTTGTTCAGTTTTTGCGTCATTTAATTTTTGAACACCTTTAGCAACACCGACAACGCCACTGCCAACTCCGTATGCTAAAAGTCCATAACCGATAGCGGGTCCTACTACCGGAATGAATGTAGCGCCAACTGCTAATGCTGTAACCGCAGCATTTGTCAATGCTTTTTTAGGATTCCATTTGCCATCTTTATCAAAACCTATTAAACTTTTACCCATGTTTAATAGTGCAGAACCTGCGCTGTCGACCCAATTTGCTGCTTTTTTAAAGAACCCTTTTTCTTTTTTCTCAGTTGATTTGATTGTTCCGTCTTCATTAAGTTCTGTATCTTGCATTAAAGATGCGTCTACAACTTTAGAGCCATTATTTTTTGCTTTTCTTAAAGCATCTATTTTTTTGTTTGTATCATCTAATAGAGCTTGAGTTTTTACGATTTCATTGGATTTTTCTTCTAAGAAAGCTGCGGTTTTTGCACTATCTTCACCAGATGCTGATGAATAAGCACCTTTCATTCTCTTTTCGTACCAAGCATCATAATCGCTGTCACCGCTTGATGTTTTAGAAGATGTTGTTGTTTGACTGGAAGTATTGCTACCCCATATATTATTAAAATTAAATCCATTAAAACCACCAAAATTATTAAACATTGGCTGAAAGTTATTCCAATTTTGATTTTGGAATTGCCAATTGTTATTAAAATCAAAGTTAAAATTTGGAGTAAATGTCATATACTTATCCCTAATTAATATCCTTTAATTATATAAAGTTGAGTATTTTATAAAAATTGCCAAATTTTAACAAAATGTTACAATTAAATTTGCTTTATTCATGTTTGTTTCAGTGTGTTTGATATATAATAGGCATATGAAGTGTGGATTTGTTACAATTTTAGGTCGTCCTAATGTTGGAAAATCAACTCTATTGAATCAGATTTTGGGACAAAAGATTGTTATAACAACTGATAAGGCGCAAACTACAAGAAAAAGAATCAAAGGAATTTTGACTGATGAAAACGGTCAGATAATTTTTATTGATACTCCAGGCGTTCATCGTCCATTGAATAAACTTGGAGAATTTCTTTTGGACGAAGCTAAGGTTGCAGTACCGGATGCGGATTTGGTGTTATTTCTTGTTGATGGAAGCGAGCCAGCCGGAAAAGGTGATAAGTGGATTGTAGAAAATATTCTGAAAGAATGTAAAATTCCTGTAGTTCTTGTCATGAATAAGGTTGATAAAATTAAAAATCAACAAAAAATTGAAGAAAATCTTATGTCTTATAAAATGCTTTTTGAAGAAAATATTCCGATAATAAGAATTTCTGCAAAGACCGGTCGTAACAAAGATACACTATTAGCTAATATCTTAAAGAAACTTCCAGAGGGAGATTTATTGTATCCGGAAGATGTAGTGACAGAAGAAAGCATGCGTTCTGTTACAGAGGAAGTTATTAGAGAAAAAGTTCTTTTAAATACACAGGATGAAATTCCGCACTCCGTTGCAATAAAGGTTGATAAATACCAAGAAAGTGATGAAATTGATAGGATTTATGCAACAATTTATTGCGAACAAAAGAGTCAAAAAGGAATTCTGATTGGTAAAGGCGGAACTTTGTTAAAGAAAATCGGAACAGAAGCAAGATTAGAATTAGAAAATATTGTAGAAAAGAAAGTGTTTCTAGGTCTAGAAGTAAAAGTTGAAAAAGATTGGCGTAAAAAAGATAATATTCTCAAAAATTTTGGATATAAATCAGAAGGAGAATAGCAAAAAATATTTTTACGGGTTTTAAATTATATATAAAGAGTGTGTGTAAAAACAGGAGAAGGTATTATGAGAGTTCAATTAGTAGGTCAGGAGTTAAGGACAAATAGACAACAAAACAACAACAGAACAAATTACCAGAACAATCCGACATTTAAAAGGGATTGGTCAGAACATATTAGCTGGGGTGCTAACTATGTAAAAGATAAAGGTATGACTAATTTTAAGTTGTTTTCGTTTCCGGATGCTAAAGCTGTTTTTGTAGAAGTAGCTAAAAATATATCAGAAAACATGGGTGGTATTAAAGAAAGAGTTGTCCAAGTTTTAGCAACCGCAGGTGCTGCTTTAACGATTAATAATATAGAATCTAAAGATGATAAATCAAAAGTTTATCCAATGTCCCATGAAGGAAATGGTGTTTATGTTGCAAACGATATTGAGGCTAAACCGGATGATAAATATCGTTATGTGGTTGTAGATAAAAATAACAATGTAAATTTAGTAAAAGATCCTTATGCTAAAAAGCAAGAAGATATCAATGGCTGGAGTTCTATTTATAACACTGATAATTATGAATGGAAAAATACAGATTGGTTGGAAGGCAAAGACCCTCGAAGGATTGTTAGAAAGCCTAATGAGCCCTTAAGAGGTTTGGATAGATTAATTATAGACGAAGTTAATATTCCAACAGTAACTCAAGAAGGCACTTTTGAAGCTGCAAAGAAAAGAGTTGACGTTATAGCACAAAGAGGTGTTGCAACTGCAATAGAACTATTGCCGGTAGAAAATACTTTCTCTAAACAATGGGGTTATGATGGCGTTGACAAATTTGCTGTAAATGAAAAACTTGGCGGTGCCAAACAGTTGAAGGATTTAATTGATTACGCACACGGAAAAGGTTTGAACGTCATTATGGACATGGTTCCAAACCACATGGGACCGGATGGTGATTATTTAGCTCAAACCGGACCTTATGAAAGAGGTTCTGGACAGTTTGGCGGCGAATTTAACTATGAAGGCGCAAATAACAGATACGTAAGGGATTGGATGGCAAATGCTGCTCTATGGTGGGCAAATGAATTTAAAGTTGACGGATTAAGATTAGATATGACAAAACTTTGTGGTTCAGATTATTTGTTGAAACAAATTGTCACAGAAGTTAATGAGCATAATCCACAAGTGTTCACTATAGCGGAAGATGGACGTGAAAATAAAGAATCTGTTACCAGATATGAGAATGGAAGTATTAATCATAACGATGAATTAGATTTTATTGATACACAAGTAAAATTTATATCAGAAAGAGGTTGGCACTCTACTCCGGGGAATATTGGTTTTGACAGCGAATGGGATTTCCGATTTATGCATGCTGTTAAAGATGCAGTTTTAGCATCCGGCGCAAACTTATTAGATAATTTGGATGGTAGAATAAGAGATTCTCAACATAGAGTTAAATATGTAATGAGCCATGATGAGATTGGTAATGAAGACGGTACAAGACTCATTCCTAAAGTTTTAGTTAGACATTTGAATTTGTTTATGAAGGCGAATGGCAATTCTGATGCTGAAAAAGGACAAAGAGCTGCACATGCCGGTCAAAAGTTGGCCGAACTAATTGTTTCAGATGGATTTAAAAATATGTCAGATGCTGAATTGACAGCAAAAGAACAAGAAATCGGATTAAATACATTTATTTCAAAACCTGAACTAGTGGATGCTTTTAAAACGGCGATGGCTAAACAAAAATTAGCATTAGGTACTGTTATGACAATTCCTGGACCGAAAATGTATTTTCAAGGTGACGAATCTGCTGATTTATCCTACTTTAAATTTTTCAGAGAATTTTCCGGTGAAAAAGCTGAAAGAGCGAAGTCAAATGATTTGAAAAATAGTATTGTTGCTCAAAAGGGATATGATACTTTAGAATCTTTGGCAAGACCTGATTCTGTATTAGGCAGAGTTGTACCAAGCGGTATGTTTAAAAATATTCCTAGACAAATGGAAGACTTTACGTCTGATTTAAAAACTTTGTTAAAGGAAATACCAGCTTTGAGAGCCGGTGATATTGTGAGCACATACAAAGATAATAACCATAATGTTCACATACATCAATTAAAGAAAGACAATGACGAAATTTTGATTATCAAGAATTTTGGTCAAGGATTTCACGATAAAAATTATGAATACTTTGGATTCCCACAACATAGTCAATGGGCAGAAATTTTTAACAGTGATAATGCAAAATATGGTGGTTCAGGATATTCAAATGCAGGTAGACAAGATATAAATAACTTCAACCAAAGATTATCACTTGCACCAAATAGCTTTATAATATTGAGAAAAGCGGACTAGAAGAGTAAATTTTGAGTAAAATGTCTGTAATTTGTATATAAATTGCAGGCATTTACAATTTATTCATTTATGTTAGCATGTAAATATTAAAGGGAAATTTTGATATGACATTAATTAGCAAGAAACTCCATTATCATACTCATACAAACCCGAAAGGGCAAGGGGTTTTGTGAGTTCGTTAGCACTCCTTTGAATTTATTTAGTACTTCTAATTAGATTCTTTATTTACCCCCCTTTCGGGAAAATTAAGAGAAAAGAGTACGATAATAAAGGAGAAAATTTTAAAATGTCATTAGTTAATATAATTTCAGCAATTGGTAATAATTCTAGTGTTTACCCTCTAATTGTACGTGATTGCGGTATAGAAGTCCCATCAAAAGTTGCGATGACTTATAATCAGAATTTAAAAGAGTCAAAGCAGATGGCAAACAATGCAACAAGAGAACGACTTATTGATGAATATGGAACATCTATAGTTTGGCTTGGTGGAATTCCTGCGATGAACGCTGTTTGTGATTGGGGTATAAAAAAATTAGGCTACGACCCTAAAGTAAATACAGCACTTATGAAAGAAGGTGCTAAACAAGGTTTAAAATACAATATTAAGAAATTTAAAAAGCTTGCACCTGAGGAAGTAAAAGGTATGGAAAAAGTTTTAAAAAATCCTAAAACTTACGAGAAACTTCAAGCCGGCAAATTTGTGTTATCTACTGCAATACCAATTTCTATAATGGGATATTTTTTACCAAAATTCAATTTTGCTTTAACTGATAAACTTAAGAAAAAACAAGAAGCTCTAACTCCTATTATGCAAAAAACTTGGGATGCTGAAAAACGTTATGAATTGTATCCGGAAGCTGAAGTTACTAATAAGCCTGCTTTTAAAGGTGTAATTTCTTCACTCGCTAACATGTCAACAGTTAACAAGATGGCAATAACAGACGGTGGACTAACAGTTGGGCGTGTAGGAACTGCCAGAAATAAATATGAAAAATTAGAAAACGGATTCAAGATGTCTATGATGATGTTTCTTAATTTTGTTGCTCCGCTGTGGATTGCAAAAGGTTTGGATAATTTATCAGGAAAAGTTTTTAATACAAACGTTAATCTTGATCCAAATTTACTAAATGACAAGAATTTTATCAATGAGATAAAAGCGGGTAAAATTCAATTGCCAGAAAAAGATTTTATAGATTATCTTGACAAAAATCCAAATTCAAAAGTGTCAAAACTTTGTTCAAAATATTGTGGTGTAAAATTCCTAAAAAATGGTTCCCGTGACCCTAGAGAGTTTGTGGATGAGCAGAAAATCGCAAGCTTTATAAAAGAACTTAAGAATTTTTCAGCGGAAGCAAAAAAATCCGGAAATGTAGATAAATATGCTAAAAAAGCTTTGTATGTAAAATCTGCAAATATTTTAGCAAATGTGGGAATAAGTAGCTTTTTACTGGCAGTAGCACTACCAAAGTTAACATTTATATTAAGAAAAAAGGTTACAGGTTCCGAAGCCGACCCGGGGCTTGTATAATTCATATAATTTGTGATTGTATTAGAGAGCCTGAACAACTGTGTATGCTACTTTAAAGAACGAGTGAGGATTATTTACTTAAATAATTAATAATCTTTCCACCGTAATTTTTTGATTTCAGAACTTGAAAACCCTGAAATTCAATAGGTCTGTCGCATTCTACAACAATAATTTCACCTTTAATTTTTGATAAAATTCTTTCATACAAATCGCTCATATAAGGTGGATCAATGTATACGACATCGTATATTTTATCTAATTTCTGAATCAGTTTTTCGCTGTCACCGATTTGCAAATCAGGTTTAATGCCTAATAGTTTATAATTTTTTTTAATGATTTCAGCAGCTTTTGGATTTTTTTCAAAAACTTTTGTTTCTTTGAAGCCTCTGGATAAAGCTTCTAATCCCATTACACCGGAACCGCCAAAAACATCCAGAAAACTTTTGTTTTCGAATTCTCCAATCATAGAATACAAAGAGTTAAAAACTCCCATTCTAACTTTAGAAAGGGTAGGTCTTGTAATGCTTTCGTCCGGAGCGGCTATTTTTCGTCCTTTATAAATTCCTGCTGTTATAATCATAATTCCAATTTTTCTATTTTTACATTAAAAATTTTTTCTATATCAACTCCATTAAGTATTGATGATATCAAGTCCTCTGGGGTAATTTTGTTCTTCATATGAGAAATCATACCTAATATTTTTATATTGGTATATTCTTCAATAACTCGTGGAATCGCACTCAAAAGCGCCTTGGGGCAGTCTTCTGCTATGTTATTAATGATTACACCTCTAATTCCCAATCCTTTTTCCTGAGCTGTATAAATAGAGAGAAGCGTGTCATTAATAGAATCTTCTCTTGGAGTAACGACAAATAGAGTCGGTATTAGTAGCTTTTTTATTAAATCCGCGGTCTGAATATTTGCAGCTAGCGGACTTAGTAACCCACAATCACCATCAAGTATTGTACAATCAGAAACACTAGATATTCTCGAAAATTCTCTTGAAATCAGGTCAATATCAATCGGCTCATTTTCGATTTCAGATGCAATAAGCGGTTCCATATTGGACTTATATAAATACGAAAAATGGGTATTTATATATGGGTCAATTGTCTTTACAAATGTTAAATCCGGTGATTGCATAAAGCCATCGTGTTCAATCCCACCTGTCTGAATAGGCTTATATACAGTAGTAGAGTAGCCAAGGCTCTGCATAGTCGCAGCAAGTCCTGCTGTTAAAAACGTTTTGCCTTCTTTTCTATTTGAAGATGTGATGTATAGATTTAACATAAAACTATATTAGCATGCCGGAAATATTATTAAAAGCCATCATTAATACACAATCTGAACGGTAATATTTCTTGAGCGCTGTTTGTTATCAAAATCCAAAAGAACAACTTGTTGCCAAGTTCCAAGGTTCAAAAGTCCGTCTTTTAGGGCTATATTTACAGAACTTCCTACAATAGCTGCTCTTACATGTGCGTAACCGTTTCCGTCATGCCAAATCTCGTCATGATGGTATTCTTGACCTGTTGGAGCAATTCTTTCTAAAGCTTCTTTAAGGTCTTGGATAAGCCCGTTTTCGTATTCGATGGTTGTTATTGCAGATGTACTACCTTGAATTGATACACACACAAGCCCGTCTTTTAATTCATGTTGGTACACGCAATTTTGTACATGTTTTGTGATATTGATAATATCGTTATTACCTTGCGTGTTAATTGTAAAACTTTCATTAATTACAGGCATAATTTTACTCCTCAATAATTTTATACAAAGAAGAAGCTTCCTGAACACTTACATTTCCTGTTGGAACAACTAACACTTCAACTTTTTCTACTCTGTTTGAATATTCTATTTCGATAATATCACCGACTTTTAATTGCTTTGCAGGTTTTGCACTGTTTCCGTTAACAAGAATTCTACCCATTTCAGAAACAGTATTTGCTACTGTACGTCGCTTGATTAAACGTGATACCTTTAAAAATTTATCTAATCTCATATCTCTTTAATTATTTCTTTTACTAATTTTATAAACTTGTCTTTTGCTTCTCCTGCCGCTTTGATTACGTCGGCATGCGAAAGTCCTACAGTACTTACTCCTGCTGCAGAGTTGCATATGCAGCTTAAACCGATAACGTTCATTCCTGCCCAAGATGCAGTAACAGCCTCCGGAACAGTTGACATACCTACAGCATCTGCGCCAAGAATTCTTGCCATTCTTACTTCCGCAGGGGTCTCATAAGATGGGCCTGTTAGCGCTATATAAACACCTTTTTGTAGTTTAATGTTAAGCTTTTTACCAATATTTTCAGCTAGTTCTACATATTTTTTTGTGTAAACTTCACTCATATCAGGGAATCTTTCTCCCATGCCAGAATCATTAGGACCAATTAACGGATTTACTCCCATGTGGTTTATGTGGTCTGTTATAATCATCAAATCTGCAGGTTTGAAATCCGGATTAACACCACCTGCTGCATTTGTTACAATAAGAGTCTTTACACCAAGTTTTTTCATAACTTTTACCGGAAAAACAACTTTTTGTATAGAATGACCTTCGTAGAAGTGAAATCTACCTTGCATCATGACAACTTTTTTACCGTTAATGTTTGCAAAAACAAGTCTGCTTTTATGACCTGAAACAGTAGATGCTTCAAACCCTGGAATTTCTGAATAAGGTATTGCTATATCACAGTATTCATCTGCCAGTTCGCCAAGTCCTGAACCTAGAATGATACCTATTTCCGGTTTAAAATCCCCAATTTTTTCCTTAATAAAATCTGATGCAATATCTAACATAACACTAAATCTCCCGCAGAGTATTCTACTATAAATAAGGTTAAAATACACTTGGTGACGTGATTTTATTTACAAAACTCAATATTATGTAAATCTTTTGTAACATTTTTTACACATAAGTCAATTTTCAACCTTGAGTTGTTTTATACTTGCAGGAAGAAGTGTTATGAATATACAGCCGATGAATAGCTATAATATTTCCGCTCAAGGAAATCCAAATGGCCGTGGTAACGGCATTGGAACACGTATCACGCAAAAAATTCTTGACGTGTTACCTTCTCATACTCAAAATGAGTCGGCTAAAAAATTGGATAGATGGAATAAAATTGATAACTGGGCATCAAAACCGATGCAAAATAGAGGGATAATGGGAGTAACGGCACTGTTGACTCAGCCGTTCATTGATTATAATAACAAACAAGTTGATGAAGAAACTCGAAAGATGGCATTTCTGAATCGTTGTGCGGTAATTCTTGCAGGAACTTCTGTCGGTATGTTTGTTGTGCGTGGTCCTCTTTATACTGCAATAGAAAAAATGACGGATTTAAAGGGCGAATCCAAATTTAGTAAAGCGCTTCTTCCTAAAAAATATTTGAGTGAAATGTCAAAGAACGAAAAATTTGTCAAGAATTACAGAAGTGCTTTGTCTATGGCTGTTGCTTTGGGGGCAATGTGTGTTACAAACTTTGTTTTGGACGCTCCGCTAACAATATTTTTAACAAACTATTTTAAAGATAAATTTGCTGAAAGGCACGAAGAAAAACCGGCGCAAAATTCTACTAAAGACATAAGTATGGTATCGAAAACTGGAGGTGAACATAATGAATAATTCACCTTTACAAAAAAGTTTGGAATGGGTTTATAATAACTTCAAGAAAAATACAGCTACAATGCTTGTTGTTACAGGTACAATAGGGTGGGGACTTTCATCTATCGCTCAAATAGGTGCTATTATTTTCAACCCAAAAATAAAAAAGGAACAAAAGAGCTTTCTTGTACCACAAGCGTTTTGGGATGCTGCAATAAACATTGGTGCGTTCTTCTTGATTACGCAATCAACAAAGAAAATTGTTTCAAAAATGGCATCTACCGGTAAAATTGCACCAACAAAAGTTAGAGAATTTTTAAATAAAAACAAAGTTTATGGAGATAAAGTCGGTAAATTAGACTTAGATTTGGATGAAGTTCTTAAGAATGAACCAAAATTCCCTAAAGATTCTTATTATTCATATAAAAACTATGCGACAACATTGGGTACAGTAGGGGCAAGTATTTTGTCTTCTAATATAGTTACTCCAATATTGAGAAACGCTGCAGCTTCTGATGTTCAGAAAAAATATTTGAATAACCGCCCTCAACCAAGTGGTAATATGAGAGTTTAAGACAGTACAAAAACTTTCTGCTATAATATTCGCATAAGGAGAATTTTATGGATTTTGAATACGGAGTTATTGGTGGTGGACCGGCTGGTTATACTGCTGCAATGAATTTGGCAAAACAAGGACATAGTGTTGTTTTGTTTGAAAAAGATAAACTTGGCGGCACGTGTATGAACAAGGGGTGTATTCCGACAAAATCGCTCTTGCATTCTTCTGAACTATTCGCGGATTTAAAAAAGGCAGAAGAATTTGGAATTACATCTGATTTCTCTCATTTAGATTTTGCAAAAGTTGCAGAGAAAAAAGATAAAACCATCGAAAAAATTAGAAAATCATTGGAACTTGCTGTTAAAAATTCGGGCATTCAAACTGTTTACACAGAAGCTTGTATAAAAGATAAAAATACGATTAAAACAGAAGAAAAAGAATACACTGTAGGTCAAATAATTTTGGCTGTCGGTTCTAAACCAAAAGAGATAAAGGGCTTAGAATTTGACCATAAACTCATTCTGTCTTCAGATGATGTTTTGAACCTTACAGCTTTACCAAAATCTGTTTTGATAGTTGGTTCGGGTGCTATTGGAACAGAGTGGGCAAGAATTTTTTCAAATTTTGGAACAGAAGTTACAATTGTAGAACTTGCAGAAAAATTGATACCACCAGCGGATATTGAGGTTTCTAAAAGATTAGAAAGAATTTATAAACAAAAGAAAATAAAATTCTATTTGAATGATTGTATAGAAAATATAGAAGGTAAAACTGTAACTCTAAGGAGTGGAAATTCAATCACTGCAGAAATTATTCTTGTTGCAGCAGGTCGTGAACCTATTTGTCCGACTTGCGATGGTATAAAAATACTTGGAGATTCTTGCGGTGAAATTCAATTAGCGCATTATGCAATCCATCAAGCTCAAGAGTATACAAGTGGTGTTTCGTTCAATAAAAAACTTACACCTTCTGTAATTTACGGAGAGCCGGAAATCGCTTGGGTTGGTTTAAGAGAACAGGATATCGACGAAACGTATCAGAAGACAATGCTTCCTATTACTGCGCTTGGTAAGTCTTGGTGCGATGATGCAACTGACGGTTTTATAAAAATTATTACTAAGGATAATAAAATTGTTGGTGCGCATGTTATTTCAAAAGAAGCGTCATCTCTTATACATATCTTGCTTCTTGCTATTCAAATGGAAATTGGTATCGATAAATTAAAAGAAATTTGCTTTGCACATCCGACTTATGCAGAAGGTATTTTTGATTTGATTTGCAGGGGGTAATTAATTTTTTTGTGCGTCATTGCGTGCGTTTTTCACTTCACTGTTGGTAGATTAACGTAAGGCTAAATGTTAACCAAATGCTAAAGTAATGGATTGCCACGAAAATTCTCGAAGTTCTAAACTATACTACAAGCCCAAAGTCTTAATTTTCTCGCAATGACGCACTATTAGTAGATAAGATACTGCCTGACAATAACTTTTATGCACCAAAAACTTAATAAAGAAGGGTTCAATGATTATCATTGAACCCTTCTTTTATTCCTATGTCTCTTCGCCTCTAAACGTCTATTCCCTTATTTGGCGCTCACGTTAATGAACGGAACAGAGTTGCCAAGCATATATTGTGGCATTTTACCATCCCACTTCTGTACGGCTTCGTATTGTACAAGAGATTTGTTTTGGCTCAAAGCTTTTGCTCTAATTGCCATAGATTTTGCTTCGGCTTCAGCAGCGATAACCTTTTGTTTTGCTTCTTCTTGAACCTGAACTGTTTTGTTTTTCGCTTTCAAAGCTTCTTGTTCTGCTGTAACTTTACTTTCGATAGCTCTTTCAAAAACCGCAGAATAGTTGATTTCTGTCATTTGAAAATCTGTTACGTTTATATAATTATCTTTAAGTTGTGCTTGAAGTTTAAACAAAATATCACCAGTTGCACGTTCCCTGTTTGCAATCAAATCTTGTGCATTCCATTTCCCGATGATATCTTTAATAGTACCTTCTACAACTGGTGTTAGGATAGTGCTTTGGTAGTCCATACCAACTTCTTGAAATAATCTATTAACCTTATCCGGCTGAACGTTATAATTAATAACATAAGTAATTCTTGCTTGTTGGATATCTTTTGTATAAACGGCGGTAGTTAATGTATTTCTTTGAGTCTTGATGTTCATTGTTCTGAATTTTTGTACAAACGGAAATATTAAGTGTAAACCTTCTCCATAACATTGAGGCTCAACTTCACCCAGTTTAATCTTAATTCCACGTTCCCCAGGACCAACCATAACAAACGGATTGCATAAAACGAGGAAACAAACAAGTAAGCATAACACCAATACAGGCATGCCAAATAATTTTTTGTCCATCCTAATCCTTTCTTTATCTAAGTGCGATAAGGGCCAATGTAACATACAAAGCTGCTACAACAAAAATAAAACTTCCAAATACAATTAGCATTTGTTTACCATATTCACGGTAGAGATTTTTTCCCGTAATGTAGCATAAAGTTATAATACATAAGTTTACTAACACAATAAGTGATAAGAATAAAAATAAAACTCTTATGACCATTAGACCCCTCTTTCAAATATTATAATAGATAATATAAAACTTTATGTAATCATACATTTAGAGCATTTTATGTTAAAATAGATTGTATGAAAAGGCTTTGCGTATTTGCTCACTGGGATAGAGATAATATAATAGATGATTATGTAATCTATTATTTAAAAGCGTTAAAAAAAGTAGCATCTACGCTCATTTTTGTATCGGATTGCGATTTACCTTCAGAAGAATTAGAAAAACTGGATGGAATTGCAGACTATAAGTTGGCTCAAAAACATAATGAGTATGATTTTGGCTCATACAAGCGCGGTTTTCTATTTGCAAAAGAAAACAAAATTGATTTTGAAGAGTTAATTTTTGCAAATGATTCTTGTTATGGTCCATTTATTCCTTTGGAAAATATTTTTACTAAAATGAGTAAGAAGCAGTGTGATTTTTGGGGAATGACCCAAAATCGTTACGGAATAACAGAAAACTTCTCCAGGCCTAAGATTACTCCTCATATTCAGAGTTATTTTATTGTTTTTAAATCTAACGTATTTAATAGTAAGATGTTTGGAGATTTTATAAACAGTATTAAACACGAAGATGAGAAAAACAAAGTTATCATAAAATATGAAATTGGTTTAAGCCAATTATTGTATTCAAATGGCTTTAAGAGTGCAACTTATATTAAAAAATACAAGTTTGTTCACAATTGCATGTCAGAAAAATGGGATATGCTCGTTAAAAAAGATAAATTTCCTTTTATAAAAACATCCATTATTAAAAACGGATTCGATTTTATGGGAGAAGCAAAAGGGTGGAGAGAACTTATTCAAAATTATACAGACTATCCTTTATTTTTAGTAGAAAAGAATTCTCAAAGACTTCAAAATCTATACGAAAACAGGTATGTAAAATTAAATATTTATCGAAAAATAAGATTTAACCTGCTAAAAAATTGTCCGTTAGAAATTCGGTATTGTGTTATTTTTCTGGAAAAGCACTTGTTTATAATTTTAAACACACTTTGTTTCCATAAACTCAAGAAGTTCTGATGCGGCTTTTTGCCAACTGAAAGCTTTTGCTCTGATTAAACCTCTTTCTTTGCAAAGTTCTCTAAAAAAGGTGTCTTCATACATTTTTTTGTAAGCATTTATTAATTCTTCATCATTCGTTGGATTAATTTGAATTCCGGCTTGTCCGATTACTTCCGGCAAAGAAGAAGTATTTGATGTTATAACCGGACATCCGCATTTCATTGCTTCCAATACAGGAAGTCCAAAACCTTCGTACAAAGATGGGTACACAAACATCATTGCATTTGAGTATAGTTCAGGCAATTTTTCATCTTCTACATATCCTAAAAAGTCCAGTTTTGTTTTATCAAAATCCCCAATTGCAGATTGGAGTTCTTTTTCAAACTTTTGCCAAATCCCACCAACAAGAACCATTTTGAGGTCGTTGATATTGTATGTGTTAATAAATTCGAAGAAATTTTTTATTGCAAAAATCAAATTCTTACGCTTGCCTAAAGTGCATAAAGATAATATGTATTTCTCATTCGTAGTTCTTTCTTCAGGGTGAAATTTATCGTCGGCACCCAATAAGATTGTTTTGATTTTATCTTCTTTTATTTTGAAATACTTAAGAACATCACTCCTTGTGCTTTCAGAATTTGCCAAATAGTGATTATTATTTTTATCGCTTATTGTTGTATAAATTTTATAATACCAATCTTTTGGAGATTTTGGATAACCGTTTTCCAGAATAGGTATTATATCATGTAACATTCTGAATTTTTTTATAGCGGAATGCTCAATTTCTACGCTAGGTGGTGTGAAAGGTGAAAAATATGCATCAAATTTTTCTATATCGTTTAAATTCTGTTTATTGATTTTGCAAAGATATTTATCATAGAATCGTGCAAAAATCAAAACTGCATACTTAATTTTTTTAGGCAGATTATCTGTTTTATAAACTAACCAGCCAACAAATTTGTTTAGTATGGAATGTTCTTCTAAAAGTGGAATATCAGAAAATTCTGATATGGTTTTCATTATGTAATATCTTTTGAAATCACAATGGAATGTTATATCAACATTTCTCTTTTTTAATTCTTTAAACAAATTTAATGCAACAAAAAAAACACCGGCTCTATGACCGCTTTTTTCATTGAAATATGACAATTCTGTACAGTCGAATAAAAGTTTCAAAGCTACTTTACTCCAAACAATTTTCTTAATCTGTTTTTTATTTTTAAAGTTAGCAAATATATATCATATGCGTTTTTTAGCGGAAAGACCTTAAATTGCTTGGTCATCCTTTGTAATTCTAATTTCTCACCGCCGCTGATTGATAAATATTCTGCAAAACGATGTTTTGTATAATAATATGTCCTATTTTGCTCGAAATTACCGACATGGCTAGTTGATGTAATAGAGCCAAAGTGAAAGAAACAGACTTTGTTGTTTACAAAAACGTCGTAGCCGGCTTCTATTGCTCTATATTTAATATCATTATCTTCAAAAAACGCAGGATAAAATTTTTCGTCAAAATTTCCAATTTCATTAAGTACGCATTTTTTTGTAAGAACACAAGAAAATACGCATTCGTCAAAACTTTTTTCGTAATCTTGTTTGTAGTGGAAGTTTTTGAAATATTTTATATAATTGCTTTCATCCGTAATATCATAGTGAGGATTTACGTGTCTTGGAGAAACAAAAGCGGCGTTTTCCTTGTTAAAAACTTTTTCGCATTCTTCAAACCAATTTGGATACAGCAAAATGTCATTATTCAAAAAACCTATGTATTCGCCTTTTGCTATTGCAATACCTTGATTGTTACCAGCAGAAAAACCTTTGTTTTCACCGTTTTTGACTAATTTAATATTGTCTAGAGATTCCAAGTACTCGACAGTACCATCAGTCGAACCATTATCGACAATGATTAATTCAAAATCTTTTGTGTATTCAAACAAACTTTTTATAAACTTTTTTGTATACTCAAGTTTGTTTAAAGTAAGTGTTATAATGCTTAGTTTCATAATTAGATTTTATCCTAAATATAAGTCCCTGCAAATATTTACATATCGAAACATTCCCCGGTTGGATTGTTGATTAGAAATCTTATTTTTGTTAACATTATGTTTAAAATCAGAAATAAAAAAGGGATGTAAATCTGATTTAGACGTCGATTTGGAGAGATTAAAGGGCTTATGAGAAATAAAATTATATTAATTGTAGTCATTGTTCTTGCGCTGATTTTTGGCAGAATGATACTTTCAAATATGGATAAAATCAAGACTACAAAAATGCGTGCTATGTCAGGGACTCCGGCAGTAACAGTCGGTGAAGTTGGAGAAGAGATGGTACAACGCCAATTTACGGCTACGGCGCGTGTTGTTGCAAAATATAGAGTAGATGTCTTAGCTCGTATTAGCGGATATTTAACAAAAAGTTACTTCAACGAAGGGGATTATGTAAAAGCAGGTCAACTTTTGTTTGAAATTGAACCTCAAGAATACCAGTTCGCAGCAACAAAAGCAAAGGCGAGTTTAGATAATGCGCAAGCACAATATGCGTATTACCAAAAACAACTTGCAAGATATCAAGAACTTGTAAAACAAGATTATGTTGCAAGAGCAGATTATGATAGCATACTTTCACAAAGAGATGCCTATAGAGCACAAGTAGAGAACGCATCAAGTGCTTATCGTGATGCTCAGAGAAATTTAGGTTATACAAAAGTTAAGTCACCTGTGAACGGACGTGTTGGTATAATCTCTGTAACGGTTGGTAACTATGTTTCAATGAATAGTGGTGCTTTAACTACGATTAACAGTTATGAACCTATGTATGTAACATTTCCGCTTGAATCGAAAGATTATGCAGAGCTTGTAAGAATTGATAAATCCGCAAATATTAATCGAGATGTAGAATTTGTGTTTAGTTCTGGTGAAAAATATAAGTTTAAAGGTGTTCAAAATTTCCATGATAACAAAATTGATGAAACAACAGGTACTATAACAATGAGAGCTACTTTCCCAAACCCTGATGATTCTTTGATTCAAGGTGATTTTGGAAGAGTTATTCTGTATTCTAAATTGAAGGACTCTGTTCCTGTCGTTCCGCAAATAGCAACTATGGAAAACCAAGAAGGACGCTATGTTTATATCTTAGACAAAGACAACATACCTAAGATGTCTTACATAAAAACGATGGGTGAAGTCGGCGACAAGTGGATTGTAACATCAGGAGTTCAAAAAGGAGATAGAATTATTACCGGAGGATTGCAAAAAGTTATCCCCGGAAATCCTGTAAGAATTGTTGCATCTGTAGAACAGACACAAGAAGCTCCCAAAAAAGAGAGTCTTGTTAATAAAATTGGCAAAAGAATTAAGAGAATTTTTAAAAATAATTGATAAATATAATAAATAGGGATATATAAATGGCAGGTAATTTATTCATAAAACGTCCAAAATTTGCAATTGTAATCTCACTTGCAATTATACTAGCGGGCTTAATTTCGTTAACGACGCTTCCTCTGGAAGAATATCCGTCAATTACGCCTCCGCAGGTTATTGTAAACGCTACGTATAGCGGTGCGAGTTCTGACGTAATCGCATCAACAATTGCGGCTCCCGTAGAATTGCAGTTGAATGGTATTGAAGATATGTTATACATGTCTTCTGAATCAAAAAATGGTTCTTATCAATTGACGCTTTATTTTGATGTAGGTGCAGACCCTGATATGGCTCTGGTTAATGTTCAGAACCAATTACAGTTGGTACAACCCCGTCTGCCTGAAGAAGTTAAACGGTATGGTTTGACAGTAGAAAAATCAACAGGTGGTGCTGGATGTCTTTATTTGGCATTAACTTCACCCAATAAAACATATAATTCGCTATTCTTAGCAAACTACGCAACTCTGTATCTGAAAGATGAACTTGCACGTACAAAAGGTTGCGGTCAGGTACAAATCTATGGTGCGGGCGACTATTCAATGCGTGTTTGGCTTAAGCCCGATAGAATGGCAAGTCTGGGAGTTTCCGCAAGTGATATCAATGCTGCAATAACTTCTCAAAACACACAATCTCCAGCCGGAAACATTGGTGTTGAACCAATGGAAAATCCACAGGTTATGAAGTTTACATTGAGAACCAAAGGACGTTTAAAAACAGTTGAAGAATTTGAAAATATTATAGTTAAATCTAATAGAGATGGTTCAAATGTGAAAATCAAAGATGTAGCGCGTGTTGAATTAGGTGCAGAAAATTATTCTTCTACTGTATCAGTGGGAGATAATGATGCTGCGATTATTTCTATATCACAGTTACCGGAAGCTAACACTATTGATTTGGTTAATCAAATTCAGAAGAAAATGAAAACTTTGAGTAAGAAGTTTCCTAACGATATGGACTACTCAACTCAATATGACACTACAGAATTTGTAAGAGAATCTATTCACGAAGTAATAAGCGCAATTGTACTTGCAATTGCTTTGGTTAGTACGGTAACGTATATGTTTTTGGGTACTGCAAGAGCGGCATTTATTCCATTCTGTGCGATTCCGGTTTCACTGATTGGTGTATTCATATTTATGGCAATCATGGGATTTTCTATAAACTTGTTAATTCTTTTTGGCTTGGTTCTCGCAGTAGGTCTGGTAGTAGATGATGCGATTGTTGTACTGGAAAATACTCAAAGACATATTCAGGAAGGAAAGTCGCCTAAAGATGCTACTGAAATTACTATGCAAGAGGTTTTTGGCGCAGTTGTTGCAACTTCTTTAGTATTGATGGCTGTATTCGTTCCGGTGTCATTTATGAGCGGTATTACAGGACAAATGTACAGACAATTTGCTGTATGTATTGCAACATCAATCGGCTTATCAACAGTCGTTGCTCTGACTCTTTCTCCTGCACTTTGTTCGTTGATTCTAAAATCAGGTGAAGAGAAGACCGATTTTGAATTTATTCAAAAATTTGAAGATTGGTTCAACGGTGTAAGAGATAAATATTTGAATACAGTAAGATACTTCGTAGATTCGCCTAAAAAGACGTTAAGAGTGCTGTTAGGAGTTGTATTATTTATTCTTATAATGTTCAAAATATGTCCTACCGGTTTTTTGCCGGATGAAGACAGGGGTGCTTTGTTCGTAACGGTTCAGCTTCAAGATGGTGCGACTTTAACAAGAACCGCAAATATTGTTCACAAAATGGCTAGAGAGTTTGCGGATATACCTGGGGTTGTTTCAGTAATACAAATCAATGGTATGAATGGTGAAAACTCTGCATTCATGATCCTAAAACTCGAACCTTGGTCTAAGAGAAAATCTTCGAAGTTATCGATAAATAGTATTACATCGCAAGTAAATTCGATTACGGCTAAATATCCGGAAGCTATATCGTTCGTATCTCAGCCACCTGCTATTTCCGGCATGGGTATGTATGGCGGTTTTGAGTACCAACTTCTGGATAAGGGTGACAGAACTGCGGATGAATTGTTCGAACAAGTTCAATCTTTGTTAAGATTTGCAAGACAAGATTCTGCTTTTTCCAGCTTGTATACTTCATACACTTCTTCACTTCCACAAGTTGTTGTAAATATAGAAGAAGAAAAAGCTTTGGCTCAAGGTGTGCCGATTACAGAAATTTATAGCACATTAGCTGCTCAATTTGGTGCAACTTACGTAAACGACTTCAATAAATTTGGTAGAGTTTACCGTGTTTATATGCAAGCGGATGCGCCTTATCGTGAAACTTTAGGCGATATTAGCAAAATTTATGTTAAAAATAATTCCGGTAAAATGCTTCCGATTTCTTCTGTTATTACAACAGAAAATATCGTAGGTCCATATATGTTAACAAGATTTAATATGTATCCGGCAATTACAATAAACGGTAGTCCTGCAAATGGTGTAAGTTCTGGTGAAGCGATGAAAGCGATGTCAGAAATTTCTGATAAAGTTTTACCTAAAGATATGGATTACGCTTGGTCAGGAACATCTTTGCAAGAACAAAAATCAGCAGGTCAGATTGGACCAATTCTAGCTATGGCACTAACTTTCGTATACTTGTTCTTGGTTGCGCTATATGAAAGCTGGACTCTTCCGGTTGCAGTGTTGTTGATTTCGCCAATCGCTTTATTGGGAGCCTTGTTCTTCCAATTCGTATCGGGCTTGTCACTTGATATTTATGCTCAAGTTGGTTTGGTTATGTTAATTGGTTTGAGTACAAAACAAGCAATCTTGATTGTAGAATTCGCAAAAGATGCGATGGAAAAAGAGGGGCTGCATTATGTAGATGCTGCAATGCAAGCTGCAAAACTTCGTTTTAGAGCGGTTATGATGACAAATATTGCATTTATTTTAGGTCTGTTACCGTTAGTTTTTGCAAAAGGTGCTGGTGCCGGTAGCCGTCACTCAATCGGTGTATCCGTATTTGGCGGTATGATGGCGGTTGCATTCCTTGGTAGTATTTTAGTTCCTGCATTTTTCGTTATGACAAATGTTATGAAAGAAAAATCTGCCAAATATATACACAATTTAAGGAATAAAAAGCAATGAAAAAACTTTTTATAGTATTAATAACTTGTATTTTAGCGTTCCAAACCTCTTGCCAAGCTGCGTTTTGGCATAAAGATAACGGATTGGGAAATGAAATAAAAACAGAAGAATATCCTGATAGCAAGGATGTTGAACCTAAAAATACAACTGAAGAACCTACAATGATCCAAGGTGGAGTTGAAAATACTCCTGACATTACTTTAGAAGAATGCTTGCGATATGCACTTGGAAACAATCCGAGAATTCAAGCGGCAATGCAAGATGTATTCGCCTCTGATGCCAGAATAAGACAAGCTTGGTCAGCTTATTTTCCACAATTCGGATGGCAAACTGGATATACCAAGATTAAACAATTACAGTTGTCTGATGCATTGGGTCAAAACTTGGTATTCAATTATTGGGTATTAGGACAAATTAGTGCATCCCAAATGCTTTACGACTTTGGTGTAACGCAAAATCAGGTTACAATCAGAAAATTAGATAATCAAGGGTATAAAATTACACTGACAGGAACGGTTAATGACGTTGTCTGTGAGGTTAAAAAAGCTTACTATAATCTTCAATATGCAATAGAAGCCAAGAAGGTTGCGGAAGATATGGTTGCTAAATACGCAGCTTTTTATGACCAAGCTAAAGCTTTTTATAAAGTCGGAACAAAACCAAAGGTTGACGTTACAATTGCAGAAGTTAACTTGAGTAATGCAAAACTTAACTTGATTCAGGCTGAGAATGCTGTTGATATTGCGATGGCGAAATTAAATAATACTATGGGGCTCCCATATTCTAATAAATATAAAATCAACGAGAGTTTGAGATATGATAGCTGTGATATTACTCTTGATAAAGCAGTAAAGACTGCACAAGAATCTAGACCGGAATTTCAATTGGCAGAAGTTAAGGTTGAAGAGGCTCGTCAGAATGTTAAATTGGTTAAGAAATCATATTTCCCGCAAATCACGATTGAAGGTCAATATCAGATTGGTGGTATGCACCCAACCAGTAACTATGGTTACAATTATGGCGGATATATCAACTTCCCTACAATTAACGGTATGTTGATTAAAAACGAAATCAGAGAGGCAAAGGCTTTGTATTCAAGAGAACAAGCAAATGCTATTAATACTAAAAATAATATTTATTATGAAATTCAAGAGTCTTATTATTCATTAACGGAAAAGAAGAATAAAATTCCTGTAGCATTTCTTGGACTTAAACAAGCGAAAGAAAACTATGAGCTTTCATATGGAAGATATCATGTTGGTGTTGGTAATCCGATTGAACTAAAGGATGCGCAGGTTCAGTATCAGAATGCGATGTTGGTTTATTATCAGACTTTGTATGACTATAATGCCGCAAAAGCAACATTAGAAAAGTCAATCGGACGTAATATTGCAGATGGCGAAGTCGAATTAAAGCCTGATTGTAAAAAGAAAGCCAAAAAAGATATCGGAGCTTAGTGTGCAATTCTTTCACAAGTAGATATGCCTATCAATTTGTCAGTGTTGTAAAGGGTATGGAAGTGTCAATAACTGGATTGCCACGAAAATCACAGATTTTCTCGCAATGACGGCACTTTGTTATTATGCCCTATTATTTTATTCAGTTGACAAATACCATCAAGGAGTGAGAGGAAAAATAAAAAAGCTCGCAACTTCTATTCAAAGAGTTGCGAGCCTGTTTCATTACTTCCAATATTCTTACTCATTAACCTGAGAATGTTTTGTAAGAACCTTCGATGTTATCGTTGATAACCTTTTTAACAGCTTCAATTTCTAATTGTAAATAATTGTAACGATTTTGTTAAAAACCCTAAAGTTTTCAAAAAAAATGCCGTAATACAACATGTAAAGCAAAAATGTAACACAAGAGGCAATAAGTTACCAAAAAATTAAAGCAGAAAAAATATAAGTAACGAATAAATATAAAAGGAGAAAACGAAAATGGGAATGTCAGCATCACAAGCAAGATTGTTAAGTTTACAAGCAAGACAGTCAAACCTTGAATATCAAGGTCAACAAATCAACCAAGAAAGATCAATTTTATCACAACAATGTACTGCATTGTACAACAGCTTATTGTCAATGACAGTACCAACTCCACCGGCAACTACTGATTATCAAACAATCAAGTATTCTGGCGAATTGGGTGCTACTAAGTACAGCTTTGATGCTAACAGTATTAAACCAAACGGTGATGATACATACACAATCACAATGCAAGAACAAAAACACGGTGATTCTTTACAAAAAAATGCTACAATCGCTTTAGTTGATACAAATTCTAAAGGTGGCTTTAAAGGTGTTAAATTAGATACAAGTGCAACTAAAACAACTACAACTCAAGTATACTCAGGGGCTATGATAGCAGATCAAAAAGGTAATACATATTTAGTTCCTGTTACGGACGATGATGTTGAAAAAGGAGCCGATAGCAAAAAAGATGGAACATATTATAAACTTGTTGGTGGTAAATATGTTGAGTACAAAGGAAAACCTGAAGCTGGAGCATACAAAATTGGCACAAAGGGCGCTACTGGTGCAGTCCCAGTATCAAAAGTAATGGAAGATAGAACTAACATTACCAAAGATGGTTTAGGTTTCATTCAGAGAAGTGAATTATCTGGCATATATGTCTTAGATGATAAAACCGGTCAAGTTAGGGCTGCTACTATTAATGATTTTACCGTAGCAGAAGATCAACCAAATATCTTAAAATTCAACTCAGGTGTTACATATATTCAAAAATCTAGTGATGGTCAATCTTATGAAGCACAAGGTGATGTATCCGGTGTTACTGTAGGTGGCAAAGGTGTGCACACTTTGTCAGAAGAAGAAAAGCAACAATATGGTGATGCGATTGCAAACTGTGGTTTGAAAGATGCAGACGGTAATGCTTACGGTGTTGATGACTTCTATATGTATTACAACGATAACGGCGGTGCTGTATTTGTTCTAATCAGCGATGTTGAAGATGGCAACAACAACGCAGTTACATACAATTATGCAGCGAATGGTGAATTTACTAAAAATCAATCATATGACGATGCAAAATTGGTATTTGATCCAACCAATGGCAGAATTACAGAAATTGCAATTCCAAACTACGATGATGATGGCAATATCGCATCTTGGACTTCAATCTCAGTAACAGCAGAAACTGTAACAGATGAAGCCGCTTACAATGATGCTTATGCAAAATATGAATATGATACATATTTATATGACCAAAAGAACAAAGAAATCAACGCAAAAACAGAAATCATTCAACAAGAAGATAAAAACTTGGAATTAAAACTACAAAGACTTGATAATGAAAGAACTCAGATTACAACAGAAATTGAAGCAGTTGAAAAGGTTATCAATGATAACATCGAAGCTTCTTACAAAACATTCTCAGGTTAATGAGTAAGAATATTGGAAGTAATGAAACATCAGGCAAATTCTATACTAGAATTTGCCTGATGTTTTATGTTCCTTTTGTCAAAATAATATTCCCTACGGGCAAGCCCCCACCCTTCCCTCTCTGTCACTAACGTGACATCTCTCCCGCTCAATGGATGTTGCGGGCGAGAATGAAGTTTTAGAAGAGTCTGTACCTCTCCCGTGGAGAGGGAATGACCGCCATTTGTTTACTTTTTTTGAATAATTTTTTATATAACATAAATGTTAAAAACGAGTATGGAACGTTCCCTCTCCTCGGGGGAGGGCTAGGGTGGGGGCTTATACTGCTTTGGTAGGTATGCACACCAATTTGTAAGTGTATTGTAAAGGGTGGGAGCTGATTGTTTTACTATCTTAAAATACAGATACCCCATATGGATGATTTACATCAAAAAATATTAAAGAAAAAAAATAATTTGCCGAGTATCAAATTATAGACATGAAATTTGGTTCGGAGATTATAATGACAAATACCCCATCAGCAATAATGGAAAACAAAGCCGCTCTTTTGCTTGAAGAAGCTCGTACGGCACATGAAAATTATTTAATTAAACAGCAGGATGCTGATTTGGAAAGAGCAATAGAATGTTATATTGATGCAATAAAGGTTAATCCTTCTATATCAGAATCTTATTATAGACTTGCAAGTTTATTGTTAGTAAAGGGACAAATCTCTGTTGAAGGCGCTTTGGAACAATGTCGAACTGCTATTTCTCTTGAACCTGAAAATGTAAATGCTCATATTTATTCGGGTTATTTTCAATGTCTAAACGGTAATTTTGATGAAGCAGAAAAAGAATTCCAGCTTGCAGTATCTAATGCAGGTAAAAATTCTGCACGTCCAAGATTATTCTTATCAAAATTATTATTTTCAAGAATTAAGAACCATAATTCATCAGTAAAAGACGTCATGAAATTTTTGTATTATTTCTTGTCCGGCAGCATGATGATTATGTGGGATTGCCCTTCTATAAAAATGTTTTGCAAGTTCTTGGCTAATGATTTTTCTGTATTTTCTTACAAAACATTAGGCGAAACTTTTGAGAAAATGAAGCTTTTCCCATCTGCTTTAGAAGCTTACTCTAAAGGCTTGGAAAAGACTGCTCAAGGAAACTTGTTCTATCAAAAAATGGGTGATTTGTCCTTGGAATGCAATGATATTGAAGCTAGTTTGGAATGTTACAAAAAAGCTTATGAACTTAATCCAACGGACAGAGAAGTGTTGATTAAGCTTGCAACTATTAACCAAACTTATTTCCCAGATCAAGTTGATGAAACCATTGATTATTACAACTCGTTATTAGAGTTTGGAATTGACATGGACAAAATCTATTATGAACTTGGACATTTGTACTTGAACAAATCTGATAAAATTAACGCTGTAAGTGCGTTTAAACTTGCACAAGAATTAAATCCTGAAAATCCATACTATAACAATTCACTAGCTTATGCTTACATCAAAGCTGAACTTTACGATGATGCAATTGAATACTATCAACTTGCAATTAAATTGAATCCTGATGCAGAATGGACTTCTATTGTATGTCATGCTCTAGGTGCAATTTATGCAGAAGTAAAGAACAACTTTGAAGCAGCAGAAGCTACTTTTAATGCCGGAATGGTACTTGACCCTAATAATGTTGATATTCAATTGTCATTGGGAGATTTGTACATGGCTCAAAATGATTTAGACAAAGCGATTAAAACTTATTGCGATGCTATTTCTACTGAACCGGAAAACTACCTGACTTACGCTAAAACAGGTTTGGCACTTTGGGAAAAAGATTACTTGGAAGAAGCTATTGTTGCATTCCATAAATCAATTGAATTGAATCCTAATTTTGAAATCGCTCAAAACAATCTTGGTGTTGTATATCTTGATGGAATTGGCGACCCAAAAGAATCTGTTGAGTATTTCAAAAACGCAATCAACATCAACCCAAATTATACATTGGCATATTTTAATTTAGCTCGTGCTTATCAAGCTATTGGTGACAAAGCTATGGCAGCTGAATATTATCAAATGACAATGGACTTGAACAAGATTACAGAAGAATTGTCGGAAAAAGAAATCAGAGAAAGATTGTACGATTTGTTCAATTAAGATTTCAATCGATTTCAATTCACGACTTACAGGTACTGTGATAATGTGCAACTTACATCTTAGCGTTGATGTTGCAAGACATTGTCTTTATTCACCCTCATCAGGGCTCCGCCCAGCTTGTCTTGGATTATTCAGGGTGTTGGCAGAGTAACGTCTGACCTCCACCTTACGGGTTACCGCCCTACCGAAAATCCGCTCTCCCCTCAAGGGCGAAGCGTGAAATACGAATACATAAATACCAGAAAACTTATACCAACTCTTTCCAAGTCAAATCTGGGTGTCTTGCGGCAAGAGTTTCATCAACCTTCTTGATTGGAGTTGTTTGTGGTGATTTTAGAACTTCTTCCGGATTTTCTTCAATCTCACGCGCAATCTTTAACATTGTGTCAATAAAATTATCTAAAACCTCTTTAGATTCTGATTCTGTTGGCTCAATCATAATTGCTTCATGTACAATTAAAGGGAAATAAACCGTTGGCGGATGACAATTTGAATCCATCAAACGTTTTGCAATACCTAATGTTGAAACACCTTGATGATGTTGTTTTTCCCCGGAGAGAACAAATTCGTGCATGCAAGGTTCATCAAACGGTAAATCGTATACACCTTTTAATTTTTCTTTAATATAATTTGCATTCAATACAGCATCAGCACTTGCAAGTTTGAGGTTATATCCCATCATAAGAATATATGCGTAAGCTCTTACAAGAACGCCAAAGTTGCCATAAAAGCTTCGAACTTTTCCGATTGAATGCTCAATTTTATAATTTCTAATATACTTGTCACCTTGTTTTTCTATAACTGGCGATGGTAAGTAATCTTTCAGTTTTTCTACTACACAAACCGGACCAGCCCCCGGACCACCGCCGCCGTGTGGTGTTGCAAAGGTTTTATGCAAATTTAAGTGAACAACATCAAACCCCATTAAAGCAGGATTTGTCCAGCCCATTATGGCGTTGAAATTAGCTCCGTCATAATAAAGCAAAGAACCATTGTCGTGCATAAGTTTCGAAATCTCAAGCACCTTTTCTTCAAAAATTCCAAGTGTATTAGGGTTTGTCATCATTATTGCAGCAACATCTGAATCAAGTAATTCTTTTAATGCTTCAATATCTACTTGCCCTTTTTCGTTTGATTTAACTTGAATAATATCAAATCCGCACATCTTTGCACTCATAGGATTAGTTCCATGAGCAGAATCAGGAACAATAACTTTTTTTCTGTTTGTTTCACCTTTTGTTTCAAAATACTTTTTGATAATCATCATGCCGGTGAGTTCGCCGTGCGCTCCAGCTGCCGGTTGAAGAGTTGCCGCATCCATGCCGGTAATTTTCTTTAAAGCTTCTTGAAGATTGTACATCAACTCTAACGCACCTTGCGAATCTTCATCAGATTGAAGAGGATGAAGATTTGCAAAACCTTCTAATGATGCCAAAAGTTCGTTAACTTTTGGATTGTATTTCATAGTGCAAGAACCTAGCGGATAGAATCCTTTTTCTATGCAGAAATTTCTGTCACTAAGTTCTTTATAGTGACGCATAACTTCCAGTTCGCTTAATTGCGGCAAACCAATTGCATCTTTTCTAATTAATTCTTGAGGAAGAAAATCTCCTAATTCGATTTCTTCAAATCCGATACCATCAACCCCGTTACTTTTTTCAAATATTGTTTTCATGTACTTCTTCCTGTTTTAATAACTCTTTCTTTATTTTGTCCAATGCGTTTTGAATAATTCTCGAGATTCTCGATTGCGAGATATTAAACTCAACCGAAATATCTTTAAGTTTTTTGTCATAAAAATACTTAGCTTCTATTAAATCTTGTTCTCTTTGTGAAAGCTTTTTCATCGCTTCACAAATTCTATGCTTTAATTCTACTATTTCGGCTTTTTCTTCAGGGGTTCTATGATTGTCCTTGATGACTGTTGGATTTTCTGCATCAGCCATTTCTTCTATAGACAATATTGTTTTATAAACAGCATCTTTAATCTTTTCTTGCTCTTTAGGCTCCTGATTCTTCATAACGTACCACTTATAACGGCGGCGCATTTCGTTTCTAATTGCCCATTTGATGGCTTTTGTCAAGTATGCTGTGTTATATAATTCTTTGTTCTTTGCGTTATTTATAAGGTAGTAAACTGTATAATTTGATAAAGCTATTACTTCTGAAAGCTCAATAAGCCCAAGGTTTGAGAACTTTTTATATTCAACCTTGGATATAGTGTCTATTAATTCTTTATACTGGGAAAGATTAGCCCTGTCTTCCCGCTCTCTGTTTATAGCTTCTAAGTCTTTCATACTATATAATATATCAGAAAGTTGTATATAAATGCAAGAATATTCAGAATTTTACAATAATCTTAAAATATGCTAGTATATTAAGTAATGTATAAGTAGGATTTAGGAATTTTTAATCCGATTTATACTATAAGAAAAGAGGGTAATATTTAATGAAAACTTTAAAATATATGAAATCTATCTCATTAGTAATTCTTAGTGCTGGAATACTTACAACAAGTGCAATTTGTGTAGAGAAAGTTTCTGCAAATCCGGCTCCTGTGCAAACAGCTACACAACAAGCTGTCAATGTGGTTTCGGTTTCTCCGCTAACAGTAGTTGCAAACCCAAGCCGCTATTTGAACAAAACAGTTTTAATGAAAGCGAAATTCGATAAGTTTTCTACATTGGGTTTGGATTACAAACCGGCATTTAAGTCTTCAGAGGATTATATTTCTTTTTTGATAAGAAGAGATGATTCAAACCACGACATTCCGCTTTCTGAAATGAAATTATTCTTGAAACGTGATGTTGCAGAAAAATTTATTGATTTAAAGACAGATGATGAAATCGAAATAAAAGGAAAAGTCTTTTCAAGCGCATTAGGTGATGCTTGGGTTGATGTAAGCGAATTAAAGATTGTAAAAAAGGCACCTGAAACAAAAAAAGACGGAGTTAAATAATTTATGCCTGATAATAAAACTAAATTGGAAGCAGAACAAGATAAAAAAGATAAACAAAAAGTTTTTCTAACAGTGCACGGTCATTTCTATCAACCACCAAGAGAAAACCCTTGGTTGGAAGCGATAGAACAGCAAGATAGTGCTTTACCTTTCCACGATTGGAATGAAAGGATTAATGCAGAATGCTATAATCCTAATTCTGTTTCAAAAATTGTTGATTCTAAAAATCAGATATTAAACGTAGTAAATAACTATGAATATATGAGCTACAATTTCGGTCCAACCTTATTATCTTGGATGGAAGAATTTGCTCCGCTTGCTTATGAAAGAGTTATTAGGGCTGATATAAATTCCAGAAGAATGCACTCTGGTCACGGGAATGCTATAGCGCAGGTTTATAACCACATGATTATGCCGCTTGCTAATGAACGTGATAAGCAGACACAGGTAAAATGGGGAATTAAAGATTTTGAATATCGTTTTGGTAGAAAACCGGAAGGTATTTGGTTAGCAGAAACTGCTGCCGATGATGATACAATGCGAGTTTTGGTAGAAAACGGTATTAAATTTACAATTCTTTCTCCTTATCAGGCTCAAAGAATTAGAAAAGAAGGAGAAAAAAATTGGCAGGACGTAAGTTGGGGAAATATTGATCCGGCTCGTTCGTACAGATATTATATTAAATCTGCCCCTGGAAAATTCATAGATTTATTCTTCTATGATGGTGCTATTTCACGTTCTGTAGCGTTTGATGAATTGTTAAAGGATGGTAACAAGTTTGTAAACAGATTAAAGGATGGTATTTCTGATTTAAGAAATTATCCTCAATTGGTTAATATTGCAACAGATGGCGAAAGCTATGGACACCATACCAAATTTGGCGATATGGCATTAGCTTATGCAATGAAACTTAAAGTAAAAGATGCAGGTTTTGAGGTTACTAATTATGGCGAATATCTTGAAAAATATCGCTCTGATTGGGAAGTAGAAATTAAACCAGTATCTTCTTGGAGCTGTTTCCATGGCGTGGGCAGATGGTGTGATGATTGCGGTTGTTCAACCGGAGGTCATCCAGGATGGAACCAAAAATGGAGAAAGCCTTTAAGAAATGCGCTTGATTTCTTGAGGGATGAAATGACTACGCTTTATCATAAACAAGGTAAAAAGTTCTTCAAGGATGCACAAGAAACAAGAGATAATTATATTAGTGTAATCCTTGATAGAAGTGATGTGAGCGTTAAAAATTTCCAAGAAGAATATTTTATTGCAGGTCTAAGTGATGAGCAAAAAGTAAAAGCAATGGAATTATTGGAAATTCAACGTCAAGCTATGCTTATGTATACAAGCTGCGGTTGGTTCTTCTCTGAAATTTCCGGTATTGAAACTGTTCAAATTATGAAATACGCAGCACGTGTTATGCAGCTTGCAAAATCTTTCATGAAAAAAGACTTGGAAACTCCTTTCTTAGAAATATTAAAGGAAGCTAAAAGTAATATTCCTGAATTCGGAACGGGGAAGGATGTTTTTGAACGTTTTGTAAAACCTTCTGTAGTAACGACTAAACAGATTGTAAGTTTGTGGGCAATTTCTTCTTTGTATTCTGATATTGAAGATGAAGAGAGTGTTTATTGCTATAAAATCAAAAAACACTCTTATAAAACTGTAACGAAAGGCAATTCAAAACTTGTTCTTGGTCATATAGAAGTAGAGTCTAAAGTAACATTAGAAAAATCTAATATGATTTTTGCTATGTTGCAATTCTCCGGTGGAGATTTCCATTGTGCAATTAAGGAATATTCAGAAAACTTTAGTGATATCCAAAAAGAATTGGTAAGAACATATCTTGTATCGCCTTTAACAGAGATTATCAGAAGTATTGATAACTATTTTGGTTCAGAATACTTTACTCTTAAAGATATCTTTATTGAAGAAAGACGTAAGATATTGCAAACTATGCTTCGCGGTAAATTGCAAATCTTCGCTAACACATATGAATCAATGTATAACGAAGGTAAAGGCTCTATATATCAAATGCAGACTCTTGGTTTAGAAATACCAAAAGAGTTTAAGATTTCTGCTCAATACGTTTTGACAAAACAATTCAATGACTTATTTGTCGATTCTCGCGGTTTCTTAGACAATGATATTATTCAACAAGCGTCTGATATTAATTTTGAAGCTAAAAGAATTGGTATAGAAATTGATAAAACACCTACATCAAAGATTTTTAGTAAAAAAATTGCGCAAAATATCAACAGATTGTCTTATGCGCTTGATTTACAACAAGTTGATGCTACTTTAGAACTTCTTGATTGTATTTCAAAATTAGAGATAAAAGTTGATATAGCAGAAGCGCAAAACTATTTCTTCTCAAAAATAGTTACTAACATATGTGATTTGATAGACAGTATTTCTTGCCAAGCTGACAGAGATTTATTAGTAATGTTGTTTGAAATTGGTGAAGATTTGAATATCAACATGGATTATTATAAACAACAATTTAACAAAGCTCTTGTTTCTGCGTCTAAAGGTTAATTTAACTGAAAAATATAATACAGCGACCTCTCTAACTATGAGAGGTCGCTGTCGTATGAATGATAGTGCGCAACGAATACGGGTGGGTATCGTTTACAATTATCTTGATATTAAATTTATATAAATATTTCTCAAAAACCCGATTTTTTATATTATACTTGAATGGTAGATAATTAATATGGAGAAAGAGAATGACAAATACAGTTCTTGAGAAAAATGGTTCAATTCACCCATCAGCAGTAATTCATCCTTCTGCAGAAATAGGTGAAGGTGTTATAATCGGACCTAATGTTGTAATAGGTGAAGGTGTAAAGCTAGGTAATGGTACCAGAGTTATTGCAAACGCATATATTGAGTTTGCAGAAATCGGAGAAAACTGTACAATATCTCCATTCTCTACTATTGGTTCAGAACCTCAAGATTTAGGTTATAAAGGTGAACCAACAAAAGTTGTTATCGGTAATGAAACTATTGTTAAAGAAAACGTAACTATTCATAGAGGCGCAGCATGCGGTGATTTTACAACAAGAATCGGCAACAAGTGCTTATTGATGGTTGGCTCTCACATTGCTCATAACTGTGTACTTGAAGACCAAGTAATTTTAGCTAACTTAGTAACTCTAGGTGGTCACGTTCATGTTGGATTTGGCGCTTTCGTTGGCGGTATGAGTGTATTCCACCAAAATATTAGAATTGGTTCAATGGCAATTATTAGTGGATTCTCTGCTTCTCGCCAAGATATCTTACCATACTCAAAAGGTGAAGGCAGACCTCCTGTTCCACGTGGTTTGAATGTAATTGCTATGAAAAGACGTGGTGTTTCTCAAGAAATCAGAACAGCTACAAACGAAGCATTCAAATTATTGATTTCAGACGAATACAATACATCCCAAGCTATTGAAAAAATTAAGGCTGAAATTCCTATGAATGAATACATAGAAAATATGATAGAATTTATTCAATCATCAAAGAGAGGCGTACTTCTAAAAACTCATAAATCAGGATACCAATCTCTTTCTTCTGAAGAATAATTTTATACAAAACTTATATAAGTAATATAAAGGGTAATAAGTACAATTATTATTGCCCTTTATTTATTGGCTTTGTGTAAAGAAATGTAAAGTGGCTCAAATTTAGTAATAGATTGAATAACTGTTGTTTTATATCGTTTCAAGGAAAAGATGTGAAACATTCTCTTGACTTAATTTTCTTATGTGTAATAATATAGGTACACACTTTAAGTGTAGCCGAAACACTAAATGGCAAAACACAATAAACCCCAAAAATCATATAAACTCCTAGATAATAAACACTAAAAAGACCATTAGGATGCAGAAAACAAACCCACTCGAAATCACACACACCGAGTGGTTTTTTTTGCGGATTTTGGCAAGTGCGACGCTTGAGCGTTTAGCGAAAGCTAGTCACGTCCATGTGAAGAACTTGAATGAGCGCTATTTCACGTCAGTGAAATATAAGCGAAAGAAAAGTTCTGAACTGCCAAAATCCAAGACAGTGCTACGCACGTAGACACAACTGTCGGCTCCTTGGTGGAAGCTACAAGATTATATTATTTATTTACCAATTCCGCCTCGAAGTATTACCTACTAGTTTAATGTTATATTTACCCCCGTCCATGTGAAGAACTTGAATGAGCGCTATTTCACGTCTGTGAAATATAAGCGAAAGAAAAGTTCTGAACTGCCAAAATCCAAGACAGTGCTACGCACGTAGACACAACTGTCGGCTCCTTGGTATGAACTACTAATAAAAAACATGCCATTTTATTGTATAATGACATTTATGATACTCACTTTTGCAGGAATATTAACAAGAATAATCTCAAATTCTTACCTTAATGTTTTTCAAAAAATATTAACAAACAAAGGGCAGAACTCTTCTGCTATAAATTTATATACCTATTTGGGGCTGTGTTTAATATGTGTTTGGTTTCTTTCTTTTTTTTCATTAAGTATTTTACCATTGGTTTTATTAATGGGATGTTTAGGAGCTTTGGGAAATTATTTTATAATAAAAGCACTCTCTATAGGTGAATTATCAACTCTAGCACCGATTAACTCATACAAACCTGTTGTTGCATTAATATTTGGTATTTTTTATCTAAAAGAAATTCCGTCTTTATCCTCTCTAGTGGCAATATTTTTAATAATACTAGGTACGTATTTTATTCTTGATATAAAACAAGGGAAAACTAACATAAAAGCTATAGTTTATAGAGTAATTGCATTGGTTTGTTCCGGTTCGGAAGCCGTTATTATAAAAAAGATTATTGTTTTAACTAATGCCTTGGATTGTTTTATATTATGGGCAATCTCAGGTTTTATATTCTCATTTATATTTGTTTTGTTTTCCGGAAAAAAGCCTGAAATAAAAAGCTATAAATATCAGTTGTTTTTGATTTTTGCAGTTGGTATCATGCAATATTCTACAAATTTTGTATTTGCGCGTATGAATGTTTCATACGCACTTGCGTTGTTTCAATTATCAACTCTGTTGAGCGTATTTCTTGGCGCAAATATATTTAAAGAAAAGAATTTAAAAAATAAAATTATTGGTTCTGTAATAATGGTAATTGGGGCTGTAATTCTTATCTTAGGTTAAATTAATTTTCGGATTTAGCATTATCTTTGCTTGGCATTTCATCAAGTATAAATAGTCCCAAACGTCCTTCTCTAAAATCTTTTAGAACATAAATTGCAGTACGTTCTGTATCCGGCTCTCCGCCGCGAATAATCCATTTTCTTTGTAATGCAATGTTCTCTAATGTTAAATCATCAGTCTTATAATATTCCTTAACAGAAGGTCTTGAACTCAAATATCTAAGAAGCGCCTTCGCAACAGGTTCCGGAGAATAAGCATTTTCTGACACAGAACTGACAAATGCTAATTTTGCTGCTTGTTCTTGGTTGTCTTGTCTTGTTGGAATAATTCCTGGGGTATCTAACAATTCAAGCTTCGGATTAATTCTTACCCATTGCTGCTGTCTTGTAACGCCAGCTTTTGCCCCGATTTTTGTTTTAGACGATTTTGTTAATTTGTTAATAACGCTAGATTTTCCGACATTCGGCATGCCAACAACCATAGCTCTCGCCGGACGCCTTAATAAACCTTTAGCCATTAAGGCTTGAATCTTTGGTTCGCTGAGTTCTACTGCAAACTTTATAACAGCGGCTAAATCCTTGTTACCTTTGGCTTCTGTTATGATAACAGGACATCCGGTAGATTCTTTTAAGTAAGAAACCCAGCTTTTCAATTCGTTTTTGTCAACTAAATCAGCTTTATTCAACAAAAGAAGCCTTGGTTTGTTCCCCAAGAGCTTCTCTATGTTTGCATAACTACTGCTTAAAGGTAATCTGCTATCACGTACCTCAATAATCACATCAACAAGATTTAATTTTTCTTTAAGTTGACGCTCTGCTTTCGCAATGTGACCAGGGTACCAGTGAATGTGCAACTTAAACCTCTTATCTTTTTTCGATTTTTTCCTTAATACGTGTTGCTTTACCAGAACGTTCTCTTAAGTAATACAATTTAGCACGTTTAACATCACCTTTTCTTTGAACAGTGATTTTGTCAATACGTGGAGAGTGTACTAAGAATACACGTTCAACGCCAACACCTTGGAATACTTTTCTTACTGTGATTGTCTTATTGATACCAGAACCATGTTCTGCAATAATAGTACCTTCGTAAGCCTGTATTCTTTCTTTGTTACCTTCTACGATTTTAACGAATACTCTAACAGTATCACCAGGGTTCATATCTGGTAATTCTCTTGTTGTGTATTCTGCTTCTAAATTCTTAATAATAGGATTCATTTTTGCTATTCCTTATATTTTGACTATCTTATACTTATTTACCTCTATCATAATTAAAACAAAAACTAAATACAAGTATTCATTTAATATTTTCATTCTTTTGTTTCAAATTGTAACAATTTAGGTTATAATTGTCAAAAAATATTCTTTAGGGATTTTTCAACAGACAGCCGTAAAATAGAAAGGTTTTATTTTGAATCCGATAGCACCAAGGAATTTATCGTCAATAATAACAACAATGACAAAAGCCGACGCAATGGCGCCGATTGTAGCATTAGAAGGTACCGTTGTTGCAGGCAGAACATATCAAGCTTACAAACGTGGCAAATGGGATGAAGCAAGAGAACGCTTTATTGAAGAAACAATGGGTTCAATTGTTTGGCTTTGTGGCGTTAAAGCATTAAATAAATTAGGTGATAAGCTTGTAGGACAAATACTAAAAAAACCGGGAGCAAATTTTGATGTTGGAACAGATAAAGTTCTAAGAACTCCGTTTGAGAACTTTATGAAAAAGAACATGCCTAATGGTTTCTCTTCAAAACAAGTAGCGCTGATTAAAGGTGCAAAAGTTCTTACCAGCATTATTTTAACAAACTTATTTATCGGTTTTGTTGTACCAAAAGTTAACCAAGGTATAACTAAAAAATTGCGCCATGAAAGATGTGTTGCTGGTAATGAAAACGGTGATAAAGTAGAAATATCTAAAAATAAAAAGAATCCGTCATTTAAGGGCGGTGGAATTGCAGCTATAAATACATTTACAAACGCAATAGAAAATACTAATACGGGTAAACTTCTTTCTTCTGATGCCGGTATTGCAGGCGGTCGTATGTATAATGCAAGAAGAAAAGAAGAAAGACGTGAGGTTGCGATTCGTGATATCGGTTCAATTTATTTCTATATGTGGGCACAAGGACATGTAAGAAATATTTTAAACTTGGTAGAATCTGGGCATGCTACAAGATTGAATCCGGCAACTGCAGAAACATTGGATAAACATTTGGCTCAATTCTTAAATGGAAGAGAAATGAATGTTGAAGAGTTTAGAAAAGCTGTTCTTGGCGATACTGTTAAATTGCCGGAAGCTTTGAATAACAAATTTGAATCAGCAGAACCTTCTTTCTGGGAAAAAATGACTAATAAACAACCTTTGGAGGTTATTAAACTAAGCGAATTGGAAAAAGTTGAAAAAGACGAATCTATATTAAATAGAGCAAGAGAAATGTCAAAAATTCAACCATTGCGCCAAGGTGAAGCTGTTTTAACTAAGCAGCAAGTCATTGATTCTTATAATAAAGCAGTAATTAATGATCCACAGTTCTTGAATAAAGTATTCCAAGATTTTACAGGTGGTGCAAGTACATCTGAATACAGATATGTTTCTAATAAAAAGCTTTATAACTTGAAAGCAGAAATGGAACATTATGTTGGTAGAGTTTGTAAAGCTGCAAAAAATAGAAAAGTCGATAAAAAATTATTAGATGCTGTTCAAAATAAGAATTTACTTCTTAGTGGTTTGAATTTTGCAGCAGGTTTTGGTTTTGCCTCAGCGTTCTTGTCTACTTATATTCCAAAAATTCAATATTATGTAACAAGAAAAACTACCGGAGTGGATGCATTCCCAGGAGTTTATGATTACGAACACCACCATGAAGAAATTGATTAGAGGGGTAAAAAATGAGAATTCAAGCAATAAATAATAGTTCAGTATCAAATACTAATAAAACCGCTAATAAACACAACAATGTAAATTTTGGATGGTTTGGCGGTGAAATGGCAAAGGATACTTTAAAAAGTAATTTATCGTCATGGCAAAAAGTTAAGTGCGGTATAGATGCATATTCAACTGTAACAAAAGAACTTTTTAGTTTTGCAAAAAATAAAGTATGCCATAAATCTTTCTGGTTCAAAACAAAATAAGATATGTAAACATTTGTAAAGAAAAAGATAAGTCTTGAAATTGGACTTATCTTTTTTACTTTATATATATGTAAACACTTAATAGTAAGGATAATGATTATGCTAACAGTAAATTCATCAGAAGAAAAAAACACATGTTTTAAATTTATTGGCGCAGATTCAACACCAAAAACAACACATTTAATTTCAAATAACACTTTATTAATCGCTCCTTCAATGTCAGAAGGCGGAAGTGACACTTGCAGTTTTTATTCAGGTCCTAGTGATGCAACAATTATGGCATTTGGTCAAAGTTGTGAAACAGCTGGCTCAATTGCTTATTCTGGAACTGAAACAGCTGGTTCAATAGCATATTCGGGATGTGAATCTGCCGGCTCAATCGCTTCAGCTGCTCCATCAGTTTCCTGTGGTGGCGGTTTCTCCGGAGGCAGTGTAAGTTTTTCTTGTTAAAGTAAATTTTCTAATCAACTAAATAAGACTATTAGCCGAACTGTTTGGTTCGGCTTTTTTTATATCAAAGTGAGTTTTTGTAAAGTTATTGTCAAAAAAAAGATATAATGCTACGATTTAATATATTGGAGGAGAAATGGAAGAGTATTTTAGTATAATTCAATTTTTGGTTGATGCCGTAAAATCAGGCGCTTCAGATGAACATCTAATGGTCGGGCATCCCCCTTATCTTAGAAAAAATGGTTTTATTGAAAAGACAGAACTACCTGTTATATCAAAGGGAGAATTGGATGGAGCTATTTTAGAGATTGCTCCAACTGCAATTAGAGATGAAATCTTAACATTATGTGATGTTGATTTTATGTATGAAATTAAAGGATGTTCAAGATTTAGAATTAACTACAATAGACAATTAGGCTTGCCAGCTTTGGTAATTAGAAATATTCCTTATGAAATACCAAAGTTAAATGAATTATCACTTCCAGATATTTTGAGTTCAATAGTTAAGCAGCCAAATGGTATTGTGCTTGTTACAGGACCTACTGGTTCCGGAAAATCAACTACGATAGCATCTTTGATTAATGAAATTAATCAAACTGATGCAAAGCATATCGTGACAATTGAAGATCCTATTGAGTATGTTTTTGATAGTGCGAAAAGTATTGTTTCACAAAGACAAGTTGAAGTTGATACAAAAACTTTTGCAGATGGAATCAAGTATTCTTTAAGACAAGATCCGGATGTAATATTTATTGGGGAAATTCGTGACAAAGAAACGATGTCTGCGGCTCTAAAAGCTGCTGAAACAGGGCACTTAGTTTTGTCAACGCTTCATACAAATGATGCTGTTCAAACTATAAATAGAGTAGTTAACATGTTTGATGAAGCAAATAGAGCCATTGTACGTAAACAGTTGGCTGAAACATTGCGTGCTACAATCGCGCAAAAATTGGTTTATTCTGAAAAATTAAATAAGAGATTTCCTGCTTGCGAAGTTATGGTTGTAACTTCTACCATCAAGGATTATTTAACAAAAGATAATACTGAAGCGATTTATGATCTTTTAAGAGATAGTAATATTGATGATATGATTACAATGAACGCATCTTTAGCAAGATTGGTTGAAGCAGAATTGATTACACAAGAAGAGGCTTTACAACATTCAAACGATACTTCTGAACTTGAGAAAATATTTAGGGGTGTATATCAGGGAACTAGAGCATATTATGAATAATTATGTTACAGAGGCTATAAATTTAAAATCTTATAATTTGAATGATGCAGATAAGATTATTGTGATGTATTCAAAAGAAAACGGGTTAATTAAGGGTGTTGCAAAAGGAATCAAAAAGCCTAAAAGTAAACTCGGGGCAAGAATGGATTTGCTTGTTGCAAATACTTTACAACTTTTAAAAGGACGCTCTATGGATACAATTATTCAGGCTCAGACAGTTAATCATTTTCGAAAAACAAGAGATGATATGGATAAACTTATGCTGTCTTCTTATATTTCGGAAGTTGTGATGAATTTCGGTGAAGGTTCAGAATCTGCTTCTGCCGAAATCTATGAGCTATTATATAAGGCACTGAATAAAATTTCAAATTCAGTAGAGAAGAAGGATATGCTAATTGCTGCAATCAAATTTCAATTAAAAATGCTGTTAATTATGGGATTTTGCGTAGAACTTGATACTTGTTTGTGTTGTAGAGAACAAGTTTTAGATGAAGAGATGTACTTCTCTTCTACGATGGGCGGAATTATTTGTAAAGAGTGCAATGAACATTTGGGTGTTAAGTTAAAAATGCACCACAAAATTAGAGACTTTTTAGCTGCTATGCTTCAATTTGATTTTGATTATGAAAGTGATTACGACAAAAAAGCTACAGAAAAAGTTTGTCAGGTGTGTTTTGATTTGTTAGATGAATATATCAAAGTTCATACAAACAAAAGACAAAAATCTGTAAAATTAATAAGAGAGTTGGCTTGCTAAGATGAAAAAGATTAGAATTGCACATTTGTATCCGAAATTATTGAATATTTATGGCGATATCGGAAATATCTTAACATTGAAGAAAAGATGTGAATGGCGCGGTATACAAGTTCTCCTTGATGAAATTAATGTCGGTGATAGTATTTCTGAACATGATTTGTATTTTATTGGCGGTGGTCAAGATTTACAGCAAATAGAAGTCTCTAAGGAGTTACAGAAACACAAAGAATTTTTAACTCAAGAACGTGATAGAATGGCAGTGTTTCTTGGTATTTGCGGTGGTTATCAATTGATGGGACATTATTATCGACCACATCAGGGTGAAAAACTTCTCGGAATAAGTTTGATGGATGCATATACTGTTGCCGGAAATAAACGATTTATAGGGAATGTAACGATTAAAACAGACTTGGTTGAACCGGATACATTGGTTGGGTTTGAAAATCATAGCGGACTAACATATCTGCAAGGTGAAACAAAACCGATTGGTACTACTATTGTTGGAAACGGTAACAATGGCAAAGACCATACAGAAGGCGGCAGGTTTATGAATGTATTTGGAACTTATATGCATGGTTCCTTTTTGCCCAAAAATCCACAGTTTGCAGATTATTTGATAGAACTTGCACTTGGAGAAAAACCGGAACCGTTGGATAATGAGATAGAAAATCTGGCTCACAACAGTTTGATTTGTAAAAAATACTAATTTTTTATGTATTTAAGCTGAACTTGTGTGTTTACTCCATCTCCGGGAAATTTTGCCGGTAGCGGTTTGTATGGTGCTCCTGTTTGTACTGCATTAAGCGCAGACGCGTTAGCTTGTTCATTGGTCGATTTAACAATAAAAGGTTTTGTTATTTCACCATTCTTTTTAACTTTGAACTGTACAGTGACTTCATAATCTGCGTTTGCTTTATATGGAATCCAATTTTTATGAACAGCATTTGGCAAGTATTCAAAATATTGTGTCAAATTCTCTATTGGTTTTTCTTGTTGGTTGTTCTGTTTTACTGCAGGAGGAATTACTATATCTTCTGCAAAAACCGGCATGACTGCTAATAAAAATAATGTTACTAAAATCTTTTTCATATTTTAAAAACTCCTGAATATATTATAACATATTAGTGTAATTAAATTCAGCTAGTTCATTTCTAGCATAAAAGTAACCGGTCCATCATTAACAAGCTCTACATCCATCATTGCTCCAAAAACTCCAGTTCCGGTTTTTATTCCGTAGTTTTGAATTTCTTTGACAAAATCTTCGTACAATTTGTTTGCAATATCAGGAGCTGCCGATTTATCAAAACTTGGACGTGTACCCTTTTTGCAATCACCACACAATGTGAATTGTGAAACAATCAGCATTTCACCTTGAACATCTAATATAGAAAGATTCATTTTGTCATTTTCATCAGAAAAAATTCTTAATCCTGATAATTTTTTTGCCATTTTTTGAACTTGTTCTATTGTATCGCCTTTTTCTATGCCAACAAGAGCTAAAATCCCTTTATCAATTTGGGAATATAATTTGTTGTCAATTGTGACAGAAGCACGCTTTACTCTTTGTATCAATACTTTCATTATAAATTTTCTCCGGCTTTTTCCAGTAAATCTAATATAACAGCTATTCTTTTTTCTGCATTATTAAAATACGCACTCATTTTTTCAGACATATTTTCGACTGTTTTTAAATCAAAATTTCTTGTAATTTTCATCTCATAGTCAATTTCAATTCTTTCTGCGGCTGTAATATAATCAAATACTGTATTCTGATAAGAAGTACTGCTTTCTAAAAATGCAGCTGTAACTTTTTTTAGTTCTTTTAAAACTTCTACCGTAACATTTTTGTATCGCTTTAAATTGTTATTTAATGCTTTAATCGCAATTTGTCCATTATTCACAGATTGTTTTGCTTTTAGAAGCATATTTTTTTGCTGAAGAAGTTTTGTTTTTAACTGTTCAATATCAACTTTGTAATCAATATTAAAATCACGATTTTCAATCGGCTTGCTATCAACTAAAGCTTCTTCTAGCGGTATGTTTTCATATCCGTCAATCTGAGCTCCGACAAGAGATGTGTTAATATATTTAATTCCTTGAAATTTTTTCGTAAATTCGCTAAGTGGTTCAATAAATGCTGCATAAACTGATTCTGTAGGTATTTTATCTCCATTAATACCTTTAACGTAATACAAAGATTTATTCAAATTTTCAAGTCTTTGTCGTGCGGTTTTGATTCTAGCTTCTTCATTAGCTGAGTTACTAATAGAACTTGTAAAGTTATCAAAGTCTTTGGCTGTAATTTCCCATTTTTTTTCTACCTCATTATAAGTGCATTGCAAATCCTTATAAGCAGAATCTTTGCTGTAACATTGACCTTCTATGTATGCCAAATCTTGTCCCACCAAAATAATTTTAGAACAGCCTAGAATTCTTGCTACGTTTAATGCCGTATAAGAAACAGTGCCTTTTGAATAATATTCATTAGTCTTTTCGTCTATTAAATTGCTCCAAAAAGAATTAACAGGCAAGTTGTTTGAAATATGAGAAAATGTCTGTTTGAATTTAAAATTTCTAAATTTCGGATTTGAATATGGCTCAGTAACGAAGTTGATTTTTGATAAGTCTAAGCCTGATACCTGTTTTGATGTATCAAGTGCTTCTATCATACATAAAAAATCCGGTGTTAAATCGTGCTTAGCTAAAGCCTTCATCGCAGTTCCAACAACGATAAGTACAATATTATCACGATATTTTTTTATAGTTTCTATATTTCTGTCTAATGTTGGTCCTGCTGATACAACAACAGCGGTTTTGTCACTATAAAAATCTTTAATCTTGACTAGAGGAATTTCACTAACAAGACTTGGAATGTTTTGGATGATGTTTCTTATTAACGTATAAAAACGCTCTTTTGTGTATTTCAAATCTAGATTGAATCTTCCAACCAGAGTTTGTAACGTTTCTACTAATTTTGTAAACTCATCTCTGTTTAAATCTCTGTAAGCTTGAGTTGTTAAAAGTAGCGGCGTATTTTTAGTGTTAGAATTCTGATGCAAGTATTCGCTAGCTTTTTCAATATTATCAGCAATAAAGACATTCTTTTTTAATATGTCGTTCGAAAAATCAACGAGCGTAAATGCAATTTTCAAAATGTTTAAGTCCGGTTCTATAAGAATAATACTGCCTTGAGAATTTGCGGAAGTATATTGGAATAAATAGCCTAGCCCCATTCCATAAATCATATGAATAGCAACCGGAGAATTCTCACATTGTGTGAATATCTCTTTTGCTTCTCCCAATGGATTCTGCGGATTATGTAAATGGGTACCTTTGTAAAGCAAGTTGTAGAAATTATATTCTTTCACAAGTTGTGGTATGTCTGTTACAATATAATTTGTAAGTTTTGTTGCAAGTTCTTTGTCTTTAGTAGCTAAAGCACTTATATTTTTTTCAAAAATGTTGTTCATAAAACTCCCCCTGTGAAAGATTTTTTCTCTTTGATAAGGTTTGGATGTGTGTTATTCCGTAAGAAATATTCTATATATAGATTGAAACCCACCCACATCTGTAAAGCTCAGCGCAACTTCGCTAACAGCTGTGACCTCCCTAATTATGGAGGATTTCCCCTTTTCATTATCCTTGCTTCCCTCTGAGTTGACCGCAAGCAGCATCAATATCCGCACCACGTTCAAGCCTTACCGTAACTTTTTTGCCGGAATGTTCAAGCAGGTATTTAAACTTCATAATATCGTTATTAGAAGGTTTTTTGTAATCGTTTTCGATTACAGAATTGTATGGAATAAGATTGATGTTGCATTTTATTCCTCTGAGTAATATTGCAAGCTCTTTCGCAACTTCCTGAGTATCATTAAAGCCGTGGATTAAAATGTATTCAATGGTTATTCTTCTACCTGTTTTTTCTACATAATCTATTAACGCATTTTTTAATTCATCAATCGGATATTTATTTTCAATAGGCATCAATTCTGCCCTTAGCTTATGGTTAGGAGCGTGGAGTGAAATTGCTAAAGTGGATTGCAAATCCATTTCTGCAAGTCGCTTGATTCCGGGGATAATTCCACTTGTAGAAATCGTTATTCTTCTGGCACCTATTTGAAAATCGTTGTTGAATATTTCAAGCGCTTTTAATACATTATTTAAATTTAATAAAGGTTCACCTTGCCCCATAAACACAATGTTTGTAACTTTCAAGCCGGTATCACGCTGAATAGAAAGTACTTGTTCTATAATTTCTTGGTAAGTTAGGTTGCGCTTAAAACCGCCTTTGCCTGTTGCGCAGAAAGAACAATTCACTGCACATCCGACTTGTGAACTTACGCACGCAGTAAGATTTGCTCTGTTATCAAAGCGCATAAGCACTGTTTCTACACATTCACCATCAGGATATTCGATTAAGTACTTCAAAGTCCCATCTGAACTTACTTGCTTAACTTTGATTTTTGATTCCGTAACAAATGCAACCTGTTTTAATTGTTCACGGAAATCTTTTGATAAGTTTGTCATTTCGTCAATACTAGATACAGATTTAGCGTAAATCCAGTTGTGAATTTGTTTTGCTCGGAATTTTGTAGCACCCATTTGTGCCATCAAATCCTCAAGTTCGCTTAATGTCATGCCAGCTAAAAACATTATTGTAATTTATCCTTATAAAAATCTATAATATCTACTTTTGCCTTAAGAAGCATTGCTTGGTGCGCAATTTCATTTTTCCATTCATTGAAAGAACATCTTGAAGGTAGAAGTTTTAACGGGTTGTGCGGAAAATCTTTACAAATATCCGGTCTGTTTTCATAATCTGAACACAAATTGTCTTTAAGTTTCGGACAGTAATAATAGTAAATTTTATCCTCGACTAACTCATTCAGAAGTTTAAAGTATTCCGGATTAACTTTTCTAGCCTCTTCTTCTGATTCATACGGAACAAATACAGAAACGAAATCCGCAGAAAACTTATCACCGCGCACAGCTCTTTGCTTAAGTTGATTATAAGAGAATTCGCTGGTTGCAAGTCTGCAGCAATCACCACATAAATTACAAGAATACTCGCATTTTTTGTCCATAATGGCTTTATACGTTGCTTTTAGCTTTTGCCTATAATCACCTGCCAAGAATGTTATAATCTTCATTTGCCATTCTCTGTATTCACAATTCATAGGGAATGGTGTGAAAACGTCTTTTTTTTCTATTTTGCAATCTTTTTTTTGAGAACAAGTTGTACAAGGATTTTCCGGCTTAAATTTATTAACTTCACGTCTGATGCTTTCAGCGGCTTCCATAAAAATCTGTTCGTAATTATTTTTTAAATTGTCATATTGAGAACCTAAAGAATTATTTTGTTGAGCAGGCTTTTCCGCAGGAACATCGTTAAAAAAGTTGTTTTGCTCTTTTGGCTGTTCGTTAGAAAAAAAGTTTGTATTCTGTGATGTAAAAAAGTTATCCATAGCATAAATGGTAACATAAATCGCCCTACTCGGCAATGAAAATAATCAATAATAAATTAAAATAAACCATGAAAGCCCTCGCCCCTTATGGGAGGTGCTACGCACGTAGACAACTCACAAGATTGTATCGCTCACACCTCGCCCATTGCGGGAGAGCGGATTTTCGGTAGGGCGTGAGCCCGTAAGAGCAAATAACATGAAAATGACGCAAAAATCCGTCAGGATTTGATGTCATTGCAATGTTTTGCTCGCCCGAATAATCCAAGACAGGGAGCAGTCGTTCGAGCGTTAGCGAGTTACGAATGCGGGTGAGGGGTTGGGTAAATGCAGGGGAAAATACAGGGGAAATAATCGGGGAAAGATTGGTATTACAAAAAGCATAAAAGGAGTAATATGACAAAAGAAAAACTAGAAATCTATAAGTGCGAAGTTTGCGGAAACCTTGTTCAAGTTCTGCTTGCAGGTGTTGGAGAACTTGTCTGTTGTGGTCAGCCAATGAAACTTCAAACTATTCAACACGACACAACTGAACTCGGTGAAAAACACGCACCCGTAATAGAAAATCGCGGTAACTTAAGATTTGTTCAAGTAAAATCGCATCCGATGCTAAAAGAGCACTATATCCAATGGTTAGAAGTGTTCAACAATGACAAGAGTGAAGTTCACCTAAAATACTTTGAACCGGAAACTGTTCCGGAGCTTGAAATTTCTTGTTTAAAAGATGATATCAAAGCAATAGAATTTTGTAATATACACGGTTTGTGGGGAGAAAATAACAATGATTAGTGATAAAATTAATGAAATAATTAACGAACAAATTAACAAAGAGTTTTACTCTGGATACTTGTATCTGTCGATGTCTGCTTACCTAAAAGAACTCGGACTTTTTGGCTTTGCATCTTGGTTAAGGTTACAAGCGCGCGAAGAAGTTGAGCACGGCTTAAAACTTTTTGATTACTTAATAGAACGCAATAGCTTTGTTACGCTTAAACAAATCAAGACACCGGAATTTGAATACAACGGAATTGTTTCCATTTTTAATATAATCTATGACCACGAAAAATGTATCACAGAGTCAGTCATGAAAGTTGCGCGTCTTGCAGAAGACGAGTGTGACAGAACAACGCTTACTTTCATTGATTGGTTTATCACAGAACAAATCGAAGAAGAAAAGAACATTAAAGATATTATCAAACGCTTAGAACTGTTTGGTGACGATAATGTATCACTCTATCTTATGGACAAAGAACTTGCAAAACGCACCTAGGTGCTACGCACGTAGACATTTGGTCGGCTACTTGGTAAAAACGACAAAATTGTTTATAAATTACAATCTCCGCCTCATTGGTAGAGCTACAAAATCAATGTTATATTTTCCCCCGCACGTAGACATTTGGTCGGCTACTAGGTAAAAACGACAAGATTGTTTATAAATTACAATCTCCGCCTCGAAGTGTGACTATAAGTATGGCGCGTCCCCTCCCTTTATAGGGGGAGGTACAGACTTTTCTAAAACTTAATTCTCGCCCGCAACATCCATTGAGCGGGAGAGATGTCACGTTAGTGACAGAGAGGGAAGGGTGGGGGCTAATTCCTCTACTTATAAGTTCATAGCTTTACCTACCATCTGATAAGGTGTAAAGGGTGGGGGCATTCCCGTAAGGGACTAATCGCTCTACTTACAAGTTTGTAGTTATGCCTACCATCTGATAAGTGAGATGTAAAGGGTGAGGTAAGAACCCTCTGGACAAGATAACAATCTATATCCACCCTCATCAGGGCTCCGCCCAGCTTCTCCCCTCAAGGGCGAAGCGTGAACCGCGATATTTGTTTTTAATGTTCAATCAATTGTATTAATTCGTGTCTAGTAGTTACTATTACAGTTTTCGCGCGTTCCCTCTCCTCGGGGGAGTTTTTCGCTTCACTTACAAGCTTGTAGTTATGTCTACTATCCGGTAAGTGTGTTGTAAAGGGTGGGGGCTAATCCCTTTCACTTACAAGCTTGTAGCTTTGCTTACCATCTGGTAAGTGTGTTGCAAAATCTAACTTTGTAAGAACGAACTATACTGTTGTTGCATGCCGGCAATCATCATGTTCATAGATGAAAATCTTTTTTCTAATTGTGCGCGGTATCTTTCGATAGCTTCGTTGGCTTTCGTAATCTTCATGGCTGCTTTGTTGATGTCGCTCTTGATGCTTTTTTCTGTGACGTCAAAATATCCGGTTACGGATTTCAAAGAAGATTCCAATAAGTTTTCAACTTTTGTGAATACACCTTGGTTGCTTGCTCCGCCAACAAGTAATGCTTTTACCGCATCAGCATCTTTTGCGTAAGCTTCTAGGAATTTATCGCGGTCGAATGATAAATCAATAATGCTTTCGTTGGATGTTGATGTGTTGTTGGCACTTGCAGAACTTACGGAAATTCCGATTGCGCTAAGGTTTCTAAATACTGTTGCGCCGGCGTCAGAACCTGTCATCATTGTTCGTAACTGATTTCTAATCATCTTTAACGTAGACTGGTCGTGCAATTTACCGGTAGTTGAGATTTGCTCGTCAACGTTTTTCATAAGCTCGTTGTAAGAATCAACTACACTCTCAATCGTGTTCGCAACCTTGTCTTTGTCCTTTTCGATTGTGATTGTTACAGGGTTATTTTCAGTGATGTCTTTTAAGTTAAGTGTTAATCCCTTAATCTTGGTGATGTCACTGGTGATTGTGTTTGAAGTAGCAGAATACTTAGTTCCGTTAATTGTAAATTTCGCGTTGCTTCCAAGCTCTTGGTTAGCGACACTTAAACGAGTTTCGTCTAAAGAGCCGTCGCTGTTCCATTTAGAATTTGTGTAACCCATAATATCAGTGAAGTTACTTGTTCCGGCTTCAATGTTAATAAGTGCAGCGCCTGTCGTGCGTGATTGTATAACGAGCCTGCCGCCGATAGAATCCCAGTATGCGGTAGCGTTTGCGGCTTCGCTGTTGTTAATTTGATTTATTATGTCGGACAATTTTGTATTCTTTCCGATAGTAATTTCTTGATTGCCGACCGTGAAAGTACCTTCCGTAACGTCACCGAGCCTGAACATTCCGCCTGCGGTAACGAGTGTGTCTGTGCTAACACGGTATAATTCACGTGTGCTCTTGGAGAACATTCCGCTCTTGTCTTTTACTAAACCAACGACTGCTTGTAAGTTAGATGTGTCAGTAGTTGTGCCGGCTTCTACAGTTACTCCGTCTGTTTTTGAGTAAATAACGAGCTTGCCGTCTTCAAATTTTAAATCCACATCAGAGAATTTCGCAGCAATTTGTGAACGCAAATCACCGAATGTCTTGGTAGAATCGATGTCGATGAGGGCTTTTTGTCCGTTTCTAAAGATTGAGAATGTTCCGTCTGCGATGTTTAATTTGCCTAAAACAGTGTTATAGTCGGCATAATTAGCAGCAGACAAATCTTTTTCTACAATTTGGTTTGTCGTTTCTTGAACTTCATCACCGCTAGCCATAAAGCCTGACATAGAGTCTTTTAGGAACATACGTATTGTATCAGTAAATAGATAAGAAGAGCTACCAATGTCATCATAGTTTACATCATAGCCATGACTTATGTACAATTTTCCATCATGGAAGCTTGATGCAATACCAGCGTCATTTAGTTTGTCTATATAAGAACCAAATGTATCTGTAGCTGATATCGAAATTGTTATATTTTCGCCACGAACATGAAATACTTGTGTGCCTTCTGCTTTATACGTATAATCCGTTGTTCCGTAGTTATAAGGTAACTGTATTGTTTGCGTATAATCAAACTCACTCAACAGCGTATCTTTAGTAGCTTCGTGCGCAGCGGTTGAAGTTGTTGTTACATTTTCGGTACCGATGTAGTTGTATTTTGTATCTGTAATATTGCTGAATAGTTTTTCAACAACGTTGGATGCGTTTGTTGTGCTGTTGGACTTGGCGATATAAGAATTGCCGTTTCCGATAATCATGAGTTTTGCGCCGTCATCGGTGTTCATCAGACCTGTTTGAAGCCCGAATGATTTTAGGTTGTCCATAAATGAACCGATTGTTTCGTCATCAGAAATCAGCGCAGTGTATCTTACTCCGTTGTTGTAAACATAGTATTCGCCGGATGTTACGCCCAAATCTTTGAGCAAAGTGTCGCGCGTAGCGTTAGTTACTGCAGTTGTAACGGTCTGCGTATTCAAATCGCTTGCAATGTCGTAAGTCTTTTTGTAATCGCCGAAGAGAATATCTAAAGGTGAAGTGAAACTATATCTTGAAGGGGCAATATCTATACCCTTACCAATCGCATCACAAGTAATGTTGAAATCTGCTACGGAAGATGAATCCAATACTATTTTTCCGTTTTGAAGCTTTGCATTGATACCAGCGTCCTCAAAAGCGCTAAGAATAGAATTGATATTAGAATCCAATGTCAAAGACACACTTGTTGTTGACCAATTGCTATTCTTATCTTTTGTTGCGATTAGCATGTTATAACTGACTATGGTAGCAGTAATTGAATGATCTCCAATGAGGTTCGCTCTTGAACTAATGGTATTTCCGTTCTCATCGAATAAATCTTTTAACTTAGTGCTGCCTGTTACCGCAACAGTTTGTATTTGTGTGATAGTGCTTCCGTCAGTTGTTGCGTTGTAGATGGTAGAATACTGATATTTTAATCCAAGAGCGTCCAAGATGTTTGAGCCACCACTAACAGACTCTAAATAATATCTATATATATTACCAATGCTAAATATACCATCATTGATTGATACACTAAAAGAATTTGACATTAATGCTGCTATCAAAGCTTCTAATGTAGAATCTTGGTCTATAGTTATAATTCCGGCATCATTTCCGTTTTTGTCTTTGATTTTGATAGTGCCATCACCATGATTGTAGCCATCAATATTTTTGATTACAGTGTTTTTGTCAATAAGCCCTGTCTTAGTCGTAGTCAAAGTTCTACCGTCCGTAACGTTTTTGTACGTAGTTTCTCCGTCGACAGTATAAGTATAACCGTTACCAACCCTAGCCAACTTCAGTACATTCTTGAGGTTGTCATCCATCCTAGTAATATAACTTGAACCTCCATTTATAATCAATTCACCATCTACGATACTAATGTCTAGACCAGTACGTTGAGCTAATAAACTAAAACTGTCGTCTGGATGTATGGATATTACCCTATCCGGATTTCCATTCTTATATGAGATTGTTATCTTACCAGTTTTTGCCAAACCTAATTCTGAAAAAGTTGTACTATCACTAACTGTATGCTCAGTTACTTTTTCTTGCTTGTTAGAATTTGTGTTACCGTAGGTACGATCTACTATTTCCGTACAATAAGAACTAACGTACTCAGCAGTTAAGCCTAATTTTGTCATTAGTTCAGCCATATCGCTATTTCTAGCGAATATATACCAATCGGAACCGTCGCCAATCGTAATTTTTCCATTGTTGATACTATTTCCAGTATATCCATTATCTGTTAACCAATTAAGATAATCATTTACAGTAGAAGTTGAAGTGACTGAGAAAGTTACAGTTTTAATGTTATTGGAATTGCTATTTACAAATGTCATGCTATAAGTTCCAGTGCTGATTCCTAAATTAGTCAATGTTGTGAAATCAAACATTGTTGTTTTTTGCTTGTCATAAAAGTCGTATCCACTGTAATATGATACTGTATTATAATATGTTTCATTTTCACCATATTTTAAGCCAAAATTTTGTGCAAATGTAGAATCAATACTTTTTATAAACGTACTGTTATTGCTATTCTGTTTAATAGTTAGTTTCCCATTCTGCAAACTAGCTTCAATACCTTTACTTTGGAGCGTATTTATTAAATCACCAATAGTAGTATTATTGCTTCTACGAATGGTTGTTCCATCGGAAAGAGTCATAACCGTATCATAACTTGATGAAACCTTGGATAGTGTTGTATTTTCGGTTGCAGTACTGTAAATAGTATCACAAGATTCATACGATAAGTCTATGCCGAATTTATAATCAAACATAGAGGAGGTTGTGTATCCACTTGGCGTGTAGACATGATCAAAAGATTGAATATAGTTTTCACTACCACCTTTAATAGTCAGCTTGCCATCACTAAAAGATGTTTCAATGCCATTATCGGCAAGCAAATCCATCATATCACCAATTGTTGTTGATTCTGTATGAGTTAGTGTTACGGTACAATATTTGCCATTGTTGAAGAGATAAAAATTCCATTCAATTCCATCTGTATAGTGTGCGTATATACCATCCTTGTTAAACTGCCATAATTTTGTATCTCTAGTAGCAATGCTAGTTGTTCCAGAATTTTCAATAGAGGTTTGAATAACATATGATGATGTTAGAGTTTTTCCAACATATAATGTTGCATAACAACTGCTATTACCTCCAATGGTCGTTGTTCTTGCAACTGTTTGTGTGTTCGTAGCTGTCCACAAACGATCTGCAGCAGTTCCTTTTACATAGCAACTGCTGTAGTTTTCTAATTCTAATGTAGTATATAGTATGTTATTACGATCTCTTCTAAGATGCTTTTGCACATTAACTCCATAAGATTGTAACGAATTATATAAATCATCAATTGTTGTGCCATTATTTACTGTAATAGTACCACATGCTGTACCTTGGTTATATACAGTCATTGTTTCGCCATTATTAAAGTTCGTTACACAATTTTTTAATAAACTACTGCCCTCTGTGTTCACAGTCATTGTATAGTATATCTGGTTGCCAGTTACACTTTGACTGACAGTTGTAGTGGAAGAGGAGATGGTTGTTGTGGTGATGCCAAGTTTGGATAGAATGCCTCCAGAAGATTCGTAGTCTTTTATATGTTTACCATCTGTATTATTGATTTGTAGTTTACCATCACTAAGTGTAGCTTCAATGCCATGGCTTTGCAGTTCATTAATTAATTCATCAAAAGTAGTTGATGACGTGATATTGTAATTATATCCAACAAAATTAGTTATCATAATCTGTATTTTGTTATAACTATCATTGCTATCCAAATCTACAAAATCACTAATCTTGGAGCTACCTGTTGCAACAACCGAAGTCGTATAGGTTAGAGCGGCGGTTGAGGTTACAGATTGACCAGTCGTTACGCCGGTTGAAGTTGAAACAGTCTGTATGCCGAGTGCTTCGGCAAGATCACCGGTAACAATATTATTTAAGTCTGTACTAAGACTGATGACACCATTTTTTAATGATAATGTTATACCGAACTCTTTAAGTTCGCTAATAAAATCTGCAAAAGTTGTATCGGAGCTAACACTATGACCAAATATACCTCCAGCATTATTGCCGGCAGAATCTTTTATGTCGTATTCTAACCCTGCCAAGCCCATTTCACCAAAAGTAGTACTTTCATCTACGGTTTTGGTGATTGTATAAGAAATCTGTGCTGTAGAAGATGCACTGTTAGCTGTTACAAGGGTGGTTGTGCTATGGTTTATGCCAAGAGCTTGTGCAATAGTACCGACATCAAAATGTCCGTTTTGCTCAACCGTAATTTTGCCATCACTAATACTCGCATTGATACCGTGTTCTTTTAAGATTGCAAAATAGTCATTGATAGTCATATCAGCATCCAAGTCACTAGTTATGGTATAACTATTACCTTGAGGATCTATTTGTATTAGTGGTTGTCCGTCACTATAAGTCAATTTTATGCCCAAATCAGCAAGTTTAGTATCGCCGGTGGCTTTTGTAACCATAGTTGTATACAAATTCTTGCCGGTAGTAGAAACACGTCCGATGTTGTTATCGGTTAGACCGAGAACTTCTGTAACATTACCGCTAACAGAACCTTCTGTAACGCTCAATGTACCGTTCTTGAGTTCGGCTTTCAAGCCTGCATTATTTAGCGCTGACACAACTTCATCAAGAGTAGAAGTTTCTGTGAATTCAACAGTTGTAGTATTACCTTGCGCATCAACCGCAACAAGCTGTGGAGTTCCGCTAATATTCTTCCAGCCGTCGAGTTCGCCCAAAGTCGTTGCTCCCGTTGCTTCAATTCCGGTTGTAATAATTGTAGTAGTTTTCAAACCTTCTGCCGTTTGGCTCTTAGAGCTTACATCAGAATGTAAGCCAAGAACATCGAGTAACTTTGTATTACCGATATCTGTGATGGTCGCATCTTTGATAGTCAAAGTTCCATCATCTGCCAATTCTGCATCAGCACCATAGTTTTTGAGTGTACCAACAAACTCAGAAAGTGTCATTGAACCATCTACTGAAATCGTATAAGTTGCGCCATTGACATTAACCTCAACAATACCGTTTTCCAGAATTTTACCCGTATCCAGTTCTGACAATTGTGTATTACCTGTAGCGGTAGAAGTTACTGTTGATGTTGTATAAGTAACAAGATTTGTGCTCTCGTATCCGCTTGATTGCAAGTGGAATGCATCAATAATACCGGTTCCATTATCAACAATATTACCGCTAGGCAAGTCTACAGAGAATACGCCTGTTTTTTCGTTGAAATTGGAATCAACGCCGACATTCTTTAACTTAGTGATGAAATCCGCAATAGAATTCTCTTCGCTAATCGTAATGTTATTTTTAACACCTTTAACTGTGACATCAATAGTACCGTTTTTAACTCCCAAGTCACCGAGTTTTGTATTCAAAGTCGCAGTCTGGATTTGTGTAATAGTTTCCAGTTGTTTGATTCCGCTATTTGCTTTAGTTTGAGTCGCCAATTTGTCAACATTAACGTCGTATTTCGCTTCTTCTGCTTCATGAGTCGCGCTTGCAGAAACCAAGTTTGCGTTCGTAGATGAAGCTAGTTTTTGCGCAAAAATATCAGAAGCAGCAGTTCCGAATTTTGTATCTGTAACTTTTTCCAACACAGAACGGAACGAAGTAAAAAATGATTTTATACTCGCAACAGCTTCTTGTGTCAGCTCCAATGTCTTTTTTGTTGACTCGTATGAGCTGACTTTCTCTTGTTTAATTTTTACCAGTGATTCGACCCAAGATGATGTGTCTAATCCTGTCGCTAATCCGCTGAATGATATACTCATGTGTTCCTTTGTGTTGAGTGGTTTGTGTTGTTTTGGTTTTAGTAGTTATTACTATAGTTTTCGCGCATCCCCTCTCCTCGGGGGAGTTTTTCGCTTCACTTACAAGCTTGTAGTTATGTCTACTATCCGGTAAGTGTGTTGTAAAGGGTGGGGGCTAATCCCTTTCACTTACAAGCTTGTAGCTTTGCCTACCATCTGGTAAGTGTGTTGTAAAGGGTGGGGGGCTAATCTCCTTTGCTGGGAGAGTAAGCTCTTTGCCTATTAGTTTCTGATATCTATTTTGGGGTTATATTCATACTCAAGCCTCTGTTTTAAGAAAAAGGTATCGGTAAGTTTGCCGATACCGGCTCCAATATTGTAATGAATGTAATCTTGGAGCATACAAAACTTTTAAGTTTCCAGATTATAATAAAGCTAATCTGTGCTACAAATCTACTTTTTACATTACTTCTTAAGACAAATTTTTTGTCCTTTTTTTAGTATATTTTCGGACATAACATTTTATACAAAATGTTATGTTACATTTTTAGTAAAATATTGATAAACATTAGAATTAAACAGTATATATCTGCTGTATCATTTATATATCACAATTTTTTACAAGGACTTCACAAAAGCTGAAAGCTATGTTATAATGGAGTTGTGAAATCGAGTGTATAAATTCAAAACATAACATTTTGTATAAAATGTTATGAGCTAAATGAAATTAACCTTTTCAGCCCTCTAAAATAAAGAAATCTTGCAAAAATAAGTATTAAGAAACTTGATGATATATAAAATTTAACACCCGTTTGCGAGAGCAAACAAGGGGGTGAGAATCCCAATAAAAAAACTCCTCAAAAGGAGTCTTTTAAAATTGCGCTTGGAGACTCTGCCGAACAAAAGGTGACTAAATGTCACGTTTTGTGAGAGGTAGAACACCCGTTTGCGAGAGCAAACAAGGGGGTGAGAATCCCAATAAAAAAACTCCCTAAAAGGAGTCTTTTAAAATTGCGTTTGGAGACTCTGCCGAACAAAAGGTGACTAAATGTCACGTTTTGTGAGAGGTAGATGTAATTTAACATACAGAACAAGATTAAATTGTCTATGAGATTGAGATATCATGTAAAAGCATGGTTAAGTGTTGAAATTACACTTATAATATGTTATAATATTTTCAGATATTTTAGAAGGGTATGTGTACTCGGCAGAAAATAAATCACAATCAATAACAGGCTGGAAAACAACTATCCCCCATTTAATATCAACCAGATTTAAGAGAGAGCCTATACAATATATAGGCTAGGTGATTTTTACGATTGGAGGATTAATATGATAGCAGGTAAGTATGTTGCTAAATCGGCAAAAAATGGAAATGAAAGACCTTCTATTCCAGCATCCGTAAAATTTGAGCTATGGACAAAGTCAGGAGGAAGGTGTGAATTTGAAGGATGTAATAAACCATTATGGTACGATGGTCTAACATTTGCAAAGATTAATGGTTCAAATATTGCACATATAATATCTTGGACACCAAATGGTCCAAGAGGTGATGAAAATTTATCTGAAAAACTTGCAACAGATGTTAACAATTTAATGTTAACTTGTCCGATTCACAATCATTTAATAGATAGTAAGGACCATATAGAAGAATATTCGGTTAATCGTCTAAGGGAAATGAAACGGAAACATGAAGAACGAATTGAACGTGTAACATCAATTATGCCCAATATGCAAAGTACTATCATAAAATACTCAGCTAATATAGGAGCACAGGCCATTGTAATAGATGAAAAAGAAATAGCATCAACTATTTTACCTGATTATTATCCTGACGGCAATATTAGAAGCATTGATTTAGAACATAGTACTTGGTATGACAACGATCCTGATTTTTGGCAAAATGAAGTTAAACATTTGACTAATGTATTTAATCAACAAATACTACCAGATATTAATAACGGAAATATCAAACATATTTCATTATTTGGTTTCGCACCACAACCACTTCTTATATATCTTGGTTATTTATTAAATGATAAATATAGGATAAACTCTTATCAGTTAAATCGTAATGGCAATTGGTTATGGACTACAGAACAAAATCCTATAGAATTTAATTATAATAAACCGCAACTTAAAAATGGCGCAGAGCCGGTACTTAAGCTTCAAATCAGCGGATACTATAACGATGAAAGGGTATATAACGCACTTCCTGGTAGAAAGTTAGATATATGGGAGCTAAGTGTCAAAAATGCTAATTCTGACATTATAAAGACAAAAGAAAATTTATACGATTTTAAACAAAGTGTTCGCAAATTATTAGAAGAAATAAAATTACATTATAAAGAAGGGACGATACTAAAAATATTTCCAGTTATGCCAGTATCCGCTTGCATAGAACTTGGCAGACTATATTTACCTAAAGCGGATATGCCTCTTGAAATATATAATCAAGAAAGTATAGATGCAGGATTTAAGTATGCGATAAGTATAAAAGGAGATTTATAATGTTGACAAAAAATATAAGCGAAATAGAAAATAAGTTACATCAACTCGTTAAAAATATTGCTATTCCTGATAGTAAGTATGAAGAAGCAAAAAATAATTATGAAGCTGTTGGTACTTGGCTTGCAGACGAAACTTCTAAGCTAAATAAATATAATCCACAGATATATGCACAAGGTTCATTTGCATTAGGGACAGCTATTATGCCTTTAGAAGGTTGTGAGCATGATGTAGATGCTGTGTGCTTACTTCAATTGACACAACAAGATATTACACAGGGACAATTAAAAGAACTTGTTGGGAACAGATTAAAAGAAAACAAAACATATGAAAAAATGTTAGTTCCTAAAGACGGGGGTAGAAGATGCTGGACGCTAAAATATGCTGATTCCCGTAATTTTCATATAGATATATTACCAGCGATTCCTTGTAATACTGTTATTTTTAATAATTTAACATACAGAAATGAAATTGAAAAACATGCAATATGCATAACAGATAAAAATAAAGATGATTACACCTCTTTTAGTAATAACTGGCTAAAAAGCAACCCGCAAGGATATATAAATTGGTTTCTTCAAGAAATGAAAAATAAAACAAAAAATGTAAGAGCATATGATTTTGCCTGCAACGAAGCAGTTGAAGAATTCCCTCTTTACCAGAGAAAACATGTGTTACAACAAGCCATACAATTATTAAAAAGACATCGAGATATAAAATTTAGAACGGACAAAGATAAACCTATTTCTATTATCATAACCACTCTTGCAACCCAAGCATACTCAGGAGAAGAAACTTTGTATGAAGCTTTATTGAATATTTGCAGGAACATGAAAAATTTTATTGACATTCGTGAGGATGAATATTGGGTTGAAAATCCGGTAAATTCAGAAGAAAATTTTGCTGATAAATGGAAAGAAGTACCTAGAAAAGCAAGTTTATTTTTTAGTTGGTTAAGTTCTTTGAATAAATTATTTGATGATTTAATAAATGAAAATGTTAATTTTTCAGAGGCATTGGATGAAGCATATGGCTATATACAGTCTAATATAAATAATAAACCAGCAATTAATACAAAAACTCAATATATGAGCAATCCTATTGTTTCATTTAATCTTCCATATCGCCAAACTCCACCATGGATTATGCAAAGGAAAAATAATGTTAAAATTAGTGCTACTTTCAAACAAAATAACCAAGTTAGGAACTATGAAAGCAACGGAAGTCCTTTACCTAAACATGGCACAATTCAATTTACAGCTAAAACAGATGCAGTAGAACCTTATACAGTAAAATGGCAAATATTAAATACTGGAGAAGAAGCAAAAGCTGCAGGCGTACACCAGCTGAGAGGAGATTTTTATGCAAGTGAGCCAGGAAAAAAGAATATCAGAAGGGAAGGCACTGCATACAAAGGTCGTCATATGGCACAAGCATATATAATTAAAGATGGTATATGCGTTGGAAAAAGCGAAGAATTTGTCGTTAATATATCATAGTTTTATTTTTAATAAAGAATTAAACAAATATTAAGAAATATTAACTATTAGAATTCTAGGAGATATCATGCTTTTAGCAAAAGTGTCATAATCTAGTCAAAAAGAAGTATTGCATATACCATGGCGGCATGCTAAAATATAAGTATTAGTGCAGACCGAGCCTCTGAACATGCTAAAATGGGTCTGCCTTTTTCATTATATGGGGAAAGGTTTTGAAAAAATTTAATAAAGAATTTTTAACAGTAGAAGAACAATTAAACTTATTAATATCAAGAAATCTTAATTTTTGTAACAATTTTTACAAAATCATTAAAGTTTTTGCCTAAAAGAGCCGTTAATACATGGTGTAAGATGGTTTTAAATTTTGACGTTACAACCAAATTACAGATGATAAGCAAGATAACAGGAAAGGATTGTAGTCTATGGGACTAGGCGATTTTTGGTTACAATCGCATAACGGAAAGAAATACAGCTTGAAAGACTTAAAGGATATCAAGCCGGAAGATATTGCCAAAAATCCTAAACTGCAAAAGTTTATTAAACTCTTTGACTTGGACGGCAGCGGAAATATTGAGATTAAAAACAAAGACGGACAAAACGAGTGGAAGTCCATATTTACTGAACTGCAACAAGCGTCTGTTGACAATAATTTAAGTAGAGAAGAATTTGGTAGTTATATTTCTCAAAAATTGCCGGATGAAGACATACAACTCGAAGATGTAAATGAATTATTCGATATAGCATCTCGTGAAGCAGAACAAACGACACAAAAACAAGTCGGAAACAAAACCATTACGACTACAAATGGTAAAGTAACACAAATTGTAACTGATTTGGGTAATGGTCAAACAGAAACAACACTTTACGAATATGTGGAAACAACTGAAAATTCTGCCGCACACGTTGTTCTTACAACTATAAAAGGAAAAGGCCATATTTCATTGACTAAAGTAATTGATGTTGATGAAAATGGTGATTATGAAGATAACCAATTTATCTATCGTCAAACTAGAACTGTTGAAGATGGCGAACCTGTTCTCATAACTATTGGTAAAAACCAAAACGGACAGCTCCTTGAACAAAAAAATAAAGCAGATAAAACAATTGTAAATATATACAATACTAATGATATAAAAGAATTTGATAATAATCATGTCAATAAGTTATTTCAACAAGTTAAATATGATGCAGACCAAGTATATAAAGCCTTTTATGATGGCAAAGGAAACACATATATTCCTATAAAAAATGGTGAATCTATAAATTTATTTTTACAAAGGGTTAATAAAGAACTTAAAAAGCTTGGTAAAAAAGAATTAACAATTAATGATATCAAAAAGCTAAACCCAAAAGTCGATTTGAATCATTTAAAAGTTGCAAATCCTCATTCTGGTGATACTGGCATGTTATTAATTACAGGAACATTTAATGCTGATTCTAGTTTAGTGTATAAAAGTGGAACTGTTGAACAACAAGCACAAGCTCAAGCGAATGATGCAATGAGAAAGGCTGCTGAAAGAGTTAACAATAAGAATTTCAAAAATCACACTTTAACAAAAACATATACAAGCTTTGAGGCATTGGCAAAAGAATTAGGTGTTGATGTACTTGAGCTTATGACATTAAATCAAAGCTCAACATCTGCAAATGGTTTGGTAGCTTTAACTAAAGGTGCAACTGTAAGAGTTCCTGTGGAGCTTACATCAAGTGATACACCGGAAATGATTAAAAGAGCATTTCCTCTTAATGCTCAAAACAGAATTTTTTATCAAAGATACAATTCTCTTAATGAAACACAAAAAAGAAATGTTTTGAATGTCGTTCGTTCAATGCAAGGTAAATCTGCAAAAGAAATAAAAGATACAATATTGAATATTTATCCTGATATCAATCTATTTGATTCAGGTTTAACAGTCCCGATTAATAACGGAGAAAAATTAAGATCTATGCCTGCATATCAAACTCAAGGCAAAAGTAATATCGTGTCTTTAGAAACATTTATTACGGATTATTTAAAATTAGATTTAAGAAGTCAAAAAGGACAAATCGTATATAAAAGATTATTAGAAGCAGTTCAATCTAATCCAATAGCAAACATGGGAAGTATGTCTTTGGGTGTTCAAACAAAGCCTGCAACAACTGATGAAGAAAAATATTTACAAGCCGTTCAAGCAAATCTTAATCAATTGTCTGCAAGTGATTTTCAAGACTGTTCCAAAATGGAAGCACATCAAATATTAGAACTGTTATTTAACGCAGGAATCCCAAGAATAAGACAAGAAGCACAAATCAGACAAAGTCAACTTGAACGCAATCCGATGTATCAGCAAAAGAAGCGTGAAGAATTTGCGGCAGATGTTTTATATAATATGATGAAACAAGCATCTGATATTTTACATGAGTATTATTCAAATATTGGGTATTTATCCGGCGATGCAATGTGGCAAGGTTTAAAGAATATCGCAAACTATGCAACATTCGGTAATGTTGAAACCATTTGGAAAGAAATGGATAAATTAGATGCTATGGTTGCAAGAGCAGAAAAATTAAAACATACACCAAACCATGTTGAATTTGAAAAATTATTTAAAGAGTTTACCAATGGTTTTGCTTTTGATAATGATAAAATGCAAAACTTAATTGATGTAACGATGAAAGTTGCAAAAGGCGAATTAGCTGACGATAGTACCGAATATATAAATGCTTTTAAGGGAGCTTTCGGTTCTAATGTGAACTTAGATATCGTTGCTGATACACAAAAATCAGTTAGCGGACAACAAACTAAAGGTTCTATTTGCGATATTGTAATGATGTTAACAGCATTAGGAAATATTGGTAAACTTGCAAAAGCAAAACAGTTCACACAATGGGCATTAAAAGCACTTGGCAAATATGGTGGTTCTGCATTAGTTGGTGCAACTAATCTTGCAGGATGGACAGCTGTCCAAAAAGGTACAAATCTATTAACAAGAGAAGCTGATGTAACATCTGAAGATTTAAAAGAATATGGTTGGGAAATTGTTCAATCCGGAGGTTTTGGTGCTGCCGGTAGTGTATGGGGTAATTTGGCAGTATCACGTGTTATGGGTTGGACAGACAAAGTTGTTGATAAAGGACTACAAAAATATTTACCAAAAGTAGTTGAAAAACACATGGCAAAAGTTGCAACAAAAGTTGGCGATTTATTTAAGGCATCTTCAAAAACTGCAACAGCAACAGCTAAAAATGGCGTTGATGTAATGACAGTAGCAGCAAAGACACCCGGATATGTTGCACAGGGAACAGGATTCTTAACAGAAGTTGCAGGGTTCACAGGATATCAAACTATTGTTGATACTGCCGTAAGTATGATTCAACAGGGTGGTGTAGGTATAAAATCAATTCAAAATATCTTAGTCCAAAAAGCACAAATGAAAGGCGAGTTAACAGAAGAAAAACTTGTCGAAATTAAAAATATGTCTTATACAGAAGCAATGCTTAATCTTTTAGCAGAAGAAGGCGGAGAACAACTTCAATCTTTAGGAACAATAAAAGGTGTAGAAGCAGCTATGAAATTTATAATGTCCGGCAGAATCGGAATGGTGCCGAATGCCGCAAGTTTTGAAAACTGCAAAACACTTAAAGGTATGGAAATCAAGCCGACTTCTGTTGATGGAAAGCAATTCTATGAAATAACCATGCCGAATGGCAAAAAAATGGTTGCTAATAATGAACACGATTTAATATCATTTTGCAATCAACAAATGCAAATAGATATTTTAACCAATATGGTTACCGAAAAACTCAAAAAAGAAGGTGTGGAAGTTTCGGGTGTCGCACTAGTAAAGACAATGGGTGCTGATAGAGCTACCGTAAGAACTGCAAGAGAAGGTCAAAGAACTAGTAATCTTCAAGTTAAACCAATTAATGTTGATGGACAAGTAAAATATGAAATTACTGATGCAGATGGCAATATAAAAACGGTTGATAATGTTATTGATGTTATCAATACAACTCAATCTGCATTAGCAATTGATAAGATAGAATCTACATTAAATAAACAATTAAAAAGCGGTCAATCTGTATCTGCAAAAAGTTTATTAAAACTTGTAATGAGTAATGATGCAGAGCCTGTAACTATTAATGGTGTAGAGATTAAACCTAATGAGGTTTTAGAAAATAGTACAGCTTTGGAAAATTTAAAAATATCTAAAGAAAATGTTGACGGAAAAGACGTTTATATTGTAACAATGGAAAATGGTAGAAAGGTTCAAGTCAATTCTTTAGAAAACGTTATTGGCATTTGTGAAAGCCAGTTTAAATTTGAAATGATAGGAAAAGTTGTTGAATCAGAAACTGCTGATTTGAGCAGAGATTTCAGATTGGGTTCATTAGAAGGTACTGGTATAGCAAAAGAATCTTTGGAAGCAAAAATCAATGAATTACCTGAGGGAGAATTTAAAGACTACGTTGATAATTGGAAAAATCGTGCTGAAGGATTTATGGCAGGAATGATTTATCCTAAACTTGACAAACTCATAGATGTTTATGAAAAAGCACTACGTTCAATTGAAAACGTAAAAGATGAAAGTATAAAACAACAAGCGATGGATATGGTTAGCGAATCTATTCGTTCTGGAGATATGACAGCAGCAATAGACAGACTCTCTAATATAGATAAATACATTAGAATAAGAACGCTTACTCCATCTGAAAGATTTATGTCTTATTTAAAAAATGTACATCCTGAAATATATGCAGAGGTACAAAAGAATCCTGATAAAATAAATAATCCTAAATATAAAGAAATCAAAAATGATTTCTTAAAACTGCAAAAATACGAAAATATTATTGCTGAATGCAGAGCTAAAGCCGGAACTGCTGAAGCGAATACATTATATGAACAATATTTAAACGAAGAGATTGTATCAGACAATGCTAAAATAGATGCACGTATAAAAGATTTGTGCAGACAAATCAATAAAGATTTTGGAGTTAAAGTTTTCTTACCGTCCAATTTAAAAGAAGCCGGAGTTGGATTAAAACTTGTTTATCAACAATTAGCAAGATATCAAATGCATGCAAAAGCACATGGTGAAACGGCAAATATGCCTGCTACATTAGACTTTTATAGAAGTGAAATCAATTTTGTTAAATCTTCTGATGTTGCAGGAGAATATAAAGCTGGTAGCAATTCTATGTCAGTAAATGGCTTAACCATTGATATAATAAAGAAAGCATTAGGTCATGAACTTACACACGCAAATGATAAAAAAGTATTAAAAGAATTCCCTGCCGGATTTAATCCTAAACAATATAGACAAGAATTCGCAAACGCAGGACTTACATTTGAAAGATTTTTATATGCTTGCACTAGTCCAAGAGAATTTATTGCAGTAGCATCAGAAGGAAGTATATCTAAATATTCAGAAGGGTTCAAAAAAATTCTAAAAGATTTAGGTATGCCGGAATGGATGTTTGAAATGGATAGGGTATTAACATCCGATGAACAAAAGAAACTTGACGGCAATCTTAGATTATTTAATGCAGTATTTAAAGATATTGAAAAACTAGATAATGCAGATAGTGATTTAATGCAATCTGTTGAAATAAATGAAGCTGATAAAGAAGCTATTGGCAGATATAAAGCACTTGTTGAAAAACGAGATTCTGAAGGTTTGAACCAAGCAGAGATGAATGAATTACTTGGTCTAACAATGGATTTAAGTGATAAAGGATATCGGTTTGGAGCAAATAGTGAGTTAGATTTTGACTATAATCCTAATAGTGAAAGCATACCAAATCTTAATATGACAAAAGCTGAATTAAGAAATAAATTATCCGCAATGGGATTATCTGATTCAGCAATTGATGATATTGAATATAACGCAAACAGAATAGAACTTGAATTATTAAATGCCATTGATAATCCTGCTCTGTTAGAAGAATATCGAGCATCAGTATTAACAGCTGTCGATAAAGAGGATATCCCAAATAAATTAGAAGTTTATAATTTATTAAAGGCTTCATCAATTCCAACAGAAGTAAAAGCAAAAATGTTAGGAGAAACATACAATTTTAATCTTTCAAAGATAAAAGAACAAATTGAATATACTGAAGCAATAATAACTTACTTAAAAGAGCATAATGCTGAAGAAAGTCTCATTTCGCTATATGCAAAACTTCAATACGATAGCCATGGTACTTTCAGCCATGAGATGTTTGAACAAATAAGTAAATATAATAAAGAATTACTTAATTCAGATATATGTTTTGATGTACAAGATAAAGATATCCCTGCAAAATTAGAAGCATATAATCTTATTAAAGAAAAAGGACTTCCACAAGAAGAAGTCTTGAATATTCTGCGAGTTGCAAATGAAAAAAATCTGGGGAATGTAAGATTAATAGAATCACAAAGAGAAGAAGTTTCAAGTAATGATATAAATCGAATTTATAGAAATATTGACATATTTGATGAAAATAGTTTGACATCATTAAAAACCAATGCTCTCTTATTAGAATATTATGATGTTATATCACTTTCACAATTAGCTCCAGAAGATTTGGAAGCTAAAAATAATATTCTTGAAAGGTTAAAAGCATTTAAATTTGATAAATCTGCATTAGTAAAAAAAGCAAACAAAGAAAATTACAAAAAATTAAGTAAGCAAGTTGATATTTTAAATAATATTGCAACTTTAGAAGGACTTTCTGATGCACACAAACGAGAAATTGCAGGTCTTGCAATTAGTGGTAATTATAATACGGATGTAATGGCAATTCTTATGGAAGCAGTAAAAGACGATGCCGATTTACTTGCTAGAAATTTACTCGAATCTAAAGCAGAATTTACAAAAGATATATTTAGGACAAAAACTGTAGAAGAAGCAAAACAGAAAGCAGAAATATATAATTTAATAAAAGATTTAAAGGATCCTGAAACAAAGTTATATTATATGAATTTAGTTAATGAAAATAACTTTGATGCCTTAAAATCAGAAATAGCAAAAAACCTCCCAATAATCTTAAAATTTGAAACTGCAAGAAATATAAGAAGTCCTCAGTTTACAGAAACCGAAAAACAAGAAATGAATAGTAAAATTGAGGAAATTAAAAACATATTAGCTCAACAAGCACCAGAAGAAACTGATAACTATTTAAGGATGTTTAATGAATCTAATACACTAGAAGCATTCAATGCAAAATATAATATTTTTAAAAAACTAGCAGATGAGGATAAACTTTCTCACTATTGGTTATTGCGTGAAGTTGTAATTCAAGAACAAGCAGATATTATCAACAATACAGGCATTCGTTATCATACTGATGGTATTTGTGATAAAGCGTTTGCACAAAAATACCAATTCCTTAAATATTTTGATGAAAATATGAAAGCACAAGGTATAGCTTCACGCAAATCTGGTGATGACTTTGTAAGTATGGTTGCTCAAATAGAATCCCCAGAACAATTCCAAAGATTAAAAATCTTATGGGCAGACACAAATTTATCAAGATTATCAACAAGCGATTTATTATCACTTGCAAAAGACTCAAATAAATTTAATCTCTATCAACAATTCTTTAAATTGGATGGAAGTATAACAGAAATAGAAGGTACTGAGATTCTCCAAGGTATTGCTAGGGGAAATGTTACAGAAGTAACAAGTGTAGCACAAATGCTAAAACAAACAGCACTAGTTAAATCTAAAGAAATTTTAGCAGGATATAGAGCAGGAAAAGAAAGAAAAGTTTATGATGTTCAAAGCAAAGAAGAAATCTACAACCGCTTAAAAGTTACATTCCCGAATCTGAATATAAAAAACATAGAAAATGTTTCAGACGCAGATATGAATTTCTTGGAAGAATATATTTCTAAGTATCAAGAATTAACTTTTGAACAAATTGAAAATGCTGTAAATAATGGTGATATTGCAGGTTTATGTAAAAAAGCTAATATAATTGAAAAGTTTCCAACTGATACAGCGTTCTATTTAGCATTTTGTAAGCAAACCGAATTCGACAGAATTGTTTCTATATTAGAAAAACGACCAGAAATAATGACAAAACCCTATGATAAAGATACTTTTGTCAAATTAGTTAATATGTCAGATGCGGAATGGGAAGCCTTAAAAATTCCTGTTACAGAAAGAACTAATCCGAATTTTAATCCACAACAATATAGTAGGGAAGTACAAGAATTATTAAATAGCGGATTTACTTTGAATTTAGACACTTGGAATGGTATAGAACGACATAGAATGCTGCAAGCACAAAATCATCTAGGTCGCCCAACTGGTAGTGGAGTTGTAAGATTTGATGGTACCCCTCTAGTACATGCAAATAGACCTGTATTGGATTTACCGACACCAGATGCATTAATAAAACAACTTGAAACAACTGGCAGCTTTACACTTGAAATTGGTGATGTTAAAGGTTTGCCACCAATTCAAGTTAAAAATGATAAAGCTATTGTGAAACCTAATGAACCAACTGGTGTTCAAGATACAGACCAATCTATTAATATTGGTGAAACTAGAATTTGGGATAATCATAGATTAGCAAGAGATTTACTTCAAAACTTCTATGATGGCAATGGACATACAATGGAAGGTGTTTCAATTTCTGTTGAAAAACGTGGTAATAAGTATGCTGTAAAGATAGGCGGCAGAGGCATTTTTGATTATGACAGAGTCTTAGATTTTGGTGGCGGTTCAAAAGGCGGTCAATCAAAAGAATATGTTTATGGAATACAATCTGGTGACCCAGAAAGTGCAGGACATCATGGAGAAGGCTCTAAGGTTATTGCAGGTAATTTGTTATGTACCCGAGGCTCCGGCTATGTAAGATACGCATCGGGCGATTGGGTTTTGACTTTAGGTGTAGGCGATAACATTATAATAGGTGACAATGTAGAAAAAGTAATTACAAAAGAAATCTCCAAAGCACCCGAAAGATTAGAGGGTACTACTTACGAATTTGAAACAGATGATATTGATTTAGTAAAAAGTATATTGGAAGCAAAAGATTACTTTAATGGACCATCAAATACTGACTGGGCAACACCAGATATAGAAAATGATTATTTTGCAATTAAATTTTTACCAAAAGGCGAAAAAGGTAACTTATATGTTGTTCAGAGATTTGAAGTTGAAGGACAAGAAGGCTTTGATGGCACATTAGATGGAATGACTTTAATTTTTAAACGCCAACCTAATGATGAGGGCTTAAAAAATAATTATTTTAAAGATCCTTATAAACTTGAAGTTGGAAGAAATCGTGTTGGCTTAACAAGAGATGATATTAAATCCATGGTACATCGCTATGCAATGACATTAGATAATGAATCATTAACAAAAATTCTAGGTAATATGGAAGAAAGTTTCTTGTTCAATAGTGATTCACCAAATAGAGACATTGCAGAAGCATTTATGTGGGCAGCTTTTTATAAAGGCATTAAAATAGATTTTGGACATGATAAATACATTGCAACTTCAAATTCCATGAGTGCAAGATATATTCAAAGCTATGGTAAAATTCCAGTCTGTGAAAATATGAAATATCTTGGAATCCCAACATCAGCAGAGTTTGAAAGAGCTAATGAAAATGCAATGATGCCAAAAATGAATTTGACCGAAACTCAAACAAAAAAATTAAAACTATTATCAGAAGCAATGAGGATATTCAGTTCTCACTTAGATTTAGAAAATAGTGACGTAATTTCAGAAGGTAACGTTAAAAAACCAGTTTATGTGACAGAAGCAATAGTACAAGCTGATGAAAATGCAACTGGTGAAGTAAGGGCAGAATCTATTACTGACTGTAACGGATACTATGGTGGACATTGGGTAAAAGAAAGTTATTTGAATAAAGGTGACTTCTTTGATTTATTAGCAACTTGGTTGCACGAAACATCACATAAAGTTGATGGTGATGGCACGACTCCATTCAATGAACGACTTATGAAACTGCAAGAATTAATTGTTAATATTAGTAATGCCGATCCCTCTTTCGGTCAACAATTACGAATATTAAGTAATGAATTTGATAAATTGTCTGGCAAGAACGTTGCAGATGTTACGGTAACACAAAACAATTTAAATGAAATAGAAAGTCATATTTCTCAATTGTTAAGAGCTGCCGTAGAAAAAACACCTGCAACCACATCTGAAAATGTAGATGTTGCACCACCAAGTCCACAACCTGCTACATCAACCAATATATTTAAAAGACTTTATCAAAAATTCTATAATAAATTATGGGGAACTCATAACCAGAAAATTGATCCATATATAAGAGCTGAAAGTCCATCTTTTGGAGTTAAAGATACTCCAAGTATAACCGAGGCTACACAACCACAACGAGTTAAAGATCCAAGACTTACAACTTACGAAAGTCCCGCAACAGTTGTTGTATCTTCGCAATTAACATCAACAGCTGCAACAACGGAAAGAAATCTTCAAATATTAGAACAAAATGGTAATATTTCTATACAGATACCAATAAGGGGAAAATTTAATCCTAAAATTAGTGATTCTTCAATTCTGCCAAATGATAGAAAGAATCTCGGAATAACTCAAAATTCTTCTTTAAGATTAGATTATAATAATGCACAAGAATGGACAAGAGAAATTATTGCAAGAGATTTATTCCAAAACTTTTATGATGGGCATAATGGAACATTGGATGGTGTAAGTGTAGAAATACAAGAAGTTAACGGAAAATATAAAATAAAAATATCTGGACAATCCGAGTATAATTATTTTTATCTAAAGACCATTGGAGCAAGTGATAAAACGGATGATCCTAGAAAAGCTGGCGGTTTTGGAGAAGGTGCTAAAATGGCAAGCAAAACTCTTTTAGGAGAAGGGTTAGTTGATAAAATTTCGTTTGCTTCTGGTGATTGGACAATGGACTTTACAAGAGAAGAAGGTGTTCCAAGAGAAAATAATCCACACTTAGCAAGAACTTTATATGAAAATACCAACAGAGTAAACGGAACTTATGTTGAATTTGAAACAAGTGATAAAGGACTTGTCGAAGCAATTTTACGTGGAAAAGATTATTTTAAATCATCTGAGAATTCTGATTTTACAAGAATCCAAGAAAATGGTATTGAAAATGATGAGTTTGGATTTACAGTATTACCGGAAGATGAAAAAGGAAACCTATATTATATCCAAAGATATGCAATTAAAAAGGATGGACAATTAGAAGGTGCTTTGAACGGTTTATCAATTATATTTAAAAGGCAACTTTCTAATGAAGAAAAACAAAGATTTGGTTTGGCTGATGATCCAGATAGAAAAGGTTTTACATCTTTAGATATTCAAAAAATAACAGACGCAATGGCAAGAACAATGACAAAAGAACAACTTATTAAATCCGTTGAACAGTTGGAAAGATTTTGGACATTTACAAATGATACAGATATTGATGCAGCAATGAAGGGCAAACTAGAATTAACACCAGAACAAAGTTTTGCAAAATCAATGGCAAAAGCGGCAAGTCATAAATATATTGAATTTGATAGTGAAGACTTAAAAATGGTTGCAGTAGACAAAGGTGATAATGCCTATGATATTCAAAGATTGCAAAAAATGGGGTATAAAATAGTTTTTGACTATATGAAAAATTTGGGTATACCTTCAGTAAAAGAAGTTATTTCAAAATTAGACAATGTAAGTGATATAAAGATAAGCGATGTTGAAAAACAAAAAATTGCACTACTTAAAGATGCTTTTGAATCTGGTCTAAAAGTGGAAATTAATTTATTTGATGCTGAACCAAATGAAAATAAAGTTCGTGGCATTGTTAACGATTGGGGAGAAATTCAATATATTGCAATTGATAGAAAAGCTTTGTCTGAAATGAATTTCAATACTTTATATACCCAAATATTAATTCAATATAATTTTAGCAAAAAGGCAGAACAATGGGGATATAATATGACTCACATGATAGCAAAACAGTTAAATTTATCTAAAGATCCATTGTACATGGAGAGATTTAATGCTTTGGCTAAAACTTTTAATGAATTAAAAGAATAGATATTAATAATACATTAATTGGAGGATTGGTATTTAACCATTTTAATCCATTCCCAAAATTTCTCTTTCAATTTGGCGAACAATATCCAGAGTTAAGCAACCTGTTGTTTTTTGTTTTGGAGTTTGTTCAGGTTGCAGAGAATCGGTATATTGTTTTACAAGTGGTATTTCTTTAAGGATATTTATCAGTGAATAAATTTCCGGTGGCGGAGTTTTTTGATTGTTATCAATATCCGTTGAAATTTTATTCATCATTTTTCTGACAAATTCTAAAAGTTCCTCACTAAAGCGGTCTTTGTTATGTTCAGCATCAAACCGCTTTTTATCCCAGTTGTATTCTTTTTTCCAATAAAACAAAATTCTACGAGAGAGTCCGCGTTCCATTCCAATCTCAGCCAGAGATTTTTTGTCATAAATATACATATGTTCGGCTTGCGTCAGTTGGTTGAATTTAGTCATAGTTATACCTCAAAAATTATTCTGTCAATTGTAAAATTTGTTTTATCGGATAATCTTCGCACCTGAAAATTACAAGTCCTATCAATTATTCCGAGATTTTGAAAATATTTAATCATCTGATTTAGAAGTGCTAGTGTATTTTTCAATACTTTTGGTGGCAAATTTCTGCCTTTACAAAAATAGTAAAATTCTTGAATATCGTTACAAGTTATATAATTTAGCATTTTATCCCTGAAAAATGGTAAAATGTGATATTTTAAAACACTTCGATATTTTCTAAAAGTACTGTATTTGCAATTATTTTTTACGTAATTCTCTAAAAAATATTCAATCGCAGCATCAATTGTAATAACCTGATAATTTGTCACTTGTTTTGCACAAATGATAAATTCCTGCTTTGGCTTTTCTTCCTTATATTTGTACAATTCCTGTTCAAATACCAATTTATCCTCGTTCAGAAGCCGTTCAAGTTCTGTTTTGCAATCACATTCTACAATCATCTCTATTTCATCCAGTGTAAATTCTTTTAAGTGTTTGGCAAGTTTTTCAATGTTCATATTATCTGCTCCATAATTTCTTTTGTAATTCCAGTTAAATTATTGTCTTTGGCAAATGTTTCCATCTGGTTTATCAACTGAACAATTTGCCGAAATCGGTTGTATTTTGAGTGGATATATTCAATTGCATCGGGGGTAAATATAACTTCTGATAACTGATTGATAATTTGGGATAAATCATTTACCCCAAAAGTTTCAAACTTTAAAATCTCTGAGAATCTGTCATAAAGATGTTTGTACCTTTTAAGTTTCCTGTGCGCTAAACCCATTCCAATAAAAATTATCGGACAGCCGGTTTCATCGTGAATATCCCTGAGCGTTTCAATAGTTTTATAATTATTCATCAGGTAATCAATCTCATCAATAAAAATAACCTGCGGATTCATTTTTAGCTTTTTAACCACGATATTAAAATTATCCGAAGTCAAAAATCTTGGTATCTCATCAAGTTCTTTTACCATTTCTTCAAGTAGCCATCTACCAGTCATAAGGTTTGATGCTCTTAAATAAATTCCGTCATACTTGCACGCAAGCCATAAAGCTGTTTGTGATTTACCAAGTCCCGGCTCACCATAAACCAATCCCATTTTCGGAATATTTTTTGGTTTGTTAATCAAATTTTCAACAAGTCCGATAAAGTTTTTCACATTAGTAGTTTTCACAAATATTTTATTCATATAAAAGTCTATACTCCTTTGTATTTTTGAATTCTGTTATCCAAGAATTACTTGGGTCGTTTGCTATTAAATACTCATATTTTTCTGAATTATTTTTGAACAGCGTTTGAACTCTTTTTGAATCCGTTTTGAACGAGGGTTGAATTTCAGCAGATTCCATTTGGGTTTCAAGTAACTTTATATCATCGCATTGAAGATACTTTTTTACTGATTCAACTGTTTTCTTTTTTAATTGGCTCTGACGGACAATTTTTTGCTTGTAATCCTCATAATCTTTAACATCACCTAATAGCTTTGCCATAGGGTGTGTTTCTGTTACTCTTTCTGCAGTGCATAAATATTCGCCTTTTGGTGTATAAACCTTAATACTTGTAAGGTCAAAAAGATTGTATTTAATTAGAACTTTGCTTTTAAAACCGTATAATCTTTCATCAAAATAATCACAGTTTAAGAATCTTATACCATTACGCTGAATTGTTTTTACTTCCGTTGCTAACATCAAATCGTCAAGCGTATTTATATCAATATTCTGTCGTTTTCTTTCGGATAAGACTTCCGAAATTGTTTTATCCGGAGCATTAGGACAAGGTTGAGAATTTTTAAAACTCAACCACATATCAATCATTTTTATTGTTTCTTCAATAGTTGGAATATAATTGTTATGGAAGCTTTTATGCAATTTTTCATTGCGCATCATATAAACAGGTTTATTTTGAATACTGCTTCCGATATAACTTGGCAAAAGCTTTTCAAAACCTTCTTGAAATTCTTTAAAAAATCTTTCAATAACTTTTGCTCTTGCATTATATGGTCTGGCAAAAACTGTTTCTATTCCCAGTTTTGAATACAATCCCTGAAATCCTAATTCGGTAAAACCTTTATCATCTGTAAAATATTTTGCTCTAAATGCTCTGCCATTATCTTGATAAACCACTTTCGGTATCATATCAAGATTTATAATTGCGCTTCTGAGAGCCGAAGCAATACACTGCGTATTTTCTTCAAGCATAATTTCATATCCAACAAGCGCTGTTGATTTCCAATCCAAAAATCCGACTAAAGTTGTTCTGCAAGGTTTACCAGTGAACGGATTTATCACTTGAAATGCTAATTTATGTCCGTCTGCGACAAGAATATCTCCGACTTCAAGCAAACTCGCATCACGTTTTATATATGGCTCAACTTTATCAGAAAGTGCTTTTTCTCCGTCACGAACAAGAATCCATTTATCATAATTATTATCCTTAAACCATTTGGCATAACGCCTGAATGTAATATCAGCAGGAATAAAACTTTGCCCCTGCTCTTTTAATCTGTATTTCGTTAATGAAATGGCTTTACCAATAGACAGTCTATTCGGATGCAAAAGCAAACCCATAAATATTTTTATTTCTTCATCAGTTAATACGGTTCTATAATCATCAACAGTACTGTATTTATATTGAGGCAGAAGTTTTGTATAATCTTCAGTCCCGTTTAGCATCGCATACCAACGATGCAAGCTGCCACGGGAGATTTTACCTAAAATTTCAAATAAGTGAGAGTTTGAAGTGTTGTGTAATTTTACAAAATCATAATCTGCTTGAAGTTTATTGGTTGATTTCTTTCTAAACTCAAGCCATTGATGGATTAAATCAAGCCTTGCTAAAGCTATTTGTTTACATTTTTCGGGTGTAAAAGTTATATAATTTTGTTCAAGTAAATTTTCCATATCATATTCTTTCTATATACCAGTTACTCATACCAAAATGATTGAAGTTCCATTGAAGGCTAAAATAGAAGTTAAATTCCATAGAATTATCATCTTTAAATTTGTAGGAATATTTATTTAACTGGGTTTTACGATAACTTTCAAAGGCATCCTGAAGCTCTTTAACAAACATTTTTCTAAATTCTGAATAAGGAATATCTAATATTTCTCCTGTTAGCTTATTTTTGATAATCATCTAACACCTCAATATTATCTAATTCAATGTTGTAGCATTTTCCTTGCTTATTGATACAGGTTGCGTAATCAACATCTCTATCAGAAAATTTGTTTTTCCAAATACAAATTAATAAACCTACTTCTTTAGTTTTTGGGTTTAAAATTTTTGTTCCAAATAATTGATAGTCTTTTTCTGTCATTGCATGCTCCTTTCGCTTGCATTGACATTAATCACTCGTTTTTAGAGAAACATCAAGTTCTAAATCTCAATCTTAGAGACATTTCGACACATTAATATGTGCCATTCCAACCCAAAATATCTTTCTGTATTTGATGTATAAAATCAGGAGTAAATTTTTCTATATATTTTTTATCATTAGGAATATCAATGGGTGCTGAGACTTGTTCTTTTTCATATTTAGTTATAATTTTGATAATTTTTTCTAAAGCACAAACTAAATGTTTGCTTAAAATCCTGTTGTTATCTAAATCCTCATTGATTTTCTTGAGCAATTTTGTACCAAGTGAATAAATTTCACCTGTAAACTGTTTTGAAAAATCTTTTATTCGATTAGAATTTTCCCATTTATATTTTTTCTTCCAATTAAAAACAGTTCTGCGTGAAATATTTAATTTTTTAGCAAGCATATCAGGAGTAAAATTTTCAATGCAATACAACTTTTCTGCTAGCGGTAGTAATTGTAATTTATTCATATAATTCCTTTTCAAAAAAATAAAGACCTAATGCAATGACATTAATTACTCTTGTTTTGATAAAAGTCAAGTCCCATCTCTTTTCCGCCTGTCAAATCTTCGAGAATGAGTTACAAAACAACTCCCACTCCCACAAAGATTTGAAACGGCGGTATCGTAGTGTTTCGTCACCTGCCAGCATTGCTCTCGCAACGCTGTACTGTGACTTCACACCGGCTTACGCATCTCAATCTCAAAGATATTTATGAAAATCTCAATTCTTGTGTGAAAAATCTACTTGCACTAATTTTATTTGGCTAAAAGCCAAATATATCGGCAAAAATTAGTAATTTATTTTTAAAAAGATAAAAAATTAGTGTAAATAATTAGCAAATAAGTGCAGATAAAGTCCTAATAGTGCAAGTAAATCTCAATATCCAAAAACCGCCATGAGTGGCTTTATATTTGGATATTTACCCAAAATCACCTATCTCACACTTGCACTTAATTTATAGTAGAACACCCGTTTGCGAGAGCAAACAAGGGGGTGAGAATCCCAATAAAAAAACTCCCCAAAAGGAGTCTTTTAAAATTGCGCTTGGAGGGATTCGAACCCCCGACCTTTTGGTTCGTAGCCAAACGCTCTATCCAACTGGGCTACAAGCGCAAGTTATATTTAACTTGTTACTTTATACTATATCAACAATAAAAAAATTTCAAGCAAAATTTTAAAAGTAAATTATTATTAACAAACTCTTGTTAGTGTAAAAAATTTTTTATAGAATTATTTCAAGGACTATCACATTTGAGGAGAATATATGAGCGAGCAATACAAAAGAAATCCTTATATGGATTACAGAAATGTAGTGCCTTTTATGAATTTGTCCGGTTTTATTGTACAGCAGCCAAATGTTTTGGACGAAAAACCTGCAAAATCATTGCAAGAACACCTTATTAGAAAAAAGTTTTCTAAAATGGTGAATTTAAGAAGAATGCAGTATTGCAAGCTATGTGAGGATTATAGAAATGGAAGAAGATAAATTTATTGAACTTGCTAAGAACGCAAAAATTGCTTCTAAAAAAATGGCAGTATTGCCGGTTGGACTAAAAAATTCTGCGCTTTTGAATATTGCAAAAAAACTTAAAGAAAACAAAGACAAGATTTTTGAAGCTAATAAAAAAGACTTAGAATCAGCAAAACCGCTTGTAGAGGCTGGTGAACTTAATCAGTCTACATTCAATCGTTTAAAATTGGATGAAAATAAGATGCGTGATATGGTTCAGGGAATTATTGACATTTCTAACTTGGAAGATCCGATTGGAAAAACGCTTCTTAAACGTCAACTTGATGACGGTTTGATTTTGACTAAAAAATCTTGTCCGATAGGAGTTTTGGGTATAATTTTTGAGGCAAGACCTGATGTTATTTCTCAAATTTCGGCATTAGCTATAAAATCATCCAACGCTGTGATTTTGAAAGGCGGAAAAGAATCTGTTAATACCAATAAAGAGATTATGAGTGTAATCCAAGAGGCTTTGGACGAGATAAATGAATTCCCGAAAAATGTGTTAACACAAGTGTTTTCAAGAGATGATGTTAAAAACATGTTGGAAATGGACGCTTATATAGATTTGATTATTCCGCGTGGTGGAAACAGTTTGGTTAAATTTGTAAAAGAAAATACAAAAATCCCTGTTTTAGGACATGCGGATGGAATTTGTCACATTTTTGTAGATGAGAGTGCTGATTTAGAAAAGGCAAAACGTATTATTATAGACGCTAAAACACAGTATCCGAGTGCTTGTAATTCTGTAGAAACAATTCTTATTCACAAAGAATTTAAGTATGAAACGGAGTTGTTCAAAGCATTAGAAGATGCGGATATTGAACTTATTTCTACACCGGAAAGCTGGCACAAAGAGTATTCTGATAAAATTTTGGCGTATAAAATTGTGCATTCGTTAGATGAAGCAATCGAGCATATTAATACTTATTCTTCCGGTCACACAGAATCTATTATTACGGAAGATGAGAAGAATGCAAAAATATTTATGAATGCTGTTGATTCGGCAGGCGTTTATCATAATGTTTCAACCAGATTTGCAGATGGGTTTAGATATGGTTTTGGTGCAGAAGTCGGAATTTCTACCGCTAAAACTCACGCAAGAGGACCGGTTGGGTTAGAAGGTTTAACTATATATAAATATAATTTGGAAGGTAATGGCGACATAGTAAAAGACTATGTTGAAGGTGTGAAGAAGTTTAATCATAAGGATTTATAGATGAAAATTGGAGTTATTGGTTTAGGTTTAATTGGCGGCTCTATATTCAAAAAAGCGCGCCACATGTATGAGGTCGTTGGGGTTTCACGTTCTGTAACAGAAGACAATGTGAGTTCTGAATACGAAGTTTTGCAAGGGTGCAATGTTGTATTTGTTTGCACTCCGATGAACAAAACTTTGGAAATATTGGACAAATTAGAAAATTATTTGGATGAAAACACAATTGTTACCGATGTTTGTAGCTTGAAAGAATTTGTGTCCCACAAATCTTACAAATACAAATTTATACCATCTCATCCAATGGCAGGAACAGAACATAGCGGTTGGGAGCATTCTTTTCCAGAATTGTTTGACGGCGCAACTTGGGCGATTACTCCAAAAGACGATACTTCTTTAGAAGATTTTGAAGTCCTTAAAAAAGTTATCAAAAACCTCGGAGCGAATACTGTTATGACGACACCGCAAGAACATGACAAGGCGGTTGCTTTGATTTCTCACGCGCCTATGCTTGTTGCGCAAGCTTTGTGTAAGAATATTGAGCATAATGAATTAGCACAAAAATTGGCATCATCCGGTTTTAGAGATACAACAAGATTGGCTTTGTCAAATACGGAGATGGCCAATGATATGATAGTTATGAATGGCGAAAATATCAAGGATGTTGTGACAGAGCTTGATAAAAATATTGATTTAATCTTGGAATCTGATAATTATAAAAAAGAAGCAGAAAATATTAAAAACTTTCGCAAAGAATTGTACGCATCAAAACCGTAGCGATTATCTTGCACAAACCTTTCTTTTAGGTTAAAATCAAGTAGAAATAAGGAGAGGGACATGTCAGACGAAAAAGTTATAAAGTTGGGCAGGAGAACCAAAAAAGCAACAGAAGAACATCATCATAATGAAGGTATGCAAGAGCCTGTTTATTGCAGTTTTTGCGGTAGACCGAATACAGAAGTTTTAAAAATGGTCAAAGGTCCTGGGGTTAATATTTGTTCTGAATGTACGATGATTGCAGTTCAGTATTTAATCTTGAACGATAGAATGTTGTCAGCAGAGGCTCAACAAATACTGGACGCATTTTGGGGCAAAGCAAGATAAGACTAAAAAATAAAAGATGTAATTTCCCGTTTAAATAAAATAGAGGTTTTATGAATAAAATTCAAATAAAAGCAGAAATTTTGGCAACTTTAACAGCGCTAATGACATCAAACCAACCGCAAGCAGCTTTGATTACTGACTTAAAAAATATTGAGGATAAAAAAACAGTTCTTGATATTTTGGTAAGAGAGCTTGTAAATGCGAATGAACAAAAAGCTGTTATGATTTGTTGGCTTTTAACGGAGCTTATTGACAAAGAAACTCTTAATAATGAATTGTGGAATGTAATAAAGGCGCCTGAATACAACGATCATATAAAAATGATTGCTTTTAATATGTTAAAAGATTTGGGCAATAAAATCGATTACGAAGTTATAAGTGGGTATTTTGAGCAGTTTAACGAGCTAATTAATAAAGAAACAAAACAGCTTTTGGATACTGCGATTATGAATCCTGAGGCACAAATTGATTTTATGGATTTTTTGAATGCCATTGGTGACAGCGATAAAATCCTTTTGATAAAATCATTGGAAGAAGATTATGCGTATGATGCTTTAGCGAATATCTTAATTCCTGTATTCTTATTCTATATAAATAATGAGGTGGGTGCAGTTGCGTTAGAAATTCTTGGTCGTTCAAAATCTCAACTTGCTTATCATGCTTTAGAGAGTGCTAAAAAGTTTGCACCGGAAAGCATTCAAGGTAAAATTAATAAGTCTTTATCAGAATTGAAAATGTCTGGTATAAGAGTCGACAATACGGAAGAATTTTATAAAAATATTCTGAAAGAGTCAAAGCCGTTTAAAGTTTATACATCTTTTCCTGATGGTCATGGCAATATGGCAATTATATTTTCTAGAATTAGAGCAAACAAAACTTTGCAATTCCTTGCAATTGTAATTAATCCAAGATATGGAATTTTAGACTCATTTGGATTTAATTCTATGACGGAGAAAGATTTTTATAAGATTGTTGATAAATTTTATAATTATCAAGAAAAATATGAAATCAATGCCAGGGTTGCAAGGTATTTGTTAGAACAAGCAGAAGAAAGTTCGCATACAAATGATGAACCAATTCCTTATGAATATATTTGCTGGCAGAGTATCCTTCTTGATGTAGAACCTGAAAAACCTCAAATATACTTAGAAAAAAGAGAATTGAACCAAAAAGATATTGATAAATTGTGCTTGAGTGATTATGTACAAAATTGGTTCTTTGACGAAATAACATCAGAAGAATTTAAGAATTTTATAGATAAACTTTCTGCAGAATATAAGTCTAATAACTTTAATGTGGATTTGGATAAGTTTATTGCAGATAATTTTGATAGTATTTATAATGCGCAAGAGTTGGCTTATAAATTGATAACATTTAATATTGCTGCGTATTTAAGAATGCTTAAAGGTGATAAAGAATTAGCACAAGTATTCTATTCTTTGAATTCAAATTACAGTTTTTTAACTAATATTCTAAGAAAAAGTATTTATGAATATTATGTTGGAAAGCGCTATATTGTTAAAAATCAACGTAAAGCTTCTAATATTTTTGAGAAGAAAAATCAAGAAAATGATAAAGATTTTAAACTATTGCAGCTGGATATGATAATATCAAGTATAGAAGCAAGGTGGGTTGATAATGAATAAAATTATGGCACTTGATGTCGGTACAAAAAGAATAGGAGTTGCGCTGAGTGATTATTTGCAAGTAATAGCGATTCCCAGTGTGTGTATACCAAGAGAACCAGAAAAAAGGGCAATAGAAGAAATTACAAAGATTGCAAAAGAAAATCGAGTAGAGAAAATTGTAGTGGGTGTTCCTGTTAATATGGATGGGTCTTTAGGCTTTCAAGCTCAAAATTGTATAGATTTTTCACAAAAATTACTTGGTTTTGATATAATATTAGAAGATGAAAGATTAACCTCAGAAGAAGCGGAAGATAGATTACGCAGAAGAAAGGTTGATTTTAGGAAAAATAAGGGACTTGTCGATATAGAAAGTGCCTGTGTGATACTAGAACAATATTTAGGGAAATGATTATGAGCGAAGAAAATCAAGAATTAGAACAACAATATGTTGAAATCGTTGGCGAAGACGGTACAACTGAAAAATGCGAAATTTATGATGTAATAGATTTTGAAGGCAAAACTTATGCATTGTTATTACCTCTTTCAGAAGATGAAGATGGCGAAGAGGCAGAAGTTATCGTTATGGAATATGTTGAAGAAAGTGAAGATGATGGATATTTCCAAAACATAGAAGACGAAGCAGAATTCCAACGAGTTTGTGCTTATATTGAATCTTTAGAAGACGAAGAGGAAGAATAAATTTGTTTGAACGTTTTACCGAAAAAGCTGTTAATGTAGTTTCAGAATCACAAAATCTGGCAAAGATTTCCGGATGTACAGAAGTCATGCCGGAGCACCTTCTTTTGGCTTTGGTAGAAGAAGCAAAAGGTGTTTCTTTAAAATTATTTAGAATGTATGGTGTTACACCTGAGGCTGCCAAAGAGGCTGTATCTGAATACATAAAAGGGAGTAATAAAGCATATGAGTATATTCCTTTTAGCCATTCTTTTAAGGATATTTTGAAACATACTTTGGACTTGGCAAGTAAATCCGGTAATACGAATATATTATTTGAACATATTTTTCTTGCTGTTATTACGGAGAAGAATTCTAACATCCAAGATATCTTAGCTAAGTTTAATTTTGATGTATACAACGCAAAAGACATCTTAACTAAGCTGGTACAAAAAAAGATTAAACGCTTAGAGCATCCGGAAGCAGAAGAAGATGACGAAAAAAACAGTTCTTTTGAATCAGTCTATGAAGGCGAAGCTCTTGCAGATGTGTTTGATAGAGCTGTTTCAAAACTTTCTGCTGCCGGATATGAAATTCTTGGTACAGAACAGATTATGGCGTCTATTCTGGAATCTAATGATACAGATTTAGTAAACACTATTCACAAGTATGGATTGGATTCTGAAATCTTTGAGAAAAAGCTTGCGGAACAAAAGTCAAGACAGTCAGAGTATGAAGGTAAGAAAATTATTTTTACTCCAAATGCCTTCCTTGTAATGAATTCCGCATTGCAAACTGCAAAAGAGCTAGGATCTTCTGTAATAACTCCTGAACATATTGTTTTAAGTGTTCTTAAAACTAAGCGTGGTTTGGCTTACGATATTATTAAAGAGCTGGGTATTAATGGTGAAAAAATGTCAGAGGATATTTTAAAACCTATTGAAAAACAAATGCCTGAAACTCTTACTATAATGAAGCTTGCAAAAGAAGAAGCCAGAAGAATCGGACGTAATATCGTCGGAACGGAAATGTTCTTGCTTGGTATTATTGCAGAAGGCACAAGTATTGCGTTTGAAGTTCTGAATGATTTAGAAATTACTATGAAAGATGCAAGACTTGTTGTTGAAAATCTTGTAGGGTACGGTAACGAGTACTTTGACAAAGAAATTGTCTTTACTAAGCGTGCAAAGAAGGTTTTAGAAAAAGCTTGGATTTCTGCAAAAAAATCTAATAAACAAAAAATTGAGGCTGTGGATTTATTGTTGGCAATTATTGATGAACCGGAATCATTGGCAATGAAAGCGCTTGATCAATTAGGTGTTGATGCTGTAGAAATCAGACATGGTATTCAGGCAAGAAATAACAGATTGGATAATTAATTTTTATTATGCAAGACATTGTAGGTAGAGTAGCTGAATTTCTTATAAAATATAATTTGCAGGATAAAACTGTGATTGTAGGATTTTCAGGCGGTTTTGATTCAATGTGTCTTTTAGATGTTTTGTCTAAAATAAAAGAATTACCCGAATTTTATGACTTAAATGTTGTTGCTGCTCACTTTAATCACAATTGGCGCGGTGAAGAATCTTTGCGTGAGCAAGAAGTTTGTCGTATTTTTGCAAGCGCTAAAGGGATGGAATTTTATACAAAAACCGCTCCTAAAAATATCAAAAAGACTGAAAATGATGCAAGAATCGCGCGTTATGAATTCTTTGAAGAAGCGTATGAAGAATATGACGCAGACGCAGTTTTTACGGCTCATAATTATGATGATAATGCAGAAACTCTTCTTTATAGAATTGTGAAAGGTACCGGTATAGTAGGTTTGAGAGGAATTGCAGAACGACGTGGGTTCTTTTATCGTCCTCTTTTAGAAACAAAAAGATGTGAAATTCTGGATTATTGTTCAGAAAATAATCTTGCGCCGAACAACGATTCTTCTAATTCTAACACTGTTTACAGAAGAAATTATCTAAGATTGAACGTAATTCCTGCATTGGAGAAAATTAATCCAAGTGTAAAAGATGCAATCAATGTTCTATCAGAAATTGCAAAAAGCGATAATGATATTATTGAAGAATACTTGACTCCGATAAAAGCTCGTGTATTTAAGGGTGATAAAATTTTGCCGGATGAGTACAAAAAACTTTCTAAGCCTGTAAAATTAAGATTGTTGCACGAATATATTCAAAACTTGGGTTTGGATTATGATAACAAGAAAGTTAAGGAAATTTATGAGTTTTTAGAAGAGAATGTTGTGCGCAAAAATGGCAGTACAAAATCTCTTGCAACAGCTCTTTGGCTTTATGCAGACGAAAAAATTGTAGAAGTCATTCCGCCACGAGCTCATAATGAGAGTTTGCCAGCAGAACTCAACATTAAAGTTGATGGTGAAGGTGAATATCATATTGGCAAACAAATTCTTAGAATTAGCAAATTTGTTGAGAAGGATTTGTTTGTTTTTCCGGAATCTACATCCAAGTTTGCTTACGTAGACCTATCAAACATAAAATTTCCTTTGGAAATTCGAAATAGAAAAGATGGCGATACAATAAGTCCTTTTGGCATGTCTGGCTCTATGAAATTGAAAAAATATTTAAACTCAAAAGGTGTACCGCGTCACAATAGAGATGCTATCTTGTTGTTGACATCAGGTTCAGAAGTTTTGTGGGTAGTAGGTGTTGGATTAAGTAGTAAAATTGGAGTAAAAGATAAACCAACACATATTATAGAAGTTGTCTAAAAGTTTATTAAATAAGGAGGTTAAAATGGATATGATAACCGAAAAAGATTTGAAAGTTTTATTTTCAGAAGATGATATACAAAACGCTATAAAAAAATTGGGCGAAAAAATTAATGCTGATTATAAGGACGAAGAACTGTTTTTAATATGTGTGCTAAAAGGTGCTGTGATGTTTATGGTGGATTTAGCTAAGCATTTGAAAATGCCTGTTGATATGGAATTTATAAGACTTTCCAGTTATGGTTCCGGCTTTACATCAACAGGAAAAGTTAATGCTGTAGATATTTCTCTACCGGATTTGAATGGTAAAAATGTTCTAATAATTGAAGATATTATTGATACAGGACATACGGCAAGATTTTTGATGGATTTTATGAAACACAATTTTAAAACAAAATCTATAAAATTCTGCTCACTGTTAGATAAGATAATTAAAAGGGAAGTTGATATAGATCCGGATTATTATGGATTGGATGTTGATGATAAATTTCTTGTCGGTTATGGCTTAGATTATGATGGCTTCTATAGAAATTTGCCATATATTGGGTATGTATAAATATTTAATTAAATATTGTCGATTCATTATCTTATAAAAAGGAGATTAAGAAATGTTTAATATTAGGAATATAACAAAAGATTTAATTTATTTAGGTTGTTCTGATAGAAGATTAGCATTGTTTGAAAGTGCTTATCCCGTAAAGGATGGGATATCTTATAATTCCTACCTTTTAAAAGATGAAAAGACGGTTTTATTTGATACTGTAGATAAGGCTTGTGCAGAACAGTTTTATGAAAACTTAGAAGCCGGACTTGCAGGATGTAAATTGGATTATGCGATTGTTCAACATATGGAACCTGACCATTGTGCGCTTTTGGCAGAAGTTGTATCAAGATATCCGGAAGTTAAAATTGTTTGTACAGCCAAAACTGTCGTTATGATTAAGCAATTTTTTAATTTTGATATTGATTCAAGAGTACAAGTTGTAAAAGAAGGCGATATTTTAAATACAGGCATTCACGAATTACAATTTGTTATGGCTCCGATGGTACATTGGCCGGAAGTTATGGTAACTTACGATAAGACTGCAAAGATTTTGTTTTCTGCTGATGCGTTTGGCTCTTTCGGAGCTATCAATGGCAATCTTTATGATGACGAAGTTAATTGGGAATGTGATTATTTATCCGAAGCAAGAAGATATTATACTAATATTGTTGGAAAATACGGAATGCAAGTCCAAATGCTGCTTAAAAAAGCTGCTGGACTTGATATAAGTATGATTTGTCCTTTGCATGGTTTGATTATAAGAAAAAATATTGCTCTTTTTGTTGAAAAATATGACAAGTGGTCAACTTATACACCGGAAGAAAATTCTGTGTTGATAGCGTACTCTTCTGTTTACGGCGGCACTGAAAACGCTGTAAATCTTTTGGCTGCAAAACTTGCAGATAAAGGTGTTAAAAATATCAAAATGTTTGATGTATCAATGACTCACCCATCGTTTGTTTTAGCAGAAGCTTTTAAGTATTCACATATAGTACTTGCTACAACTACTTATAATGCCGGAATTTTTGAATCAATGGACGCATTTTTGAGAATATTGGAAACTCATAATTTACAGAATAGAAAATATGTTTTAATCCAAAACGGAAGCTGGGCGCCAACTTGTGGTAAACAAATGAGAGAAATACTGGAAAAAATAAAAGGTTCTAAAATACTAGATGACGCTATTTGTATAAAATCTACAATGAAAGATGAACAATTTGTACAAATGGATAATGTTGTAAATACAATAGTAAATAGTTTGAATGTATAGTATTATATATTTAAAGAGTTAAAACATATTACACATAATAAAAGGAGATAATTATGAAAAAATACATTTGTACAGTTTGCCAATACGAATATGATCCGGCTGTAGGCGATCCTGATAATGGAATTCCTGCAGGTACTGCTTTTGAAGATTTGCCGGAAGATTGGGTTTGCCCTCTTTGTGCAGTAGGCAAGGATATGTTTGAGGCTGAATAATCGTATTATTCCATTGTGTAATTTATAAAAGGCTCCAACTTGGAGCTTTTTATGTTATAATATTTCTGCAATCGTAGTAAAATCATTCAAATTAATTATTTGTTATATAATTTTTGTAATGTATAATATTATTGTCTTTTAAATAAATAAGAAAGGAAATTTTAAAATGAGTTTTGTACCTGTAGTAATTGAACAATCAAGCAGAGGCGAACGTTCTTTCGATATCTTTTCAAGATTGTTAAGAGAAAGAATTATTTTCCTCGGAACTCCGGTAGATGATATGGTTGCAAACCTGATTGTAGCTCAACTTCTTCTATTGGATAGCGAAAATCCGGAAAAAGATATTATGTTATATATCAATTCTCCAGGAGGTAGTGTTACAGCAGGTTTAGCTATATATGATACAATGCAGCATATTAGAGCTGACGTTCAAACAATTTGTTTAGGTCAAGCAGCTTCTATGGGTGCGTTCTTACTTTGTTCAGGTGCTAAAGGTAAGAGAATGGCTCTTCCTCATTCAAGAGTTCTTATTCACCAACCTTTGGGTGGCGCTCAAGGTCAAGCCACTGATATTGAAATTCAAGCTCAAGAAATCTTAAGAATTAAGAAAACATTGAATGAAATTATGGCTTCTAACACCGGTCAATCTATCAAGAAAATCGAAAAAGATACTGACCGTGATTATATCATGACTCCGCAAGAAGCTCTTGAATACGGTATGATTGATAAAGTTATAACAAAAGAAGGTTAAGAAATCGTGATTTAGAGGTGTTTTTGCAATGCATCAATACCTCTAAACTTATAAATCTTTATTAAATGAGACAAAGTTAAAGAAAATATTAACTTAAGTCCCATTAGGCAACAAACAGGAGAATATTATGTCATCTAATGATAGGTTAAAATGTTCATTTTGCGGTAAAACACAGGATCAAGTCAAAAAATTAATTGCAGGTCCTGAAGTTTTTATTTGCGATGAATGTGTAGAATTATGTAATGAAATATTGGATGAAGAATTTTTTGAAGCAAAAGAAAAGAAAGGTGAAAAAGATGCTAAAGCATCAGAGGAAGTTGAAGAAAAAGCTATTCCAAAACCTCATGAAATCAAAGCTTATCTTGACGAACATATTGTTGGTCAGGATGACGCTAAGAAAGTTCTTTCTGTTGCTGTTTATAACCATTACAAACGTCTTAAACATAATAGACAGGAAAATACAAATGGTGTTGAAATTCAAAAATCAAATATTCTTTTAGTTGGTCCAACCGGTAGTGGAAAAACTTTGTTGGCTCAAACATTAGCAAAAATGCTTGATGTTCCGTTTGCTGTTGCTGATGCTACAACCTTGACAGAGGCCGGTTATGTTGGTGATGATGTTGAAAATATTCTTTTGAGACTTTATCAAAATGCTGATTATGATGCTAAAAAGGCTGAAAAGGGTATTATATATATTGATGAAATTGATAAAATTGCCAGAAAGTCAGAAAATACATCAATTACAAGAGATGTATCCGGCGAAGGTGTTCAACAAGCATTGTTGAAACTTATTGAAGGAACTGTTGCAAATGTTCCGCCTCAAGGTGGCAGAAAACATCCGCAACAAGAAATGATTCAAATTGATACAAGCAATATTTTGTTTATAGTGGGTGGTGCGTTTGTTGATTTGGATAAAATCATTGAACATCGTGTTAAAGATGGTTCTTCAATAGGTTTTGGAAAATCAGCTCCAACTCAAGCTGAAAAAGAACAAGCTGCAGCTAGAATTCTTAAGAAATTACAGCCGGAAGATTTGTTGAAATTCGGTTTAATCCCTGAATTTATCGGAAGAATTCCGGTTTATGCCGTTCTTGATGCATTGGATGAAAAAACTTTAAAAATGATTCTGACAGAACCTAAGAACGCTGTATTAAAACAATACAAGTGCTTGATGGAAATGGACGGAGTTGATTTAGAGTTTGAACCGGAAGCAATTGATTTAATTGCTCAGAAGGCTTTGAAACGTAAAACCGGTGCTAGAGCATTACGTTCTATTGTAGAAGAATTGATGCTTGATGTTATGTATGATATTCCAACAAAGCATGATATTACAAAATTTGTTGTGACTAAAGATATGGTAGAAAAGCAGGACGAGATTGATAATACGGCAGAATTAATCCATTTGCCGAATAATAATACGTCAGGCTTGTCTGCTAAAACTAGAGCAGAAATAGCGTAGTAAATAAAAGAGCATTCAATATTGAATTTGCAAGTGCCGGTCATTCCCTCTCCTCGGGGGAGTTTTCTACTCGACTTACCAGTTTGTAGTTTTAATTACTAGTTAGTAAGTTTGGTGTAATGGGTGGGGGATTATGTGTTGAATGTTCTTTTATTTATTAGTAGTAACATTTTCTTGCCATCTTTTCTTTTTTTTGTTAAAATCAGAGGGTAGATTAGGTAAAAGAGGAGTTTTTATTATGGATTTAATGAAGGGTAAAAAAGGTATAATTTTTGGTGTATCTAATACTCATGGTATTGCTTATGGTATTGCAAAGCAATTATTTGATGAAGGTGCTGATATTGCTTTCACATATGCCGGTGAAGCGATGGAAAAAAGAGTTCGTCCTATCGCAGAAGGTATGAATGCAAAATTAATCATGAGCTGTGATGTTACTAAAGAAGAAGAAGTTGAAGCTGTATTTAAAGAATGCGAAAAAATCTATGGTAAATTAGATTTCGTTGTCCACGCTGTTGCATTTGCTCCAAAAGAAGATTTGATGGGCAGATTTGTAGATACTTCAAAAGAAGGGTGGGATATCGCTCTTGGTGTAAGTGCATATTCATTAGTAAGAGTATGTAGACACGCTGAACCTATTATGAACGAAGGTAGCTCAATTTTCGCTTTGACATACTTGGGTTCAATCTTGTCTGTTCCAAGCTACAATGTAATGGGTGTTGCTAAAGCTGCATTAGAATCAGCTATGAGATTCTTAGCTGTAGACTTAGGCCCTAAAGGTATCAGAGTTAACTGCTTATCATCTGGTCCTGTTAAAACATTAGCTTCTATGGGTATTGCAGGTTTCTCTAAAATGCTTAAGGCTGCAACTCTAAGAGCTCCATTGAAGAAGAATGTATCTTTAGAAGATGTTGGTAGAGCTGGTTTATATTTGGCTTCTGATCTTTCTAGCGGTACAACTGGTGAAGTTCTATATTGTGATTGCGGTTGTCGTTCAGCTTACGCTTCTTCAGAAGAAATGGATATTATTTCTAAAGCTGAATAGTTATAGGTTTTATAAAGCGGACTCAAGTTCTCTTGGGTTCGCTTTTTAGTATAGAGGTGTTTGATATGAAAAAAATTCTAGCAACTTTATTTTTATTTGCAACATTTGCAGTTCAAGTTCAAACCGCAAATGCAATGAGTTATGATGAAGCAATAAAACAACCTAAACCAATGGTATTGTTGATTTATGCTGATTGGGCCGAGGGTTTGGATAAAGTTAATCAAAACTTTGATAATGCTCAAAAACAATATGGAGCGACTTATAATTTCGTAAAAATGAATATTGCATCATCTGAAGCAAAGAATTTTAATAAAAAATATTATTTTTATCCAAACTTGCCATATGCTCTATTAATTAGAGATGGTGGCAAAGTTTCAAGATATTTGCAAAAGGATAATATAAATGATGCTTCTGCTTTTGCAGAAAGATTAAAAGCATTTATAAATTAAATGAATAAAGTTGTAAAAAAGCCGGATTTTATATCCGGCTTTTTTATTATAAATTTTCTGCTTTAGTGTAATCAATACCGCCAACTGCATTATAGAGTGATATTGTAGAAATAACATTGTCGATTGTGGCTGCAATATTTCTCTGTTTTGTAATGTATAAATTGACTTCTGATCTCATTTCATCTAGCTTAGAAGAATCTCCAATATTAAATTGGCGTTCTGAAAGTGCATGTTTTTCGCATTCAATATTAAATTCTTCGTTAGCTTTGTCTAAGTTAGCTTTTGTTGTTTTAGTTTCAACTAACGCATCATTTACTTCTTGTATAGATGTTAAAACCGTTTTTTCGTAATTTTCTACAGCCTTTTTGTATTCGTATTTATTAATTCTATATTTCGCAAGTCTAGCGCCACCGGTAAATAAGTCCCAACTAGGTGCTATACCGGCATTTGCAAGGAATGTTTCACCTGCAAAAATTCTATTCCATTTATAAGCGTTGAATCCGAGGTTTCCGAATAATATGAATTTCGGTAAAAAATCGCGTCTTGCAATTCTAACGTCTAAACCAGCTTTTTTAGCGTAACTTTCGCTTGATAATAAATCCGGACGGTGTTGAATAACTGTCGTGCTCAATGAATCCGGTGTTGTAGGATATTTGAGAGTATCAAAATCAGTATGTTCAATTTCTTTGTCTGAATTTTGGCTCAATAAAACAACCATTTCGTTATTTAACAATTTTTTATTTTCTTTCAGAGTGTTCATGTCCTTTTCAAATTTAACAAGAATTTGTTTTTCTTCTAAAAGCTCATTAATTGGGGCTAATCCGGCATTGTATTTCTTTTCGGTCATTGCAACTATATCTTTTTGCAAGATTATAATTTTTTCAAGATTTTTTTCTAGAGCATCAACCTTGACCAGATTATAATAATCAGCAGCAAAAGATGATGTGATATAGATGTAAGTTGCTCGTTCTTGTTGTTCTGCTATTTCTTTTTGCTTCTTTGCACTTTTTCTAGTTAAATAGTTTTGTCCCCAAATATCGATTTCATAAGAAGCATTTAGTGGTAAAAATATTTCGTTCTGAACATACTTTGGAATAACAACATTACCAAAAACGGTCTTGGGACCTCTAAAAACTCTAGAAAAACTACCGTCAAAACTAGCGTTTGGTAATTGATTTGCAGCTGCTAATCTTATATTTTCTTCTGCTTGTTTTGTTTTTAAAGCTGCAATTCTTAAGTCATGGTTATTCTGGTATAGAGTTTGCATGTGATTAATCAGAATTTCGTCGTTATAATTCTTCCAATAATCAAGATTGATGTAATCGAGCTTGTTGTTTACCACATCTTTTGCGCAACATGGTAAAACTAAAAACAAAGAGCATATTAATAATAATTTTTTAAATGTCATATTTACACTTATCCTTCTTGTGTTATTATGATAACACAAAGGGATTTTATGAAACAAGATATTTTATTAAAACAAAAAATTGGATTAAGATTATCAAGAGCTGGACATTTGTCAAAATTATTTGCAATAAAAACTTTTAAAAATGGCAAACATGATTTAAGGCCGGAACAATTTACTGTACTGTATGCCTTGAATGAACATAACGGTATGTATTTAAGACAGCTTGGTGATATTACATATAAAGACAGACCTAATATGACAAGGATTTGTTCAATATTGGAAGAAAAAGGTTATTTAACATCAAGCATTGATGCCGAAGGTAGGCAAGTTAAAAAATTATATATAACAGACAAGGGACGTGAAATTTGTGAAAGCACACTCCCTGTTGTTCTTAATATATGGGACGAGTCTATAAAAGGGCTTGAGCAGGAAGAAATTGATAATTTCTTAACTACATTAGATAAGATTGAAGAAAATATGAAATTAAAGACATTAGTTTAGGTGATATTATGGCAAAAAAACAACATGAAGACAAAAATCCACCGGAATTTATAAAAGAAGCAAAAAAACGTTTAAAGAAAAGACGTCCAGAATATAAGAAAAAACGTGTAATTGTACCATCTATTACTGCTACAATTCTTGTAATTCTTGGCATTACCGCAGCAATTCATTCGACATTTTTTCAATCAACGGATGATGCGTTTGTTGAAGGTCGTTTGGTATCTATTGCGCCAAGAGTTGCAGCACCGGTTGTAAAATTGTTGGTAGACGATAACCAAGAGGTTAAAGCGGGTGAACTACTAGTTGAGCTTGATCCAAAAGATTTTGAAGTTGCTCTGGCACAAGCAGAAGCTAAATTATCAGAAGCTAAAGCCGGATTAAATATTGCAGTAAAAAATGTAGATGAAAGTTCTTCTAAAGTCGGAAAATCTTTTGAAGACATTTCTTCTGCTGAATCTAAATTGGATTTTGCAAGAAAAGATTTTGCAAGATACAAAGATTTATATAAAGATGGAATTGTATCAAAACAAGCTTATGAAAGAAGTAAAACTGCATTAGAAGTGGCAGAAGCGGATTTTAATGCCTCAAATGAAAATTCTATAGCTGCAAGACACGCTTTAGAGGCTAATAAGGCAAAAACAGAAGCTGATGAAGCTTTGATTGAAAGACTTGAAGCAGAAGTTGAACAAGCTAAGCTGAACTTAAAATACACAAAAATTTATGCTCCACAAGCCGGAAAAATAGCTGCAAGAAGTGTGGAAAAAGGGAATTATGTAAATATAGGTCAACCTTTGATGAATATTGTTCCAAACCAAGTTTGGGTTGTTGCAAACTTCAAAGAAATTCAATTAACGCATATGAAAGAAGGACAGCCTGTAAAAATCAAAGTTGATACATATCCAAATAAAAGATTTAAAGGACATGTTGATAGTATTCAACGTGCTACCGGTGCAAAATCAAGTTTGTTCCCTCCGGAAAATGCTGTTGGAAGTTACGTAAAAATTGTTCAGAGAGTTCCTGTAAAAATTGTATTTGATGAAGATATTTCAGACTACAACATTGTCCCTGGAATGTCAGTTGTACCAAAGGTGAAGATAAGAAATGGAAAAGAAAACTAACCCATTTATAATAGCATTAGCAGTTTTGTTACCATCATTTCTAGCACTGGCGGCATCTTCCGGTACAAACGTAAGTCAACCTCATATTGCAGGCTTTTATGGTGCTACGCAATATGAAGCAAACACAGTAATCACTTGTTATATTATTTCAGGTGGGCTTATGCTTCCTGTAACCGGTTATTTGGTGCGTATGATAGGCAAGAAATTACTGTTTATATACAGCATTATTATATTTGCAATCGGATGCTTGCTCTGCATAATTGCTCCAAATTTGCAAGCTCTGATTGGCGCAAGAATTGTTCAAGGTATCGGTAGCGGATGTATTTTACCTCTTTGTCAAGCTGTTCTATTAGAAGTATTTCCTCCCGAACAACGCGGAATTGCAATGGGCTTGTTTGGTGTCGCTGCGATGTTTTCGCCACTTGCCGGACCGTTTATCGGAGGTTATTTAACTGATAATTATTCTTGGCAGTGGATTTTTATAATAAACATTCCGCTCTGCATATTATCATTGCTTTTGATTAAATTATTTATGGCTGATGAAGTACCTGTAAAACTAAAGTATAATAAAAAATTTGATATAATTGGTTACTTGTCAATCGTAATTGCAATGGGCTGCATGCAGGTTATTCTTGATAAAGGTCAGCAATATAACTGGTTTGATGAAACATGGATTTGTTGGACAACCGGAGTGTGTATATTTGCGTTTGTATTTTTCTATGTTTGGGAATTGGAGTACAAATATCCTGTAATTGATATTCGTGTGTTTAAAGATAGGAATTTCTTATTTGGCACATTTGCAAGTGCGTTTATCAATGTCGTTTTGTACTCCACTTTACTGCTAGTTCCAATGTTTGTGCAAAGTTTGGTTGGATACAGTCCGTCTATGTCAGGTCTTTTGATGTTTCCACGTGCAATAGTGTGTCTTATAGGTTTGATTGTAATGGGTGAAGTTTCTAAATACGTGGAAGGTAAATTGTTGGCAACAGTTGGCTTTATTATTATTGCAATTTCCCTTTTGATGTTAACTCAGATGAACCCAACTTCTTCTATGGAAAGTATAATTTTACCAAACTTGCTATTATGTATTGGGGTTCCAACAGCGTTTGTACCAATTACTGCGCTTTCTTTTCAAACTCTTCCTTCTAGTAAAAATGCAGATGCCGCTGCTCTTCATGCATTATTCAAAAATATCTTAACAGCAATGGCTACTTCTGTATCATCAACTTTTATAGCTAGAGTATCACAGGTTTATCAAAATTATTTTGTAGCGAATCTTGCTCCGCACAATCCAATGTTTTTGTATAAATTTAACGCTCTTCAACATAAATTTATGAGGTATTATCCAACTGTAGTTGCTTCCAAAAAAGCTAACGGTATGCTTTATAAACAATTACTTGCGCAAGCACGATTAGCCGCTTTTTTTGATATTTTTACTGTCTTAGCTCTTTTAATGATTGCTGCAATTTTTCTTGTTATGCTTTTAAAAAATAAGCAAACCAAAAAGAAAAATCAAAAAGCCTAAATCATGTTATAAAAACCATATATATAATGTAAATTTTTGTAACAATTTTCCAAAAACCTTAAAGTTTATCAAAAATATACCGTTATATATAATATATAGATAATAGCAAGAACACGAAGAAATTCTGTTAAAAAGGAGCAAGTAGTATGAGCTTAGGTATTGGTAATAACAATAGTTTTAAAACAACATTTCGTTCAGAGGATGCGCAAAATTATAAAGCTCGCGCTGTTGATGGCGGTAATAGCAGCAGTAGTGTGAAATTTAGCTTTGAAGAACTGAATAAACTTTTCTTAGAGAAAGGCTTATCTGCTCTTATGGAAAAAATAACAGAACTTCAGAATGCAGGCTTAGCAACGGATGTATCGGTTAAATCAGATGCTGATGGCAGAATAATTATTACTTTTAAAGCTGATGATAAAGAGTATAAATTTAAAGGTGCTGCCGGAGATGAGCCTCAACTTCCTACAAACGACTCTACACTGAAAACAGATAATATTGACAATGCGGATAAAACAAATGAAACCAATAAAACTAATAATGCTACTGACCCAAGGGCATTAACTCAAGATGAACTTGAAGCAAGAAGAAAAAATAGTCGTTATTATAATTATGACGGTCCGGATCGTAGACATGAAACAGATTATGATGAAATAATCGTTGATGGTGTAACTTATCGAATACCATTGACTCCTAACGGACTTTGCGATTCTTCTGTATTTGAAGATGTTATAAAAGAAATGTGTAATTATTTTAACATTACCCCTGCAAATATTACAAAACTAATGAATAGCCTAACAGATGAACAAAAAGAATACATAAACGCTCATCCTGAAAAATTTTCTGGAGTACAAATCGACCAATATGATTCAGCGTGGTTTGGTACGCCAGAAATGATGGAAAGGTATTTAGATAATGGCGATTTCTATTCCGCAGATGAAATGTATTATCAATGTGTAAAAGCATTTTCCGGATATTTGAAGGAAGATTCTAATTGGGGACCAATCTCAAGCTATATGACTTCTGTAGTTCCTGAAACGGTATCTAACCCAACTTATAATGTAAAAGTAAATGGCGATAGCATTGAGTTTACTGATAAAACAGTAAAAGCTATTATGGACTTTTTGAAGGAAAATGCTAGCAAGTTTGGTAGCTCTGATAAAAACAGATATGATTATTTAGGTTGCGCAGACGCCGGTTATTGCAAAATGCTTGGTTTAACTCCAGATGATACAGAAGCTACTATTTGGCAAAAAATCAATGATTTCTGTTATAAAAACGGATCAACTGATGGCAAATCAATGTTGATGGAAGATTATTATAACGCCTGCGCTGAAAACCAAACAGTATCATTTACAAATTCAAACTATCCTAATACATCAATTGCAACTTATGAAACCTGTCAAAAAGTTGTAAACTATAATGCTGAAACAATTAGAAGCGAAAGCAAAGAAGCTAAATCTAAATATACAAATGTCGATGGTACGACTGCAGATGTTGAAGTTGATAATTATTCTCCTTCAATGGCAGTAGGCGGTATTTCAACTGATAGTGATGAAGATACTGCATTCAAAGCTTTAAAAGAAAAGTATATGCAAGAATTAGCTGATAGAATTAAGAGTTCAAATGGTTACAATCAAGTACATGCGGGTTGGTTTCAAACTGGCGACATTCCGATATACGCATTAGTAGATGTGGATGATAATGGAAACATAACACTTTCTGAAAATGCAAAAACTTACTTAAAAAATTATTTACAAAGTTTAGCAAATGCAGAAAAAGCTGCTATAGAACTTTATGATAAGAATATAGAGTTAATAAGAGCTGACGGAAATTCTTTTGATTCAGTTTACACACAATGCGCTCAAAAAGAATTTTTAGAATTATTCGGTTTATCAGAAATCCCATATGGCGGAGATTATAAAAACCATCCACAAATGGAAGCTTGGATTGAAAATATTGAAAGTATTGCAAACGATGATTCTAAAATAGAACAACTTCTAACAACATTCTTGTCTTCTATTGGTTCAACTGACGGAAAGATAACAACGTTGGAAAATTATTATGATACACTTGCTAACAATGGTATTTATGAACATTTAACAACATATGGACAATCAAAGACAACTTACAAAACTAATGCTGAAATTGAAGCTTTGGCTAAAAATGGTGCTGAGGGTTCATATTTAGAGTCTTTGAAACAAAAGTATCCTGAAATTTATCAAGAATATGGCTATTATATTCAAGATTCCTATGATACTTATAATGGTGTAATTCGTTTTGATATGTATATTTATTCTGATGGTGAGGATGAGGCTCCGGCTTTTGGTGCAGAAAATAGAGCATTCCAGTATCTATGGGCAAAAGGTTCTGTCCTATTAGCAGCAGGTGTTGTAGACGGTGATTCTTATACAGAACAAAGACGTAAATTAACAGAACTTGCGCAAAAAATGGGGGCAATACAAGATGGACCTGCTGTGAATATTGATATCAAAGACATGATGAACTATCTTCTCGGTGATAATGCAGAAGGTGTAAATTATTTTGATAAATATATACAAAATAGAAACGCAAAAGCAATTTCATTAAGTAATACAAAATTAGAAACTGTTCAACAAAATCCGGATATAGATGTTGTACGTAGCGATGATGATCATTCAAATGATTATTGGGAAAATTACGGTGTTAGTGACGCTTCTCAAACAGATACAGCAAAAAATCAGGCAAAAGTTACTGAAATCAGTGATTATATAGAGTCTTTATTAGACCCAATCTATCAAAAGTACTATAAAGATAATGGAAATGATGGCTATGAAAATTTTGTATTGGGTCAATCTGAATGGAGTAATCCTGATAGTGGAGATTATGCTCATACAATTTGGAGTTGGAAAGATGATTCTATAAAACAAGCTTTTGTAAAAGAAGTAGAAGAAGCAATTCAAAAAGCATTAGCAAAATACTCTGATTCAATTACTAACATTAGTTTTGATGGTCAACGAGTTATATTTAGTACCGTTTATGATAAAGACATTAATGCAAAAACGACAGATCCGGTGCATGGTGTAAATTATAACCGTGCTACTCAAGTAGTTGGTGATATCTATATCCCTGGAACTAAAGTAACGAAAGATTCTGGTGAATTTGAAGCTGCCGTTGATACAACAATAAATTATACAAATCCACCAAAGACTATCAACAATAACTTCCCAGATGGAGCTCCATCTAATGTTGATGGCAAAGAAGTTGTAAAAACAGCTTGGGAAGGTATTTATGCGACTTCTGACAGCAGCAAAGTTTACTTGTGGGACGCAAAAGCGCAAAAATATTTAGAAATTAATGGTTGGACTAGCCAAGACGCAGAAATGTTTGCACAAGGCGACCCTACATATTTGCCATTCATAGGTGGAGTTACCGGTAGTCCAACAGTTTCTAATTATCAAAATTATGAAGTTAACCAAATTCTATTATCACTAGTATACGGTTATAATAGAACTGATGATCCTACTATATTTGAAAAAGACGGCAAATATTATCAATTAGACTTTGGTACAAAACGCCATGAAAAAGGACTTGAAGGGTATCAAAAATCTTTGCGTGAGATGACTTTTGCAAATGAAACATCAACACAAGCAAATAATACCACACCTTCAACTCCGGTAGTTGATAATAATGTGGAAGAAACTAAGACAGAAGAAACTAAGAATACTGATACAACAGAAGAAATCGTTTACAAGTCAGAAGATGTTGCCACAGAAATGCAAGCTGCAGCAGAAAAGTTTAATTTAACCGCTGCGAAGACTGCTGGAATATATTATCAATTTTCTGATCAGGGCTCATATTTATGCGTATGGAATCCACAAACTAAAAAATTCAAAACTTTTAGCATAAACACTAGAAATGCTGACGGTACTTATAATAAAGAGTTTACGCAAACAGGTAAAGCAGTAGACAGAACAAATACTACTAATGTCTACTATGAAGCACTTCTTGAAGCATACAAAAATGGTTACAATTTTACAGCAAACTACCCTTGGGTATGCGAAAAAGACGGCGTTTATTACGAATACGACAAAGAAGCCGGCTGTTTCAAAAAACGCGCAGAATAGAAATCTAAACGCTTAGCTTTTTAAAGTATTCTATAGTTTTAGATAATCCAATTTCTATATCAACAGTTGGTTCCCAATCTAACTCTTTTTTAGCAAGTGTTATATCAGGACGACGCTTAATCGGGTCGTCTGAAGGTAACGGCTTGAAAATAAGTTTTGAATTTGAATCTGTCATCTTTATGATTAATTTTGCTAAGTCTAAAATTGTGCGCTCTGATGGATTGCCAAGATTTACCGGTCCTGTTAAATCAGAAGCCATCATTCTAATAAAACCTTCAATCAAATCGTCCACATAACAGAATGAACGAGTTTGAGTACCTTCACCATAAATTGTTATATCTTGATTTTTTAATCCTTGTATAATGAAATTTGAAACAACACGCCCGTCATTTGGTAACATCAAAGGACCATATGTGTTAAATATTCTAACAATTTTTATTTTAACTCCATATTGGCGATGATAGTCCATCATCATTGTTTCTGCGCAGCGCTTGCCCTCATCATAACAACTTCTTATACCAATAGGGTTAACATTTCCCCAATAAGATTCTACTTGTGGATGAATTTGTGGATCACCATAAATTTCACTTGTAGATGCTTGCAAAACTTTTGCATTGTATTTATGAGCAAGTTCCAATACATTCATCATTCCTAATACAGAAGTTTTTAAAGTTTTTATTGGATTGAATTGATAATGTGGCGGACTTGCAGGGCATGCCAAATTATAAATTTGTGTTACATCAGCATCAAATGGTTGCGTTATATCATGCTCAACAAGTTCAAAGTTTGGATTTGCAAGCAATTTTTCTACATTGGATTTTACACCAGTAAAAAAATTGTCCAAACAAATTACTTTGTTTCCATTATTTAAAAGTCTTTTGCATAAGTGCGAACCGATAAAGCCGGCACCACCTGTTACCAATATTCTCTCCATATTATCATCTTAACATAAAGATTAAAATAATAACTAGCAATATTCTGCTTTAAAACTCTTCTCCATGGAAATCTGTGCCACCGGTTTTGATTAGTTGTGGATATTTGTTTGCAATTTTTATTACGTCTTTTGAAGAATGAAACTTTACAATTTTTCTAAATCTCGGATATGGATAATAAACTTCAATTCCGTCCAGACCAACTTTCATAAGATTCTTAACTAAATTTTCTAAACTAATTGCCCAATAGCATGCCGGATGCGCCAGTACTGCAATTCCTCCTGCTTGATGGATTGCATCTATTAATTTAGGAACGTTTCTTTTCGAAAATAGTCTTATCAAATCTCCTTCCGTTTCAGCCTTGGTTTTTGCTAAAAACGGAGCGAGAGCCGGATGATTTATATCTATATCATAGGCAAGAAGGTGTATGAAAACATATCCGAACCAGCAATCAAATTCTGCTCCTGTAGCCAATATGTCATCCTGAAATTTTTTATGCCCATTAACAGTATTGTGGTCTGTAATAGCAATTAATTCATAACCTTTGGATTTTGCATTTTTAATAACACTTTCAAAATCAGCTTTGCCATCTGAAAAATTTGTGTGGATATGCAAATTAACCTTGCCGGATAAAAAATCTTCTTCTTTTAAATCTTTTATATTTTTCATAACTCTATCTTTATACTAAAATAATTTTATTATAAAAATATTTAATACTGAAATAAGATTTTTAATTCACAAATTGGAGATAGAGAATGGCAAAAAAGACACAAACCCCGCTAGGTATTTTTATGGAGTCAATCGGATTATATTTTTCGAATTTTGATAAGTTCTTAAAATACATGACATTTCCTGTCTTAGGGCAGATAGGAGGGCTACTTTTAGTCTTTTTAATAACCTATTTTTACACTCAAAACATACCGCCTTTGATAGACAAATTTGAAGCATTGAACAATTTTAACGTTCTTGTCGGTTTATCTATTCTTATAACACTTCCGGGGCTTGCAATTTTTATGAAATCATTCTGGGAATACCTTGTTGCGTATGGTGCTGTGAATTCTATGTATACAAATATGAAAAAATCCGGTAGAGTATACGATTTTGAGGCACATACCGAATTAATCAAAAGAAGAGCTTTGCCATTTGTCGGAATTTGGTTTCTATTTGGAATATTTTCTGCAATTGCATTTATTCCATTATTTTGGGTTGTATGTGGAATTTTAGTTATATATTTCGTGCTAACGTTTCAAGTATTTACCTTTGAACCTGATTTATCACCGATAAAATGTGTTAAAAAAAGTTCCGAACTTATAAAAGGGCATTTTGCTTCAACTTTCCTACTTATGGTATTAGTTGGTGCGCTAACATATATTTTTGTTCCACAGCTTTGTATAAAAATATTTGATATTGCAGGTATTAATGAATTCCTTGCTAAAGCTGTAATTCCATTTATTCCACCTATACCAAATATGGAATTGGAACAATATGGTTTAAAATCACCTACAGAATTTGATATCGCTTTGTTTACAATAAAAGTTTTTATCGCTCAAATTCTAATCCAATACACGCTTCCACTTCGTTCTATTCTATGGTCAGAATGGTACGAAGAGCTTAGTCACAACATTGCTATAACTGATGCAAAACCAACTACCGGTAAAAAGAAAAGAAGTTCTAAAAAACGTCCAAGTGAAAGATTGATGGAAGAATCCCATAAAAAATACTGTAAAAAGAAATTAGATAGCAATATCCTTAAGCGAGCAGCAGAAAAGGATGATGATTAATTCCTTTTATACACAGTAAAAATTAGTCCTTCGCCGATTTGACATTCCTTTTTGTAATTTTTTGAAATATAATCGAATATCTTTGTAGCGTAGTCGACACCAAAATATCTATAATAATAAATAGATGTATCGTAATTACTTATTACAATATACTTTGGCTTTGTTATTTCAAAACGTTTTAGAATTAAATCTTCTCCAAATGTTTCTATATATAACGGAATTAGAGAATAAAATTTATTATCAGATTCTCGTCCACTTAAAACATTAACTGATAATCCTTCCGGATATACCAGAACTTTGTCTTCAGAATTTGTATTGGTTTTAATGTATTCAACAATCTTGTTTAAAGATTCACCGTTGAAAGGTGTAGTGTAAACAATTTCACTACCTAATCCCAAGCATATATTTTTAGTAGCTAGCTCTTGTGTATTTTTAATCCCAATAGATATGCAAAATATTAATATAGCAATCATCAGTGATTTTTTTATTTTTTTCGGAACCAAGAGCGTCAGTGACAATATCGCAAATGGAATGAAATATATGCCATAAGATTTAATTGTTAGAGCAAAAAATATTTTCATAGAGATTAAAAGCGAAGCCAATACAAACAGTAGTTCTTCTTTTTGCATGTCGTGTCTTTTATAAACAAATAATACCAATATCAGCGGAAAAGAGAATATGAAAATCTCAGGTGATGATACAAAATAACAATACACAAAAATTACCGGTAAAAGCCATTTATTATTTTTTGTAAAATACAGCAAAATGACTGCTCCTGAAAATTTTAACAAATTAATAAGATATATAGGAATAAGTTCAGCCCTGAATACTAGTCCGGTAACTGAATAAAACCAGTACAGAGTTTTCGTCGCACTCATCGTTAATATAAGTTGTGCAGATATTATCAAATCAGTAAAGCTAACACCTTCAATAAACAAAGGTAAATAAGAAATTACTATTGGAGCAGCAAAAGCCAGCAGATTCTTCCACCAATCTTTTTTGCCCGCTACATAAATCAAGATTGGCAATAGCAAAACAAATTCGTATTTTGAACATATAGCTAAAGAGTACATCATATAAGAAATCGGATAATTTTGTTTCATTCCGAAATAAACGGATGCCAATACAAATAATAAGCCGTAAAGCATGCTATATGAATAAGGAAATAAACAATTAAATACGTTTGGTGACAAAACTGAAACACAAATAAATGACAATACAATTGCCAATCCATAGTTTTTGCTTAACATTCTTTGTCCGATGAGATAAATAAAATTACAAATCCCTAATGTTGAGATTAAGCCTGCTATATACAACACAACAAGCTTTACCCCAAAAACTTTAAACAATGCAGCATTAAATAAATATGCAAATGGTGCATAAATGTTAAAAATGTTTTTATATAATACTTGTCCTTTTACAATTTGACTCGGTATATAAGCCTCTCTGAAAGAATCAAATATAACATCTCCAAATCGTCCGTATCCAATAATGAAAACGACGAATACTACAATATTTATTAATAAAATCTGCCAATTATTTTTTAAAAACTCTCTTTTCATAATATTTCCATCTTAACAAAGCTTTACATAATAGGCAATTTTGTAACAAAAAATAACTTTATATAAGTGTGTAGTAGTAGAAGGTGTTTTAATAAGATGTCAGTTAATCCTTATACCTTGAATAACTTGTACAGTCAGGGAATATTAGATTATGCTCCGTATGAACTCTGTAATAGCGGTATAAATGTTTCATCTATGAACGGCATTTCTAATCCTTATTTAAACACAGCTATGCAGGGGACACAATTTCAGAACTACGGACAAACTCCGGACAGTTTCTGCGCAAGCGGAAAAACTGGTACTGTACAACCTAATCCGGAGATGGGTTCCGCACAAGTTTCTTCTAGTTTTGGCAATGAAAATATAGGAATTAATTCCGAAGCTGGAAGCAACGCTTATGGTGTATCAGGAATCGGTACACAATCTCAAGCTGGAACCAATGCTTATGGAATATCTGGTGTAGGTACTAATTCTCAAGCAGGGACGAACGCTTATGGTCTACAAGGGATAGGTGCCCAATCTCAAACGGGTGAAAAAGCCTACGGTCTACAAGGAATCGGTATGCAAGGACCTTCAGAACAAGCTGCTTGGGGTGGATTTGGCGACACTTCTCAAAGCATTAAAGATGGTCTTTCAAGAGTGTTCGGCTTTACACAAAACATACCGAGTCCAATAAAAGGGCTTGCAGCAGCCGGCATGATGATTGGTGCATTAGCATTAGCTCTAAAAACCAAGAAGAAACCTAAAGTAAAGCCAAAAACGAATTTTTTCAGTAACTTGAATCCAGTAAATTGGTTTAGAAAAACAAAAACAACAAAGATTTAAAAAATAACCTTATTAAAATACCTTATTAATTAACCAAAAATTTTATCACACGCCCATCTTGGGCGTTTTTTTTGTGCTATGCACGTAGATACAACAGTCGGCTGCTAGGTAACAACTACAAATTTGTATTAAAGACTACTGGCTCCGCCTCGAAGTGTACCTACCTGTTTGGCGCGTTCCCTCTCCTAGCAGGAGAGCGGATTTTCGGTAGGGCGTAAGCCCGTAAGGTGTAGGTCGGACGTCTACCTCTCACAAAACTTGACATTTAGTCAACTTTTGTTCGGCAGAGTGCCGACACCCCGAATAATCCAAGACAGGGTTAGGGTGAGGTAGAAGCTACGCACGTAGGCAATTTATAAGTTGAAAATTGAAAATGGAAAGTTGAAAGTTATTTTAAAATTTATGGAGAATATACTTATCAGTTTGGCGCGTTCCCTCTCCTTGCAGGAGAGCGGATTTTCGGTAGGGCGTAAGCCCGTAAGGTGGAGGTCGGACGTTACTCCGCCGACACCCCGAATAATCCAAGACAGGGTTAGGGTGAGGTAGAAGCTACGCACG